>ENA-OQDC01000398-OQDC01000398.1-human-gut-metagenome-genome-assembly--contig:-NODE-398-length-32170-cov-4.693287_pt1 | contig 32170 bp, 34 predicted proteins | sample MGYA00242770_ERZ504601 | MGnify/ENA primary metagenome ERZ504601 (study PRJEB26092, sample SAMD00036305) | human gut metagenome | host: Homo sapiens | study: EMG produced TPA metagenomics assembly of...
GCGCTTTTTGTGATGAAGGTACGAGCTGGCTCGATACGTCCCATCATTCTACAACGATTGAATCTCTTCATCGTTAAGGATTTCGTCAATCATTTGTGACAAAATTGTAGTCGTTTCCTGGCAGCGATAAGACGATCTTTTTCCTCGTCATCTTTAACCAAAACTTTGGCAATTTCAAAGTTGGTCACGTGAAGCATGACAAAAAACCTTTTTCACCATTTTTCCTTCAAAGAGAAAAGGAATACCGCTAGCTACTGTACCAAAGCCAAGCAATCCAATTTTAATAGACATTTATGATCTCTCCTTAAAAACATACATTTTTTTAATTGTACCATATTTCTATCGTAATTGACAGAATATTTCTGCCATTTAAGGAGACAAATATTCTTTTTTACTGAAAATTCTGTGCATTTTCACCCCATTTTTGTTAGAATAATAGCTTGACCTATTTGAAAGGGGATACAATGACTTCTCAAAAGAAAAAACAAGTCAAGTTAAAAGAAAAAAATTGAAACTACTTCTGCTTGTCCTAAACCTCGTCCTTCTTGGTCTATTGGCCGTTTTTATGCTAAACCGACCAAATCAGTCGACAAGCAACAAACAACAGAATCAGACCAGTCAATCTAAGAGTACAGCTAAGTGGAAAACCTATGATGACCCTGTTCAAATCCCTATCCTCATGTACCATGCTGTTCACGTTATGGATCCATCTGAGGCCTCTAACGCTAACCTCATTGTTGCTCCGGACAATTTTGAAGCGCAAATTAAGGCCATGGTAGATGCAGGATACTACTTTCTAACGCCTGAAGAAGCCTACAAAGCCTTCTCTGAAAATGCCCTACCTGCTAAGAAGGTTGTCTGGCTGACCTTTGACGATGGTAACGAAGACTTTCTATACAATTGCCTACCCGATTCTCAAAAAATACAAGGCGAAGGCAACCAATAATATAATCACTGGCTTTGTTAAGAAAGGGAACGTTGGAAATCTGACCGTTAAACAGATGAAGGAAATGATGGCACACGGCATGAGCTTCCAATCTCATACGGTCAATCACCCTGATTTGTCTGTCACTGGCAAGGCGACGCAAAAGGATGAATTAACGAATTCTATTGACTTTCTTGAGGACAAACTCAACACCAAGGTCAACACCATTGCTTATCCATCAGGTCGCTACAATCAAACAACACTGGGCCTAGCTAAGAAAACTTACAAGTTAGGACTGACAACTAACGAAGGATTAGCGAGTGCCAATGATGGCCTTATCTCACTTAATCGTGTCCGTATTCTGCCAACAACAACAGCTAAAGGACTTCTAAGCAAGATTACTACTGACAATAAGTAAAAGAAATCACTTGACTGTAAATCAAGTGATTTCTTCTTGTCTAGTCAAATATTTCTGATAGGATAGCCACACCTTTTTCGATTTCAGCATCACTTAGAGTGATTGGAGGCAGAAGACGGATAACATTTGTCCCTGCAGTTAAGACAATTAATCCCTTATCTCTAGCAGCTTGTACCAGTTCACTTAGATTTCCAGTAGTCTCAATTCCAATCATGTAGCCCAATCCACGCACAGTGGTCACTGTCTCTTTATCAGACAAGACCTCTTGCAATTTAACTTGTAGCTTGTTCCCATTTTCAAGGGCAGTATCCAGAAAACCTGGAGTCAACATGACTTCAAGCGTAGCCTTGGCCGCTGCCATAGATAGTTTATTGCCACCAAAAGTAGAGCCGTGACTTCCATAAGAGAAAGCCCCTCCAAGAGATGACTTAGCAAGCATGGCACCAACTGGTACACCATTTGCCAAACCTTTGGCCAGGGTAAAGATGTCTGGCTCAATATCGTAATGTTCATAAGCAAAGAGCTTACCAGTACGACCAATACCAGTCTGAACTTCGTCTACGATGAGATAAATACCAGTTTCCTGACAGTAATCAGACAAAGCCTTGACAAAGGCCTTGTCCGCTGGTTGAACACCTGATTCTCCTTGAACCAACTCAAGCATAATGGCCGACGTTTCTTTATTGGCTAGAGCCTTAACACTGTCCATGTCGTTAAAAATGGCATAGCTAAAGTGGGGCACGCCTTCACCAAAACCTTGTTTGATTTTATCCTGACCAGTGGCAGACATGGATCCGAAGGTTCGACCGTGGAAGGAATTTTGGAAGGTAATGATTTCTTGTTTACCCGATGCCTTACGGGCGATTTTTATGGCTGCCTCATTGGCTTCTGCACCACTGTTACAGAAAAAGGCCAGATAGTCCTTGTCACCAGTTAAAAGACCGGCAACATCTTCTTGCAACTGATTGTAATAAAGGTTAGGCTGGTGCAAAATCTTGCCTACCTGATCTGTTAGAGCTTGATTGACACGGGGATGATAGCCAAGATTAGTCACCCCGATACCAGATGAAAAATCCAAATAGGTCTTGCCAGTGGTATCTGTCAAATAATTGCCTTGAGCCGAAGCAAAATCAATCGCTGCCCGTTTATAATTTGAAAATAATTTTGTCATCGTTTACTCCTTGATTATTGTACCATCTGTCAGGTTATCACCAATAATGACCTGATCAACACCAGATTCAACCGTCTGAACAGCGCTTTGAATTTTAGGAATCATGCCTCCAGTAATCACACCTGAATCTATTTTTTTCTGAACATCTACAATATTCAAATGATTCAAAACCTGTCCATTCTCTAAAACACCCTTGACATCTGTCATGAGAATAAGCTTTTTGGCTCCTAGACTAATAGCCACCGCTCTTGCAAGGTAATCGGCGTTGATATTCAGCAAATCACCCTGCTCACTGTAACCTAAGCTAGGAATCAATGGTATCTTGCCTTGAGATAGAAGTGCCACTAGGGTCTGATTAGTAATAGACTTGACCTCTCCCACGTAACCATAGATCTCTTGATCTAAAAAATCAGCATGAACAAGATCTGGCAGCTCATCTACAACCTGATAGATTGGAAAACCCGCTTGTGTCAACTGACCCGCCAAGTTTTTCCCAACTATGTCAACCAAGGCTTCTTTAATTAAGACCATATCTGACTGACTCGTCACACGTAGACTATTGACCTTGTGAATTGTGATGTCATGTTCCTCCATGAGTTGATTGATAGCAAAGCCACCCCCATGGACGATGATTATTTTTTGACCAGCCTGCTGCCATTCTGACAGTTTAGCCAGTATCTCAGGAGTTAGCTGTTTACTGGCTACTCCACCAATCTTAATTACAATATATTCGGTAGTCATTAGTTAACTCCTTTGTCATAAATAGTCTAGGTGTGGTAGAGAGCGTTAATTTTAACGTAATCGTAAGAGAGGTCACAACCCCATGCCGTCCCTTTTTCTTGGCCCGAATGAAGGTCTACTGTTATGGTCACTTCATCCCCGTGCATGATGTCTTTCATTTCTTCATCATCAAAGGTTACAGGACTAGAGGCTAGCATGACTGGCAGACCGCCAAGCATGATATCAACATTGTCCACAGGCACATCCACACCGGCATAGCCAACAGCAGCTAAAATACGCCCCCAGTTAGGATCTTCACCAAAGATGGCTGTTTTGACCAGACTTGAACCGACTACAGATTTTGCCATCATACGGGCATCAAGGGCATTAGGAGCATTGACCACATCAACCTGGATGAGTTTATTGGCGCCTTCACCATCCTTGGCAATCTTCTTAGCCAGTTCTTGCATCACGAAATTAAGCATTTTCGAAAATTTATCGAACTCTGGTGTATCTGGCAGAATCTCATCATTGAGCGCGCAACCATTGGACATGACAAGAACCATATCATTGGTCGAAGTATCTCCATCAACCGTAATCTGATTAAAGGTCTTTTCAACATTTTGGCTCAAGGCCAATTGAAGAGTATCGCTAGAAATATTAGCATCACAAGTAATAAACCCAAGCATTGTCGCCATATTAGGGTGAATCATACCTGAGCCCTTAGCAACACCAGCCATAGTGACTACATCACGTCCAAAAGTCTCCGTCACAGCAATAGTCTTAGTTGCTGTATCTGTCGTCAAAATCGCCTTGGCAAAATCATTCGCGTTTCCATTTACCACCAACTTGGAAAGACCATTTTTCAAGGTATCCATTGGTAGCAACTCACCGATAATCCCTGTAGAAGCCACACCAATCATATCAGGTTCAACACCTAGCTTTTCAGCTGTCCACTCCTGCATGGTGTATGCATCTTCTAAGCCTTGGGTCCCTGTACAAGAATTGGCTACACCTGAGTTAACGACAATAGCCCTCATTTTACCAGCTTTTTTCACCGAGGTCTTGGTTACAATCAGAGGAGCTGCAATAACCTTGTTGGTCGTGTAAACACCTGCAACACTAGCTGGCTTTTCAGAGACAATCCAACCAAAATCCATCTTTCTCTTTTTAAATCCTGCATGTAGCCCATCTGCTGAGAATCCTAGCGGGCTAGCAATTGTTCCATCTATGACTTTCATATTTTTTATCTCCTAACTCTATGCTTACATCTACAAGTATGACGGTGTCATATGTAAACCTTCCGTCTCATCCCACCCCTGCATGAGGTTGAGATTTTGCACTGCCTGTCCAGATGCTCCTTTTAGCAGATTATCAATGACTGAAATAACTGTCATAACATTGGTTTTCTCATTATAGGCAAAGCCGATGTCTGTAAAATTCGATCCAATGACATTATGTAGTTCTGGTAAGTTTTCTTGTACACGTACAAAAGGTTTATCATCATAGGCTTTTGCAAAGGCTGAAGCGATATCAGAGACAGCTACGTCCTTCTTCAATTTGCAATAAACTGTGGCCATGATTCCACGATTAACCGGTAAAAGCGACGTTGAAAACTGAATCTCCGGCATATCAGCATCAAAAGCCTGCAAAGTTTGTACAATCTCTGGAATATGCTGATGATGATTGAGCTTATAAGTCATGTAATTATCGTGAACATTAACAAAATGACTAGACTCACTCAAAGCTTTACCCGCACCAGTTAAACCAGACTTGGCATCTACAATGATACTATCAGTCTCAATAAGACCGGCTGCCACCAAAGGAATCAGGGCTAACTCTGTCGCTGTCGCATAGCATCCAGGATTGGCAATAAATTTCTTACCCTTAACATCTGTATATTCTGACAATGCATATGTAAATTTATTCAAAATCATTTTCTTGGCAGGTGATTTTTTATACCATTCTTGATAAACATCTGCTGGCAAGCGATGATCACCAGACAAATCAATAATAGGAAAATCAGCCTGAACAAATTCCTCTGCTAGCGAACTAGCAACTCCAGAAGGTGTAGCAAAGAAGACTAAGTCTGCCTTTTCTATAATCTCTTGCGCATCAAAATCTTCTATTTTTAAATCACAAACACCTGCCAAATAGGGGTACACATCAGACAATCGTCGGCCCACTTCCTTGGTTGCGTGAATAGAAACAAGTTCTACTTTTTATGATTATTCAAAATTTTAACTAACTCTAAACCACTATAACCAGTGATACCAACGATTGAAACTTTCATTTACGCACTCCTTTTTTGAATAAATATGTGATTAGTTTATTGTATTTTTATTCATTTGTCAAGAGGGTAATGCAAAAATATGAAAAAAACAAGCAATATTTTTTAACTGCTTGTTTTCATAATTGCTATCTAGTTATTAAATAAATGTAGGTCGGCAATACGATTGACAGCTTCGACCAGACGCTCCGGCTCTACCAAAAGTCCGATACGAACATAAGCATCACCTGCTGGTCCAAACCCTTTTCCTGGTGCCACAGCAACATGGGCCTTCTCAAGCAAAAGATCTGCAAAACTTTCACTGGTATAGCCCTTAGGTACAGGCATCCAAGCATAAAAGGAACCTCTGGATGGAAAGGCTTGCCAGCCAATATTAGCAGCTGCCTGAACAAAAGCATCTCGACGGCTATCATAAACCGCATTTAGTCGGGCCACTGCCTCTTCAGATTTAGGATCTAAGAGGGCTGCAATCCCAGCTTCCTGCAAAGCGGGAAAAATCCCCACAAAAAGATGGTCTTGAATCAGATTCAAGGCTTCAATCATTTCAGCATTTCCACCCGCAAATGCCAAACGCCAACCTGCCATATTAAAGGTTTTTGAGAAAGTATAAAACTCAATGCCTACATCCTTGGCACCAGGAGTTGCCAAAAAACTAGGATTCTCATAACCCTGATAGCCCAAAGCCCCATAAGCCAGATCACTCACCACCCCTACCTCGTAGGTCTTAGCCCAGGCAACCAATTTTTCATAAAAAGCCTTTGTCGCTACAGCCCCCGTAGGATTATTAGGGTAATTGATATAGATAAACTTAGCACGGCGAGCTGTCCCCTCAGGAATAGCTTCCAAATCTGGCAAAAAATCATTTTCAGCCGTCAAAGGAAAAGTTTCATAGGCTACACGACCCAGACTCACTCCCGACAAGTAATCAGGATAACCTGGATCAGGTAAGAGCAGGAGCTCACCAGGATTCATCAAAGCTAGGGGCAATTCCACAAGACCAATCTTAGCCCCACCCATGACACAAATTTCACGCTCCGAATCCAAATCAACCCCATAATGGTTCTTGTAAAAACTAGCAGCTGCTTCCTTAAAAGGACGATTGCCACGAAACTGCGAATACTTGTGATTGGCAGGATTTTTCGCTGAGACACGCAAGGCCTCAACAATATGGTCATAGGTCGGTTGGTCGGGATTTCCCTGACCAAGATTGATAATATCTGCTCCTTCTGCCACCTTGGCATTCACCTTAGCAACTAACCCTGCAAAAAACTGTTCTGGCAATTCTTTCAATAAATCCGATTCTTCAAATAACATAAAATCTCCTTAATAATACAAGTCCGTGCGACGGTCCTCAAAAACGGGAATTTGACCTCGCACTCGGTCCACCTCTTCAAGATTAATCTCAGCCGTAAAAATGCCCTCCTCATGTTCCTTAGCCTGCAAGACTACATTTCCTAGTGGATCTATAATCATAGAATGCCCTGAAAAGACATCATCTGGATCTGGTCCTGCTCCGACACGGTTAACGGCTACCACAAAGGCTTGATTTTCAACCGCACGCGCCTTTAATAAAATCTCCCATTGCTGCACTCGAGGTTCTGGCCACTGCGCTACCACAAAAAGCACCTTGGCCCCTTGTGCCATCTGTGTTCGCACCCACTCAGGAAAACGAATATCATAACAAATGACACTTGCCGCTATCACACCATCAAGCTCAAAAATAGACTCCGCAGCCCCAGCAGACATATACCGGTCCTCTGCCATAAGACCAAAGAGATGGACCTTACTGTAGATATTGATTAGGTCCCCAGACTTGTTGTAAACATAAGTCGTATTGTAGAATTTTCCGTCTCTCTCAATAGCAACAGACCCTCCAAGAATAGCAACAGCATGTTCTCTGGCAAACTGAGACAAGAATTCTTGAGATTCCAAACCTTCCTTATCTGCAAGCCCATCCAGTTCATCTAAAGCGTATCCTGTATTCCACATTTCAGGAAGTACAATGACATCGGGATTAGCAACAAGTGCTCTTTCCAACATCTCTTTCACGTGCTTTTATTTTCCACAGGCTGTCCGTGGACAACATCCATCTGTACCAATGCAATTTTCATAATAACCTCAATTCTATGTTAACCATTATAGCACTCCAAAAGACATCACAAAAATTGAAAAATTCAATCATCTGATAAAGAGAGGCTATCAAAAAAGGCTGGACACATTGTCTAACCAGATTCTTTATCTCATTAAGCAATATTGACGTAATGACGAGCACCACTCATTGTCATGTATGAGAGCCATGTGCGGCCATCGGCTGTCAAAACCTTATCATAGATGACATGGTCTCCCTTGCCAAAAACAAAAGTGTGTTTGAGGTCTTCTTTTGGTTCCTTCTTAATATCTGTATCGCGTGTAAAGTAGAAAGTTCCTGTCGCTGGGATGTTCAAAGCACCTGTTGTGGCCTGAGCGTCATTAGAAGGATTCCCATTCCCATTACCACTATTACCGTCACCACTACCAGCTTCCACCGGTTTCACTGGAGCATAACAATGCACACCAGAGTATGATTTGTAGCTAATCCATTGGTAGCCGTCAGCTGTCACGACTTGGTCGTAAAAGACGCTGTCCCCTGGATTCACATAGAATTCAGCCTTGGCAGAAACCTTCGGTTGATTCTTTATTTCTGTACGCTCCTTGTAGACATAAGTTCCTTGGCTCAGAAGGCCGCTTGCTGTAGTTGTATCCGGTTGGCTCACCAAACTAGTATTGACAGCTGCTCTCGTTAAGGCAGATACATCAAAGTTAGTGACTATTTCAGATGAAGTATTTGTACCACTTGCTGCTTCTGAGCTGGCAACTGTTGATTCAGATGTTTTATATGCTGCTTGTGAGATACTAGCACTCACTTCACTTGTAGCCTCGCTAGTAGCAGCTTCACTAGCGGTTTGGCTAGTTGTTGAGACTTGGCTTGCTTTATTACTTGACGCTACTCCATCTGTTGCTACGCCACTGAAAACATCAGTCGCTGTCATAGCATCACTATCTGAAGTCGCACGCAAAATGGTATCTGAGGTTGTTGCTACTTCGTGGTGTTCGTCAGCCAAAGCTTAGCTCGCAAAGACCAAACTAGCTCCTAAAAGAACTGACGCAGCCCCAAAAGAATATTTACGAATTGAAAAACGTTGTTGTTCGTGTAAAAATTTTTCTCGTTTCATATCAATTATTATCCCTATCAAATTGATGTTACAGGTTGATTGTAACGCTAGGTAACAAACATTACAAGTGTTTTACAAAATATTACTAAATATTTCTCACTTGCCCACTAGTATACCAATTTTTTTGACTTGTTCCCACTTAAATCATAAACTATCCGATTTTCGTCATAATCGACAAAAATGACCGACTTATATTTATATATTCGTTATTTTCAAAAAATCAAAAGTAAAAAGATTACTAAACAAATAGCAATCTTTTTCGTACTAGTTAAAGAGAGTGATGTTACAACTCTTAAGAAATATCCACCATATAGCGTCTTAAACCGCTATAGGTTACATAAGACAACCAGGTGTGGCCATCAGCTGTTAGGACCTTGTCATAGCGAACGGACATGACCTTATCATAGTAGGCTAACTCTGGGCTAGCAACACTTGGTTGAGCCTTAATAGAGCTAGGTTTTGTAAAGGTATAGGTTCCAGTTATCGCTAGGCTTGGGCTTGCTGATTGAGCAACTGCTGTTGCCTTACCATCAATAGCAATGTAACGGCGGTTACCTCCACGACTAACATAAGAGAGCCATGTATGACCATCTGCAGTCACCACTTTGTCATAGTTAACAGACATACCAGCATCATAGTAGGCCAACTCTGGGCTTACGACACTTGGTTCTGCTTTAATAATAGAACGTTCTTTGAAGGTATAAGTTCCTGAGTCAGGAAGGCTATGGCCAGTAGTTATATGAGTTTCTTCAACCTTGGCAGGAACTGTGTAAGTTGTGCCACCCACACCAACTAATTTACCATTAGTTTCAACAAAGTAAAGATGTACATTGTAGAGACCACGTTCATTCTTGTGGTCACTTAGACCGACATTAACCTTGTAGTTACGATTATTAAGACGAGTCGCATTGTACCAAATGATGTCATCTTGGCCATTCCTTTCAGACCAGATTGGAACAGACACTCCTACGACACCGTTTTGATCTGATACATTACTGATAACCACGCTAAAGTCACCATTATCATGACTTTCAATAGCCATGTCGCCTCTTGGTTTAGCCAGAGACTCTACGACAACACCTAGGTCGACATAACGACGAGTACCATTGTATGACACATAAGAAATCCATTGGTGATTGTCTCTCTTCAAGACCTTGTCATAGATAACATGGTCGCCTGAACTAAAGACAAAAGTAGGTTTGATATCCATGACTGGAGCTGTACGAATTTCAGTTGTACGACGGAAATAAAACGTACCGTTTGATGGGATATCAAGAAAAACATCAGCAGTCACTAGACCATCTGCACCAGGATGACTAGCATTAGTTGAGACAGTCCGAAGACTAGTATCGACAGCTTCACGGTCAGTAGGTCTAGCTTCAGCAACTTCTGAAGTCGCTGAACGGTCAATTTCACTTGCCACTTCTGAACTAGCCACTGACGTCGCTTCAGAACGTGGGCTAGCCACCTCTGATTTAGAAACAGAAGCAACTTCACTGCTGGTAAGATTAGGTCTTGGTGCTCCGATTTTGACACAGGTTCATTGAGAACATCGGTAACAGCTTCCTAAGTTGCCTGCTCAAATTGTGGTGCTTCAGAATTATTTACAATAACTTCATAGTCCTTGCTGGAACTTACGCTATTGGCTTGTTCCTGAGCCAAAACATGTCCACCAATCATCAAACTTGCACCAATCAAGACTGATGTAGCTCCAAAAGAATATTTACGTATTGAGTAACGTTGACGTTCCTTAAAAACATATGCCTTTCTCTTTTTGATCACTCTCACTTTCTAGGCTGTTTGATAAAAAATAGGAACCGTTTTCACACTTTTGTTATACCCCTTTGAAATATTTTTTTACAATTATTTCAATATTATTACTAATTTTTTTAAGAAAAAGATAGGTATTTTCATCCTACCTTTTAAGTTTCTTTTATTGTATCACATCTTAAAACTGTTCTGCTACTGCTGAGAGAAGATCTTGGATACTGTTAGCATCGCTACCACCGGCCATAGCCATATCTGGTTTACCACCACCACGACCTGATACGATTGGTGCAAGAACCTTGATAAGATTACCTGCGTGAACGTTTTCAGACTTACTTGCTACAAGGACATTAACTTTTTCTCTGATGTGAGCCGCAAGGACAAGAACATCTGAGTAGTCTGCTTGTTTCCATTGGTCAGCAAAAGTACGAAGGGCACCAGCATCAGAAACTTCTACTTGGCTAGCAATGTAACGAATACCGTTAGCTTCTTTAACATCTTTGAAGACGTCACCAGCGGCAGCGGCAGCTGCTTTTTCTTTAAGAGTAGCATTTTCTTTTTGAAGGGCATGCAATTGCTCTTGAAGGCTAGCAACCTTGTTAGGCACTTCTTTCAATTGTGGAGCCTTAAGTGTTGCTGCGATTGATTTGAGGGCATCTTCTTCTTCACGATAAGCAAGGTAAGCTTCACGTGATGTAACTGCCAAGATACGACGTGTTCCTGAACCGATACCTTCTTCTTTAATAATCTTGAACATACCGATTTCAGCTGTGTTGGCAACGTGAGTACCACCACAAAGCTCAACAGAGTAGTCACCGATTGAAACGACACGAACACGCTTACCATATTTTTCACCAAAGAGGGCCATAGCTCCCATTGACTTAGCAGTGTCAATATCTGTTTCAATAGTTGTTACTGGAGTTGCTTTCCAGATTTCTTCGTTGACCTGTTCTTCGATAGCACGTAATTCTTCTGGAGTTACCGCCTCAAAGTGAGTGAAGTCGAAACGCAAGAATTCTTGCTCGTTAAGAGAACCGGCTTGGACTGCGTGATTACCAACGATGTTGTGAAGGGCAGCATGCAAGAGGTGAGTTGCTGTGTGGTTTTTCATAACACGGTGACGACGTGAGTGGTCAATTTCAAGTTTGTAGTTAGCTCCGACAACAAGTTCACCTTCAACCTCAACAGTATGAAGAGCTTGTCCATTTGGTGCACGTTGAACATCAACAACACGCGCAACAGTAGTACCCGCTGCATCTGAAATAGTACCGTGGTCTGCTACTTGTCCACCCATTTCAGCGTAGAATGGTGTTTGTTCAAAGACAAGAAGAGCCTGGCCAGAATTTACACTATCATGACGAGCATCATCAGCAACGATTACGCTCAAACGACTTTCTGCAGTTTCCGCTTCATACAAGAACTCAGATGGTTCAGTGATGTTAGCAAGAGTTTCATTTTGCATACCCATAGACCCACCTTTAACCACGCTAGCACGCGCACGGTCTTGTTGTTCTTTCATGGCAGCTTTGAAACCTTCATGGTCAATCTTGAAGCCTTCGTCTTCAGCTAATTCTTCTGTCAATTCCACTGGGAATCCGTAAGTATCGTAAAGTTTAAAGATATCTTTACCTTCAAGCGTATCTTTACCAGATTTCTTAAGGTTAGCAAGAAGTTCATCAAGCATGCTTGAACCTGCATCGATAGTACGTGCAAAGGTTTCTTCTTCACGTTTAACAATTTTCTCGATAAAGTCTTTCTTCTCAAGAACTTCTGGGTAATAGCTTTCCATGATTTGACCAACAGTTGGGACAAGTTTATACAAGAAAGCATCAGAAATACCAAGACGACGACCGTGCATTACGGCACGACGGAGAAGACGACGAAGAACATAACCACGGCCTTCATTACCTGGAAGAGCTCCATCACCGATAGCAAAGGCCAATGAACGTATGTGGTCTGCGATAACTTTGAAGCTCAATGTTTCACCATCTGGATCATAAGCTTTACCAGACATTTTTTCAATTTCACGAATAATAGGCATGAAAAGGTCTGTTTCAAAGTTTGTTTTAGCCCCTTGCATTACGGCTGCAAGACGTTCAAGACCTGCACCCGTATCAATGTTTTTATTAGGAAGCTCTTTGTATTCTGAACGTGGAACAGCTGGATCTGCATTAAATTGTGACAAAACGATGTTCCAAATTTCAATGTAACGGTCGTTTTCAATATCCTCTTCAAGCAAGCGAATACCAATATTGTCAGGGTCAAATTCTTCTCCACGATCAAAGAAGATCTCAGTATCTGGTCCAGAAGGACCTGCACCGATTTCCCAGAAATTATCTTCGATTGGAATTAAGTGACTTGGCTCAACTCCACAAGCAATCCAACGGTTGTATGAATCTTTATCATCCGGGTAATAAGTCATGTAAAGTTTGTCTTTTGGAAGATCAAACCACTCTGGGCTTGTCAAAAGCTCATAACCCCACTCGATAGCCTCATCACGGAAGTAATCACCAACTGAGAAGTTACCAAGCATTTCAAACATCGTGTGGTGACGAGCCGTCTTACCAACGTTTTCGATATCATTGGTACGGATAGCCTTTTGTGAGTTGGTGATACGTGGATTTTCAGGAATCACAGAGCCATCAAAGTATTTCTTCAAAGTGGCAACCCCTGAGTTAATCCAAAGAAGAGTTGGGTCATTAACTGGAACCAAGTTAGCTGATGGTTCAACAGCATGACCTTTTGATTTCCAGAAATCAAGCCACATTTGGCGAATTTGTGCTGAAGTAAGTTGTTTCATTATTTCTCCTTAATTATTTCTTAATTTATACCAATTAGAAAATACTAAAAGAATAAAAGACAAAACCACTAAACGAAGGGCGACGTGAACCGCGGTACCACCTTCATTCAATGACCTTGTCATTCTTATTTTTCTTAAATTTTAAACTTTGAGTAGCAAGTAATCTCATCCGTCCATGGCTCGCAGCGACCGCCACTTTTCTGTATCCGAATCAATGATTACCTTTCTCAAAGGGAAGACTCAGAGTTTCCTAACATTAAAACTCTTTGTTACTTTCCATTTTAACGTGTTTTAGGTCTTAGGTCAAGTTGATAACAACATTATCAACTTTATCTTATGATTTATTTGCTAGAGCTTGATGTTGAACTTGATGAAGCTCCAGAACCAGTCACATACTGGTCAAGAATTGCACTAAAGGATTTATCTACAACCTTAACATTGTATTTTTTAAGAACCTTGGCAATTACTGAGTTAGTGAAATTAGTATCAGCTTTCTTACCATTGATGATAACCTTAGTCAAATCATCTTTATAGTTTTTCCAATCTGCATTTTTCTCAGATTTTGAAACAGTTTTGACGACGTAGTAAGTTGCAGCACCAGTTGAGCTATTTGAAACAGTCACTACATCAGAAACGGCATTAGCATCTTGCTTGAAAGCCGCTGTCAAAACATCTGTTGGGAAGTCTTGAGAAGCCGAGTTAACTGTCTTAGAAGTTACTTTCAAGCTGTTATCCTTAGCAACTTTCGAGAAGTCTGCTCCTTCTGCTTTAGCTTCAGAGGCTACTTTATCTGCCACAGCTTTATCAGTAGTTGAAACTACTTGCACCTCTGTATTTGGTGTGTAATTATCATAAGCAGCCTTGTAATTTGCTTCCGTCAAATCTTTTTGTGCAGCTTGGTTAACAGCGTACTCAACCAATTTCTGTGTACGGATTTGAGTACGGTATGACTCTTCTGTCTGACCATAGGCTGCAAGCACTTGTGAAAATTGGTCTCCGTATTGTTCTGAAGCTTGTTTATAGGCTTTATCAACATCTTCTTTGCTGACCTTGCTACCGTATTCTTTTTCAAGAACCTTTTGCAACGTTGCACTCAAAACACTTTGTTGTGTTTGGTTGCTACCTTTAAGTGAATTAAAGACATCCCCAACAGTAACAGTATCACCTTTCATAGATACTAAGATTGTTTCTTCAGTCGTTTTGTTTCCCAGAGAAACATACATAGCACCAGCACCAACAAGAGCTGAAACAGCTACAAGGGCAAGACCTCGGAGGAAGGGAGCACCTGAACTTGTTTTAACAGCATCACGAGTTTTCTTAGTTTTAGCACGTTTAGCTTTTTCTTTCGCTTTTTCACTGGCGAGGGCAATGCTTTCCTCTTGTTCTGTATCTTTATCTGCTACAACCTCTTCAACAGTTTCTTCTGTTGACTCAAGGTTTTCATTTTCTTTAGCCATTTTATCTACTCCTTAAATTGTCAAAATCTCCATTATTATACCACACTTACTTAAATAATGCTTAATCTGGCAAAATAACATTTTCAGAGTTTTTCCGAATCATAAGAAGTCCATCACTCATAGGTATCAAACTAGCAGTCAAATCAGGGTTATCTAAAGTCGCATCAAAAAGGCGATGCAAGCCACGATAGATAGTTCGCTGACCACGACGAACCTCCATGATGTCTTTGGCAATATCCCCACCTTGGAAAATATCATCAAAAAACAATGACACCACCAACTGTAAGACGTTTTAAGATTTCAGGCAGAAAGACGATATATTTAGACTTGGCTGAGTCCATAAAGACAAAATCATAATCTGTGTCTAAGTCTTGCAATACCTCGGCAGCATCTCCTTCGACCAAGGTAATTTGTTTGCGACTGTCATACTTAGCTAGATTTTCCTTGGCAAAGCCAATCATTTCTTCATTACGATCAACTGTCGTAATCTGAGCATCAGGTGCATATTCAGCCATAAGAAGGGCTGAAAAACCAATAGCTGTTCCTACCTCAAGAATTTTCTTAGGCTGTAAGGTCTGCAACAAAAATCGGAAATATGCAACAACCTCGTGTTGGATAATCGGAATATTCTCCTTACGAGCAAAGACCTCCAGTTCAGCCAAGTGCCCTGTACTCTCCTTAAGATGCGTTCGCATGTAGTCCACGATATCCTTGTTTACTATAGGACGACGCATGTTGTGATTTGCATTTTTACTATATGATTTAACCATGTGTTTTATTATATAAAAAATCCCTAGCGAGTGCTAGAGATTTAGATTAATAGAAACATCTTTTTTGACATTCCCAGTCAATAAATTGTAAAAACCTACATTTTAGACAGCCACTCTTAAACCTAAAAAAGAACCACTCTTTTCCAGAATGATTCTCTCAATATAGTATACTGACTTCTTTTTAAGAAAGATGAACACCTTTTTCAACCAAGGCTTCCAATTCAACTAAGCGGTCTTCGAAAACCTTGAAAGCTGCATCCAAGTAGTCAGTGTTGGTCATGTCAACACCAGCTTTCTTGATGACTTCCAAAGGATAGTCTGAGCTACCTGCCTTAAGGTACGTAAGGTAAGCTTCTTTATCTTCTTCATTACCGTGAACAATCTTTTCTGCCAAGTAGCTTGCTGCTGCAAATCCTGTAGCATATTGATAAACATAGTAATTCATGTAGAAATGCGGAATACGTTCCCACTCAAACTGAATTTCATAGTTATCTTCAGCTTTAAGGTTATAGTATTTCTCATTGAGGTCTGCATAAAGCTTATTCATGAAGTCTGCTGTCAAGATTTGACCCGATGCATCCGCTTCATGGATAGCATGCTCAAACTCGGCAAATTGCGTTTGACGGAAGACGGTTCCCTTAAATCCATCTAAATAGTGGTTAAGGATAGCAAAACGTGTCTTATCATCGTTAACTTCTTTAAGAAGTGTTTCTGTCAAGATATTTTCATTAGTTGTAGACGCAATTTCAGCCAAGAAGATTGGGTAATCTCCGTAAACATATGGTTGTGTCTGACGTGTGAAAGTTGAATGCAAACTGTGGCCAGTCTCGTGAACCAAGGTAAAGAGATTGTCCAAAGTGTCTTGCCAGTTCAAAAGCATGAAAGCATTGGTATCATAGGCACCACCTGAGTAGGCACCTGAACGTTTCCCTTTGTTAGGGTGAACATCAATCCAACGTTCCGTAAAGGCTGCATGAACCCCTTTACTATACTCCTCACCAAAGATAGCCAAGACTTCCTCTGCTTTCTTGAGGGCTTCTTCATAAGTAAGAGCAGTCTCTGTCTCAGAAAGTGGTGCATAAACATCATACATCTTAAGCTTATCAAGTTCCAACACCTTCTTACGCAAATCAAGGTAACGGTGCAAAAGTGGCAAATGCTTATTCACTGATTCTAAGAGTGAGTCGTAAACACTTTCTGGAATAAAGTTAGCTGCAAGTGCTGCATGACGTGCCGAATTATAGTGACGAACTTTAGCCATATAATTGTGAACCTTGACAACGCCTTGAAGTGTTTGTGCATAGGTATGTTGGAACTGCTCATAAGTTCTATACATAGCTTCATAGGCTCCCTTACGGACTTCACGATTCTTAGATTCCATGAGGGTGGTAAAGTTACCATGTGTCAACTCAATCACATCCCCTTGACCATCCGATACCCATGGAAAGAGGATATCAGCATTATCCAAGACGTTGAAGGTATCCGTTGGACCGTTAAAAATATCACCAGCTGTTGCCAAGAGTTCTTCTGCTTCTTGAGAAAGAACGTGGTCTTTGTTTGCCAAAAGACGTTCGAAATAGTGGTCATAAAGTCCAAGACCTGGCTCTTGTTCTTTGAAGGATACTAATTTTTCAGCTTCCAAAGCCATAAATTCAGGCTCAAAGTAGGCAAAGGCTTCACTCAACTGTGAGTATAGGTTTGAGGCTTTGGCATTGTACTCTTGGTAAAGACCTACCGTTGTATCTTGGTCATTTTTCATTGACGCATAAACGTAGATTTTTTCCAAACGACGCATCAAACTCATATAAAGTTCTGTTGCCTCAAGCAAATTCTTGGCTGAGTCCAAGAGGTGACCAGAAAAGGAACTAGCCTTCTTCAAATCCTGAACAATGCTTTCATATTCAGTCTCCCAATCAGCGTCTGTCGCAAAAATGGTGGTCAAATCCCATGTATATTTTTCTTCTAAATGACAACGATTGTCTGACATAATATTCTCCTTAATTGTGTCTATAATCTACTATTTTAGCATAAAAGTTGGGAGGGCACAGGGTTTGCTTGTAAGAAAAATCCCTTTTTCGATAATACTGCATGAAAAGCTTTTCAAAACCATCAATAGATAATCTAATTTGGACAAATCCATGCTTAGACTCAGGAAACCGCACTTGTGGAAAAAAATCCTGATCGGACAAACTTAACAAATTCATCCCCTTAAGATAAGCCTCCTCCTGTCTTCTCATCCATCTTGGATTTTTCCCCATTAATTCCCGTTGAATAACATGTGAGACTTTCTTTCGCTGAGTCACTTGATAAGTCTCCACCTTTCTGGCCTGATAAGGAAAACGTAATATGGTCATGAGATTTTCTATTAAAGACCAGGTCTTAGTTAAGTAATAAACTCTCCCAAAAATATCCTCATAGATGAGATACTTAAGTCTAATCTCTTCCCTCCCCCAATCAAGTTCCCAAAGGTGGAAACCTATCTTAGTTGTAAAATAAAGAAAATCACGCTGTAGATCTGTTAAACGCTGTCCCAACCACAGTTCTTGCCCCAAAAGCCATCGTACCTCGTAACCTATTTGATGGTAAGCTAAAGTCCGCTCTCTTAAACGTTTCTGTGATAAACGAGAACACTGGACTTCCAAGGCTAAGGAATCTCCAACGAATAAATCCGCAATCTGACCTAACTCAGGCAGAACCTTTTCAATACAAACTCTTTCACCATGATTGTCCAGAGATTGATACATAGTGGCTTTTAGGGATAAATGTTGGGCCGATTCATTTTCTGAGAAAAACTGACAATCCTGCAAAGATTTATGGGCAAAATGCGGGCATATCACCTTTCCCTGTCTCAACAATACAATTCCTTGACAGCCAGGGCACCTATAAGTTTCCTCACGATTCAACCCATTTTCAAGAGCCGAAACCAAGAGCCCTTTCTGATTTTTAGCGATTAACATGACTCCCTCCTTTATACACTCTATTACGTATTCGCAAAAAATGTCATAAAATGAAAAAAAGCATCTAGATTTCTCTAGATACATCCCCTATTCAAATTAAAACTTGCTCCCTGCTGTATGGAAACATAGGTTCATAGGTGTATTACCTACTTTAAGATACAAGTGCCGATCAATCCATTTGAACTCTTTTCAATTTCTAGAGGTAAATCCCCAATCTACCCTGAAATTAAAAATCGAAAACAGTCTCTATCCCACACGACCATTGAAAATAGTCAATGTAGCATAGACAGATGCTCTCACAAACATCTAGTCAAATTCCATCTCTAAAACACCATTCCAATATGCTTCTTACCCTCTAGTTCCTAATTCTCATCAAGGACTTACTTCCTTTAGTCAATGACAAGATAAAACAATTTTTAGATTTGGATAATCACCATCCAAAATCCTTATTTACTAACATTGAACCACAATTTCCCTAGGTGCAGTTCAATACCAACAAACGCAAAACCGTGTTGGTACAAAATGGTTTCTATCAAAGAGTATCTTGTGATTGATAGTCAGTCAATCTAAAAAGCTTTCCCTCTAGCTTTTGTGCAAATCGTCACGCTGCGTACAAAATACTATTTTCTAGAAGAGTATCAGCTAAAATAGCTACTCTCAAAACATACCACCTGTTAAGAAAAGATTTAGTCCGCCTTCTGATAGATCTATTTGCAGGTACTACTTTATTTTCTTTCCATCTCCATTTAAAAAAGTACTCTCCCTTAAACTCGCCTTCCAAAATGGGATTAGATCTCCAAAACATGTGTTAGAAGTCGTCTTCTTATCATCCTGATTTTTTGGATTGGCTCGTCTAGAAAATCTCACCCACCAACCTTTAGACGCAACCCTTGTTCAAGTTTACTATGCCTCAGCTATCGGTATATTCTTTTCCGCTATTTATCTACGTACTGGCATCCTCTGATGGACTATTGTTCTGCACTTTTTGGTTATTTTTACTAGTTTCCTTCTGTCACAAGCGACACAGGCTGCTCCAGCTACAAGTATCTGGTATTTCATTCTCTGGTTACTACTGATTACCATAGTACTCTGCCTCATTCGTCCTAAAAAATTGGAAGCCATTAGACGTCTTAGCAACTGACACTTTATACAACATTCCATCAGTACTCCTATAAGACCTGACTTTATAAAAATTTCATATCAGGTCTTCATCTATTCCTATCAGGATTTTACTGATATTAGACTTCTCATTTTGTTATAATATAGGTCACAATCATATTTTAAAAAGGGGTTGCTTATGAATTTTCAACAATGTCGCTATGTTCATACTATCTCTGAAACAGGCTCATTTAGTAAGGCTGCTAAGAAGCTTTTTTTGACCCAACCCACTCTTTCAGCATCCATTCGTGATTTAGAGGAAGAACTGGGAGTTCTACTCTTTGAGCGCTCCAATACGGGAGCCAAACTGACTGATGATGGCCATGATTTTCTAAAATACGCCAAACGTATCCTTAGGGAGCTGGATCTACTAAAAGGACGCTATCACAAGTCCTTTAAGAAATCGTTCACCATTGCCAGTCACCACTATGATTTTTTGTCACTTCCCATGGCTCATATTGCCAAACGTTTCCGTAGTGATTATCAAGAATTTCAATTAATCGAAACAACAACTAGAAAGATTCTCAAGAGCGTAGAGAGTTTCGAAAGTGACTTGGGGATTATTTATCTCAATGAAGATAACGTCCACATCCTAGAGCGCAGTTTCAAACACATGGATTTGACTTTCACCCCACTTGGAGACTTTGAAACCAAGATTTTCTTGGGACGTCAACATCCCTTAGCCAAGAAAAAATCTCTAAATCTCAAGGATTTAGAGGGATATCCACAAGTCCGTTTTCGTCAGGAAAGCTCTGGAATTCATCTCACCGAGGATCCGCTAGAAGTCCTGCCTGACCAGCAAGTTATCTACAGTAATGACCGAGGCAGTGTCATGAATCTGCTATGTTCCTCTGATAGTTATGCTTCTGGCCTTGGTATTGTTAACAGTTTTATCAAGGACCAGATTGTCCTAATCCCACTTAAGAATAGTCCCAAGCACACTTTGGGTTTTGTAACCAACAATAAACAAAACAATCTACAATTATTCAAGCATTTATCGAAGAAATTCGAGATAGCTTACTACCCCACCACTAAGGAGACTTTGATGCTATTAGTAAACTAAACAGATACCCTAATGCCTATGGACCTGATGGAAACGTAGAACAAATTAAACATTTATTGAAATATAGTGTATAAAAAAACGAGTTCGACTGAACTCGTTTTAATGTTAAAAATATCTCTTTTCATTACTCTTAGGTGAGTAGGGGTATACAACGAAATCAAAATAAGGAATGGAACGGAAGGCTTATCATTCAAAATCAATTCGTTTTCCCACTCCCACTTAAGGAAATACTATAAAACAGAATTACTGTTAGCCAATAACACTTCCATTTGGAACAGATGGATCTACTGTCAAGACAGTGAGTTTACCGTCATGTTCAGCAGAAAGAATCATCCCTTGGCTGACATATTTCTTCATCATCTTACGTGGTTTAAGGTTCGCCACGACTTGAAGTTTCTTGCCGACCAATTCTTGTTCGTTTGGATAGAATTTAGCGATACCTGAGAGGATTTGACGGTCTTCACCGTCACCAGCATCAAGACGGAAACGGAGCAATTTGTCTGAACCTTCGACTTTTTCTACTTCTTTAACTTCAGCAACACGGATTTCAACCTTGTCAAAGTCTTCAAATTTGATTTGGTCTTTTTCAGATTTAAGTTCGACTTCTTCTGGGTTCCATTCTTTTTCTTGTGGTTTGCCTGCGTTCATTTGAGATTGGATGTAGGCAATTTCTTCGTCCATGTCAAGACGTGGAAAGATTGGAGTTCCTTTTGAAATAACTGTAACATTTTCTGGGAAACCTGAAAGTTCAAGATTTTCAAGGTCAAATACCACTGGCAATCCGAGCTGTTCCATGATGGCATTTGAAGTGCTCATCATGAACGGTTGGATCAGGTGGGCTACCACACGAAGGCTAGCTGCCAAGTGAGCCATCACTGCTCTCAATTGTTCCTCGTCACCATCTTCTTTCGCAAGTACCCAAGGGGCTGTTTCGTCAATGTACTTATTGGTACGTGAGATGATATTCCACACAGCATCTAGGGCGCGTGGAAAGTCCACAGCATTCATTTGTTTGTGGAACTCTTCGATATTTTCGGCCACAACCTTAGCTAAATCAGCATCATAGTCTGTAACATTCTCAATATAGGCAGGTACTTGACCATCGAAATACTTGTTAATCATGGCAACTGTACGATTAAGAAGGTTTCCGAGGTCATTAGCCAACTCATAGTTGATACGGGCCAGATAGTCTTCTGGCGTGAAAGTACCATCTGAACCGACTGGAAGACTACGCATGAGGTAGTAACGAAGGGGATCAAGACCGAATCGCTCTACCAACATTTCTGGATAGATGACATTACCTTTAGACTTAGACATCTTACCGTCTTTCATGACAAACCAACCATGAGCAACAAGACGTGTAGGCAATGGTAAATCAAGTGCCATCAAGATGATTGGCCAGTAGATTGAGTGGAAACGAAGGATGTCCTTACCAATCATGTGGATGATTTCGTGGTTTTTATCATTTTGCCAGAAAAGGTCAAAATTACCATGCTCATTCTGGCCATAACCGAGGGCAGTAATATAGTTGATAAGGGCATCAATCCACACATAAACCACATGTTTTGGATCTGATGGTACTTTAACTCCCCAAGTGAAGGTTGTACGTGATACCGCCAAATCTTCCAAGCCTGGCTCAATGAAGTTTTTAAGCATTTCATTCATACGACCATCAGGTTGGATAAATTCTGGGTGTTCTTTATAGAAGGCCGTCAAACGGTCTGCGTAGTTGCTGAGTTTAAAGAAATAGGATTCTTCAGACACTAGCTCCACTTCATGTCCTGATGGAGCCACACCACCAATGACATTGCCCTCTTCATCACGATAAACTTCTGCCAACTGACTTTCAGTGAAGAATTCTTCGTCTGAAACTGAGTACCAACCAGAGTATTCACCAAGGTAGATATCACCTTTTTCCAAGAGACGCTCGAAAACTTGAGCAACAACTTTTTCATGGTAATCGTCAGTCGTACGAATGAATTTATCGTATGAGATATCCAAAAGTTGCCAGAGATCCTTAACACCAACAGCCATACTATCCACATACTCTTGTGGTGTGATTCCTGCTTCTTCAGCCCTTTGTTGAATCTTTTGGCCGTGTTCATCAAGCCCAGTAAGGTAGAAGACATCATAGTTCATCATACGTTTGTAACGTGCCAAGACGTCACAAGCAATGGTTGTATAGGCAGAACCAATATGCAATTTACCAGATGGGTAGTAGATAGGTGTTGTGATGTAGAATGTTTTTGTCATTTTAATTTCCTTTCATGTGTTAACAAATGGGCTAACACTGATGATATAACATCTTATTATAGCACGTTTTGGACACTAAAAAAACCAGACTAGCTGATTTTTGCTCTTTTAATATTCACCTAGGAATGAAAGAATTTTTTATCGTCCCTAACATTACGCTCATAGTCGTAATCCAGTTTTTTCTCTTCTTTTGTTAGACGTTTAAAGATTTTTCTTCTGAAAGTTTGCCTTTTTTATCATAGGTAAGGACATTGATTTTATCGTCATTAACCTTATAGTGAACTGTCTCTTTATGAAATTCCTTATAAGACTTAATATAAACTTTTTTACTATCGTCGATATCAGATTTAGTGGTATGTTCGTCCACCTTATAATGATTATCTACAGCTTTCTCAACGACTTTTGTATAATCGACCAAAGATATTGTTAGTTCGAGCGTTATAGACCAGTTGTCAAAACGGAAAGCTTTTTCAGTATCACAATCCAAGTTAACCTCACCAGCCAAGGTATATTCATAAAATTTCAACTGATTGCCTTTAACTTTAACAAAATCACCGTCTTTTAACTTACTTTTCTCATAGAATTTCATACCATCAATCATCTTTTTTTGTCCTTATCATAATATCGATAATTTTCTTCTAAGATTTCACCTCCCTCTAGGTAGATATAAGCATAACCACCAAAAGAAAGTGAAATTATTACATCTGCTCCAATAACAGAAGCAATAACGACTGTAACTTTCTTAGATAAGCCTTTTTTAGATGCCACAACTGGTGTCACTTGTTCAGTTACTGGCTCACTCACCTGAACTTGTGGCTGACTATTTTCTGACACAGGCTCTGAGGCTATAAATTCGCCGTTCGCTTTAGCTTGTTGAATTTCTTCTTCGGTTAGTTTGCGATTATTGATTGTTTTGAAATAATCTAACCACTCATTTTTTGTTCATAAAAGTCCCCTTTTTATTGATCTTTCCATTCTACAAGAAAAGAGACTTTTAATCTATTTGACTATTTTCATACAAAGAAAATGCAATACCAGATTAGAAACTCAAGTCTCTTTCTAATACCACTTTACTTATTTATGAAATTAACTGATTAGATTTTATCAATTCCCTTTTTTTTGCTACTATCGCTATCGTTAGAGCCTGATTCAGAATCACTGCCATAACCATAATCAAAGTGATCCTTGTAGTTATCATATTGATCACTATATTTTTTCAAATCTTTCTTATAATCTTTGATGGCATCCTTATAGTCATCCCAGCGCTTCCTCAGCGTCTCACTTACTCATACGTTTATAAGTAACACGTGATTGAAGTTTTCCATCCTTGTCATAAATAGACAGAGTATACTCGTTTCCTGTTTTGACGTAAGTACGTTTTTCTTTTAGAGATTTCTTATATGATTTTACAGATTCTTCAGCAGCTTCTTTAGCAGCATCTTTAGTGTAGAATGAATAATCCTTGGACAGTTTCTTCACGAAATCTTTGGTAGTAGATTCAAACTCTTCAACCGTTAAAACCTCTGTCTGAGTCTTGTTCCATGGATCAAACTTCTGAGGGATATCACTTTCATACTCTAACAAGCTAACGTAAGATGATTTATTGTCTTCAAGATAAGTATAGTATCTAGAATTATTATTTTTAACTTCTACAAAAGAGTAAAAGTAAACATCATCAAAAGCGTCTACCATCTTATCTTTATCATCATTACGTTAAGAATAGGCTACTACCTCGTATGTTCCATCCGCAATCTTACCTGATTAGTAACGCCATATTGAGTAACCATCAACGATAAGTAAAATCGCTGTCAAGGATCCTAAGACTGATACCAAAATAATCTTAGTTTTCTTAAACATAGCTCTTTTAGGGGACACTACTTGTTGGAAAGTTGCTGCTGTTTGGGCAAACTGAGGCTATTGTGTCATAGCAATCACAAGTTAAGCTGGCTTAGTCGGCCTTTGTTCCCTCACTTGTTCATTTGAGCTTAAAATGTTAGGTCGCTCAAGTATAAACTCACCAGTTGCTTGAGCTTGATATAACTCTGCCGGAGTTGGTTTACGACCGTTGACTAATTCAAAGTACTCAATCCACTCTTGCTGGTTTATAATAATCTCCTTTTTTATTGGTCTACTGTTTTATTGTACTAAAATAAATGACCAAATAGTATTTGACAATTATCATAAAGACTGTAAGTCTTTTTATAATTTTTTAGACAATGATTCTACACAGTAAAGAACTACTAGGTCAGTTTACTTATCAACGCTAGCTGAGATAATCACTTTCAGTTCGCCAATCAAATCTATACTCTAGTACAAATTTATATGCATTTTCATAACCCAAATGAAGGTCATCAGCTTCACTCGAATCCAAACGCTCAAAAACTCTTCAAGAAGAAATATTGGCATCCATATCATAAACATTTATTACGAAGCCGTTAGATCTTTTCTCACAAGTCTTTTTCTCAAGATTCTTTTAGTGAAACAAAAGGTTCCCCATCCCCATAAGAAAGAGAATAAAATTGAGATTTCATATTCTCAACAACTATAAACTCTTTATGTAAGGTATCATTATCTCTTCTCCCCCGCTTAGTCCAATTTACCAACTCATCTGAATATGCCAAAGTAGCTTCCTATTTTACCATCTGATAGGTGCCGTCTATAATATGGTTCTCTTGATACTTCCAAAACCTTCCACCTCTAATAGCTATTAAGACTATCACCATAAGACCTAGAACCAAAATAATAGCAACCTTTCATTTTGGGCTTTAGTCATACTTCTTTCCTCTAAATTAGCCTATTATTTAGTACTATTTTAGAAAAAATAGAGATAAAATCTGTTACTTGACTATAAAAGCAAAAGAGGTAGAGAACACTTACTCTCAAACCTCTTTTCATCTATTTACTTTTTAACATCCTCAGCACCAATGACTGGGTATTCGGTCAATCCTGATGCTACTTCTTCAGCCTGGTCTGATCCCTCTGATTTTTCCTCAAGATTAAACTTAGGTGCATCTTTTTCATAAGCATTAATGATATCGGCAACAACTGGATGACGTACGACATCACTAGCAGAGAAATGGACAAAATCAATAGCCTTGATTCCCTTCAATTTCTCCATGGCATCGACAAGACCAGACTTAACACGACGTGGAAGGTCAATCTGACTCATATCTCCATTGACAATCATCTTAGAATTAAAACCAAGACGGGTCAAGAACATCTTCATCTGCATGATGGTTGTATTTTGCGCTTCATCAAGGATTACAAAGGCATCTTCGAGGGTACGACCACGCATATAAGCAAGAGGGGCAATCTCAATAATTTCACGTTCCATGAGGCGAGTCGTCTGCTCTTTGCCAAGAATTTGATAAAGGGCATCATAGACGGGACGAAGGTAAGGATCTACCTTTTCCTTGAGATCGCCAGGCAAAAAGCCAAGACTTTCACCTGCCTCAACCGCCGGACGTGTTAAAACAATACGTTTAACCTGACCACGTTTAAGAGCTGTGACTGCAAGAGTGACCGCTAAAAAGGTTTTACCTGTACCAGCTGGACCAATCCCAAAGACCACATCATGGCTTTTAATACTATCAACATAAACCTTTTGCCCCAAGGTCTTCACTCGAATAGGCTTACCACTGTTGTCCTTGATAATCTCTTCTTCATATAAAGCGACAAACTTGTCAATCGAACCATCTTGAGCCATGGTTAAGGCCGCGACAACATCTGAAGTGTTAACTAGCATTCCTCGTTCCACTAAAACAAGGAGAGCTTGAATGGTCAAGCGGGCCAATTCGACACTTTCTTCGTCATCCCCAAGGATTTGCACACGCTCTGTTCGAGCATGTATGATAACATTTAGGTTTTCTTCAATGAGTTTTAAATGACGCTCATTGGTTCCAAAAAGCGACAAGACATCATCTGGGTGATTTAGGGTAATTTCAACAGAATACTCTTGCAAATAGAGTTCCTCTTTCTTAAGTATTTTTATCCATTATATCAAAAAAATCACGCCAGGCGTGACTTTTTGTAATTCTTAATTATGCATTGAACGATACGTGAATGTGGTCATAGTGGTTTTCAGTAATGCTACCACGATCAGGCATTTGGTTCCAAGTATTGGCTGGTCCATAGATATTATCTACTGGTGCGTAGAAATGTTGTCTGTAGATGACATATGAGATACCTGCATTTACGATATTGTCTACAGCATATTGAGCGACTTGATTACTAACTTCTGAACCAACTGGTACCATAACGTCAACGGCACGTCCTTTACCATGGTCTTGTGGGTCACCTTCACGGTAACCACCGATATTAGTAAGACCAAATTTTACTGCTACATCTTGACGGAAAGCTTCAGCCTGTGGTTGAAGATTTGGATCCGTTGGAAGTGTATTTGTTGATGCAGGTTGTGTTGCTGGTGTCTCTGAAGTTGCTGGGGCTTCTAAAGCCACTTCTGATGTCACTGCTGGTTGTTTTGCTGGCGCTTCTGATGTTGCTGGTGCCTCTGATGCAGCTTCTGATGTTGCTGCTAATTCTTGGTTAGACGACAAAGCAAATAACATTTAAATTCGTATAAGACATGATTTCCTCCAAAATATCTACTAGACCATTCTACCCTTTTTTAAGTTGATTTTCAACGCCAAATAAATGGTGTCACATGAACTTAACAAGGATAAAAATACTTCCCCTTAGTCTAGAATTTTTTTCAAACACCATTATTTTCTCAGGCTAAATATATTATTTACATAAAATAAAAACGATTCGGGAATAGCCGAATCGCTTTTGTTGTACTCATTATGGGTAAATATAAAATACAGAACCACCATGCGCTGATGATGTTGGATCAAATGTACCACGGTAGTTACTGATTGACATGTTACCAGCATAGTTCGATTCCATAACTTGAATTGAATTTGCACCTGATGCTGATGTAACATAAGCTACGTGACCATAACCACCACCATCATTTGGCCATACCGCAATCGCACCGGCTACTGGAGTTGTACCTACTGAATGACCAGCTGCTTGCGCACTAGCAATCCAGTTTTTAGCATTACCCCAATTATTACCAGCCCATGGAGCCAATGATTTCACACCCCAAGTACATTGTCCAACTGGATATGTATTAGGAGTTGATGCATATTCGTATGTAGCTGCTAGTTCTGCTGGTGCTTCTTCAACTGGTGCTTCTTCAACTGGTGCTTCTTCAACTAGTGCTTCTTCAACTGGTGCTTCTTCAACTGGTACTTCTTCAGCTAGTACTTCTTCAGCTAGTACTTCTTCAACTGGTGCTTCTTCAGCTGGTGCTTCTGATGTTTCTGATACATCTTCTGATGTAGATACTAGTTGTTCTGCTGGAGCTTCTTCAGTTGCTTCTGCTGGTGCTTCAGCTTGTGCTTCTTCAGCTGGTGCTTCTGATGTTTCTGATGCCTCTTCAGTTGTTTCAGTTGTTTCAGTTGTTTCAGTTGTTTCAGTTGTTTCAGCTTGTGCAGTTGTTTCAGTTGTTTCAGTTGCTTCAGATGTTTCAGATGTTTCAGTTGCTTCAGATGTTTCAGCTTGTGCTGATGTTTCAGCTTGTTCAGATGTTTCAGATGTTTCAGTTGTTGCTGAAGTAACATGATCAATAGCATCTGCAACTGATTGTTCAGTATCTGCGTAAGCTGGAGTATCTGATGCTGATACGATAGTCTTTGTTACGTCCGAAACAACTTGTGTTGATTCTTCTTTAGCAGGTGTTTGAGCGGCTGTCGAGCGAACAGTGTCAACTGGTGTTGACAAATCAGCTGCTACAGATTGACCATTTACAGTCACTTTGTTAGTTGTCAAGTTAGATTCTGCTACTACAGGTGTGTTAGAAGTTTCTGAAGCTGGTGTTTCAACTTTAACGGATACGGCTTGATGTTTGGCGTTGTATGTTGTTGTCAAAACTGTTCCGGGGAAAATCATGTCAATGTTTGTAATTTCGTTGATATTAGCCAAAACATTCACATCGATTTTCATCGCTTCAGCAATACTACTTAAAGTATCACCATATTTAACAGTGTAAGTTTGTTGATTATTTGTGACAGAGATATCTGCCTTGATTTGATCTACTGAACGTGCTGTCCAGTGAGAAGTTTCATCGGCATGGACGTGGCTAGCGGCAAAAAGCGAAAGCGCTGCAGTCGAGTAAAGAAGTGCCTTTGTAGTTTTAGATTTTGATAACATGTATAATTCATTCCTTCTTTAACGATTTTAATATCTACAATAATACCACACTTTCCATCAAAAAAATTGTGACTTACTGCTCTTTAAAGCAATTACTAACTAGTTGTAACAACCCTGATTTATTGAAAAACATCTGAGATATTTGTAAAAAAAATGTAACAATTTATTTCAATTCAAATGCTAACCACTTAATAAAAAATTGTAAAAAACAGTTACACCTATGGTAAAGCCCTATCCCTATCAATGTGCTAGATAGTCTTCCCAAATCTGGTCAAATTGGCCTAGATTGAAAGAGAAACTAGCATGATCTTCCAAGTAACGACTAACTTCTTCAAAATCATCGGTATGCTTAGGAAAGGTTGAATCTTCAAAAGCCAAATCGGCTAAAATAGCTACCGGTTCATTTGATTTTGGATTACGTTGAGCCATCAGCCAAGTATAAAAGGATTTTCTCATACCTTCTCCTAACCGATTAATTCTGTTCCAAACTGATCTTGTTTGACTTTTTTAGCCTTCATCAGACCACCCAAGGCTTTTTTGAATTGTCCCTTAGAAATACCAAAGGTCGCCTTGATATCTGCTGGTGACGATTTATCATTAAGTGCCATAAAGCCACCGTTACTCTCTAAATAGGTCAAAATCATCTGTGCATCATTCTCGAGCATTTCAAAAGAACGTGGTTTAAGAGAAAGGTTAAGGGTGCGATCAACCTCTCTAAATCCAATCACACGCGCTTCAAGGACTTGACCCAAGCGCGGCTCAGCATAACGTTCTGATGGATGGATGAAGCCAAGCATGTTATTCTCTGGCAGATAGACAAAGGTTCCTGACAGTTTAAGACGGTAGGCAATGGCTGGACATTTTTGATTTTGCATATTATCGTAAGCAGGACCAGCTATGCGTTGAAAGACCTCAGGTTCAGCAGGAAGCCCCCAAATACGATCTTTTTTATCCACATCTAGTTTTATATAGAGTTTATCCCCCTTCTTGGGCCAGAGCTCTTTGAGTTCAGGTAAAACATCAAGAGAGACAACGATTTCCTTATCTGGAATTCCCACGTCTACAAAGACACCTAAATCTTTTCGGACATCAGTGACCTCTCCCCAATCGTAAGATTCTCGAGTTGCCTTGATTTCCTTTTGAGTCAAACGTAATTTTTGCTTACTATCTGTATAGGCGAAACCTTTCACCATGTCACCAATGGCGTGTTCTCCCTCATCTTTAGCCAAAGCAAAGGTCACACCATCCTTTTGAACAAAGTAAAAACGGTCATTTTCATCGATGATCAGTCCAACGATAAAACTTGCAAGATTTGTATTCATGTTTCCTTCTTTCCTCTTGCCTCTTCACAAGAATAATGGAAATAAAACCCAGCCAGCAGTGCCAACTGAGTCTTTCTTTCCTGTAATGGTTGGGATAGATTAAACTTCCATCAATTCTTTTTCTTTGTGCGCTGTCATTTCATCTACATGCTTAACAGCGTCATCCGTAACTTTTTGAATCTCTTTTTCAAGACCTTTCAATTCATCTTCTGTGATTTCTTTTGCTTTTTCTTGTTTCTTCGCTTCATCCATAGCATCACGACGGATGTTACGGATCGCTACTTTAGCATTTTCACCCACTTTTTTCACTTCTTTTGCCAAGTCACGACGAGTTTCTTCTGTCAAAGCTGGGATAACCAAGCGGATAACAGATCCATCGTTGGCTGGAGTGATACCAAGGTCAGAAGCATTGATGCTGTGCTCGATGTCTTTCAAAGATGATTTATCAAATGGTGTGATCAACAAGACACGCGCTTCTGGAATAGTGATAGATGCCAATTGGTTCAATGGTGTCTCTACTCCGTAGTATTCTACGAAAATACGATCCAAAAGACTTGCATTTGCACGTCCAGCACGGATGCTACCAAATTCACGTCCCAAACTTTGGTGAGACTGAGTCATTCTTTCTTTTGCTTTTTCTACGATTGGGTTTGCCATAATCTTCCTCTATTTTCTATTATTTTTCTACGTTATTCGATACGGTTGTACCAATATTTTCACCAAAGACAACGCGTTTGATATTGCCTGGTTCATTCATATTAAAGACAACCAAGTCAATGTCGTTGTCCATGGAGAGAGTAGAAGCTGTTGAGTCCATGATGCGAAGACCTTTATTGATCACATCGCGGTGAGTCAATTCCTCAAATTTCACAGCTGAAGCATCTTTTTTCGGATCGGCATTGTAAACACCATCGACCCATTTTAGCCATGAGAATGGCATCTGCTTCAATCTCAGCTGCACGAAGGGCTGCGGTTGTATCTGTTGAGAAGTAAGGAGAACCGATCCCCGCACCAAAGATCACGATCCGATCTTTTTCGAGGTGACGAAGGGCACGACCACGGATATAAGGTTCTGCGACTTGTTGCATGGCAATCGCTGTTTGAACACGGGTATCCACGCCAACTTGTTGAAGCGAATCAGCCATCACAAGAGCGTTCATGACAGTACCGAGCATCCCTGTGTAGTCTGCTTGAACACGATCCATTCCTGCTTCAGCAGCAGGTTCTCCAGCCAAAGGTTTCCCCCTCCAATCACCAAGGCAATTTCAATTCCAAGTTCATGAACTTCCTTGATTTCTTGGGCCATATTTTGGACAGTTTTGATATCGATTCCGACACCACGTTCGCCGGCAAGAGCCTCACCAGATAGCTTGATTAAGATACGTTTATACTTAGGTTCTACCATTTTCTCTCTCCTTTTTTGATCTGTATTATTTTACCATAAATTACGTTTTTTATATAGTCATATCTATCAAAATTTTCTTTTTTCCATCCGATTAGTTTTACCAACTGTAGCAAATAAAAATGGAGTACAAAAAAGGCTACCCGAAGGCAGCTTTTCATTTCAATTAAAGTGAGTTAACATCCACTTTGATACCAGGACCTTGAGTTGTAGTCAAAGTCAAGCTAGTTACGTAAGTACCTTTAGCTGTAGCTGGTTTTGCTTTTTGGATG
>ENA-OQDC01000399-OQDC01000399.1-human-gut-metagenome-genome-assembly--contig:-NODE-399-length-32166-cov-5.220169_pt1 | contig 32166 bp, 42 predicted proteins | sample MGYA00242770_ERZ504601 | MGnify/ENA primary metagenome ERZ504601 (study PRJEB26092, sample SAMD00036305) | human gut metagenome | host: Homo sapiens | study: EMG produced TPA metagenomics assembly of...
TGAATCTGTTCTTATCTTTGTTAATATCATAACATATAGATTGTATTTGTGGAAATACTTAAAGCGTATGCAGGTATTCAGATTCTAAATAGTTTATTTTTAAAAATGAATAATTCGGAAAATGGATATTAGAATTCAAATTTTAATTTTATAATTGGCCAACTGTAGATTTTGAGTGCGTTTTTTACAAATTCGCAGCGTCCTATGGTTGATTGTCTGAACGCAGCTGCGGACATTTTAGTTCACAGCCAGTGAGTTATCAAAGGAACAGACGCGAATAAGTGATTTGTAAAAAACGCTCTTAAAATCTGCGTGTTGCCACCGGTTTCTTATAAATATTTCTTGTTATCTTATTTCCGTCACATATACGAAAGCCTACCATCGCAAATCAGGATTTATGCTTCCACTGTTTTATGATCTCTGTCTTTCATCTTATCATACTGCGCAAACATTCCCGCTAATAATGTTCCAGAGATTGAATGCCATACGCAAGATACTGCACAAATGATCGCAGATTCTGGTGTTGATGCAAACTGTGCTGTTGTTGTTGCTAAGTTTGTTGCAAGTCCAGCATTCTGCATTCCAACTTCGATAGAGATTGTTCTTTTCTTTGCTGTATTCATTCCAGTTAATCGTCCTGCACAATATCCAAGGAAGTATCCTAAACTGTTGTGGAGTAATACTGCGACAAAGATTACAATTCCTGACTGGAAGAATTTTGATCCCTGTGATGAGATAACCCCTCCAACTACACATGCAAGTCCTAAAACTGCAACACCAGGCATGACTTTCTGAACTTCTTTGAATGTTTCATTTTTTCCTAATGCATGGTTTAATACAAAACCAATTGCTACTGGTACAATAACTGTTTCAATAATAGATACGAACATTGGCAGTCCGTTGATTGTGATTTTTGCTCCGCTTGCCAAGAATGATACCATAAGTGGTGTCATGACTGGTGAAAGTATTGTTGATACTGTTGTCATTCCTACAGAAAATGCAACGTCTCCACCACAAAGGTAAGACATAATGTTGGATGATACACCTCCTGGACAGCATCCTACAAGGATTAGTCCAAGTCCGATTCCATCTGGAAGATTTAATACTTTTGTAATTCCAAATGCTAAAAATGGCATGATCAGATATTGAGCGATTGCTCCGATACAGATGTCAAATGGTCTTTGTGCAAGGATTTTGAAATCTTCTGTTGTCAGTGTCAATCCCATGCTGAACATGATAATTCCGATAATAATAGACTGGCTTGTGAATTTATTTGCTACTGGATCTGTAAATAACTGAAAATTTACCCACCCCATTAATGATGGTAAGAAAAATGTAATGACTGCGATTGCGATTACGACGATTGATGTGTAATCTGATAAAAATTTGCTTAGTTTTTGTAGTTGTTTCATATGTATATTACCTCCTGATATTCCTCACCGCCTTTCGTTTATCCGTTATTTCTGAAATTTTTTTGATTTCATAGAGGATTTCAGCGAAATTTCCTATGAAATAAAAAAGCCCCTTCTCAGAAAAATCTGAAAAGGGACGAATATTCCGCGTTACCACCCAATTTCTGCAATAAAATTACAGCTCTTAACGTACTAACATACGCTTTCCTTTTAACGGAGGATTCCGGCGAGACTTACTGGTTAGAAATATCAATGTCAAGTAATGTTCAGTCCGCATCTTAGAGATGATATCTGTTCATGAAAATGTATCTGCTCACACCAACCGCAGACTCTCTGAAACACTTGATTCAAAAACAGCGTTGTTCTCTTCAACGAATTTCGGTGAAGTGTATTTATTTAAAATATATTATAGTCCTATCATTTTATTTGTCAAGTTTTAATTTCCGTCATCGAAACCACTACCGAATGTGTATGGAGAATGTTACTGACTGTAAACTGGGTTTTTCTCAGACAGAAGATATGAAGTTTAAATGTATCTTAAACATTTCGCCCAATCACAATTTATCCACAGATTTCTACAAATTTCTTAATTCTATCTACAGATACACTACGATACCTATCTCCGTCTTCGTCGGATACCTGGAAGGATACTCTTTCTCCCATTCCTGTCGCATCAACTCCCCAGCCTCTGCATGTGCTGTGTAACTGTTTGATTCCTGTTTTTTTCATGATCTTTTCGGCATTGTTTTCATTGACTCCACAGCCTGCAATGATCTCGATCTGATTTCCATATTTTTTTTGAAGATCTGCCAATAATGAAATTCCTTCTTCTGCTGTTGCTTCCTGTCCACTTGTTAACAGACGGTCAAAGCCTAGATCGATCAATGTTTCGATTGCTTCATATGGGTCTCTTGTGCAATCAAATGCTCTGTGAAACGTTGCCTTACGTCCTTCATTTTTACATTTTCTAAAAATTCCTGACAGCGATTTTTATCAACTGTACGATCTTCATTTAAAAATCCAAAGGCAACTCCATCTGTTCCATAAGCCAATAACAATTTGAGATTTTCAAGCATCTGTTCATATTGATAGTTTGTATAGCAAAATCCACCGGCTCTGGCTCTTACCATAGATACGACTTCGATATCACTGTATTGTTTGATCATGATCAGACTTCCTAAGGATGGTGTTAATCCTCCTAAACTTAATGCACTATTTAATTCTACTCTTTTTACTCCACATTCACTTGCCATCATGGCATCTTCGAAACTTCCACAACATACTTCTATCATTTTTGTTTCCTTCCTTTACTCACAAATATTTTATCTTTATAGCATAGATCATTAATAAATTTATTTAGAATATCTTATGATTCTGGCATATATTTTTTCCCTGTTTCCGTCTGAGCAAGTCCTGCCTGACTCGTTTCTTTTAACGAACATGGTAATAGATCACCAACTTCCGCCATTGCATCAATAACCTCATCTAATGGAACTTTGCTTTCAATTTCCGCCATTGCCATATCCGAAGCTGTGATCGCATTGACGGATCCAATGACATTTCTTTTGATACATGGAACTTCTACCAGTCCGCCTAGTGGATCGCATACCAGTCCTAACAGAGATTTTAATGCAAATGCACCTGCATCAAACACCTGCTTTGTGCTGCCACCACGGATATAAGTGATCGCTGCCGCTGCCATACAGGAAGCGGAACCGATTTCAGCCTGACATCCGCCTTGCGCTCCTGCAATGCAGGCACGTTCGGCAATAACTTGTCCAACTCCAGCTGCAATATACATTCCTTCTAACATCTTCGCTTCTGGAATCTTATAAAACTGTTCGTATGTGATCAGTACCGCTGGCAGTACTCCGCAGGCTCCGGCTGTTGGTGCTGCTACGATTCGTTTCATACAGGCATTGGATTCTCCCATTTTTAAGGCATTTGCCATAACAGTTCCGACAAATTCACCGGTTAAGTTCTGCATTTTTCTGACTTCTTCCATCATTTTTTCACCGTCACCGCCGGATAATCCGCTTCTGGATCTTAAATCTTTGTCATAATTTTCATTGGCTTCTTTCATTGCCAGATACATGCTACTCATCTTGCCAATGGACTCTAGGCGATCTACTTGTCGTTCTGTCATATCATCATGTAAAATTGCTTCCCATAACTGACAATCCTCTGCTTTTGCTCTTGTTTTAATTTCTTCTACTGATGTAAATCCCATACTCTAGTCCTCCTTCATCTTTGCAAGATAGGTAACTTTCTGAATTCCTTCCAGACGTTCCAAAAAGTTCAGACCTTCTTCTGGTATTTCTTTGTCGCATTCAATGACCATAACTGCACTTCCGCCTCGATGATCTCTGTATAGCTGCATCGTTGCGATATTGACAGATTTGTGAGCGAGCATAGATGTCACTTCTGCTACATGACCCGGCTGATCATCATTGTGTACAACTAACGTTGTATATTCCCCACTAAAGTTTGCTTCCAGTCCGTCAATCGTACAGATCTTGATTCTTCCGCCACCTAAGGAACAGGCTATGATCTCAAGATTTCTTCCTGACTCCCGACTAATAATAATTTTACACTGTTTGGATGTGCATTTTTTAACTGAATCTTTCCAATCTCAAATTTCATTCCAGATTCTTCTGCAATCTCAAAACTATCCGGAATACGGATATCATCGGCCGTCATTCCAAGCAGTCCTGCAACTAATGCCTTATCTGTACCATGTCCTTTTCCTGTTGCTAGAAATGAGCCATGTAATAGTATTTTTGCTTCTTTTACCGATTCTCCGAGCAGATGTCTTGATACCTGTCCAATTCTTACAGCACCTGCTGTGTGAGAGCTCGACGGTCCGACCATCACTGGTCCTACGATGTCAAATAAATTCATATATCTTCTCCTGTCTGTGTATGCCTTTCGTCTTTGAAATGCTGTGTTTTGTACTTATTTCCTCTTTTTATATAATTTACTCGTAAAGCATGAAAAAGGCAAGTATAGAATTTCCTATACTTGCCCTGCTTTGGAACATCTTTGATCAATCTTCTGATCATTTCCAAAAAATCTCTTAGAAATTAAATCCTTTGATTGTTGCAAAGTAATCGTCTGGTGTTTCTGCACGACGGATCATTTCTGTTGTTCCATCTTCTTTTAATAAGATCTCTGCAGATTTTAATTTACCATTGTAGTTGTATCCCATTGCAAATCCATGTGCTCCTGTATCGTGAAGCACTAACAGGTCTCCCATGTCGATCTTAGGTAATTTACGGTCGATCGCGAATTTGTCGTTATTCTCGCAAAGTGATCCTGTGATGTCATATACATGATCTGCTGGTTCATTTTCTTTACCCATAACTGTGATGTGATGATATGCACCATACATTGCAGGTCTCATTAAGTTTACTGCACACGCATCAACACCGATATATTCTTTATGTGTATGTTTTTCGTGAATTGCTTTTGTTACTAATACTCCGTTTGGTGCAAGCATATAACGTCCAAGCTCTGTAAAGATCTTCACATCTCCCATTCCGGCTGGCACTAGAATTTCATCATATACTTTGTGTACTCCTTCACCAATGACTGCGATATCATTTCCTTTCTGATCTGGAAGATAAGGGATTCCGACTCCACCAGATAAGTTGATAAATCCGATATGAACTCCAACTTCTTCTTTTAATTTCACTGCTAATTCAAATAACTGTTTAGCAAGTGTTGGGTAGTATTCATTAGAAACTGTGTTACTTGCAAGGAAAGAGTGGATTCCAAATTCTTTGACACCAAGTTCTTTTAACTGTTTGAATGCTTCAAAAATCTGTTCTGTTGTCATTCCGTATTTTGCATCCCCAGGGTTATCCATGATATCTGTTCCTAATGCGAAAACTCCACCCGGATTGTAACGGCAGGAAATCTTTTCTGGGATTCCAGCACATTCTTTTAAGAATTCGATATGTGTAATGTCATCTAAGTTGATCGTTGCACCTAACTGTTTTGCAAGGATGAATTCTTCTGCTGGTGTGTCGTTAGAAGAGAACATGATTTCGCTTCCATCGAATCCACAACGATCTGACATCATAAGTTCTGTTAAAGATGAGCAGTCTGTTCCGCATCCTTCTTCTCTTAAGATCTTTAAGATTGTTGGGTTTGGTGTTGCTTTTACTGCAAAATATTCTTTAAATCCTTTATTCCATGAAAATGCTTTGTATAATCCTCTTGCTGTTTCACGGATTCCTTTTTCATCATATAAATGAAATGGAGTTGGGTATTTCTTTACGATCTCATCTAACTGTTCTTTTGTTACAAATGGTACTTTTGCCATGGTGTTTTGTTCCTTTCTTTTATACTTTTTGTATATTTATTGCATTTTTAATAGTTGTATTTCATTGGCCAGTGCATCTTTAAATACTTCCACCAGATTGTTGTTGCTGGAATACAGACTGGTTGCCTCGTAGCGGTTCGTGATCGCTCCTGTTAAAACATCTTTGGAATCTGTGATCAGCCGGATCTGTTCTTTCTTACATTGCGTCAGATAAACAGTTGCTCCTTTTAATTCGAATGGTTCATTCGTTATGATCACAACTTTCTTGCCTTCACTTACCATCTTCTCTAAGTATTCCCGGAACATCTCCAGTCGCTCATTGTATACAGAGATATATGCTCGCTCTTCTGCCTGAAGCAGCATATCGATGATCTTATCGCAAATATGTTCTTCGCCTTTGATCGTCAGATAACCGCCTTCGTTCTTTCGTTTGTCTGGAAGTTCTTCCTTCAGCTCTGTCTTCTTCTGTTCCAGATGTCTAATCTTATTGCTGCAGAATTCTTCGATCGCAACCGGTGTATAACGAACTGTATCTTCTTCTTGTATATAGGCTGCACCTTTGTCTACCAGACCTGCCAGTGCATTGTATGCGTTAGATCTTGAAATCCCGCTTTGCTTGGCTGCCTCATATCCATTAAGGCTTCCTTCCAGTGTCAGTAAAATGTAAAGACTGGCTTCATGTCTTGTGAGTCCAAACTCCATCAGACGCTCTACATTATCCATCACTTTCACCTCGTGTTCCTATCTAGGACTACTATAGTTGAATTAAAAAAGAATGTCAAGCTTTCCTTGACATTCTGAGAATTTTTCTTACCACTCTTCTTCTTTTCCCACATACTCTTTTCCACCAACTATCATGATCATTCTCAAAATAATATTGATAATCTGTAGTATTCCAAAGATGATCTTAACCTTATCAAAGGATAAAGATCCATGATCCATTTGTACAATGACCGCATAAAAAATGATATTACACACATGACAACACACTGCACATAAAAATAAAATTTGCTTTCCAAATCAATATTGAAAAAGACATTTGTCTCATCTTGTGAAAAGAAAAGTAAAAATATAAGTATCATTTGCCTCATTAAACCACCTGCCGGATTTATGACAATCCAAAAGTCGAAATCTTTAATTCAAATTGCTGACGAACTGGAAGAAGAACCTACCAACATTCAATCACTTTACGAATGTGTTACACAAAATATCAATCTAACTGTCGAAGAAATTTATAAAATCTACATTTCAACTAATAAAACTAACAACTAACAAAGAACTCCACAGCCTACGCTGTGGAGTTCTTACATTTATCGATATTTACATCATCAATATTCAATTTCGTCAAAAAAATGGCAAATCTTATTCGTCAGCTTTTCCCTTCAGATCCGAATAATTTTAATCTTTGTAATTTACCAATATCTTTAATAGCTTCAGCACCTGTGCTAATAATTTACGAGGGTCGAAACCTTTTCCTTCAAGGTCTTTTCCATCTTCGATATATTTACGTGTAGCTTCAGCAAATGCAATCTGGCATTCTGTGTTAACGTTGATCTTAGCTACTCCAAGAGAGATTGCTTTTTTGATCATATCATCAGGGATTCCTGTACCACCATGTAATACTAATGGCATATCTCCTGTTAACTGCTGAATTGCATCTAATGTTTCGAAGCTTAATCCTTCCCAGTTTTCTGGGTATTTTCCGTGGATGTTTCCGATTCCTGCTGCAAGCATTGTTACTCCAAGATCTGCAACTGATTTGCATTCTTTAGGATCTGCGCATTCACCTCTACCGATAACTCCATCTTCTTCTCCACCGATAGATCCAACTTCAGCTTCGATAGACATTCCTTTTCCTTTTGCAACTTTTACAAGTTCTTTTGTTTTTTCAATATTTTCTTCGATTGGATAGTGAGATCCATCAAACATGATAGAAGAGAATCCAGCTTCGATACATTTGTAGCATCCTTCATAAGAACCGTGGTCTAAGTGAAGAGCTACTGGTACAGAAATGTTTAATTCTTCTAACATTCCGTTAACCATTCCTACAACAGTTTTGTATCCTGTCATATATTTTCCTGCTCCTTCAGAAACACCAAGGATCACTGGAGATCTTGTCTCTTCTGCTGCTAATAAAATAGATTTTGTCCATTCTAAGTTGTTGATGTTGAACTGTCCAACTGCGTAATGTCCGGCTTTTGCCTTGTTTAACATTTCTTTTGCTGATACTAACATAGTTTGTCCTCCATATAATTCGTTAACTTTTTCACATCTAGTTCATTATACTCTATTTATACGTGGGTTGCAAGTTCTGAGTTGCAACCCACGCATATATTATTTCTGATTTTTCTGCACAATCTCTTCATATAAATCATTGATGTTCTAATCTTTTAAAAAGTTTTGAATTGTTACAATACGAATTCCCGGATTTGCTCCCTGTGCTCTTTCTAACAGATTCTCATGTGTGACGATGACATCTGCATCTTCTGGCACTTTTTCAATCGCATAATTTTTTACATCCATTTTTTTCTCCAACTTTCACTATAGATCCGCCAAATTCATGTCCTGTGATAACTGGATGTTCTTTGCTTACATCATCCGGAACTCGTTTATGATCTCCTCCTCGGATCGCTGGAAGGTCTACTTCTTTTACGTAAACTTGATTTTTCCCTGATAGTACTGCTGCTGTTGCTTTCATGATCAATCATACCTCCTACATTTTGATATAATCATTATCTTCTTCTACTTTTAATAACAGATCTCCTTGTACGGAATCTCTTAAAACTCTTGTTACATTTTTACTGTCACTATTTTGATACCATGCTTCGGCTTCTTCTCTTGAAGAACCACCTTTTTCTTTTCTTGAAACTAAACGTTCTTTTAACATCTCTTCTTCTGCAAGAATCAAAATCTTATAATCTGCATATTGCTGCATAAATCTCCAAGGTTCCTGTTTTAACAATAACCAGTTTCCTTCGATTAAAATGATATCTTTTGTGACTTTAATTTGATCTTCTACTACATCATGAAGATTCCTGTCATAAATCGGCCATAAAATATCTTCTGTTTTGATCTTTTCCAGTTTCTTCCTTACCTTTGCCGTGTCATATGTTTCTGGACATCCTTTAACCTGTTTCATTGGTACTGTCTCTCCAAATACTACCGCGTCGTGTGAATTAATATAATCAGAATGATAATGGAATCCATCAAGTCCCAATGCCTGAATCTCTGTCAGTTCTTGTTCTTCTTTGGATAAATATTCTAAGAACTGACTTAATGTCGTCTTCCCAACCGCTGGTGGTGCTGCCATAAATACTATGAGTCTTTCATTTTTTTGTTTCTGCAGTTCATGTAAATGTTTTAATAATGGAAGAAACACTTCTCGGATCGTTTCTTCATTGTAAACTGCTTTCATTTCAAAACCATTGACTTTAATTAAATATTCTTTCCATTCTTTCATATGCCACCTCTTTCTTTATACTTATTATACGATATGTTCTTTTGCAAATACAAGGAATAGACTTTTTAGTTTGGCAGCATTAAAAAGTGCCATCTTTTTATGTTATAAAAAAGATGGCACTTCTGATCCGTGACAAATATTTAGTTAAATTTTGTGTAATCAATGAGATCTCCCAGATAATCATATCCGAACTGATATACCATGATATTTCTGATCACTGCAAATCCAAAGAAGATACATATTCCCAAGATCAACATCCAAAGTCTTGGCTTCATGATCCCAATCTCTCTGCCTGTCAGCTTCTTTATCATCCATCCTATCATGCACCATAGAAACATAATCTCGGTATATACAACCGTTGGATTACAGAAAAATGCTCTCTCAATATCCAAATGAAGTAGCGCGATCACACTTCTTGTTCCGCCACATGCCGGACAGTAAAAATGTGTAACTTCTTTGAAAAAGCAGGGCATACTTCTTATGATCTTATATAGAATCATCATTTTCATCGATATATGTATCATAATGTGTATTAAACTCTTTCATTTCATTTTGGAAATCTGCACTGAGCAGAGTATTCACAACAAAAACTGTGATCAAGATGATAGAACCTATGATCCCTATGATTCCACAGATCAGTCCTGCTTTCGCTTTCTTTCCTCTTGTCTCATTGACTTTTGGAGTCACTGCAAAACAAATGATCGCTGCGATTCCAGTGATGATCGCAATCGGTGTGCAACAACAGCTAACCATACATACAACAGAAATGATTCCTAAGATCATTGCTGCAAGGGCAATTCCACTTGTTTGTGCCTGTTGGTCAACATTTGCTTCCTGTTGTGTGTTGTAATGATTGTATCTCATGTTTTCGTTTTCATATCTTGACTGATCTTCTTGTCTCTGATCCTCATCTTTGATCTCGTATCCAGTATATGGATCGTATCTTTTATCTTCCATTCTTTTCTCCTCTACTTTCTAATGTAGCGAATCATTCCTGGTCCTAATTTATCTGTCGGACGCGAAATAAATTCATGCTTATGATAAAACGGCTCTCGTCCAACTGCACACATCAGATCAAGCATGATCTCTGTTCCCTCTTCACAAAGATCCTCTACATACTTGATCAGATCTTCAATGATCGCACTTCCAATTCCATAATGCTGGTAGTCTGGATGGATCATCAGATCCTGAATATAGCAAATGACAGCCCCGTCACCGACGAGTCGTCCCATTCCTACAATCTTTGCATCAATGTATGCACAGACAATATACAAACTGTTATCTAATGCTTTCTTCGCCTGTGTTCTTGATAATGGTTTGAAGTTGACTGCTTTTCTTAATTCAAGATATGTATCAACTCCTACATTATTTGATACTAGTGTTACTAATTTCATTCTTTCTTTTTCTTCTTTCTTCCATAATAATAGTGGTTTCCTTATAAAATAAAATATTTCTTTAATTGGCTATCATCTTATCACGAATTTTATCAGAATACAAGAAATGAGTATCTTGTGCTAAAATTTATGATCTTATATACAAAAAAACAGATGATTTTTATTTTTTTCCACAAAAATCACCTGTTTCTTCTATATAATAGTAAATATTTTAAGACCTAATCCTGTAGTGCATCTACATCACGTTCCCCAGTACGGATCTTCACTACATTTCTTACTTCGTAACTAAAGATCTTTCCGTCACCGACTTCTCCTGTAAATGCAGCTTTCTGAATGGCTTCAATTGTTTTTCTCTCCCATTCTTCAGAGGATACCACAATCTCAAATTTAATTTTTGGTCTCATCAACATATCAACTTTGGTACCTCGGACAACTTCCGTAAACCCTTTCTGAGCTCCACATCCCATGACCTGTGATACTGTGATTCCGTTAACTCCGATTTTATTCAAAGCTTCTTTGACGTCTTCGAATTTTTCTTCGCGGACGATCGCATTAATTTTGATCAGCATATATTTTCACCTCTTTTTAATCTAAACCGTTAAAGCTTGGATAAGCATTTTCTCCATGTTCTGATACATCCAATCCGATTTTCTCGGCTCTTTCTTCCACTCGAAGTGGAGTAAAGATACGAACGATCGCAATGCAGATCAAACTTCCTACAACTGCAACTGCGATAGATACAAAAATTCCTATGATCTGTGCCACAAATAATCTTGTCTCTCCAAAGACAAGTCCATTCCATTTGGCAACTCCGTTGATGGATGTCATTCCGAATAATCCTGTTGCGATACCTCCCCAGATACCACCGATTCCATGGCAGCCAAAGGCATCTAATGCATCATCGATCTTTAATTTTCCTTTGATCAGTTTAACTCCAAAGTAGCAGATTGGACTGACTAATAATCCGCAGATGACTGCTGCCCACATTGGGACAAATCCAGCTCCTGGTGTGATCGCTACTAATCCGATCACTAATCCTGTGGAAGCTCCAACTAAAGTTGTTTTTCCTTCTGAAAATACTTCGAATCAGCATCCATGATACAAGTCCTGCGGCTGCTGAAACTGAAGTTGTCATAAATGCATGTGCTGCAAGTCCATTTGCTGCAAGAGCACTTCCTGCATTAAATCCATACCATCCAAACCATAACAGTGCAGCTCCTGAAAAATACAAACGGTGTATTATGTACGTGGTAAACTCCCTGGTCATATCCACGACGTTTTCCAAGTGTTAAAGCTAATACCAGTCCACTCACACCTGATGTGATATGAACAACATTTCCTCCTGCGAAATCAACTGATCCGATCTTGGCTAAGAATCCGCCTTCACCCCATACCATATGTGCCATTGGATAGTAAACGATCAATGACCATAAGATAATAAAAAGAACTAATGCCTTAAATTTCATTCTTCCTGCGACAGATCCTGTGATCAACGCTGGTGTGATCATTGCAAACATCATCTGAAATGCTGCAAATGCAAGGTTTGGAATCGTAGATGCGTAAGGTCCCGGTTTCATTCCGACTCCGTTAAAACCAAACCAATTTGCTCCTCCAATGATCCCTGCGTGGTTCTCCGAAAGATAATGCATATCCAACAAGTACCCACATGATCACGGAAACTCCCATGATGAATACACACTGCATCATCGTGTTTCCAACGTTTTTTCCTTCGTACCATTCCTCCATAGAAAAATGCAAGGCCTGGTGTCATAATAAATACAAATGCTGCACATAGCAGTATAAATGCTGTATCTCCTGCGTTCATAATATATTCCTCCATTCTCATTTTCAAATATGCTTCTATGCTCGTCAGAGTAGCTGGTTCTGACATCTTTGAAAATCTCTCGAGAGAATGTTTTCTTTTATAGTCTTTTCTATAAAAGAAAAAGGAGCCAAAGCACACTTTAACTTATGCTTTGACTCCTTTGTCACGTTTATAGTAACAAAAGGTGTTTTAAAATGCAAGATTTATTTATGTATTTTTATCAAGACAATTGTGATTTGAATGACGGAAATTATTGGTGGAATATTATAAAAAGAGATCATGTGTCTGCAACCCACTTGCGTTCGGATTCCCACGTAGCTGTACTAAGCTCCTGAATGGTCTAACGACCATCCACTCGCTAAGTGCAGACGTGTCCGTACGGTTGCCGACACATGATCTCTTTTTATAATATTCAAATAATTTACGTGATTCAAACCACTATACAGTGTGTATGTTGTATGGTATTGATTGATAATTTTTGTATTCGTTAACAGAAGTTTAGCTAAAATCTACAAGCACCTTCTGTCTGAAAATTTCCTATTTTACAATCAATGCTGTTCTCCATACACCCCCACTTGAATTTTTCAATCTTGTAATTGTCCACACTTTAGACTTCTGGTATATGATAAAAATAAATAAACGATCGGAAGCGCAGCATTAGAATTTTGCCATGTTTTTTACGGATTCGCAGCCGGCTTGGTGCGTTGTCTGAGCCTCATAGAGTTTCTGTTTTGAATACCCTTGAAGGCGAGTTACGCAAGGAAAGCCGGCGGATCAGCGATCTGTAAAAAACGTGAGGAAAATTCTCTAGCTGCTCTTCCGATCGTTTATTTATTTTTATCATATACTCAAAATCTACAGTTGGCCAACTACAAGAATTAAAATTTAATTCTTATTCAACGTCTGCTAATGCTGCAAGATTTTCTTCTCCTGTACGGATTTTGATAACTTTGTCTACGTTGTATACAAAGATCTTACCATCTCCGATATGTCCTGTGTAAAGGGCTTTCTTCGCAGCTTCGATGATGTTGTCAACTGGGATATTTCCGACGATGACTTCAACTTTAACTTTTGGAAGTAATGTTGCATCGACTTCAGCACCTCTGTATCGTTCTCCAGCACCTTTCTGGATACCACAACCCATGACCTGAGTAACCGTCATACCAGTAACTCCAACATCGTTCATTGCTTTTCTTAACTTGTCATATCTTGTTAATTTTGCAATAATAACAACTTTATACATTCCTGTTACAAGATCTGGAGCTTTGCTAACCTGTACAGCTGCTGCTTTCTGAACTTCAGAAGCTTTGTCGTAATCTTCCTGTCCAAGAACAGTGTTTGCATTTTCTTCCATGATCATTGTGTTAGAAATATCCATCATACTGAATCCAGCATATGCTGATGTTAAGCCATGTTCTGGTCCATCCAGACCGATGATTTCTTCTTCTTCTGTTACACGAAGACCAATCGTTGCTTTGATGATCGTAAATGTCAAACTGATCGTTACGGCTGTCCAAGCACAGACACATACGATACCGATGATCTGAATCTTTAATAATCCAAATCCACCACCATAGAAGAGTCCGTTTAATTCACTTCCTGGTGCAGTTTTTGTTGCAAATAATCCTGTTGCTAATGTTCCCCATAAACCATTCATGAAATGTACTGCTACAGCTCCAACTGGGTCATCAATTCTTAATTTATAGTCTAAAAACCATACTCCAAAACAAACAAGTAATCCAGAAACAGCTCCAATAACGATCGCTCCAAATGCATCTGTAACATCACATGGTGCTGTGATTGCTACAAGTCCTGCAAGAGATGCGTTTAATGACATTGATACATCAGGTTTTCCATATTTTACCCATGTAAAGATCATACATACAACAGTTGCAACTGCTGGTGAGATTGTTGTTGTTACGAAAATAGATCCCAACTGTTCAATAGATGTTGCTGCTGCACCATTAAATCCATACCATCCAAGCCAAAGGATAAATACTCCTAATGCTCCAAGTGGAATATTATGTCCTGGAAATGCATTTACTTTTGTAATATTTCCATCTTTGTCTTTTGTGAATTTACCAATACGTGGTCCTAAGAATTTTGCTCCGATCAGTGCAGATAATCCACCAACCATATGAATTGCACAAGATCCAGCGAAATCATGGAATCCCATCTGAGATAACCATCCTCCACCCCAGATCCAATGTGCTTCGATCGGATAGATCAATGCGGAGATAACTGCGGAATAAATACAGTATGATAAGAATTTTGTTCTTTCTGCCATGGCTCCGGATACGATCGTTGCTGTTGTGGCACAGAATACTAAGTTAAATACGAAACTAGACCAGTCAAAATTTGCATAAGATGTAAAAATATCAAATCCAGGTTTTCCGATCAATCCGATCATATCTTCCCCGAGTAATAAACTGAAACCGATCAGAATAAATACACAAGTACCAATACAGAAGTCCATCAGGTTTTTCATGATAATATTTCCGGCATTCTTAGCTCTTGTAAATCCGGCTTCAACCATAGCGAATCCGGCCTGCATCCAGAATACCAATGCGGCTCCGATAAGGAACCAGACCCCAAAAAATCTGGGTGTTCATTGCGTTCATAATTTCTTTTGTCATATCTTTGTCCTCCCATTTCGAAAGTTTCATCTTTTCATTCAGGAAGAAACGCGCGTGTCTGTACTCAATGAATTGATTGAAGGATTTTAGAAATCCTTCTTGATAAAAAGAAAGGCGTTATGAAGAATGATCTGTGTCATTTCATAACGCCTTTTGTTATGGTTGGAATTATAAACGTCTCATTTTTATTTGTCAATAAGCTTTTTTTAACATTTTTTTGTGCAGAAAAATGTATCTTTTTTAGCACAATTTTAACTATTTAATTCGTTCTCAAGCATGCGGTATCCGACTCCGACTTCTGTAAAAACATACTTTGGAACCGCTGGATTTTCCTCAATCTTTCGGCGGATATTTGCCATATTTACACGAAGAATCCTATTATTTGTATCTGCATGAGGTCCCCATATATCCTTGATGATAGATTCATATGTAATAACCTTTCCTGCATTCTCTGCAAGAAGAGATACCAGCTTATATTCAATCTGTGTAAGCCTGACTTCTTCCTCTCCAAGGAATACCCTTCTCTTGTCAAAATCAATTTTTAGCTGATCTGCATGATACATCGGTGTTTTCGTCTCTGTTTCCATTGGCTGCCTTCTATGTCTTAATGCAGTACGGATCCTTGCGAGCAGTTCCTGATTGCCAAATGGCTTGGTTATATAATCATCTGCCCCTGCATCCAGGGCTTTTACTTTCTCAGATTCACTGTTTCTTGCTGAGATTACGATGATCGGAGTAACAGCCCATTTTCTGATCTCAGAAATCACATCAATTCCATCCATATCTGGTAGTCCAAGATCTAATAAAATAATATCTGGGCAGTATGATTCTGCGCACTGAATTGCCTGAGTTCCTGTGGTTGCTATAATTGGTTTGTAGCCATTTGTCTTTAAGATCGTTGATATGAAATTGCCGATGTTTTCTTCATCTTCGACGATCAAAACAGTAAATTTAATCTCTGTCATAGTTTTTCTTCCTCCGTCAATTCTTCCTCATCCATTGGCAGACTAAAACTAAACTCTGCTCCATCCTCATAGTTTCTTGCATAGACATCACCTTGATGTGCCATAACAATGGATTTGCAGATACTTAATCCAATACCCATTCCCTTGCGGCTTTCATGATCAATTGCTCCTGCACATCCATCAAAAATCTGAGCAATACGTTCAGGTTCAATTCCAACTCCATGATCCCTAACATAAAATACAACATTCTTTTCTTCTTCTTTGATATCCAGTTCAATCGGTCCACGAGTTCCTGCATGTACCCATGCATTTTCAAGAAGGTTCATAATGACCTGCTCAATCAACGTTGGATCCATTGGTACCATAAGAAAATCTTCTGGAATCTTCACCTTTAATTCGCTGTCTGGATAACGCTTATGGTAACGCTGAATTGCTTCTGACACCACTTCTTCGAGAGGCTCTGGCACCTTTTTTACATGCGGTTGTGTATCACTTCCATTGCTCTGAATCCTTGTAATACTAAGAAGATTTTCCACCATGTTTAACAGCCAGTTTGCATCTTCTTTAATTCCCATGACAAGCTGGTCTTTTGCCTCTTCATCAAGCTGATCTTTTGCCTCCAGATAGGTTGAACTTGCCCCGATCATTCCGGTCAGCGGTGTTCTTAGATCATGGGAGATCGCTCTTAATAAATTCGAGCGCATCTTCTCCTTCTCTTTCTCGATCTGAAGCTCATTGATCTGCTTGTTATATTCATTTAATTTCGCAAGTTCTTTCTCTCTCTTAACAGCCGCTTCTTTCTCTCGGTTTAAGCTTGTTGTCGTCATATTGGTTATGATCGCAATCACTAAAATCCCAAGGAATGTCATTGGATATCCATCGATCATAAAATTAATCTTAAAGTATGGAAATGTAAATCTCCAGTTAATAAAAATAACGCTTAAAAGTGAGGAAACAATCCCCCATCCATACCCTTTTGTATATCTTGAGATAAAAAAAGTTGCCAATGTATAAATCATTGGCACATTAATATTGTGAGCTGTCTGATAGAAAAAAATATGCGCAATGATAGTCGCAATGATCAGGATCGTAACCGAAATCAAAAAATCCTTCTCCCACTGCATCAGCCCTTTTTCATTCTGCTTCATGTTTATTCTCCATTTGGGCGAATGTTCACATCAATCTTACATTTTGAAACGTGGTCAGAATTGACACTTAGGTCATAATCTACCTGCAAACGCATCTGTTCCTCTTCTTCCATCCAGTCAATATTGCTTGTATTGACTCCCATCAAAAGACTTCCAAATGGTGTATCATAATAAGAGAGATTTTCTTTTCCCTCCTCAAAGATCATATGAGATCCCTGTGGACCTTTTCTTGTAAGTTCTACACTGTTTGGCCCGATCTTTAAGACATTCTTTGTAACTTCATTATCTTCTGAAAGCTCATCATATAAAATATAATGCTTGCCATTTTTTAAATAATAAGCTCCTGTTGTTACCATCTCGATCGGATTTTCTGGATCAACATCCATCTGAAGCCCTGAAATGTTAATTAATACTTCTTTCGTCATTTATCTTTCACTTCCTAATAATTCTCAATATCTACCGGCTGTACATAATCCACATGGCATGGCAGTACTTTGTCGGCAAATGATAAAAACTGGTCTGCCATATCACTGACATAGTACTCATACTGTGCTACATGATCCTCGGAAGCTGCCATATCTCTCTGTGCAAGCATCTGTTTTAAAGTCTTTGCAACTTCGTAAGCAGGGTTCACTAAAGTAACCTTGTCACCCACAAATCTCTGGATTGGATTAATAAGCAATGGATAATGCGTACATCCAAGGATCAGAGAATCGATGTCATACTGCTTAAATTCTCTTAAATATCGTGATACCATATCCTCTGTGATACGGTCATCAATCAGTCCTTCTTCTACCAATGGTACAAATAATGGACATGCTTTTGTGACTACCGTCACAGACGGATCTAATTTTCTTAAATACTGTCCATACTGTCCACTCTTGATCGTAGCATTCGTCCCAATGATTCCAATATTCTTATTCTTTGTCGCATTCATCGCTGCAACAGCACCTGGCTGTACCATACCGATGATCGGCACATTATATAGATCCTGTAAATCAGCTAAAGCGAGGGCACTCGCCGTATTACAGGCGATGACCACTGCTTTGACACCTTTACTTAACAGAAAATTGACGATCTGTCTGGAATAACGCACGATCGTATCTTTGGATTTGGTTCCATAAGGCACACGTGCAGTATCTCCAAAATATATCATACTTTCTTCCGGAAGCTGACGCATGATCTCTCTTGCGACAGTCAATCCACCAACTCCGGAATCAAACACCCCAATTGGTGCATTCATAGCTATTTCCTCCTAACGATATCTTGTCATTGCCTGATCAATTAATATATCAATTAATTCAGGAATATCAAGTCCGCATGCTTTCCATAACATTGGATACATACTGATACTTGTGAATCCTGGCAATGTATTGATCTCGTTAAATACAACTCTTCCTGATTCTTCTAAGAAGAAATCAACTCTTGATAATCCAAATCCGTCAACGGCTTTAAAGATTGCTTCAGCATCTTCTCTGATCTTCTGCTTAGATTCTTCTGGCATGTCTGGATCTACAACCGTCTTAGATTCTGCGTTGTTATATTTTGCATCGAAATCATAGAATGCTGCTTCTTGGGCTGCGAGGATCTCTCCAACACAGGTACTCTTTACTTGTGTTCTATCACCTAACACGGCACATTCTACTTCTCTTCCGACAATTGTCTCCTCACAAAGAATATTGCGGTCGTGTTTCACCGCTTCGTATAATGCTGCTTCTAATTCTTTTCTGTTCTCTGCTTTGGAAACTCCCTTGGAAGATCCTGCACAAGAAGGTTTTACGAAGATTGGATATGGGATTTCTTTTTCCACACGATCCATTGCTTCATCTAAATGTTCAAAATCACTTTCTCTAACATGAACAAACTTCGCCTGATCGATACCAATATGGTCTACAATGATCTTCGTGTATACTTTATCCATAGAAACTGCAGATGCTAAAACTCCACATCCAACATATGGGATCTTGGACAGTTCAAATAATCCCTGAACTGTTCCGTCTTCACCATTCATACCATGAAGAACTGGGAAGATCACATCCACTTTCTGAAGTTTGTATGTACCTTCTGCAAGGATGACTAAAGAACGAGTTGTTGTATCTGGAGAGATAAATGCTTTGACTTCTCCTTCTCTCCAGCTTCCGTCTTCAATATCCTTTACACTGTCTACTAATAACCATTTTCCTTCTTTCGTGATTCCAACTAAAATCACGTTATATTTTTCAGTGTCCATGTTCTTGATGACTGTCGTTGCTGACAGACATGAAACATCATGTTCAGAGGAATCTCCTCCAAAGATCACTACTACATTCTTCTTCATTGATCTAAACTCCTTTATCATAATAAAAGTATAAAAATTTAAAATAAATTATTTTATTATCACTTGATTATATCACAAATTTCTCAAAAATAAATCCTTCAAAGTAAGGTTCATTCTCTTTATATGCTTTTTGATCACGAAATGTCCATCCATAGATTGGAATCTTATAAAATTTCCTGCAGATTTTTAATGGAAGGCAGTCTTTATATTTATAACGATAAGCTATAAAATCTGGTTTTGTAATAAAATTTGTTAATAGATTCTTCATAATGAAATAAGCAATCTTACGTGAAAATGATCCTGCTTCTTTCTCTTTGAAGAACTGCTCACTTAACTGCCCGCGGATCACTTCTGGACGATTCTTCTTAAACCAATATAAAGCATAAGGATGAAAACATTCGATACAATATAATCCCCTGTATCTGTCCAATGCCTTTGCTACTTTCTTACACAACTTGCGGTTACATGTTTCCATTTTAAGTTCTATAAGTAATGGGACTTTTCCATCAATCTCTCTCAAGACTTCTATAAACCTTGGAATTCTCTCTTTTGTTCCCATCAGCCGGTATCTGCACAGCTCACGGTAAGTAAGATCCTGAATCTTCTTATTCACACCACATGTTCTCTTAAGATTGTAATCATGATGGATTACCATAACACCATCTTTTGTAAGCTGCACATCCAGTTCCATACCATAACCTAATTCCTTGGCTTTCTTAAAAGCAGCCATGGAATTTTCTGGAATGCCTTCTTCCCCATGAAATCCGCGATGTGCATAGTATTTCACATTCAGCACTGGATGTTCACGCTTTTTTCCCGGATCGATCATCTTGATGTATACAAAAATTAAAATTGGAATCCATAATAAGATCATTGCTCATCCCTCTTTTCCTTGACCATCGCAGTTAATGTTTCACGTTCATTTAATACAGGCTGTTCTAATACCTGATCTAGCAGCCATGACAAAATTTCTCCTATTTCTTTTCCCTGTGGAACTCCCATATCCATCAGGTCTTTTCCATTGATCTTTAATTCTTTGATAGAAAGGCAATTTTTCTCTTCAATGATTTCTTCAAACAGTCTCTTGGTTTCATTTAAAACCTGTTCTTTTTGTTCTTTGTGATAATCGCTCTGTGCATTAATATCTGCCCTCTGGACCACCATTAATCTTGCAAATAATTCTGGTGTAAGTTTGCTGACCCATCGTCTTATCGTTTTTTTATTTACTTCTTCAAACGATGCAAATCTGCGATCATGCCATCTAACAAGAGTTGTGACCTGTTTGATCGTCTGATTATCAAATTTTAATCTGCGAAGGATCTTTCTTGCTATTTCTTCTCCGATCACTGGATGCATTTTAAAATGATCTTTATCCGGTCCTTCCACTCTTGCTTCTGGTTTTCCAATATCATGCAGCAACATTGTCCAGCGGTAAATATGTTCTGCCTCGATATTTTTCATAGCTTCGATCGTATGAATTCCGACACTATATTTATGATGTGGATTATTCTGTGGTGTCTCCATCATAATATCAAATTCAGGAAAAATAATCTTTGTAACACCTAATTTATATGCATTTACCAAAACCTCTGGATGTGCGGATGTGATCAGTTTTTCTAATTCTACCTGAATTCGTTCTGCACTGATGTCTTTTAGGAATCTTGCCTGATTCCTGATCGCTTCTTCGGTTTTTTCTTCAATCTCAAATCCTAACTGTGCCTGAAATCTTAAGGCTCTTAGAATTCTTAAAGCATCTTCATCAAATCGCTTCGTTGCCTCTCCAACGCAACGGATCATTTTGTTCTTAAGATCTGTCATTCCATCGTACATATCAATGATGCCTTCACTGTCATTGTATGCCATGGCATTGATCGTAAAATCTCTTCTTAATAAATCCTCTTTTAAGGATTTTGTGAAATGTACTTCATTCGGTCTTCTATGGTCTTCGTATTTTCCATCGACACGATAGGTCGTCACCTCATATGGCTCATGATTCATCAATACTGTAACTGTTCCATGTTCGATTCCTGTATCTACTGTATGTTCAAATATTTCTTTGACTTCCTGAGGTGAAGCTGATGTTGTAATATCCCAGTCACCCGGAGTTCTTCCTAATATCGAATCTCTGACACACCCACCTACGATATAGGCTTCAAATCCATGTTCTTCTAATGTCTTAATTACTTTTGCTGCCTGTGCTGGCATGTTGATCTTCATCTTCTCACCTCATCTTTTCTGTTTATCATAAACGGAAGAATTGCCGGAAATGTATCTTCATAATTCCCGGCAATTGTATTCATTATACTCTTAGTAAGCTTTTCCAAAGTAAACCATCTTCTTCGCAGGTTTTCCACAGTGAACGCATACATCACTTAAATGTTCCTGTTCAAATGGCATACATCTTGTTGTAGCTGTTGTCTCGTCTTTGATCGCTTCTTCACATTCTGTTTCTCCACACCACATTGCTTTTACAAAACCATCCTGTTTCTCAATGTGAGCTTTGAATTCATCCCAATTCCTAGCTTCTACGGTATGTTCAGCTAAATGTTTCTTCGCTCTCTCAAGCATATCGCTCTGCATCTGTTCTAATACTTCACCAAGTTTTGTCTCGATCTCATCTAAAGATACGATGATTTTCTCTCTTGTATCACGGCGAACGATCACTGCCTGATTCTTCTCAATATCTTTTGGTCCGATCTCAATTCTTGTAGGAATTCCGCGTACTTCCTGTTCACTGAATTTCCATCCTGGGCTCTTATCAGAATCATCGACTTTCACTTTGTAAGAAGAAGCAAGTTTCTTTCTGATCTCTTCTGCTTTCTCAAGCACTCCTTCTTTCTTCTGCATGATCGGTACGATCATTGTCTGTACTGGTGCGATTCTTGGCGGTAATACAAGACCTGAATCATCTCCATGAACCATGATGATCGCTCCGATGATACGTGTAGACATTCCCCATGATGTCTGGTGTACATACTGAAGTTTATTGTCTTTATCTGTATATTGGATACCAAATGCTTTCGCAAATCCATCACCGAAGTTATGGCTTGTTCCAGACTGTAATGCTTTTCCATCGTGCATTAATGCTTCAATTGTATATGTGGCATGTGCCCCTGCGAATTTTTCTTTCTCTGTCTTCTGTCCCTTAACAACTGGAATTGCAAGGTACTGTTCGCAGAAATCTGCATACATATTTAACATCTGTACAGTTCTTGCTTCCGCTTCTTCTGCTGTTGCATGTGCTGTATGTCCTTCCTGCCAGAAAAACTCAGAAGTTCTTAAAAATGGTCTTGTTGTCTTTTCCCAACGTACGACAGAAACCCACTGATTATATAATTTAGGCAGATCTCTGTGAGACTGGATGATCTTTGAATAGAAATCACAGAATAATGTCTCTGATGTAGGTCTTACGCAAAGACGTTCTTGCAATTCTTTCTGTCCACCATGAGTTACCCATGCAACTTCTGGTGCAAATCCCTCTACATGATCTTTTTCTTTGTTTAAAAGGCTTTCTGGAATGAACATTGGCATTGCAACATTTTCCACACCTGTTTCTTTAAATTTGGCATCTAAAACTTTCTGGATATTCTCCCAGATCGCATATCCATTTGGACGTAAGATCATACATCCACGAACGCTTGAATAATCTGCTAATTCTGCTTTCTTAACAACATCTGTATACCACTGTGCAAAATCGTCTTCCATCGCAGTGATCGCTTCTACTAATTTCTTATCTTTTGCCATTGCAAAATGTCTCCTTTTCTGTGGTTGTGTACATATTTTTCATGTACAACTATACTAAGAATAATATTACTGTAAAATGGCGGATTTTTCAAGGGTTTTCCTATGGGTTGCGTTTTTATTTACTAAATGCCAGACATGCAGCTCCGATCAGCCCACAGTCCTCTCCTAATGCTGCTGGCACGATCTTCACATTACCTTTTAATGCATCATACACTTTTCCTTTAGCACGTTTTTCGATTTCTTCGATAAATCCCGGAATCTTTAGTGCCACACTTCCGCTTAAGACAAATAATTCTGGATCAAGTATGCCATAAAGTGTTGCAATAAAACTTGACAGATATTCATAAGCATCTTCCATGATCGCTGCTGCCGTTTCATTTCCTTCCTGTGCAAACTGATAGACTTCACCTGCATGTGCTGCATTTAATCCTGCATCATTGGCACGTTTTGTGATCGCTGTTCCGCTGGCAATAGATTCTATCGAACCTTTCTTTAAATCTCCCTGTGATGGTCCATTTTTCCATAAAATACAGTTTGCTACTTCCTGTGCAAATCCTTTTGCACCACGATAGATTTTTCCATCGATGCATAGTCCTGCTCCGACTCCTGTTGAAATGGTCAGAAATTCAATGATCTTCTTTCCTTTTCCTGCACCGATCACAGCTTCTGCAAGTCCCGCAAGATTTGCATCATTTTCAAGCTGGACAGAAACTCCTGTGATCTTTTCTAATTCTTTTGTCAGTTCAAAATTATGCCATCCTGGAAGATTTGGCGGTGTTAAAATGACTCCATTGATCAAATCTAATGGTCCAGGGCATGAGATTCCGATTCCTTCAATTTCCTGTCCAAATTCTTTGATCACATCATTGATCTGGTTTAATGTTTTCATTGGATCTTTTGGATCTGATCCAAACTGAACTCTTTCTTTGATCTCATATTGTTCATTGATCAGGGCAACTCTTGTATTTGTTCCTCCAACATCAATTCCTACTGCATATTTCATAATTTCTTTCCCTCCTGTATAAACGAAAAGGGGGACAACCGAAGCTGTCCCCTCTTTATGTTGCTATTATTTGCGAATATCTTATTCGTAGTAGTATTTAACTTTGTCTGCAGAATCAAATAAGTTAACTTTGTGAGCGATAACTTCTCTACAAGCTTTGATTGGTTCTGGATAGATTTCAAGTGGCTCTCTGTATTCTGGATGAGCATTTAATACTTCTCTGCATTTTTCATAGAATGCAACTTTGATATCACTTGAAATGTTGATCTTAGAAATACCGATTTTAACTGCTTTTGCGATTTCTTCATCTTTGTTGCTTGATCCACCATGTAATACTAATGGAATATCAAGAGTATCTTTTAATGTCTGTAAGATATCAAGACGAAGTTCTGGTTTCATATCGCTTGGATAGATTCCGTGAGCTGTTCCGATTGCTACTGCTAATGTGTCAATTCCTGTTTTTTCAACAAAGTCTTTTGCCTGATCTGGATCTGTATAGATAACTCCTGTTGTTCCACCTTCGATAGAGTTTCCTGTTGTTCCGATTGTTCCAAGTTCACTTTCTACAGATACATTTGCAAGATGTGCAACTTCACATACTTTCTGAGTGATCGCAATGTTTTCTTCATATGGAAGTTTAGATGCATCGATCATAACAGATGTGAATCCTGCCTGAATTGCTCTTACAACTGTTTCATATTTGTCACCATGGTCTAAATGAATAACAACTGGTACATCTGTTTTAGATGCTTCATAGATCATGCTCTGTACTAAACTGTTTTCAACGAAGTTGAATTCATCTGGAGACATTTCTAAGATAACTGGGCTTTTCATTTCTTTTACCTGCTGCATAACAGCTTTTAATAACTGATCACTACCAATATTGAATGCTGGTACTGCGAATCCTTTTTCGTCTGCTACTTTTAAAAGTTCTTTCATGTTCATTAACATAGTTCTATTTCTCCTTTTTAATGTTGATATCTTATTCTGTCTGCCGCAAAATCTGCGGCAGACGTTTGTTATGCTGATTAAATTAAACTTATAATGATTTTCCTTCTGATCCAGACAGATGGATATATTTTTTCACTAATTCCTGGCTATCGATCTCCACCTGATGCATCATTACCCAATAATTGATGTCTGGATCTTTTTTAAGATGCTTTTTAATGCTGTCTACATTGGCATTCATAAAGTCACATCCTACATTGATCTTATTGATTCCAAATTCAACACATTTTTTAATATTTTCATCACCAGAACCGCTTCCCCCATGCAGCACCAGTGGCATCTTTGTTTTTTCTTTAATTTCTTTCAATCTTTCAAAATCAAATTCTGGCACATATCCTTCTGGATAGTTTCCATGAGAACTTCCAAAAGAAATTGCTAATGCATCAATTCCGGTTTCTTTTGCAAATCGTAAGGCTTCGTCTGGATTGGTTTTCATATCATCGTCCGTATAATTATCACCTTCACTGGCTCCCATACATCCGATCTCTCCTTCGACACTTGCATCGAACTGTTGCGCAAATTCTACGATTTCTCTTGTCATTCGGATATTACCTTCCAAGTTATATCTGGAAGCATCTACCATAACACTGGAATATCCATCAACTAACGCTTTCTTTAACAATCCGATTTCTTCCCCATGGTCGAAATTCAAAGCTACTTCAACACTTGCTCTTTGTGCCAGTTTCTTAACGATCGGTGCGATCAGATTGCTGTCACAATGATTTACCATATGTTCCTGTACGATATTGATGATGATCGGTGCTCTTAAAGACTGTGCTGCATTGATCACCGCTCTCGCTGTTTCAATGTTAAAACAGTTGATTGCCATGACTGCGTAGTTACCTTCATTGGCACGTTTTAACATTCCCTTCATTGATACATACATAACTTATCTGTCCTTTCTGATCCTATGAAATAGTGAATCCTGATAAATCAAGATCTTCTTCTTTTTCGTCAACCATTGGCTCATCTTCTTCTGTTTTCTTTTTCTTGATCAGTACAAGTAATACACCTGTAACTGCTGTTCCTGCTAACAGTGCGATAAGTGCTGCGATTGGATTTGACATTGCTGGGATTACAAATACACCACCTGATGGTACTTTGCTTCCTACATCAAGGCTGAAACTGATTGCTCCTGTAACACCACATCCTGTTGCTGTACAGATAACTGTACGGATGATATCATTCATTGCGATTGGGATAACACCTTCTGAGATCATGCAAAGACCCATTGGGAATGCAACTTTGATATTTTCTTTTTCCTGTGCTGTATAAATGTTTTTATTCAGTAATTTAGATAATACTAATGAGAATGTAATTCCAAGTGGTGGAACCATAGCTGCTAATACTTTGATCGCTTCTGGTCCTGTGATTCCCTCTAACAGTAATCCATCACAGATTAAGTTAGGTACTTTACTGATTGGTCCACCGAAGTCGATACATCCAAGAGCTCCTATGATGAATCCATAAACTGCTTTTGAAGACTGATCAAGTCCTGTAATAAAGTTTGTTAAGGCATTTTGTTGCCATTGTGATTGGTGTTCCTACTACGAAGAACATGATAAGTCCAGCGATGATTGCTGATAATGTTGGTACAATCATCATTGGCATTAATGCTTCTGCCCATTTAGGTACTTTCAGGTTATTCTTAATGAATAATGCGATATAACCTACTAAATAACCACCAACCATTCCACCTAAGAATCCAGCTCCTAAGAACGATGCGATCTGACCCATTAAGAAACCAGGTGCAATACCAGGTCTGTCAGCGATTGAGTAAGCGATATATCCTGAGATGAAGGATGGCAATAATCCCATTCCTAATACACCAAGTGTTGTCATTGCACTAGGAATTGTCATTTTAGATAATTCAGTTACGTTTTCTCCTCCCATTAAGTTACCGATCGCGATCAGTAATCCTGATGCTACGACTAAAGGTAACATGTAGGAAATGGCCGTCAATGCGTGACGTTTTAATTCCGCTCCAAGTTTTTTCATTGTTCTCTTCTCCTTTAAGTATAGTTTTTTATTTCTCTCTTATTTACCTAATTCATTTTCGATCTTTTCAATCAGTTTCTTAGGTGCTTTTACACAAACATTTGTAGGAACTTTGATCGTAGGTTTTCCTTCAAATCTTTCTGTTCCTGTAATAGCAATATCGACTGCAAGGATTACAACATCTGCTTCTTTGATTTCTTCTGCTGTTAATTCATCCTCTGTTCCGATTGTTCCCTGTGTTTCCACTTTGATTGTGTGTCCCATGCTTTCAGCTGCACGGATTAATTTTTCTTTTGCGATGTACGTATGGGCAATCCCTGATGTACAAGCTGCTACTGCTACGATTTTCATAAGTTTCTCTCCTTTCTCTCTTTAACTGTCTTAATCTTACCAAATAAATAATCCGGCACATTTTTACTAAGGTCTTTTTAATGAGGTACTTTTTTTTATTTTAAAAAACAAATCAAAATCCCCAGCCAATGATATCTGCTTTTAAAAAAACATCAAAAAGATAGGAAGAACGATATAATTTACATTAACAAACAATCCTGCCATAAATAAGGCATTTAAAATTTCTTTCCTATAAAATTAAATCTTGCCAGCACATAAGATGCAGGAAGTGCAATTACCAGCAACATAACCAGTGCCATAGCAGTAACTTCAACTGTATTTAATAAATAATCTCCCATTCTTGCTTTTTGGAAAGCATCTACAAAATTGGACCATAGCCAGTCAGCAGGTAAAGCAAAAGGATTTCCACTAACTAATTCTAGCTGACTTTTTAAACTTGCAAAGAACACCCATACAATCGGTACGATGATAGAAATTGCCAAAGCAAAAAGAGCAACATAAACAAATATTTTATAAATCGAAAACTTCTCTTTTTTCATTGTTCTTTCCTCCTAATATTCTAAAACATCTCTTTCCGTTACTTTATTCAAAATAGCAGAAAGGGCAAAGGAGAATAGGAAGATACAAGCTCCAACAGCCATACCAAATCCATATTTTCCAGCAAAAGCATTGTTATACATATAGTTAAGTGCTGATTCACTTCCAAGGTTACCTTCAGAAGTCAACTGAACAAACATAAAACTTAAGTTAATCGTAGAAATAACAAAGAAAGTTAATGTTGTACGAATGTTATTCCAAATAAGAGGAAGTGTAATCATAAAGAATTGTTTAACCTTACCAGCGCCTTCCAGTGCTGCTGCTTCATAAAGGTTTTCTGGAATGCTGGACATACTTGCCATATACATAACCATGTAATATCCAATTGCCTGCCATACTAGAGCTGCAATAATTGCATAGTTGATAATATCTGGGTTTCCCATCCATTGCTGTTGCAAAAATCCTAAACCAATAGCAGATAAAAATGAATTTAAAATACCATTGCTAGGTGCATAAATAGCTGAGAAAATACCTGCAATAACAACAATACTCAAAATATTTGGAATATAGAAAATAACGCGGAAGAAATTTTTACCTTTGAAATTTTCTCTTGTCAGTAAAGTTGCAAACAATACTGCCAGTATTAATGTAAGAATAGTGATAAGCACTACATATAAAATTGAGTTTTGCATAGATTCTATGAATCTTGGATCTTGGAATAAAAGTTTAAAGTTAAACAATCCAGCAAATGTTTCTTCACTTACAAAGTTGCTTTTCTGATAAAACGCTGTTCGAAAGACATCAATTGTCGGTATCGCAATAAATAATGTTACAAGCAATACAGCTGGTGCCAGACACCAAAAGACAAACCTTCTTTCTGCTTTCTTCTTTGTCATATACATCCTCCTCTTCTTTTGAAAAGCGATGAGTATTGCCACTCATCGCTTAATCATCTTATTTTTGCATTTAAAGTCGTGAACAATAATTTATTTCAATGGGTTTGCAGCTAAATCTTTCCAAGCTTTAGAAAGTGATTTCTGCCATTCATCAACAGTTGTTTTACCTGTTGCGATTTCATCAATTGGTCCAAATACTGTTGCTTTCAAATCAAAGTTAGCCAATGTATTTGTATCATATCCAGAGAATGCACCAATTACAGTTTTAGCATCTTTATATACACTGAAGAATTCTTTTGTATAACCATCTTCCATTGTATCTACTTTATCCTGGAATCCTTTTGTAGGAACAACATTACCATATTTAGCCATGATTTCTACACCTTTATCAGAGTAGATAAATTTTAAGAATTCTTTTGCATCATCTGCATTTTTAGCTTGTTTTGGAATCCATACCTGTTCTGTCATAGATGCAACATAACGATCTCCACCTTCTTTAAGAGCTGGTAAAGGCATTAATCCCCAATGGAATCCTTTTCAGGAGTTGTTTTTTCCATTTCATTTACAATCCAGTCACCATTTGGCATAAACAATGCTTTTCCATCAATAACAGCCTGCTGGTTAATTGTAAATCCATCTTTCGCATTAGCATTTGATACTGTATCTGGATATAAGTTTTCAGATGAAACAAGTTTAGCGATTGTGTCAAGAACTTGACGTCCTTCTTTTGTATCCCATACACCTTCTTTATATGTTAATACATTCTTTAGGAATTCTTCTCCTCCAGATTGACCAAGAAGTGCATTTAATGTGTTGTCAAAGTATCCTTTTACTGGATAAGTGAATAGTTTTACACCATTTCCTTCTTCATATAATTGTTTTCCTAATTCCCACATATCATCCCAAGTTTCTGGCAATTCGTATTTTTTACCTGGGCCAACCAATTCTGTGTTATAGAAGAATCCAGCTGGTGTTGTTTTTAAAGGCAACAAATAAGATTTACCATCACCATAATACTGAACAACAGAACTGTTTGCATAAGCTGGGTCAATATTAATTTCTTTTACTACATCAGAAATATCCATTACTTCTTTTGTATTTAACTGTGTTTCTGTATACTGAGAAGGCTGTCCCAAGTTGTAGTAAACAACATCAGAATATTCACCTTTCGCATTTTCTTTATTTAATACCTGATCTAATTCTTTTTCTACACGAAGCTGTACATCTACATCTTTATGTGTTTCTTCAAAAGCAGTTTCCAAATCTTTAAATACCTGTTCTCCGTTTCCTCCTGAGAAAAGATCAACTTTCAAAACACGTTTGTCTGAAGAACCCCCTTCTTCTTTGTTGTTGCTAGCACATCCAGTAACAACACTTGCTGCCATTAAACCGGCACAAGTTAAAGCTACCAATTTTTTCATATTATTCATGTCCTCCTTAATTGGTTTATTTTTCCTGTCTTTATACTACTTAATGTAAGCGTTTTATGCAATCTATATCTTGCCATACTTTTTAGATATATTGCTTTTTGTTATAAAAAATCAATAATTCTCAACAAATTCCCCCTATAATCACCTATTTTTTACACATATTGCTCTATAAAATAATTCTTTATCAAGATTCTTATAATAGAAACACCCTCATTATATCACATCTGATATTTTGTCAGTATATTGTTTTTCTTTTTGTTATATATTCAAATCTGCTTTGCATTTCATTATAATAAACATAGAAAGTAACATAGAGGTGTATTTATGAAAAAAAAGCAAATGTTTTATTGTTAATGATGTGATCAGTTTCGAGGTGACTGCTTATCCATCTGTAATCATCCTGATGTAAAAACACCGTATTTAGATTCTCTGGCAAATGATGGTGTTTTATTTGAAAAAGCTTATTCGGCTTGTCCAAGCTGTATTCCTGCAAGGGCTGCTTTATTAACAGGAAGAAGCCAGGAAGCACATGGACGTGTAGGATATGAGGATAATATCCCATGGGAATATGAACATTATATGGCAGAAGAGTTTTCGAATCATGGCTATCAAACGCAGTGCATTGGAAAAATGCATGTACATCCACCACGTTTACTATGTGGATTTCAAGGGTTAAAGCTGCATGATGGTTATCTTGGGGCTTATCGTAGTCAGGATATTCCACATTGGATGCATCAGGATGTATGTGATGATTATCTGTTTGATTTACGAAATACCTATGGTATGCATGCAGACTTCAATGCCAGCGGAGCGGAATGCAATTCCTGGGTAACCCATCCATGGATTTATGAAGAACGATTGCATCCTACCAACTGGGTAGCTGAGCAAAGCATTCGTTTTCTACAAACAAGAGATCGTACCAAACCCTTCTTTTTGATGTCTTCTTTTGTTCGCCCTCATCAGCCATTAGATCCCCCACAAACATATTATGATATGTATAAAGATAAAGATTTAGCCCCAAGTGCAAAAGGGGATTGGAATGATGAAGAGAAAACAAATGAATTTGGATATACAAGTGATTCTATTTATGGCTGCAACGATGCACAAATGCGCCATGATGCGAAAGCTGGATATTATGCATCCATTACTCATGTTGATCATCAGTTAGGAAGAATTTTATCTGCCCTAAGAGAAGATGGTACTTATGATGATACGATTATTTTATTTGTAAGTGATCATGGGGAAATGTTGTTTGATCATAGTCTATGGAGAAAGTATTCCCATATGAAGGAAGTACACACATTCCCTTTTTGAATGCATGTAGGGAAAAATGTCGCACACCTGCTTCCTCATAAAGTAGATGGTATCGTTGAACTAAGAGATGTAATGCCTACTTTACTAGATCTATGCGATATACCAATTCCCGATACCGTAGATGGAATTTCTTTAAAAGAAAGCATTTACCAGAGAAACCTGTAGAAAGAGAATATCTGCATGGAGAACATAGCTTTCATTCTTCCTTAAGCAATCACTATATCGTAACCAAAAAGGATAAATATATCTGGTATAGTGAAACAGGACAGGAACAATACTTTGATTTAATAAATGATCCAAGGGAAAGTCATGATGCCATTCATGATGAAACATATCAAAAACGTATTGATGAATTAAGAAATATATTGATTCAAGAGCTAAAGGATCGTGAAGAAGGTTAT
>ENA-OQDC01000402-OQDC01000402.1-human-gut-metagenome-genome-assembly--contig:-NODE-402-length-31817-cov-6.053329_pt1 | contig 31817 bp, 28 predicted proteins | sample MGYA00242770_ERZ504601 | MGnify/ENA primary metagenome ERZ504601 (study PRJEB26092, sample SAMD00036305) | human gut metagenome | host: Homo sapiens | study: EMG produced TPA metagenomics assembly of...
ATGATCATTTTATCTCATGTAATACGTTCTATATATAGGGGACGCCCTTAGGAGGAAGAATTTTGATGCGTGAAAACTGAATTACTTAGGAAGATAGCAAAAGGTGAAACAGAATACTGGGAAGAATTGATCGGGATGTATTACGAAGATATCCTCCGTTATTGTATCTACCATGCGCCAGATAAGACGGCGGCAGAAGACGCGGTACAGGAGACATTTCTGAAAGTGATCCGGTATATGCCTAACTACAGACACCGGGGGAAGTTCAGGGCATTCTTATATAAGGTCGCTGCGAATACCTGCAAAGACCAGTGGAGGAAATGTGCAAGGGAAGAATGGTTTGATACAGACAGTGAGGCATCGGATGGCGAGAAAAAGCTGTCTGAAGAAATGATCTATCTGGAAACCGGTTATGCAAAGACAGAAGGTAATATCAATTTCCTAAGACTGATCCGGGAGCTTTCAAAGGAGCAGAGAGAAGTGGTATATCTAAAATATGCACAGGAACTTTCGTTTCGTGAAATCGCAGAGATACTCGGAATTCCGGCAAGAACGGTTCAGTCAAGGCTCAGGATTTCATTGAAGAAATTAAGAAAAAGGAGGGAAAGCCGGATGCGTAGGAGACGGGAAACAATCGAAGAGGAGTATTTATATAAAGCATTGCAGTTAAGAGAATCGCTGCAGGTAAGCGAAGAGAAAAAGTCGGAACAGATCGAAAAAATCATGGAAATGAGCAAGGCTGACCGACTGAGCGAGAGGAAGAAAGCCCGGACAGGTTTTACAGAATTTCTGATTCGTCAGATTCCGTTCATCGGATGGAAGATGTGGAGCATACAGGCGCTGGTAATGATAACTGCGCTCATATTCTTCTGTGGAACAGACCGGGGGGCAGTGGATATGACATGGCTGCTCACGGGAAGGCAGCTTGCGTTTTGGGTCGGAGCACTGGGAACTGTTATGGCGATGATCGGGATCCCTTATGTGATGCAGTCTTTCCGGTATCGGATGTATGAGATGGAAAAAGCGGCAAAGAATGGATTTGCAAGGATGCTTTTAAGCAGGATGGTTGTATTGTCAGTCGGAGATCTGGTTACTGTCCTGTTGTGCATGATCATGATCAGCAGTAAGAATTATGCATCGGCCGGTATGGTTCTGCTGTGGTATCTGGCACCGTTATTCTTGATAGGAAGCTTCTGCACGGGGTGGATGCAGAAGATAGAAGCAAAATTTGATATGGAAGATCAGACCTTAAGATGTATCCAGATTTGTGAAGGTGCCTGTGTGGGACTTTTGATTTTGCAGTATCTTTTATACATCAAGCTGCCATCTGTGTATGGAAATACGGGATGGTGGATCGGCATTCTCGTGATTGCGGCAGGAGCTATGCTGTATCAGGGAAAGAAGGTTATCATCATACAATCTTAAAAATAGAAATGAATCACAGAAGCTTTTGCAAAGAAAGGAATAAAATATGAAACTTGAAATATGTGATGTCAGTAAACAATATAAGGATAAATGTGCTGTTGATCATGCGAACCTGACACTGACACCGGGAGTCTGGGGACTCCTTGGAGCTAACGGTGCAGGCAAGACGACGCTTATGCGGATGATTGCCGGGATCATGAAGCCGACTGGCGGTGAGATCCGTTATGACGGGATCGAGATCGACACACTGGGAGAAAAATACAGAGATATCTTCGGATATCTGCCGCAGGAATTCGGATTCTATCCAGGATTCTCGGTACAGGATTATCTGGAATATATGGCCGCATTAAAAGGAATCGGCAAAAAAGAGACGAAGGAAAAGATACAGGAACTGCTGGAGATTGTATCACTTACCGATGTCAGAAAGAAGAAGATTGTAAAATTATCCGGCGGAATGAAACGCCGTGTGGGAATCGCACAGGCATTGTTGAATGACCCGAAAGTACTCATCTTAGATGAGCCGACCAGCGGTTTGGATCCGGGAGAGAGAATGCGTTTCCGTAATCTGTTATCGGAGTTCGGAAGGAACAGGATTGTATTGATCTCCACACATATCGTGTCGGATGTGGAATATATTGCCACCTGCAATGCGATTATGAAAGACGGGAAGATTGCAGCAGTAGGAGAGACAGAAGAACTGGTAAAAGAAGTCGAAGGAAAAGTCTGGAATGCAGTTCTTGATATGGCAGAGGCAATGACTTATGAGACGAAAGTTCCGGTGGTGAACATTTACAACCGTGAAGATGGCAAGACGGTACTGCGTTATCTGGCAGAGCGACCGGTCATTTCGGGATCGGAACCGGCGGATGCAAGAATGGAAGATTTGTATCTGTGGATGTTCCCGGAGCAGGGAAAGGAGGAAGTACGATGAGACTGTATGTATTAGAATTAAAACGTCTGCTGAAGACGAGAAGTGTCGGTATTTTGATCATTGCGGCACTGATACTTTCGGCAGTGCTGTCCTATCTGCCGGTAACTTATATCCAGGCTTATAAGACAGACAAGTCGGGAACAATCCAGGTGGTCACCGGAATCGAAGCGATAAAGGCAAAAAAAGCAGACAAAAAAGCACTGCATGGCGAGATGACAGAAGCAAAGATCCGTGAGACAATCGCAGATATAAAAGAAGTATTGAAAGAATACGGGTCTCTGGAGCGGCAGAATATTCCATTGGACGTATATGTGAAAAAAGTATATTCGCATCTGGATATCATTGCAGTACTGGAACAGACGATTATTCCAAATGGAAAGAACCTGTATACATTGGAGTATTCAGAGATCAGTGAAGATGATGCGAAGAATGTATATACTGCATACCGGGAAAATGTTCAGAATCTGAATAAAAATCCGGAAGTTCAGAAGAAAATCAATCAGATGACGAAACATATACAGATACCACTTGCTTATTATTCGGAGTTTACAACTGATCAGCTGGACTATTATCAAATCTATCTGTTCCTGGTAATGATCTTCTTCATGGTGATCATAACACCGGTATTTGCGACCGAGTATCAGACTGGATCGGATCAGATTCTGCGCTGTACGAAACATGGAAGATTTCGTCTTGCCATTACAAAGATCGCTGTGGTATTTACATTAATTTTCGCAGTATTTGCGGTCGGAACGACAGTCTTTTCTATTATAATGCGTATATTATATGGCGCGGAAGTATTTAAAAATCCATTGCAGATGCTTGGATATCTGTACTATATTCCTGCATTTACAGTAGGAAAAATGTATAAGGTCATGGTTGCGGGTGGGCTGCTTTCACTTGTGGCAGTTGGAGCGAGTATACTGTTCTTTTCGGCAAAATGCAAGACAGTACAGTCGGCACTGATCTGTGCATTTGCAACTGCGTTTGTACCGATGGTTATTTTTACAATATCAAACAGCCGGAATATTCTGGAGATTTTAAGGTGTATCTTCCCGACCAGCGGACTTGCCTTCATGAACAGTCTGGAGGGAGAATTGCTTGCCAGAAACTTTGTACAGATTGGCAGTGGATATTACTGGACACCATATATTATTGCGATTGCGGCGGCAATCTGGATTCCGGTATTTCTGGTCATAACGGTGGTGAGTTATTGTAAAAGGGAAGCTTAAGAAACAGTGAAATAACAGAGGAAAAATAAATAATGAAAAACGCAAAAAAAGAACTGTGTAATCTGTGTGTTCCAAAAATAAGTAAATGAAAAAAGTTGACAAAACACGATGTACATGATATGATACCAATCGTTGCTTGTAACAAATTTGTAATATTTGTAATAAAGTTGCAAAAAGTGAATATACTTTATTAAAAGAAATGTAAATCATTGCAACAAAATCAGGAGGGTATTTATATTATGTTAAAAGCGAAGAGACTGAAATCAATGTTCGTGCTGTATTCGGCATGTGCAGTAATGGCAACTGGTTTTACCAGTCAGGCAGCCTCTGAACGGCCGGAAGTAACAACAATCACAGAGACAAAAAAGGAAGATGCGAATACACATACCGCTGTACAGACAATATCACAGAGTATCGTTGCATCTGCACAGGAGATGACAGATGCAAGCCAGCAGGTGATCGCAGAAAATATAGCAAAAAAAGAAGAGGAAGAACGTATTGCAAGAGAAAAGGCAGAGCAGGAAGCAAGGGAACAGGCGGAACGCGAAGCAAGAGAAGCGTACGTAAGAGCGAATCAGGAACTAATGGCATCCATCATCTATTGCGAAGCCGGTAATCAGCCATATGAGGGGCAGGTTGCTGTAGGTGCGGTTATTATGAATCGTGTCAAGAGTGGGAGCTATCCGAATTCCATCGAAGAAGTCATCTACCAGTCCGGACAGTTCGGACCGGCCACAACCGGATGGCTGAACAGAGTCAGAAGTTCAAAGGGATATTCACAGACGGCTCTTCAGGCAGCTGTAGATGCATTGAATGGATCAAATCCAATCGGAAGCTGCCTTTATTTTGACCAGGGAGGTTCCGGAATGAAGATCGGAGCGCACTATTTCCATTAGGATTCAAACAGAATTCCAAAGAAATCTTAAGAAAGCCGGAATTGACAATTGTATAACGGTTGTATTACGATAAAAGGGCAAAAGTTTTAAACTTTTGTCCTTTTTATAAAGTATGGGGAGATAAAAAATTGTATAAAATTTTAATCGTGGAAGATGATGAGACAATAGCAGGTGGACTGAAAACCCATTTGGAGAAATGGAATTATCAGACAGAGTGTATGACAGATTTTAAAGACGTAATGGGTAAATTCTTGGAATTTGAACCGCAGCTTGTGTTATTGGACATTGTGCTTCCGTTTTTTAATGGGTTTCACTGGTGTCAGGAGATCCGGAAGATATCAAAGGTGCCGATTATCTTCCTGTCATCTGTGAATGACAATATGAATATTGTGATGGCAATGAATATGGGCGGCGATGAATTCATCGAGAAACCATTTGACCTGAATGTGGTGACGGCAAAGGTGCAGGCCGTGTTAAGAAGAACCTATGAATTCCGTGGAACGGCAGATATCATGGAGTGGAATGGTGCGATCCTGAATCTGGCAGATGCGACAGTTTTGTATCAGGATCAGAAACAGGAACTGACGAAGAACGAATTTAAGATCTTGCAGATGCTTCTGGAAAATACGGGGAAGATCGTAAGCCGTGAAAGTATTATGACGAGACTCTGGGACAGCAATGAATTTATTGATGACAATACACTGACGGTCAATGTGGCAAGACTTCGTAAAAAAATGGAACAGATTGGCCTTGGTGGAAAGATCATCACAAAAAAAGGAATAGGATATATGGTGGAGGCATGAAACTGTTAATAGCATTTTTAAAAGATAAAACAAGAGAGATCAGCCTTTATGCCGGAACGGTCGGAATATTTATTGTTGTAGCATTTCTTTATAATATCAGGATGGATGCGTTGAAATATGCACTGCTGCTGGTGATATTGTGGCTGTTCCTTTATGTAATGACGGAATATCATCGCTTCCGGAAGAAGCATCTTCTGCTGGAACGGTTTAAGAAGAGCACGCAGGAGTGCACAAAAGAACTTCCAGAGTGCAGGAATCTTCTGGAACTGGATTATCAGGAATTACTGGGGATCTTTGACGAAAAGATTCTGGAGTTGAAATCAGAGGCAAGAATCAAAGGCCAGGACTTAAGTGATTATTATGGTATGTGGGCGCATCAGATCAAGACACCTATCGCTGCGATGCACATATTGCTGCAATCGGTGGAAGATGAAAACCCGGCACTGCCGGAATTAAAAGAGATGAAGATGGAACTTTTTAAAATGGAACAGTATGTGGAGATGGTGCTGACGTATCTCCGCATGGAAGATATGTCAGGGGATCTGCAGTTTGAGAAGGTATCTTTAGATAAGATTCTGAAACAATCTGTCCGGAAATATTCTCAGATGTTTATTTTTCAGAAGATCCGTCTGGATTACCGGCCGGTGGAACGAATAGTTCTTACAGATGAAAAATGGCTGGAGTTTGTGATAGAACAGATTTTGTCTAATGCTTTGAAATACACAAAGAATGGCGGCGAGATCAGAATCTGTCTGGAAGAAAAAAGAGGACGGGAGTGTCTGGTGATCGAGGATAATGGAATCGGTATTCAGGCAGAAGATCTTCCTAGAGTATTTGAAAAAGGGTTTACCGGATATAATGGAAGAGCAGATAAGAAGTCTACCGGGATTGGACTGTATCTTTGCAAAAAGATCATGGATAAGATGGGACATAAGATATGGATTGATTCAGAGGTGGGAAAAGGAACCCGTGTATATCTGGAATTGACAAGGAAAGAATGGAATCCGGAATAACGATCAGACAAAAAGAGAAAACCTTACAGGAATGTAAGATTAAACAGGGGAAATGTCACATGCTTCGATGGCAGGATATTTCCTCTTTTTTTATAATAGATACCGTAAAGAAGAAATCTTAAAAAGAAAGGAAGAAAAACTTATGTCATTACTGGAAGTAAAAAATGTGAAGAAGATATATACGACTCGTTTTGGGAGCAATCAATTTTACGGTAGAACGCGGGGAATATGTTGCAATCATGGGAGAGTCTGGATCGGGAAAGACGACTTTGCTGAATATTCTGGCGGCACTTGATAAACCGACAGAAGGAAAGGTTTATTTAAAAGACAGGGATCTGGGGAAATTAAAAGAAAAAGAGATCGCAACGTTCAGACGTCAGAATCTCGGCTTTGTATTTCAGGATTTTAACCTGTTAGATACATTTTCATTAAAGGATAATATATTCCTGCCACTGGTATTATCCGGAAAGAAATATCCGGAGATGGAAAAGAGATTAAAACCGATTGCAGAAAAACTTGGAATTGAAAAACTACTGGAGAAATATCCATATGAGGTGTCCGGTGGGCAGAAACAAAGAGCTGCAATTGCAAGAGCGCTGATCACGAAACCACAGCTGATTCTTGCCGATGAACCTTCGGGAGCACTGGATTCGAAAGCGGCAGACAGTCTGATGAATCTTTTTACAACGATTAACCAGGAAGGTCAGACGATTGTTATGGTGACACATAGTGTGAAAGCGGCGAGTAGTGCGAAAAGGGTGCTTTTTATCAAAGACGGAAAAGTATTCCATCAGCTTTACAGGGGGAATCTTACGAACGAAGAAATGTATGAAAGAATTTCAGATACGCTGAAGATTCTTACCACAGGAGGTGAGGAGGATGAATAATTTCATCTATGAAAAACTTGCTGTGACCAATCTTAAGAATAACCGTAAGACCTATGTACCTTATATCTTTACCGGTGTTCTGACTGTCATGATGTTCTATATTATTGATGCGCTGAGCAGAGGGAAAGGTATTACACAGGATACATTAAAGATATGTCTGCAGTATGCAACGGGTGTGATTGTTGTATTTGCAGTGATTTTTCTGTTCTATACAAATAGTTTCCTGATCAAGCGACGAAAGAAGGAGATCGGGGTATACAATATTCTGGGAATGGGAAAACGGCATATTGCACGAATGATGGCGGTTGAGACGATCCTGACGGCTGGAATCAGTATTCTTGGCGGTCTGGTGTTTGGAATAATATTTGGGAAACTGATGTATCTGCTGCTCCTTAAGATTCTGCACAATAGCGTAGATATGCAGTTTTCGGTCAATGGGACTGCAATTGTACAGACTGTCATATTATTTGCAGGAATTTTTCTTCTGACGTATTTATATAACATTTTACAGATACAGCTGGTGAATCCGGTGGAACTTCTGCACGGAGGCAATCAGGGGGAGAAAGAGCCGAAGAGCAGATGGCTGCTTGTGATCGTCGGTGTGGCGGCACTTGGCAATGGTTACTGGATTGCACTTACAACAGAGGCACCGTTAGAAGCACTTTTGAAATTCTTTGTTGCAGTGGTCTGTGTGATTATTGGAACTTATGCACTTTTTATTGCCGGAAGCATTGTGGTATTGAAAATACTCCGGAAAAATAAAGCTTATTATTATAATCCAAAGCATTTTACCAGTGTATCAGGCATGATCTATCGTATGAAACAAAACGGAGCGGGACTTGCGAACATCTGTGTGTTAAGTACGATGGTGCTGGTTATGGTATCCACAACGGTATCTTTGTATGCGGGAATGGAAGATATCCTGGACTCACGTTTTCCGAGAGATGTTTCAATTGTCTGCAAACAGGCAGATGTGGACCATGAAGAGATCATTGAACGTTTGCTGAAAGAGCAATGTGAAAAAGCAGGTGTGAAAATAACCGACAGAGTCTGGTACAGATATGGAAGTATGAATGCGGTTCTGAAGGGAGATAAACTGGAAAATGTGGATCAGTATTATCCGGATAATCATTTCTACTATGTAGAGATGATGACACAGGATGAGTATAACCGGATAGAAAAACGGAATGTATCGTTAGAGGAACAGGAGATACTGACCTATACCTCGAACGGCAAATGTGGGAAAAAAGAGATAAACATTGCAGGACGGAACTATCAGGTGAAAAAAGAACTGTCCGAGATGACGAGTCAGCCGAAGAGTACGGCAGAAATGTACAAGACATTATATATTGTATTTGCAAATGCAGAGCAGATTGAACGTATCGAGCCATTTTCTTATGCAGATAAATTCAACCTGAAAGGAGATGACGGAAAACAAAAAGAGGCACTGGAACAGATACAGAATGAATTTTATGAAAAGATCCCGGACGGAATGATGGAAAGCCGTATGTTAAGCCGTTCTTCTTTTTATGAATTGTATGGCGGACTGTTCTTTATTGGAATCTATCTGGGAAGTATGTTTATTATGGCAACGGTACTGATCATTTATTATAAGCAGATATCGGAAGGCTATGATGACAGGGAGCGTTACCAGATCATGCAGAAGGTTGGCATGAGTAAAAAAGAAGTGAAGCGCTCCATCAGAAGCCAGGTCTTAAGCGTATTCTTTCTGCCGTTGGTTGTAGCAGTGATCCATGTTGCAGTAGCCTTTAAAGTAATGACAAAAATTCTGGGAGTATTAAATCTTACGAATGTATCGTTGTTTGCGGTATGTACAATCATTACGATAGCAGTGTTTGCGGTATTCTATATCATCGTTTACAGCATAACAGCGAAAGAATATTACCGGATCGTGAATTAAGATTAAAGGTTTGCCATTGACTTTGCATCTTTCAGGTTGTATTGTTGTTTTAGAATGTTTTACGAATCAAGGAGGAACTTAAAAATGACAAGAGAAGGCGAAAGAGAACTGGTAAAAGTGGAACATGTAAATGGCGGAGACGGTTATATTGTAAGAGAAGCAATGGTTACTTCGGAAGAAGTTGGAGAAGCATGTAAGATGTATGCCAAGATTCATCTGGATCCGGGATGTGAAGTAGGATACCATTATCATCATGGTGAGACGGAGTCTTACTTCATTCTGACCGGACACGGAACTTATGACGATAACGGTGAAAAACAGCCGGCAAATCCTGGCGATTTGTTCCTGTGTAAAGACGGAGATGCACATGGAATTAAGAACACCGGTGATGAAGAACTTACCTTTATGGCATTGATCTTAAAAAAATAATATTGGAAAATATGAAAAACACCTGTCTGTAACTTGGATCATTTCAGGAATGATACCGGGCCGCAGGCAGGTGTTTGTATTGCCATGCATTCGGAAGAAGCTGCCGGTGGCAGGTTCTCTGCATTGATTATAATGAACGGAATACATCCAGCAGCCGGTCATTATCCTCTGGATTCATAATGCAGAACCGTACATATTCTCCGTTCAGGCTTTCGAAAGAAGAACAGTCCCGGATCATGAAATTCTGGTGAATCGCTTTTTCAAAGACATCGAAAGAAGTGAGTCCTTCTTTTAAAATCCTTACAAGGACAAAGTTGGCATAAGCAGGATAAATCTTTACAGTATCCAGTTCAGAAAGCTCTTTGCACATTCGGGTGCGCTCGGAATCAATGAGAGTCCAGGTCTTCTTAATATAATCGGTATCTTTCAACATCCGTTCTCCGGCATAAGCTCCGACACTGTTCAGGCTCCACGGATTCTGGTGGGTAAGAAGCGTCTGAAGAAATGCCTGATTACTGGTGAGACCATAACCAAAGCGAAGTCCAGGTGCGGCGAAGAACTTGGATACACCGCGGATGACCATGAAGTTGTCGAATTCCGGTACAAGAGAAACTGCAGAGAGGGAAGTGCCTTCCGGTGCGAATTCGATATAAGTCTCATCGATCATAACGAAGATACCAAGTGACCGGCATACGGTTAACAGCTTTTTCATATCAGCGGTACTGATGGCTGAAGAGGTCGGGTTGTTCGGATTACAGATGATCAGAAGATCAATATCACTTTTCAGTGTATCGGTCAGATCGGAAATATCCAGTCTGAAATCCTGTTCTTCTTTCAGATTATAATATTCCAGTGTGCCGCCGACCAGATTCAGCTCTCTTGCATATTCGGAATAGGTCGGTCCCAGAAGCAGCGCTCTTTTTGGTGCGCGCTGGCTGATCAGAAGTGAGATAAGCTCCGTAGAACCATTTCCGACAACAATATGTTCCGGCGAGGTATTGGTATATGCAGCAATTGCTTTTTTCAGATCTGTATAATCTCTGTCTGGATAACTGCTGATGATATCCAGATGTTCTGCGAGATCTTTTTTTACCTGTCCGGATAATCCGAGCGGGTTTACATTGGCACCGAACAAAACAATCTTTTCCTATCAAGGTGATAATAATCTGCGATCTTTTCCAGATCGCTTCCGTGAAATTCTGGCTTTTTTTTCATAATTTTCCATCCTATCGACACAATTTTGATATTTTCTCTTTCCGGCATTGCCATTCGTTGACAAACAATGCTATAATTTATTATAGTATGTTTTAAGAAAAAAGCAACGAAAGAAGCAGGTGTAGGACTTGAAAAATAAAATCCAAAAATTTTCAAAAGGCGACTTTCAGTTGATACGACCTGATGTTATATTCGATGAGACCAATCTGGTACTCATTATAGGTGAAGGGGAAGTATACAGAGGAAGTTTTACAATGAGGGCAAACAATGAGGGAAGGATACGAGGACTGGTGTACTCGTCTTCTTTCCGTGTCCATTTTAAAGATCAGGGATTTGAGGGAAATCCGGCAAGAGTGGAATTTACGTATGACGGACGGGGACTTCGCCCGGGACATGTAGAGGAAGGAAAATTCACGGTCGTATGTACCGGTGGTGAGTTTGAACTGGCTTTTACGGCAATCATTGAGAAACCATATGTGATGACAACCTATGGAAAAGTACAGAGTACCGATGATTTCCGCAAACTTGCAATTAAGGATTTTTCAGAAGCGGGAAGGCTCTTCCGTTCCAAAGAATTCTATGAGATTTTAAAATATGAGAATGAGCGTACATTCTATCTGTACGATAATATGCGCAAATGGTCTCTCGGAGAACAGGCCATGGAAGAATTCATGGTAGGGATCAAACAGAAAGAATGCATTTTCCTTACGCTTCAGGGAGAGGGGATGCTATTCGAAGATCTGACAGAGTCGACAAAGGGAACACTGACTCTGATGAAAAATACATGGGGATATATGCCGATCCATATTGAGACAGTCGGTGATTTTATCCGGGTGTCCAGACCTGAGATCAGCACAGAAGATTTTGTGGGAAATGCACATGAGATCGAATATGTGGTAAGAGCAGAGAAACTTCATGGCGGACGGAATTACGGAGCATTGAAGTTCGTGACACCATATGAGACACTCACTTATGAAGTTGAGGTATTGCAGAATCAGGAGTATGACGAAGATCACAGGATGCCGGAACTTTTACTGGCTCAGATCATCAAAGAATATGTAGGATATGTGGCAGGAAGAGTGACACTGGAACACTGGGTGGATAGTGCAGTCGAGAAGATGGTAGCGCTGCGTAAGCTGGATCCTCTGAATGAAGTATATCAGTTGATGCTTGGTAATATTTATCTGCTCGGAGGCAAGACGGAAGAAGCAAAATGGATTCTTGAGAATTACAATTATAATCGGTTCGCAATCGGAAAAGATCCGCTGACAAACTGTTATTATCTGCATCTGACTGCAAAGATCCGCGGAGATGTGAACTATGAAGAACGGGTGCTGGATGAGGTTGGAAAGACATATATGCGTCATCAGGATTCCTGGTGGCTGCTCTATATGATCCTGAATCTTGACAACAGATATAAGAATCCTTATAAACGTCTGGAAGTTCTGGAACAGCAGTTTGAGTATGGAATCCATGCAGTAATGTTCTATTTGGAAGCATATCTGTGCTATCAGGAAAAGCCGACACTTCTTAAGAAATTAGGCACATTTGAGATTCAGGTGTTAAATTTTGCGACCAAATACCGCATGATGACAAAAGAACTGGCACTTTATATTTCAAATTTTGCCAGTCAGCAGAAAAAATACAGTGACAATCTGTTCAGAATCCTGGAAAGAATCTATAAGATGTATGAAGAGCCGATGATACTGAATACGATCTGTACACTTTTGATCAAAGGAAATAAAACGGCAAAGAAGTATTTTTCATGGTATCAGAAGGCAGTTGATTCGGATCTTAAGATTGCCCAGCTTTATGAATATTATATGATGACAATCGACGAAGACAGTGCGCACGGACCGTTGCCGAAATCGCTGGTTTTATACTTTATGCATGGAAATGCTCTCGATTATAAGAAGGCTGCGTATCTGTATGCAAGTCTTGTGACCCATGAGGAACAGGCAGGAGATCTGTATCTGAATTACAGAGAACAGATGGTGGCATTTACATGGGAACAGTTGGCAAAGCGCCACATAACAGAATCACTGCGTACATTGTACAAAAGATTTTGCAGAGAAGACGAGATGACGGCAGAACGTATGGAGGCGATGCGTGACATCTGTTATTCTTATGAAGTAAGGACAAAGGTACGCGGGATGAAATGTGTGCTGGTAATTGAAAAAGATGGTTCGGTACGTCAGCGTATCCCGTATGATACGAAGAATGGAGCTATCATTTATCTGTATGATAAGGAATCGAGAATTGTATGGGAGTCTGTAGAGGGCAGACATTATACGGATTCCATTCCATATGAGACGAAAAGACTGTTTTATGAGCCGCGTTTTGTAGATATGTGCAGAAAATATGCAGCATCTACAGGATTCTGGAATCAGGAGCCGGAGAAAGAAAAACCGGATTATGAAAAGATCCAGGCAAAGGGGATAGATTCATTTGAGGATAAGGATGTCTTCCTGGTTTGCAGCAGAAGAATCAGGGAAGAAAATTATACGGAGGATGACTTCTTAAGTTATCTTGCTTTTGAAATGTTCCGGAGAGGACAGTATGACAAGGTGACACTTACGTATCTTGCGGAGTATTACTGTGGTGCAATCGGAGATATGAAGCGACTCTGGAAAGTATTAAAACAATATGGGGTTCCGTCTTATAAGGTCAGTGAACGGATCATTACACAGATGGTCTTTTCGGAGACATTGTATGAGGAAGAGCATATTTTTGAAGATTATTATCTGTCGGACAATGTATATTTCCGCTTAAAACAGGCATATCTTGCTTACGTTACAAGGGAATATATCGTATATGGACGAAGCCTGGAAAAATGTGTATTTGAAATCATTGCAAATGAATGTGATCAGAAAGAAGATCTGCCAGATGTATGTAAGATTGCACTTCTGAAATATTATTCAGATAAAGAATACACAGGTGAACTGGAAGATGTCCTTCATCAGGTACTACGGGAAATGTGCGAAAAACAACTAGTCTTCCCATATTACATGAATTATAAAGAGGAATGGCTGCGGGAAGTACAACTCTATAATAAGGTGATGGCAGCGTACCGCTGTAAACCGGGAGGAAAAGTAAGACTGTACTATAAGATGAAACAAAAAGACCGGGAAGAACTGGGATACCGGGCAGAGGCAATGATGCCGGTCTATGAAAACCTGTATGTAAAACAATTTGTCCTTTATAATGATGAATCAGTGAATTATTATTTTCAGGAATCCGGAAACGGAGAAATGATCACAACAGACAAGAAGACGCTGAAAACAGATAAAGAACGTGTATTTGCCGGAAAATATCAGATGCTGAATGCAATGACAGATATGGATTCGGATGCGGAACGTTCGAAAGCCATGCTTGAGTTTGAAGAAGAAGAACAGATGGCAGATCAGATATTTAAGATATATTAAAATGAAAGGAGGAGACGATAATGCAAAAAGGAAGTGTTCTGGGCTATGATCTGAATGAAAAGAATTGTCAGATCAGTTATTATGATGAAAATAAAGAAGAACCGGAAACGATGGAAGCAGCAGTTGATAATTATCAGATTCCTCTGATCCTTGGCTATTATAAAGAACGATGGGTATATGGACAGGAAGCAAAACGATTGAGAGAAGCGGGAGAGGGAGATATTGTCACTCATCTGTTCCGTAAAGCTGTAAAAAGAAAAAAAGTACGTGTAGGCGGGAAAATCCATGATGGCGTATGGCTTCTTGCAAAGTTCATTTCCATGACATTGAAGAAATTCGAACAGATTGATTATATTACGTTTTCCGTTCCGTATACGAATGTTGATATGTCGAAGATGTTAAAGGGAATCGGAAAATATATCGGTGTACCGGGAGAATGTGTATTTGTACAGGATTATAAGGAAAGCTTCTGTCAGTATATGTTTTATCAGCCGAAAGAATTGTGGCAATATGAATCAGCATTGTTTTATTGTGATGCGCAGGAAATCCGTGCATATATGCTGCGCCGCCTGAATACAGTAAGCACCAAGAGCAGGGATATGTTTGTGACAGTAGAAGAAGTCGCCAATGCGCACATGAAAGAACTGGAAGCAATCTATCCTGTGTTGAATGTAGATAAAGCCAAAGATGCGGATGAGAGTTTTAAGTCTTTCATCCAGAATGTATTTGATAAAAAAGTGGTATCGTCTGTTTATCTGACAGGAGAGGGATTTGAGAATAACTGGTATCCGAATTCCCTGAAGGTACTGTGTAACGGACGGAGGGCTTTCCTTGGAAATAACTTATACAGTAAGGGTGCATGTTATTCATCCATGCGCTATGCAGATCCGTATGATGATGGTCCGATTTATCTGGATGGAACAAAGATGACAGAACAGATCTGCCTGCGTATGAGAATTGGCGGACAGGAAGGATGGTATCCGATTGTTGCATGGGGAACACACTGGTATGAGGCAGACGGACAGTGGGAAGTGATTTTGGAAGATACATCGGATATTGAGATCCATATAGAGACACTTGACGGAGAGGATCTTAAAGTTGAGACAGTGTCACTGGAAGAACTGCCGGAACGAACAGATTATTCTTTGCGTCTTCAGATTGAAGTCATGTTTATGGATGAGCGTACCTGCAGGCTGCGTTTTAAAGATGTTGGTTTCGGAGAATTTTATCCGGCATCAGATTTCCTTGTAGAAAAGGAATTACATTTAGGAGGTATCAATGGGCAGTTTAATTCTTTGTCATAAAAAACGGGCCAAACGACCTTTTGAAATATCCAGAGTTCATATGCGGATTTACACGATAGAAGAATTGTGTTATTACATCTGTAATAATCTGTATCTGATCGATTATACGATCGTCAATGAACGATTGTGCCGGTGGGTCGGGGATGAACTGGAACTGCCGAAGCTGGCAGAGGAATTAAGAAGGCTTCTTCGGGAGAATGGATCGATGGAAGAATTTGTACTTACGATCCTGAAGGAATCTAATATCTATGCTGCGGCAGAAATTCATAAGATGCAGAGTGTTCTGGAACAACTGCAGTCACAGAGAGACGTAGAAAAAGAAAAATATAAGGCGGATACGCTTCAAAACAGTAAAGAATACGAATCAGCGATTTTAGTATATCAGTCCATCCTTAACAAAGACTGGGATGAATCGGTAGATAAAAAGTTTTACGGTCGTGTGTATGCAAGCATGGGATCCGCATATGGTCATCAGTTCCTGTATAAAGAAGCGGCAAAGGCTTATCAGGAAGCGTATAAGATATGTGAACAGCCTGATATATTGAAGGCGTATCTTTATAGCTGTTATAAAGCTCTTCCGCATGATGAATACTTAAAAATGCTGTCGGGGAATCCAATCCTTCTGAGTCTGGACACTATTTTGCGTGATGAAATGGAAAAAACAAAGAAAAAGATAGGTGCGGATATTCCGGAAGAAAAGCTGAATGAATGGAAAAAGGAGTACCGCAGGATTGACAAACACCGTGGAATATGATAATATATCCAAAGATTTTAGCGTGGTAAAGTAATCAACTGCTAAACTGGTAAAAGAGCGTAGCGGCTGTTTGGCACACGTAAAAGGAATACAGGAGGATATATGTTATGAAAAAGAGATTAGTACTGCTCCTTGTTACGGCAATGGCAGCTACAACGGTATTGGCAGGCTGTGGAAGTAAAGATTCAGGTTCATCTGACAGTGGAAAGAAATCGGCAAAAGAATCAAAAGTAGAAAATGATGATGACACATTGATCGTTGGGTTTGATGCTTCTTTCCCTCCGTATGGTTATAAAGATGATAGCGGAGAATATGTAGGATTCGATCTTGATCTTGCACAGGAAGTATGTGATAGAAATGATTGGAAACTGGTAAAACAGCCGATAGACTGGGATTCTAAGGATGCGGAACTAAATTCAGAAACAATTGACTGTATCTGGAATGGATTCACTATGAATGGCCGTGAAGATGATTATACATGGTCAGATCCATATATTGACAACAAGCAGGCCGTGGTAGTCAGAAGTGATTCGGGTATTGATGACTTTTCGGGGCTGAAAGGAAAACATGTAGAAGTACAGACAGACTCTTCTGCACTTGCGGCTCTGGAAGGAGATCAGAAGGACCTGGCGGCAACCTTCGCAGATCTTAATCAGGTTGCAGAATACAATACAGCATTCATGGATTTGGAATCCGGTGCATGTGATGCAATCGCTATGGACATCGGAGTTGCAAACTATCAGGTGAATTCAAGAAAAAATCCGGATGATTACAAGATCCTAGACAAAGAAATTTCATCTGAACAGTATGCAGTCGGATTCAAAAAAGGAAACACAGAGCTGAAAGATAAAGTTCAGAAGACACTGGATGAGATGGCCGAAGATGGAACGGTTGATAAAATTGCAGAAAAATATGCAGATTACGGAGTTCCGGGAGCTCTTTGCATAGGAAAGAACAGCAAGTAAAATGAAGGGGCCAACCCCGGAGGGGATTGGTCCCTTTTGGCTCGCCATTCATTCGGAAGAAGCGTGAAAAAACTGGAGGACATTATAGATGGAGATAGGAACACTGATAAGAGAACTTGGCGGAGGAATGTGGGTCTCGGCAGAGATATTTATTCTGACATTACTTTTTTCACTGCCGCTTGGACTGGTGGTTGCATTCGGGAGAATGTCGAAGATTGCACCGGTCAGATGGATATCAAAATTATACATATCGATTATGAGAGGAACCCCGCTGATGCTTCAGTTGATGGTAGTGTATTTCGGACCATATTATCTGTTTGGAATGCGCATTTCCACAGGATACCGTATGACTGCGGTGCTGATCGGTTTTGCAATTAATTATGCGGCATATTTTGCTGAGATATACAGAGGCGGGATTGAGGCAATTCCGGTAGGACAGTATGAAGCGGCAAAGGTACTGGGATATTCCAAAAGCCAGACATTTTTCCGGATCGTATTTCCTCAGGTATGTAAGCATATTCTGCCGGCAGTGACCAATGAGATTATCACGCTGGTAAAGGACACTTCACTGGCATTTGTGCTGGCTGTAACGGAGATGTTTACAATGGCAAAACAGATTGCGGCGGCACAGACTTCCATGGTTCCGTATATTGCAGCAGGTATCTTCTATTATGTATTTAATTTGCTTGTTGCGATGATTATGGAAAAGATTGAAGAAAAGTTGAATTATTACCACTAGGAGGAATAGATCATGAGTCTGCTTGAAATGAAAAATATCAAAAAAAGTTTTAACGGGGTCGAAGTTCTGAAAGACATTTCTCTGAAGGTGGAAAAGGGAGAAGTCCTTGGTATCATCGGTCCTTCCGGCTCGGGAAAATCAACCCTTCTTCGATGTGCAACGGGGCTTGAGACTGCGGATGCAGGGGAAATCCATTATTCCGGAACCTTTGGACTGGTGTTTCAGAATTTTAATTTGTTTCCGCATTATTCGGTGATGAAGAATATCACTGATGCACCGTTGAAAGTACAGAAGAGAAAGAAAGAAGAAGTCTATAAAGAAGCGAGAGAACTTTTGAAGAAGATGGGACTTGCCGACAAGGAAGATGCATATCCTTGTCAGTTGTCGGGAGGACAGCAGCAGCGTGTATCAATCGCGAGAGCACTTGCACTGCATCCGGATATTCTGTTTTTTGATGAGCCGACGTCTGCGCTGGATCCGGAACTGACTGCAGAGATCCTGAAAGTTATCAGGGAACTTGCGATGGAGCATATGACGATGGTGATTGTTACGCATGAGATGAATTTTGCGAGAAACGTATCGGATCATGTAATCTTCATGGATGGAGGTGTGATCGCAGTAGAAGGAACTCCGGAAGAAGTATTCGATTCATCTAATGAAAGAATGAAAGAATTTCTCGGAAAATTCAATGATTAACCGCGGGAAAACTAATGAATAGAGTGGATTTATAAGCTATACTTATTAAACGACGCATTATAAATAATGTATCAGCAGGAATACAAGGTAGATGGAAATATTGCTTTTCCGTTTGCCTTGTATTATACTGATATAGCAAAATGCTTTTTTAAAGACAGTTTTGACAAATGAAAAATTTGAAAAGAATGGAGTCTGCATTTATGAGTGAATTTGAAAAAGTAACAACAGGACTGGGTGAAGAATGCGGTGTGTTTGGAGCCTATGATATGGATGGCGGAGATGTTGCACCATCCGTTTATTATGGACTTTTTGCATTGCAGCACAGAGGACAGGAAAGCTGTGGTATTGCGGTAACGGATACATATGGAGAAAGAAAAGTACATTCCAAGAAAGGACTTGGACTGGTAAATGAAGTGTTCGATGAAGAGTCTTTACAGGAATTGAAGGGAAATCTTGGTGTCGGACATGTAAGATATTCGACAGCAGGTGCTTCCAGAGCTGAGAATGCGATGCCGTTGGTTATCAATTATGTGAAAGGGATCCTTGCAATTGCACATAACGGCAATCTGACAAATGCCATTGAACTTCGCCATGAACTGGAGTACACAGGCGCTATTTTCCAGACAACGATTGACTCGGAGGTGATCGCATATCATATCGCCAGAGAACGTCTGAATGTAGAGAAGGCAGAAGATGCGGTAAAAAAAGTGCGATGAAGAAGATACAGGGAGCGTATGCACTGGTTGTCAGTTCGCCGAGAAAGATGATCGGTGCCAGAGATCCATTTGGATTGAAACCTCTTTGTATTGGAAAAAGAGATAATACTTATTTCCTGGCTTCGGAGAGCTGTGCGATTGCTGCCGTCGGAGGAGAATTTGTAAGAGACGTAGAGCCTGGAGAGATTGTAAGTTTTACAAAACATGGAATGAAATCAGATAAAACTATGGCAATCGATCCCAAAAAGCAGGCAAGATGTATTTTTGAATATATATATTTCGCAAGAATGGACAGCGTGATCGATGATGTGAATGTATATCATGCGAGAATTGTTGCAGGGAAAGCTCTGGCAGAATCTTATCCGGTTGATGCGGATCTGGTTGTCGGAGTACCGGATTCCGGGCTGGTTGCGGCGAAAGGATATTCGGAACAGTCGGGAATTCCGTATGGCATGGCATTCCACAAGAACAGTTATGTCGGAAGAACATTTATCAAGCCAAAACAGAGTCAGCGGGAAAGCAGTGTGAAGATCAAGCTGAACGTGATCGAAGAGGTTGTAAAGGGAAAACGCATTGTTATGGTAGATGATTCTATTGTACGAGGAACAACCTGTGCGAACATTATCAAGATGCTCAAAAAGGCCGGAGCGAAAGAGGTACATGTAAGGATCAGTTCACCACCGTTCCTGCATCCATGTTATTTCGGAACAGATGTGCCTTCGAATGAACAACTGATCGCACATTCCCATACAACAGAGCAGATCCGTGAGATGATCGGGGCAGATTCGCTTGGCTATATGGAAGTTGATAAATTAAAAAACATGGTCGGTGATCTGGCATATTGTGACGCATGTTTCACCGGTAATTATCCGATGGAAGTACCTGGAAGAGATGTTTCGCTGGCATTTGAATAGAAAACAGGTTAAAATAGTCGGGTGGAAGAATTGACGAAGGAGATTATTAGTATGAGTAATGACAGATATACAAGTCCACTTTCAGAAAGATATGCAAGCAAAGAGATGCAGTATATTTTCTCGCCGGATAAGAAGTTCCGTACATGGAGAAAACTCTGGATAGCACTTGCTGAAACGGAAAAAGAACTGGGACTGGATATTACAGAAGAACAGATTGAAGAATTAAAAGCACATGCAGATGATATCAATTATGATGTGGCAAAAGAAAGAGAAAAGGTAGTCCGTCATGATGTTATGTCTCATGTGTATGCATATGGAAAACAGTGTCCGAATGCAAAAGGAATCATTCATCTTGGTGCGACTTCATGCTATGTAGGCGATAATACAGATATCATTCTGATGTCGGAAGCGTTGGAGATTGTCAGAAAGAAACTGATCAATGTGATTGCCGAACTCGCAAAGTTTGCGGATGCACATAAGAGTCTTCCGACACTTGCATTTACACATTTTCAGCCTGCACAGCCTACAACAGTAGGTAAGAGAGCAACACTCTGGATGCAGGAATTCATGATGGATTTGGAAGATCTGGAATATGTAAAAGGAAGTTTAAAGCTTCTCGGATCAAAAGGAACGACCGGAACACAGGCAAGCTTTCTGGAACTCTTTGACGGAGATCAGGAGACAATTGATAAGATCGATCCGATGATCGCCAAAAAGATGGGATTTGAGACATGTTATCCGGTATCAGGTCAGACCTATTCACGTAAGGTAGATACCAGAGTGGTAAATGTACTTGCAGGTATTGCAGCAAGCGCACACAAGATGTCCAATGACATCCGTCTCCTTCAGCATCTGAAAGAGATTGAAGAACCATTTGAGAAGACTCAGATTGGATCTTCTGCAATGGCATATAAGAGAAACCCGATGAGAAGTGAAAGAATCGCTTCACTTTCCAGATATGTGATGGTAGATGCCATGAACCCGGCAATCACATCCGCAACACAATGGTTTGAGAGAACACTTGATGATTCTGCGAACAAACGTCTCAGTGTCCCTGAAGGATTTCTGGCAATTGATGGTATCCTGGATCTGTGTCTGAATGTTGTAGACGGACTGGTAGTATACCCGAAAGTTATCGAAAAGAGACTGATGTCAGAACTTCCGTTCATGGCAACAGAAAATATCATGATGGATGCTGTAAAAGCAGGTGGGGACAGACAGGAACTTCATGAGAGAATCCGTGAATTGTCTATGGAAGCCGGACGCAATGTCAAAGAAAAAGGATTAGACAACAATCTTCTTGAACTGATTGCCGCAGATCCTGCATTCAACCTTTCGCTTGAAGAACTGCAGAAGACAATGGATCCTGCAAAATATGTGGGACGTGCGCCGGTTCAGGTTGATGCATATCTGAAGAACGTTGTGAATCCGGTGCTGGAAGCAAATAAGGATATTCTTGGAGTAACAGCAGAAATCAATGTATAAGATTCTGTAACAGACAAAAATGTGAAAAAGAAAGTGGAGTTTCAGTGAACAATGGAACATCACTTTCTTTTCTTGTATATGTGATTTATAATGAATCCATATGGAAGTGTAAGGGGGAAGAAAGCGGATATATGGAAAAGACTATGGAAAAGATTAGGACTATGATGAATGGTGCAGCATCAGAAAAGCAATACCGGGTCAGAAGCTGCAGATACACAGACCTTGTAATGATACTTGTGATCGTAGTTGCGCTACAGTGTCTGACAAGGCTGGAATATGCAGGGGAAAGATTTATCCAAAGCCGGAACGGGTATAAGATAGCCGGCAGTACAATGAAAAGCTGCGGACAGGAAACTGTAAAAGGATATGTGGAAATAAAAGCATTGTGCATTTCAAACGCGAAGAATATAGCCGGAAGCTTGTGTGCTCAGGCTGCGACACCGAATGAAACAGCTATGAATGTGACCATTCCAACAGCTGATGCGGGAAAAGATGACAGCCGGAATACAAAGCTGCCTGCTGCAGAAGAAATGAACACATCTGCTTTGGAAGGTGGAGCGGAGATCCTGAAAACAGAAAAGAGTGCGGGAGCTGCACCTGTTGTGGCAGATACAACAGCTGCCGGGTCTGCAGCTGAGAGCAGTGAAGAGGACAAGGGCAGTACAGAAGAACAGCAGGGCGAAATGCTGGAACTTGGTGGATTTATCATAGGAGAAAATGGCTTGATCGAACGTTGTGAGAATCCGTCTCTGGTTGTCGAGGATGGGATTATTATATTGCCATCAGACGACAGATGTAAGGGGATCAGAGCAGAAGCATTCACTGGAATTACGGGAGTGGAAGAAATTTATATTCCGGCCAATATTACATGGATTGAATCCGGAGCCCTGGAAAAATTGGAAAATCTTATGTATATAGAGGTTGCACCGGATAATCCGGCATATCAAAGCATAGATGGAGTTCTTTACAGCAAAAAGGAGCAGAAAGAAAAGGCATGAATATTCGACAGGTAACAGACGGCAAAGAAGATTATATAGAATTGCTTCGCATGGGAGATCCGGATGAATCCAGAATCCGTAAAGTATTGGAAAAAGGTGAACTTTTTTTACTTGAAGAACATGGAAAACTCCGTACATTGTGTGTGGTTATATTTTCGGAAGAAAAGAAATGTGAGATAAAAAATATTGTAACCATAGAAAAAGACCGTGGCAAGGGGTATGGCCGGTATATGATCCATTATATCTGTGAACATTACTGCTCACAGTATGATTGGGGATATATGAAAAAAGACCGATGCCGGGACATCATGGAGTTCTGTGAAAAGTGTGGATTTACAGATGAAGATGAGATATATCTGAAAAAGGAACTGATGTCGGAAATCGACACAAAACGTGTAATTAATCTTGCAATGGAAGCGGGAAGAATGCTTTTGAAAAACGGAGGTGAGATCTTTCGTGTAGAAGAGACGATGATGAGAATCTGCCGTAGATTCGGGGTGAAATATGTGGAGCTGTTTACTTTGAGCCATGGATTGTTTATCTGTGCAGGAACGGATAAAGAAAAGCTGTACACAAAAGTAAAACAGGTACCGCTTTCCTCCACGCATCTGGGGATCGTAGCAGAAGTAAATGATCTGTCCAGGGAAATTGCAGCAGGACATGTCGGAATTGAAGAAGCAATAAAGAAGTTAAAGAAGATCGACAAGATGCCGGTCAAGCGTATTCCTTATCAGATTGCGGCGGCTGGATTAAGCGCCGGCGGATTGGGGTATCTGCTTGGCGGGACAGCAATGGAAGCTTTTGTGGCATTTTTTGTCGGTTGTGTTGTGTTCTCATGGTCTCTTTTTGCCGGAAAACACGGTGTTTCAAAGATCCTGATTCACATTGTGGGGGGGATCATTATTGCGTCAATGGCTTTGGCGGCAATGCAGATTCCGTTTTTGGGAAAACTTAGGATGGAAGGGATCGTGACCGGCGGGATTATGCCGCTGGTGCCCGGACTTGCATTTGTGAATGCAATCCGTGATCTGGCAGACAGTGATTATCTTGCGGGTACGGTTAAGATGATTGATGCGGTTATGGTATTTGTCTATATTGCAATCGGCGTGGGAACGGCGTTGTCGGTATATCATCATGTGTTAGGAGGCATTTTATAATGATCATAAAAATCATAGCGAATCTGGCATGTTCATTTATCGGTACGATTGCATATGCGGTTATGTTCCAGGTGCCGAGAAGATTCTATATCGGATGCGGGATTACCGGATCGGTTGGCTGGATGATGTACAAGTTTGCGTCTGTATATTGTTCGGTTGCAGTTGCTTCCTTTATAGGAACGGTATGTGCTGTGTTGGTTGCGAGAATGTTGACGGTCCGCTTGAAGTGCCCGATCACTATCTTTATGATTTCGGGTATCATTACACTGGTGCCGGGAGCGGGCATCTATTTTACGGCGTATTATCTGGTGACAAATCAGTTTGCAATGGCTGCTGTGAAAGGGATCGGAGCAATAAAAGTGGCTTTTGGAATTGTGCTTGGAATTGTCTGCATTGTATCTGTTCCGAGAGAAGTGTTCCAGAAAGAATACTGGGTTGAAAGAAAGACTGCAAAACAACAGAAAAAACGGAAAGATGGATCTGATAAACTTTCCGGATGAAAGGCACAGATGAAAGATCTGACATAAAAGGTTGCTGTCCGCCTCAGACTTGTGCTACAATGTAGAGACGGATAGTGTTCTAATGTATGTAGCAATACATAGATTTCATACATTTCAAAATAATAATGAAACAGGAGATAATGACAGTTATGAGTAAGGTAAGAACAAGATTTGCACCAAGTCCTACAGGAAGAATGCATGTTGGAAACTTAAGGACAGCGTTGTATACTTATTTGATCGCAAAACATGAAGATGGAGATTTTATTCTCCGAATCGAAGATACAGACCAGGAACGTTTTGTAGAGGGCGCACTGGATATCATTTACCGTACCTTAAAAGAGACCGGGCTGATCCACGACGAGGGTCCGGATAAGGACGGCGGGGTAGGACCATATGTGCAGAGTGAACGTAATGCACAGGGACTTTATCTGAAATATGCAGAACAGCTGATCGAACAGGGGGATGCTTACTACTGCTTTTGTGACAAAGAACGTCTGGAGTCTTTGAAAAGTAAGGTGTCTGACGAGGATGGCGGAACAGAGATTGTTGTATATGACAAGCATTGTCTGCATTTAAGTAAAGAAGAGATTGAAGCGAACCTCGCAGCAGGAAAACCTCATGTAATCCGTTTTAATATGCCGACAGAAGGAACCACTACATTCCACGATGAGATTTACGGTGATATCACAGTTCCAAATGAAGAACTGGATGACCTGATCCTGATTAAATCAGATGGATATCCGACTTACAATTTTGCAAATGTTGTCGATGATCATCTGATGGGAATCACACATGTTGTGCGTGGTAATGAGTATCTGTCATCGGCACCAAAATATAACAAGATCTATGAAGCATTTGGATGGGATGTGCCGGTATATGTGCATTGCCCGCTGATCACAGATGAGAACCATAAGAAACTCAGCAAACGCTGTGGACATTCTTCTTATGAAGATCTGATAGAGCAGGGATTTGTGACAGAAGCAGTTGTCAATTATGTAGCACTGCTCGGATGGTCGCCGGAAGGCAATCAGGAGATATTCTCGCTGGAAGACCTGGTAAAGGCATTTGACTTCCACCGTATGAATAAATCACCGGCTGTATTTGATCTTGGCAAATTAAAATGGATGAATGGTGAATATATCAAAGCTATGGATTTTGATAAGTTCTATGAAAGAGCAGAAGGGTATATCCGCAAAGTTATTACAAAAGATTATGACCTGAAGAAAATTGCAGCGTTGGTAAAATCACGAATCGAGATCTTCCCGGATATTGCAGAGCAGATCGACTTTTTTGAAGCAGTACCGGAATATGATACAGCAATGTATTGCCATAAGAAGATGAAAACCAATGAAGAAAATTCACTGGAAGTATTAAGAGAAGTTCTTCCGCTTCTGGAAGCGCAGGAAGACTATAGTAATGATGCACTGTTTGCACTTCTTAAGAGTTATGTTGACGAGAAGGGTGTAAAAGTCGGTTATGTAATGTGGCCAATCCGTACCGCTGTATCAGGAAAGCAGAGTACACCGGGCGGAGCAACAGAGATTATGGAGATTCTTGGAAAAGAAGAATCTGTAAAACGAATCAAAGACGGAATTGAATTATTAAGCAAGTAAGGGGATTCTATGAGTTTAAATCATGCTCAGACAGAGGCAGTCGCCCATAATGAAGGACCATGTATGGTTCTCGCCGGCCCCGGATCGGGGAAAACTCTAACCATTGCAAAGAGAATAGAATATCTGATCACGAAGTATAAGGTAAGGCCAGAAGAAATTCTGGTCATTACCTTTACTAAGTATGCAGCTCAGGAGATGAAAGAAAGAACCAGACGGATCTGTGGTCCGTCTTCTTATGCTGTTACATTCGGAACGTTTCACGGAATCTATTACGGAATCCTGAAATGGGCGTACCGTCTGGAACCATCGAATCTCCTTACGGATGAAGAAAAATATCGGATGTTAAGAACTCTTCTGCCAAAAGTCGGATGGGATCAGGAGCCGGAAACGGATGAAGAAAAAGACTATTTGCAGGAACTGGCCGCAGAAATTGGAAATGTAAAGAATAATTGTATGGCTATTGAAGCCTATGAACCGGTAAAATATACAACAGAAAAATTCCGTGCACTATACAAAGATTACGAAGAAGAAAAGAAAAAATGCCGGAAGATTGATTTTGAGGATATGCTGATCCAGTGCAGGGATCTGTTTTTTAATTATCCGGATATTCTGAAAAAATGGCAGGATAAATTCCGGTATATTCTGGTAGATGAGTTCCAGGATGTGAATCAGGCACAGTATGATGTGGTCCGTATGCTGGCTGAACCGCAGAATAATCTGTTTGTGGTGGGGGATGATGATCAGTCGGTATATGGATTTCGTGGAGCAAAGCCGGGAATCATGATGGAATTTATGAAAGATTATCCAAAGGCCAAGAGGGTACTTTTGGATATTAATTACCGCAGCAGTGCTTATATTGTCAATGGTGCTTTAAGAGTGATCGGTAATAATAAAATCCGGTTTGAAAAAAAGATCGAAGCGTTTCAGAAAGCAGATGAAACAGTTCATGTTCAGGAAGTAAAAGACCCTGTGCAGGAGGCAGAATATGTGCTGGGAAAAATAAAGGAATGTCAGGAAAAAGGTATTGCTTATACAGATATAGCTGTGTTGTACCGGACGAATGTAGATGCAAGGGCAATGTCGGAACTTATGATGGAATATCAGATTCCGTTCGTGATGAAAGAACATCTGAATAATATTTACGAACATTTTATTGCACAGGATATCAGCAGTTATTTTCACCTTTCACAGGGGGAATATAGCCGGAAATATTTTTTGCAGATCGCAAACCGGCCAAACAGGTTTTTCTCAAGGGATAGTATGAAAGGCGGAACAGTTACCTATGATTCGCTCAGAGAATATTACCGGGATAAAAACTGGATGACGGACAGAGTGGATCAGCTGGAATGGGACATGAAGATGATAAAAGACAAAACACCATATGCAGCAATCCAATATATCCGGAAACATATGGGTTATGATGAGTTTTTAAAAGACTATGCGGCATATCGGAAGATTTCAGTGGAAGATCTTTTTGCGGTGCTGGAAGAGATATGGCAGAATTCCAAAGGATATAGAACAATCCGAGACTGGTTTGAACATGTAGAACGATACGGGAAAATATTAAAGGAGCAGAATTGCAAAAAAAATGCGGCAGAGGGTGTGAAGCTGATGACGATGCATGCAGCAAAAGGACTGGAATTTGATACGGTATTTGTGATCGGGGCAGATGAGGGAAGCAGTCCGTATAAGAAAGCAGTGACGGATGAGGAAATCGAAGAAGAGAGACGGCTCTTTTATGTGGCAATGACCAGAGCGAAGAGGAAACTGATCATCAGTTATGTAAAAGAAAAAAACGGGAAAGATATGATTCCTTCCCGTTTTGTGTCCGAATTACTCTTCGACGTCTGATTCATCAAATTCCTGAGAATCCATCCACTCATCAAAAGCATCCGCGGCAATTTCATATTCGTCATCATCTTCAATGTTGCCGAGGTCTGGTTCACCGTCCTCGGTTTCGTTGTATTGATAAAGATAAACATCGCCGGCTTCATTAGGTTCAAGATTTTCATCCAGAGGAAGCAGGGTGATGTATTCTTTGCCTGCAGCTTCATATACTGTGAGGATTGCGCATTCAATGACCTCATCGTTATCGAGTGTAAGCTCTACGGTTGTGTAGCTTTCAGTTTCCTTTGTGTCGCTCATATCATAGTCTCCTTTACTAACATTAAAACTTATCTTAACTTTAACAAAGAAACGGATAAAAAGCAAGATGATAGTAGTCAAACGGGTAAAAATGTTGTAGAATGTAGCTGTATGTAACGCAATAATAAGGAGGAATAACAACATGATGAAGAAGAGAATGTTAGGAGTGATCGCAGTATTACTCGTATGCATTTTCGCATTATCTGCATGCAAGAAAGAGGCTGGAAAACCGGTGGATAATGCAGTCAGTGAGGATACAACAGATGATTCGGAGGATACGGATCAGACAGAAGATGCAGGAAAGTACAAGTTCGGGTTCTCCGTGATCGATATGCAGAATCCATATTTTATAACATTGGAAGAAGCTGCACAACAGATCATAGAAAAAGAAGGATGTACCATGGTGGTAAAAGATCCGGCATCTGATGCGGATGCACAGGCGGAGCAGATCAAGGAGATGATCAATGAGGGAATCAATGCAATCTTCCTTTGTCCGGTCGACTGGGAGAAGATCACGCCTTCACTCCAGGCATTGCAGGATGCAGGGGTAAAGATTATTAACATTGATTCACAGGTAAAAGACACAGATTATATTGATGCATATGTAGGCTCTGATAATATAGAGGCAGGGAAACTTTGTGGCAATGATCTGATTGAAAAGTATCCGGATGGCGGTACAGTTGCAATCCTGGAGGCTACGACACAGAATTCGGTGAATGACCGTATTACAGGGTTCGAGCAGGCGGTTGCCAAGGCGGAAAAAGGGTTTGAAGTTGTAGCGAGAGAAGATACAAACGGAACATTTGACAGTGCACTGGAAGCAGCCAAGAAGATTCTGGAAGAACAACCGGATGTGACGGCGATCATGTGTGGAAATGACCAGATGGCTGTTGCAGCGAAGACAGCACTGAATCTTGCGAATAATGATCAGACAGTTGTGTACAGTGTAGATGGTTCACCTGATATTAAGAAGGAATTAATGAAAGCGGATAGTCAGATCGCAGGGACAGTCGCACAGTCGCCAATCAATATCGGGAAAAAAGCAGTAGATATTGCATTGAATGCTCTTGATGGAAAGGATTTTGAAGCAGAGACGGCGATAGAGGTATTCATGATTAATAAAGATAATGTTGAAATGTATGGCGCAGACGGATGGCAATAGGCGCAGACGGGCAACGGGAAGGACATAACAGAGATGAGAGAGGTTCAGGGATATCCATTACCACTGGGAGTGCAGATAAGTAAAAACAGAGTCAATTTTTCCATTGCGGTTCCGGCAGATAAGGACTGCCAACTGTTATTATACCGCGCGGGGAGAAAGAAACCGTGCAGGCAGTTTGATATGAAACCAATGATCGGCGAAGTGAGGTGTATAGCACTTGAGGATATCGAGCCGGGAGATTATGAATATAATTATCTGATCGATAAAGAAGTTGTAACGGATCCATATGTAAAAGCACTTGCCGGCAAAGAACGCTGGGGTGTAAAAAAAGAACTGTCAGAACATGAGATCCGGGGACGGCTGCAAATGAGTGATTATGACTGGGAAGGAGACCATACATTACAGATACCATATCATCAGGTAATAGCATACAGTCTGCATATCCGCGGATTTACAAGACATCCATCATCAAAAGTAAAGGCAAAAGGAACTTTTCAGGGGGTAATTGAAAAGCTGGAATATTTAAAAGATCTTGGAATTAACCAGATTCATTGCATGCCGGTATATGAATTTGAAGAATGTCAGATATATAGAAATTACTGGGGATACGGTGCGGGAAGCTATTTTGCACCTAAAAGCGCATATTCGGCAGACGGAGACGGAGCCAGAGGACTGAAAGATATGGTGAAGGCATGCCATCACTCCGGAATGGAGGTTGTTCTTGAGATGCCTTTCTGCACAGATGCAGATAAGATGATGATGTTAGAATGTCTGAGGTATTATGTTATGGAATACCATATAGATGGATTTATATTGAATCCGTTTGTAATTTCGACAGAGAGGGTGCATGCAGATCCTTTTTTTAAAAAAATACCAAGATTATGGAACATGAGTTGGGATTCCAGACAGTCATGCGAAGATTTCTGAAAGGTGATGAAGGGATGATTCATGACGTGATCTACTGGCTGAAACACCATTCAAAAGAACAGGGGATCTTTAACTACATTACGGATCAGAACGGATTTACCCTGAATGATCTGGTGTCTTACGATGCAAAACACAATGAGGAGAATGGTGAACATAATCAGGATGGACCGGATTATAATTATAGCTGGAACTGTGGGGCGGAAGGACCGAGCAGAAAAAAGCAGTAGTGGGATTGCGAAATCATCAGGTGTTTAATGCATTTTTCCTGCTCTTTCTGGCACAGGGAACTCCGTGTATGCTTGCAGGAGATGAGTTTGGAAATTCTCAGAAAGGTAATAATAATGTATACTGTCAGGATAATCCGACAGGGTGGACAGATTGGCGTGGGCTGGAAAAGAAGAAAGAACTGCATGATTTTGTGAAAAAACTGATTGCATTCCGTAAATCACATCCGATTCTTACACCGGAGAGAGAATTGCAGGGAATAGATCTTAGCTGTTGCGGTGTACCGGATGTCTCTTATCACGGGGAAGAGGCATGGCAGATACCGGGGGAAGTGTCGAGCAGGCAGTTGGGTGTATATTACAGTGGAGCGCAGACAAAAAGTGAGGACTGTTATGTTGCGTATAATATGCATTGGCTGGAACATGTATTTGCACTGCCGGCATTGCCAAAGGGGTATGGCTGGTATGCGAAAGCAACGACGGAACAGGGGATATTAGATGTGCCGGTGCTTTTGAAAGATCAGAGGAAATTAAAGTTAAAAGAGCGGTCAGTCACGGTGCTTACAGCAGACCGGATTGTGGAGGTTGAAACGAAGAAAAATGAAAACATTACAACACTTACAGACGATCAATCATCATAAATATCTTGTTATGAAGGAGTGCTTTAAAGTAGGGCTTTACAGACAGGGGGTTCTTCATGACCTGTCCAAATATTCACCGACAGAATTTTTAGTCGGATGCAGGTATTACCAGGGAAATAGAAGTCCGAATAATGCTGAACGGGAGGCAACGGGTTATTCTAAGGCATGGTTACATCATAAAGGACGTAACAAACATCATTATGAATATTGGATTGATTATAGTGTAGATCCGGGGGAAGGTATCATAGGCCTTAAGATGCCGCTTCGATATGTTGTGGAGATGTTCATGGATCGTATTGCGGCATCTAAGACATATCAGGGGGATGCATACAGAGACAGTCATCCGTTGGAGTATTATGAGAGGGGAGCCGGACGGCTTGGAAAAATGATCCATCCGGATACAGCAGGTCTGCTTCACGGATTGTTGAAAATGCTGGCAGAAGAAGGAGAGGAAAAAATCTTTCCGGTATATTAAGAAAGTCCTTCTGAAACAGAAGAAATATTAAGAGTTTATGCAATAGTTCAAAAAAATTAAAAAACTTCAAAAAATCTGTTGACACAATAATAATTTCGATGTATTATATATCTTGTCTTCGCGAGAGAGCAAAGATGAATGCGGAAGTGTCGGAACTGGCAGACGAGCAAGACTAAGGATCTTGTAAGCATTGCGCTTGTGTGGGTTCAAGTCCCATCTTCCGCA
>ENA-OQDC01000405-OQDC01000405.1-human-gut-metagenome-genome-assembly--contig:-NODE-405-length-31597-cov-4.413600_pt1 | contig 31597 bp, 34 predicted proteins | sample MGYA00242770_ERZ504601 | MGnify/ENA primary metagenome ERZ504601 (study PRJEB26092, sample SAMD00036305) | human gut metagenome | host: Homo sapiens | study: EMG produced TPA metagenomics assembly of...
CAAAAGATTCTTACAGTATCAGGAACAAAAAATGCTCTACCGGAAGATGTGAAAGTTGCAAGTGGTATTCTTGATACAGATTATATTACTCACGATTTTTTTCAACCAAGAAGAGATTGCATCACTGTTGAAAAACCAACGTTTGGGTTAAAAAGGCTACGGTAACTTATAGATTTTCCAAATCAATTTAATATTGCAGTGAAAGAATATCCAATCGTGGCTTATCGTCAAACATCAAATGGATATATTTCTATTCTTGAAAGTGGTAAGACTGGAGGGACTGTTTCAACAGGAAAACTACCAGATAAATTTATCACTTTAAAGATGGATGATGAAAAGAAAATTGAAGATTTAGTAAAAGAGTTGCATAAACTTGATAGTAAAATCAAGAATAATATTCAAATTATTAATTTAACGCCTACAAAAGCAACTACAGATTTGTTGACAATTGAGTTATATGATGGAAATTCTATTCGCGTTCCCCTCTCTCAATTAACGACTAAGTTACCTTATTACGAGAAAATTAAGAGTAAGCTTTCAAATGGATGTATTGTAGATATGGAGGTTGGCCTCTATACAACAACTCCTGAAGTAGAAGCATCAAAAACTGATAAAGATAAAAAGAAAGATAAAAGCAAGACAGATAAGAAGGAAGACAAAGAAATTTCTGACGAGGGCCAGGAAACAACGACACTAACTAAACAAAATACTGAGGAAGAAGCTAATGCTGAAAATTCAGATATTCAGGGAGTAGGAAAACCGACTGTTAATCAAGATAAAACTCTTCAACCTTCCCCTAGTCAAGACTAATATTGAATAATAAAAACGTAAATGCTGACATTTTACGTTTTTTTATGGTACAATAGTATCTGAATAATTCTGTATTTATACAGTTTACAAAGATATTGAATGGAAAGATTGAGAGGTCAGTGAATGGCTAGAGATGGCTTTTTTACAGGATTAGATATAGGAACTAGCTCGATTAAGGTTCTTGTTGCTGAGTTTATTGATGGATCAATGAATGTCATCGGAGTAAGTAATGTTAAGAGTTCTGGTGTGAAAGATGGCATCATTGTTGATATTGACGCTGCAGCAAAATCAATCAAAACAGCTATTGAGCAAGCAGAAGAAAAAGCCGGTATTGTGATTGAACAAGTGAATGTTGGGCTTCCAGCCAATCTTCTTCAAATTGAGCCTACACAAGGTATGATTCCTGTATCAAGTGAATCAAAAGAAATCAAAGATGAAGATGTTGAAAGTGTTGTTCGCTCAGCCTTGACTAAGAGTATTACACCTGAGCGTGAGGTTATCTCACTAGTTCCTGAAGAATTTATCGTTGATGGTTTTCAAGGGATTCATGATCCTCGTGGAATGATGGGGATTCGTCTTGAGATGAGAGGCCTCATTTACACAGGACCAACAACAATTCTTCACAATATTCGTAAGACAGTTGAGCGTGCAGGTATTCAGGTTGAGAATATCGTCATCTCTCCTCTTGCAATGACTCGTGCTGTCTTGAATGAAGGTGAGCGTGAATTTGGTGCTACTGTTATTGATATGGGTGGTGGTCAAACGACTGTTGCAACCATGCGTGCTCAAGAACTTCAGTTTACCAATATTTACCCTGAGGGTGGCGAATATATCACCAAGGATATTTCAAAAGTCTTAAAAACATCTATGCAAATTGCAGAAGCACTTAAGTTTAATTTTGGTAATGCTGACATTGAAGAAGCAAGTGAAACTGAAACTGTTCAGGTAGAGGTTGTAGGTGAAAATTCACCTGTTGAAATCACTGAGAAATACCTTGCTGAAATTATCTCAGCTCGTGTGAAGCATATCTTGGATAGAGTTAAACAAGACTTGACACGAGGTCGCCTACTTGATTTGCCTGGTGGCATTGTCCTTGTAGGTGGAACAGCCATCATGCCAGGTGTAGTTGAAGTTGCTCAGGAAATTTTTGAGACAAATGTGAAACTTTATATACCTAACCAAGTTGGCATCCGTAATCCAATGTTTGCAAATGTAATTAGTCTTGTTGAGTATGTTGGTCTCCTTACAGAAGTTGATATTATTGCTCAGCAAGCTGTGTGTGGTGAAGAGTATCTTCGTCGTAAACCTATCGACAATGAGGCGCCTACCTTGAGTTTTGATAGAACTCATACTCCAGCACCTCGAGTGACGCCACAACCAAATCGTATTCCAGTTGAGAATACCGTCGAGGTACCTCAACCGGTTGATGGAGAAAATCATGAACAAAAACAAAAACTTGGAGATCGTGTTCGTGGAATCTTCGGAAGTATGTTTGATTAATTGAATCTAGTAAAAGCGAGGAAATAAAATGAGTTTTTCATTTGATAGCGCATCAGTTCAGGGTGCGGTAATTAAAGTTATTGGTGTCGGTGGAGGTGGAGGAAATGCCATCAACCGAATGATTGAAGAAGGTCTTTCTGGTGTTGAATTTATTGCAGCTAACACGGATATTCAAGCGCTCAGCTCTTCTAAAGCAGAAACAGTTATCCAATTAGGTCCTAAATTGACTCGTGGTCTTGGTGCTGGAGGTCAACCTGAAGTTGGTCGTAAAGCAGCTGAAGAAAGTGAAGAAACACTTACAGAGGCACTTACAGGAGCTGATATGGTATTTATCACTGCTGGTATGGGTGGTGGTTCTGGTACAGGAGCAGCACCAGTTATTGCACGTATTGCTAAAAGCTTGGGTGCATTGACAGTAGCAGTGGTTACGCGTCCATTTGGATTTGAAGGTAATAAGCGTAGTTCCTTCGCTATTGAAGGTATTCAAGAATTGCGTGAACAAGTTGATACTCTTCTTATTATCTCTAACAACAACCTTCTTGAAATCGTTGATAAGAAAACTCCACTTCTTGAAGCCCTTAGTGAAGCAGATAATGTCCTACGCCAAGGGGTACAAGGTATTACAGACCTTATTACCAACCCAGGTTTAATCAACCTCGACTTTGCTGATGTGAAAACAGTTATGGCAAATAAAGGCAATGCGCTTATGGGGATTGGTATTGGTTCTGGTGAAGAACGTATTGTTGAAGCTGCACGCAAAGCAATCTATTCACCGCTTCTTGAAACAACTATCGATGGTGCAGAAGATGTTATCGTTAACGTAACTGGTGGCCTTGATATGACACTTACAGAGGCAGAAGAAGCATCTGAAATCGTTGGTCAAGCTGCTGGTAACGGTGTTAATATTTGGCTTGGTACATCAATCGATGATACTTTGAAAGATGAAATTCGTGTAACGGTTGTTGCAACGGGGGTTCGTCAAGAGCGTGCTGAAAAGGTATCTGGTATGAAAGCTCAACCACGCAAAGTGACTACAGCTCCTTCACAATCGTCAGTTCCTAATCAGCAAGTTGCTCAAGAACAACAACGTCTAGGTTCTCAAGCTTCATTTGAACGTCAACCGAATTTCGACTACAATGAAACACATTCAATGTCACAACCAGGCGTTCGTCCAACTATGGCAGCACCTCAACAAGAGCAATCAGCTTTTGGAAACTGGGACTTGAGACGTGATAATATTTCTCGTCCTAAGACAGGTGAACTTGATAGTCAATTGACTATGTCTACATTCTCAAGTGATGTTGAAGATGACGATGAATTGGAGACACCACCATTCTTTAAAAACCGTTAATAATGACTATAGAAGAAAATAAAAATGATGTTTATCAGGCGGTGAAGAGAGCATGTGAAAAAGCTAATCGCTCTAGCGAAGAAGTCAATATAATTGCCGTAACTAAGTATGTTTCAAGTGAAATCGCTGAAGAATTGGTTGAAACGGGAATTAAACACATTGCTGAAAACCGTGTTGATAAATTTTTAGATAAGTATCAGGCGTTAAAAAAATATGATTTGACATGGCACCTTATTGGTACCCTACAACGTCGAAAAGTAAAGGATGTTATTAATTTAGTTGATTATTTTCATGCTTTGGATTCTGTTAAATTGGCAGAGGAAATTCAAAAGCGTGCGGATCATACCATTAATTGCTTCCTCCAAGTTAATGTTTCAGGTGAGGAGTCGAAACATGGTTTTTCACCTGAAGAACTTGACACTGTTCTAAATCAAATTAAAAATCTTGATAAAATTTGTATAGTAGGGCTAATGACTATGGCTCCAATTGATGCGAATACTCAAGAACTTGATAAGATTTTTGCTGAGACAAATGAACTTAGACAATCAATTCAAGATAAAAAACTAAAGAATGTTCCTTGTGATCAACTAAGCATGGGGATGAGTCGAGACTATGACATTGCTATTCAGAATGGATCAACCTTTGTTAGAATAGGCAGTGCATTCTTTAAAGAGAACGGAGAATAACCTTATGGCAATAAAAGATGCAATTGAAAAAATTGTTTCATATTTTGATGCCGACGAAGTAACAGATCATGAAGATGTTGCTAAAGAACGTCCAGTTAAAGTACAGAAAACTGAGCAGACACCATCTCAACAGCAACGTAAACCTGAGCGTCCTCAGGAAACAGTCCCTCCTCGTCGCCAACATATCAAATCAGACGTACAGGGAACTCAAGTCCTTCGTAGTTTACCTTTGAGTCGATCACAAGTTAATCAGGGATCCCAACAAATGAATACAACTAAAACTACTATTGCAATTAAATATCCTAAAAAATATGAAGATGCTCAAGAAATTGTAGAACTTTTGATTGAAAATGAATGTGTTTTAATTGATTTTCAATATATGTTAGAAGCACAAGCTCGTCGTTGTTTAGATTTTATTGATGGTGCTAGCAAGGTACTTACAGGAAACTTACAAAAAGTTGGTTCTTCCATGTACTTGCTCACACCAATCAACGTTGTTGTTGACATCGAAGAGATTGGTTTGAGTTATGGAAATCAAGAATCTACTTTTGACTTCGACATGAAGAGACGTTAAGCAATGTTTGTATTACTATATGTTATTTGGGCACGTGTTGTTAACTTGGTAGAGATACTCCTTGTAATCTATGCTTTGTTATCTTGGTTTCCAGGAGCTTATGATACAGCTTTTGGGAAGACTATTAGACAAATTGTTCAGCCAATTCTTGCACCATTTCGTAGGCTGAATTTGGTTTTTGCTGGTATTGATTTTTCAATTATCGCAATTATATTTTTGTTAAATTTCTCTCTTAGTATTCTTAAGGTTGTCCTATTTTGATGTTTGAAGCAAAAAATATTGAACAACATTACTCGTTAGAAGAACGTCATTTTTTTAGAAAAGGTTAGGGGATTTTGTCAATTAGTTGAAGATCGGTATAGCCCCTATTTGACTGATTTCTTAAATCCTCGTGAAATCCAGATTGTCAAAGATTTAGCAAATTACTATAATTTAAAATTCTTTGTAAGTTCAACTTTTGATAACGAAGAGTATGGAAGAGTGATTCTTGCTCCGGATTATTATGAGCTTGATGAAGATGACTTTGAAATTAAACGATTAGAGATTTCTTATGCTAGACAATTTAATGAATTGACACATCCCAAAATTTTAGGCGCACTGCTTAATCAACTTGGTCTTGAACGTCAAGTATTTGGAGATGTTATTCTTGATGAAGAAGGCCGAGTTCAATTTAACATTGCTTCTCATCTAGCAAGCTATGCAATAATGACTATTACTAAAATCGGTAGGGTTTCGGTTACGCTTAGAGAAGTAAGTAAAGATGATTGGATTTCCAATCAAGAAAAATATTCTCAATCTTTTGTCTTGCTTTCTAGTATGCGTCTTGATAATGTGTTATCTACAGTATTAAAAACATCGCGTTCAAATGCTTTAAAGCTAATTGCTTCAGGCAAAATCAAACTTAATTATAGGCAAATTGAGAAATCTGATCAGATAATATCTATTGGTGATATGATTTCGGTTAGAGGTTTTGGCCGATTTCGTCTAGGTCAACAAGAAGGAATTTCTAAATCAGGAAAAGCCAAGGTCGTCATCGACAGTCTTCTAAGACGACAAAAGTAGGTATTTAATTTAAAAGCATCAGAGATGCTAATGAAACTTGAGGAGATCTGTAATGACAAATATAGTTCTTGATATTATCGAAAAATAGTTTACAACTAAATTTTGTGGATATAATGAACAAGAAGTAGATGATTTTCTCGATATTATCGTAGATGGTTATGAAGATTTAGTTCGTGACAATCGTGAACTTGTTGCTCATGTAAAAGAACTTGAAGAAATGGTAAAAAATAAAGGAGGCCTGTAATGGCAATCACAGCGCTTGATATTAAAGAGAAACAGTTTACCACTAAATTTCGTGGATATAATGAACAAGAAGTAGATGAATTTCTTGATATTATCATAGATGATTATGAAGATTTAGTTCGTGACAATCGTGAACTTACTACTCGTGTAAAAGAGCTTGAAGAAAAATTGGCTTATTTTGATGAAATGAAAGAATCATTGAGCCAGTCAGTTATCTTGGCTCAAGAAACAGCTGAAAAAGTTAAAGCTTCAGCAGCAGATGAATCAGCTAACTTGATTAACAAAGCCAACTTTAATGCGACACGCTTGATCGAAGAAGCTAAATCTAAGGCATCTGAAATTCTTCGTGATGCTACAGATGAAGCAAAACGTGTTGCTATTGAAACTGAAGAGCTTAAACGTCAAAGTCGTGTTTTTCACCAACGTCTTTTGGCTGCAGTTGAAGGTCAACTTAGCTTAGCAAGTGCTCCAGAGTGGGAGGAATTGTTGCAACCAACAGCTATTTATCTACAAAACTCAGATGTTGCCTTTAAAGAAGTTGTTGAAAAAGTGCTGGATGAATATGTTCCAGATTCAAACGATGCCGCTTCATTCGATGCGACTCGTCAATTCACTCCTGACGAAATGGCTGAACTTCAACGTCGCGTTGCTGAAAGCAATAAACAAGTTAAAGATTTCTCTAATCCAGATGTTGACGAAACAAATGATATTACTTCAACTCCAGTATATTTTGGTATTGAAGATTCATTCGAAAGTGAAGTCGCTAATTTTCCAATTTCTGCACCTGTAGACGAGGACAATGATTCGGAACAAGAAGCAACTGTTGAAAAAAATACTTAATGAAACACAAACTTTTAATTAAATATTAGCGAATAAGAAAAACAAAACTTTCCAAATATATTAACAGCGAGTGGGAGATGGTGTGAGTCCTACATTCCCTATTTGGGTAGTTATCATTTTCTAGCATTCTAGCTGAATTAAGTAAGCTAGAAGGATGGTCCTCCTTACGGACATTTGAGGGAGCAATGTTACTTGCTCTAAACTAAGGTGGTACCACGAGCTTTCGTCCTTTTTTGATGAAGGCTCTTTTTATTAGTATAAAAAAATTAAAGAGGAGATATAATGAAACTTAAAGAAACATTAAATCTAGGTAAGACAGCTTTTCCAATGCGTGCTGGACTTCCTAATAAAGAACCAATCTGGCAAAAAGAGTGGGAAGAAGCGAAAGTGTATCAACGTCGTCAAGAGTTGAATCAAGGTAAACCACACTTCACACTTCATGATGGCCCTCCTTATGCCAATGGTAATATTCACGTGGGTCATGCGATGAATAAAATTTCTAAGGATATCATTGTTCGCTCTAAATCAATGTCTGGTTTCTATGCTCCATTTATTCCTGGGTGGGATACACATGGTTTGCCAATTGAACAGGTATTGGCTAAGCAAGGCGTAAAACGTAAAGAACTTGATCGCGCTGAATACCTTAAGATGTGTCGTGATTATGCACTCTCACAAGTTGATAAGCAACGTGAAGATTTCAAACGTCTTGGTGTTTCAGCTGATTGGGAAAATCCTTATGTTACCTTGACACCAGACTATGAGGCAGCCCAAATCCGTGTCTTTGGCGAAATGGCTAAAAAGGGTTATATCTATCAAGGTGCGAAACCTGTATACTGGTCATGGTCATCAGAATCGGCACTTGCTGAAGCAGAGATTGAATATCATGATTTGGTTTCAACATCTCTTTACTATGCCAATAAGGTTAAAGATGGTAAAGGTGTTTTAGATACTGATACTTATATTGTTGTTTGGACTACAACACCATTTACAGTGACAGCTTCACGTGGTTTGACTGTAGGTGCAGATATTGAGTATGTTCTTGTAAAACCTGCTGGAGAAACTCGTAAGTTTATTGTTGCTTCTGAATTGCTAAATAGTCTTTCTGAGAAATTTGCTTGGGAAGAAGTAGAAGTTCTTAATACTTACCGTGGTGATGAATTAAATCAAATCGTTACAGAGCACCCTTGGGACAGTGAAGTTGATGAACTTGTAATTCTTGGTGAGCATGTTACAACAGACTCTGGTACAGGTATCGTCCATACAGCTCCTGGGTTTGGTGAGGATGACTATAACGTAGGTGTTGCTAATGGTCTTGAGGTTGTAGTAACTGTTAATGAACGTGGAATCATGATGGAAAACGCCGGTCCTGATTTTGCTGGTAAATTCTACGATAAAGTAGCTCCGATTGTTATGGAGAAACTTGGAGATTTACTTCTTGCGAAAGAAGAAATCTCTCACTCATACCCATTTGACTGGCGTACTAAGAAACCAATCATCTGGCGTGCAGTGCCACAATGGTTTGCATCTGTTTCTAAATTTCGTCAAGAAATCTTGGATGAAATTGAAAAAGTTAAATTCCATTCTGAGTGGGGTAAAGTTCGTCTTTACAACATGATTCGTGACCGTGGTGACTGGGTAATTTCTCGTCAACGTGCTTGGGGTGTTCCACTCCCAATCTTCTATGCTGAAGATAGAACACCAATCATGACTGAAGAAACGATTGAACATGTAGCTAAACTTTTTGAAGAGCATGGATCAGTTATTTGGTGGGAACGTGATGCCAAAGATCTTCTTCCAGAAGGTTTCACACATCCAGGTTCACCAAATGGTGAGTTCACTAAAGAAAATGATATTATGGATGTGTGGTTTGACTCAGGATCGTCATGGAATGGTGTTGTTGTAAACCGTCCAGAGTTAACATATCCAGCTGATCTCTATCTCGAAGGTTCAGACCAATACCGTGGTTGGTTCAACTCATCACTTATCACCTCAGTTGCCAACCATGGTGTTGCACCATATAAACAACTCTTGTCTCAAGGTTTTGCACTTGATGGTAAGGGTGAAAAGATGTCCAAATCTCTTGGAAATACAATTGCTCCTAGTGATGTTGAGAAACAATTTGGTGCTGAAATTCTTCGTCTTTGGGTAACAAGTGTAGATACTAGCAATGATGTTCGTATCTCAATGGATATCCTTAGCCAAGTATCGGAATCTTATCGTAAGATTCGTAACACACTTCGTTTCTTGATTGCTAATACTTCTGACTTCAATCCAACAACTGATGCAGTAGCATTTGAAGATTTGCGCTCTGTCGATCAATATATGACTATTCGTTTTAACCAATTGGTTAAGAATATTCGTGATGCCTATGAAAACTTCGAATTCTTGACTATTTACAAATCTTTAGTTAACTTCATTAATGTTGAATTGTCAGCCTTCTATCTTGATTTTGCTAAAGATGTCGTTTACATTGAGAGTGCTAAATCACTTGAACGTCGTCAAATGCAAACAGTCTTCTACGATATCCTTGTTAAGATTACAAAACTCTTGACTCCAATCCTTCCTCATACTGCAGAAGAAATTTGGTCATATCTTGAATTTGAAAATGAAGACTATGTTCAATTGTCAGAGTTGCCAGAAGCAGAAGACTTTGCTAATCAAGATGCACTTCTTGAAAAATGGAATGCCTTCATGGACTTCCGTGGAAAAGCTCAAAAAGCTTTGGAAGAAGCTCGTAATGAAAAAGTTATTGGTAAATCGCTTGAAGCTCATTTAACTATCTATCCAGATGCTGAAGTAAAAGAACTTCTCGAAAGTTTGAATACTAACCTTGCTCAACTTTTGATTGTTTCAGCTCTAACTATTGCTGAAGGAGATGTTCCTGAATCTGCTGTAAGATTCCAAGGTGTTTCATTCACAGTAGAACGTGCTGAAGGTGAAGTATGTGACCGTTGTCGTCGTATTGACCCAACTACTAAAGAACGTAGCTACAACGCGACTATCTGTAATCACTGTGCTAGCATTATCGAAGAAAACTTTGCTGAAGTTGTGGCAGAAGGTTTCGAAGTTTAAAGCAAAATAAGCTAAAAAGAGTTGCTCTTTGTTAGCTGTAGTGGGTGACGAAAAGCTAACATCTAGAGAGGACCTGATAGGTCTTCTCTTTTTGTATGTTCAGAGTGATGAAAACACGCTTCCTAAAGGTGATAGAGGTTGTGATAATTAGCGAACTCTTCTGAGAAATCCAGTGTCTTCTCAAGGACTTCATGTGGGTTTAAGGTTTGACAAAAGGTCTTCGAGTGAAATGATTTACAAGATAACTTACGGCTGTCCTTTTGAGAGAGTCACCAGTGATTTTTTAAATCTCAATAAGGTAGTGAATTCTTATTAAACTGGTTCATAATGGCAATTCTTGTCTTTAAAAAAGGCTCGATCAAGCTGCTGGATGATGTGGAAACGATCAATAATAATTTGGGCATTTAGAAAAAGTCTTCGAACTAGTGGCATATAAAGCTCCTGACATATCCATCGTGATAAACCTTACCTTTTGGCGTACTTTCAATGGATACTTCAAAAAGAAGTTTCGAATAGTGGTTTGGCGGCGATTATCGAGGATGGGTATGAGTTTGTTGTTCTCATAGTTTTGAGCCACAAAAGCGAATTCACCTTTCTTGAAACTAAACTCATCCCAGGACATAACAGCTGGTAGTTTGTCATAATGTTCCTTGAAATTAAACTGGTCAAGTTTGCGATAGACAGTGGACGTCGATACATGAAGTCTTCTGGCAATATCCGTGAGTGATATCTTCTCAGTGAGGAGTTGTGAGACCTTTTGTCGGACTAGATTTGAAATTTGGTGGTTTTTCTCAACGATATATGTCTCAGCCCCCGTGACTTGCCTACAACTTTCACACTGGAAGCGACGCTTTTTAAGACGTAGTAGTATTGGTATTCCAGTTTTGCTTGAACCTCGATATGAATATCCGTTTCAAAAACAAGAGAAATAATGATGTTAGGGTCTTTAATTCCGATTAATTTTGTGGTATTCTTCATAAGTCTCATAAGTTCTTCCTAATGATGGTTTTGTCGCTCTTCATTATAGTTCTTATGGGACTTTTTGTGTATACTTAAAAAGCTCTATAATCTCTACAGTGGTTTTACCCACTACAGAAATTATAGAGCCAATTTTTCAGAAAATATGTGAAAAGCTATTGAAATTATTCCAACAATTGTGTAAAATGGTAATTACCAATTCAGATTATTCTGAAAATTTGTTTTAGGAGATTTTTTATGTCAAAAATAGAGGCAACTAATCAGTCTACCTGGCGTAGTAAAATAAAAGCAATGGGACCAGGTATCCTAATGGCATCTGCTGCTGTAGGTGGTTCCCACATCGTTTCCTCAACTCAAGCGGGTGCTTCTTATGGATGGGCCTTACTAGGTCTGGTTATTCTTGCCAATGTCTTCAAGTATCCGTTCTTCCGTTTTGGTGCGGAATATACCGCAGATACAGGAAAAACTTTAGTTGAAGGTTACGCTAAAAAGGGGAAATTTTACCTCTGGGTATTCTTCATCTTGAATGTCTTTTCAGCCTTGGTTAACACAGCGGGAGTTTCCATTCTATGTTCAGCCATCATTGCCAGTGCCTTTCCAATGCTTGGTTTGAGTATTACTACATGGTCAATTATTTTGGTGGCAATTATCTGGGGTATGTTACTCTTTGGTGGTTACAAATTTCTTGACGGTATGGCTAAATGGATCATGTCGGCTTTGACTATTGCAACAGTAGCAGCAGTTGTTATTGCGGCAATCAAACATCCGGAGTACAGAGCTGATTTCGTTGAAAAATCACCATGGCAGCTAGTTGCCCTTCCATTTATCGTATCACTTCTTGGATGGATGCCTGCTCCAATTGAGATTTCAGCTATCAACTCACTTTGGTCAGCTGAGAAAAAGAAAACAGTTGATTTTAATAGCGAAGACGCACTCTTTGACTTTAACGTTGGTTATATCGGAACAGCTATACTTGCAGTATTCTTTGTAGCACTTGGTGCCCTTATCCAATATCCAACTGGTAAACCTGTTGAAGCTGCTTCGGCTAAGTATATTGCTCAGTTTGTCGATATGTACGCATCAGTACTTGGTGACTGGTCACGTTATTTGATTACCTTTATTGCTTTCTTGTGTATCTTCGGTACTGTAATTACAGTTATTGATGGTTACTCACGTGTGAATGAAACATCTCTTTGTCTTTTGTTTAATAAAGAAGATTCTAATGAGTCACCTTTGAAAGTTTGGATGACCTTGACATCTATTCTTGGTCTTATCATTATTTTCTTCTTCCAAGGTCAAGTAGCAATAATGCTTCGTTTCGCTATGATTGGTTCTTTCCTTACAACACCATTCTTTGCGCTTTTGAACTATGTCCTTGTTACAAATGAGAAGAAAAACCTTCCAACTTGGTTGAAAGGGCTTGCTATTGCAGGTTTGATTTTCTTGTTTGGATTTGCTATTTTCTTTATCTGGGCTTTGGCTATTGGTAAAGCAGGATAAGATGATTAAATCAGTTTCCTTGGGAAGCTGTTTTTTTTAATTCTAAATATGAAGGAGAGGTTATAGCCGAGAACACAGAAAAAATGCCTATTCCAATTGAAATGGCTTAACAACAAGAGGTTGCATTATTTGAGAACCGTATTTTTGTTGAAACGATCCACGCGTCCGTCTGCTTGTGTGAATTTTTGACGGCCAGTGTAGAATGGGTGAGAATCTGATGAGATTTCTACACGGATAAGTGGGTAAGTTTCACCTTCGAATTCAACTGTTTCGTTTGAGTGTTTAGTTGAACCGCTAAGGAATTGGTAACCAGTAGTTGTGTCCATGAATACTACTGGACGGTAATCTGGATGGATATCTTTTTTCATGTTAAAATATTTCCTTTCTGCCATGGTACTTTCCGTACCATAGTTTTTTTAACTATTTTTAGTTTATCAAAAGCTAGTCTTATTGACAAGTCTTTTTTTACTATTTTTTAGGAAAGTCGAATCTTGTATATGCCAGCTGTCTGGAAGCAGTGATTATCTTTATCAACTATGATTGCTTCAAGATTAGGTTGTGAGCTAACTTCCTGGAAAATGCGCTCGAGACTTGGTCCAAATAAACGGGTGGTCCAAATTTCGCCATCCACTGAGAGAGATGAAATAATGGTGAGACTAGCTAGGTCACTAGAGACTGGATAGCCAGTTTGACTATCAAAAATATGATGATAGGTTTTGCCATCTATCTCAAAAGTGCGTTCATATATCCCTGAAGTAACTACAGATTGATCTCTTATGGCAAGTACTAGAAGGTTAGTATTTCTAGTCTCCTTAGGATTTTGAATACCAATTCGCCATTTTTGATCAGGATTGTGTAAGGCTGGTCCAAATGTTAGGACATTACCACCCAGATTAATCAGAGCACTAGTGACATTTTCAGCTTTAAGATAATCTGCAATACGATCTGCAATATAACCTTTTGCCAGAGCACCAAGATCAATTTTCATGCCTTTTTCTTGGAGAAAGACGCTTTGATTTTCCTCGGATAAAACGATAGCATTGGGATTAATAATATCTAGGAGCAGAGTGATTTCTTCAGGAAAGGGAAGCCTTGCATCAGAAAAGCCGATTCGCCAAGTCTGAATGAGAGGTCCAATAGCAATATTAAGGTGACTGCCCGGCTGGCAACTGTGCCATTTTCCAAGAGAAATAAGTTCAAAAAGTTCTGGGTGGATCTTCACAGGATGTAAGCCTGCCGCCTTGTTAATTTTCATGAGTTCGGAACTGTCATCATTGGCGGAAAAACGCTTATTATAAAGATTAAGCAACGCTTCAACTTGATCAAGTAGAGGCTCTGGCTGTTTATGATAGATGGAGACATCAATCACAGTCCCCATGAGATGTACACGACGATTAGTGAGTTGCATGGGCAACAGTATCCTTAATTTCTTGATAGATTTGTTCGTTTTCCTCTAAGCTGTAGGAATTGGCTCCACTAGCAAGTGGATGGCCTCCACCGTCATGGCGTTTGGCAATTTCATTGATGACAATGGTTTTACTACGAAGACGTACACGGTAATGGCCCTCAGGTTGCTCTACGAAAATAGCCCATGATTCAACGCTATCAATCCGGCCAGGAGTTCCAACAATAGCAGAACTCTCAGCATCAGTGATATTAAAGTCATCAAGAACTTTTCGAGTTAAGAACGACGCGAGCTGCCCCCATTTTTCATCAACTTCAAAGATTATCGAAAACATAGCCTTGAAGTTTAGCAATTTTGAAAGGAAAACTATCCATTCGTCGAGCCATAGATGCAAAATCAAAGTCATATTCGCGAAGTTTAGCAGCGATTTGTAGTGTTTTAGGTGTTGTAGATGGGTAGAGGAATCGCCCCGTATCGCCAACAATACCATTGTAGAGAACACGAGCAGCAGCATCTGACAAGGAAAGACCAAGAGTGAGAGCCCAGTCGGTCACAATTTCGCTGGCACTTGAAGCAGAGGTATCAACCAGAAGCAGGTCTCCATAAGCATCATCGTTAGGATGATGGTCAATTTTGATAAGAAAGTCTCCCTTATCATAACGATCATCATCAATACGTGGAGTATTGGCTGTATCGGTAACAATAACAAGAGCACCTTCATAATCATTGTCGGGCACCTCATCCATCTCAGCAATCCAAGATAAGGTAGGTTCATTGACACCTGTTGCAAGAATCTTTTTATCTGAGAAGTTTGTTTTTAAAATTTCTTTTAGCCCTATCTGACTACCAATGGCATCGGGGTCTGGTCGTTGGTGGCGATGAATAATAATAGTGTCGTAGGCTTTGATTTTTTCTAAAATTGCTTGAAATAAAGTCATGTTTGTCTCCTTGTGAGTTTGCCTTTATTATATCATGAAATTATAGAAAAACGGTTAGCATAGGCAAACCGTTACAAAAATTAGATCTCTTTATATTCGACTTCAAGTCCGCGTTTAACTGCTGGACGGTTAGCAATCTTCTCAGTCCATGCTTGAAGGTGCTTGTATTCTTTAACATCAAGGAAAATACCAGCCTTGTCCCAAATCTTATCTTGAGCAAGACGGCCATACCAGGACCAGATAGCAATATCAGCGATGGTGTATTCATCCCCAGAAATATAAGGTTTGTTTGCTAATTCTTTATCAAGCAAGTCAAGTTGGCGTTTGGCTTCCATGGCAAAACGGTTGACGGCATATTCGATTTTTTCAGGTGCATAGTGGAAGAAGTGCCCAAAGCCACCACCTAGAAAAGGAGCAGCACCTGTTTGCCAAAAGAGCCAGTTGAGAACTTCCGTACGTTTTGTGTGATCAGTTGGAATGAGTTTACCAAATTTTTCAGCCAAGTAAAGGAGGATGTTAGCTGATTCAAAGACACGAACTGGTTGGTCTTCAGAATAATCCATCATGGCTGGAATCTTTGAGTTTGGATTAATTGCAACAAAGTCTGAGCCGAATTGGTCACCGTCACCAATCTTAATACGATAAGCGTCATAACCCGCTTGAGTCACACCAAGTTCCTTCAGTTCTTCTAGCATGATAGTTGCCTTGATACCATTTGGTGTTGGGAAAGTATAGAGCTGGAAAGGTTGGTCACCTTTAGGTAAAGTTTGTTCAAAACGTGCACCAGCTGTAGGTTGATTGAGGCCACCCCAGGCACCTCCCATAGAGGTTGGATTTTCTCAAACTTCTGGTAAAATATAGTCAGACATAAAGTTTCTCCTTGTATTCTTGATAGTCACATCCTAACAAAATTCTGATGGCATTTCAAGAATCGACTACGTTCTTTTGGAGAAGACATATTGATTCTTGATAGGTAAGATAAGATTATAAATCATTTTATCTGAATTAATAGAATGTTATTTAGAGAGGAAAAGAAATATGACTGCTATTGACTTTCATAAGTTGGCTAAAATAGAATTGCACTGCCATTTGGACGGTTCTTTATCTTTAAGTACCATTCGTCACCTAGCTGAGTTGGCACAGATTGATTTGCCTGAGGATGATGAGGAGCTCAAACAGCACGTGACAGCGCCGGTTACCTGTGAGAGTCTCCTAGAATATTTAGAGTCCTTTGATTATATTCGCCCCTTACTACAAACTAATGAGGCTTTAACTATTGCTGCTTATGATGTTGCCAAACAAGCTGCTTTAGAAAATGTTATCTATATTGAAGTGAGATTCGCACCAGAATTATCGATGGATAAGGGATTGACTGTCACTGAGACAATTGATGCTGTTTGTCAAGGATTACGTCAAGCTCAAGAAGAATTTGGTATTATTGCTAAGGCACTGGTTTGTGGCATGCGCCAATCAGATCAATCATTAACAGCTCGTATTCTTGATGAAGCTAATCAAGTCAGAGATAGTGACTTTGTTGGTTTTGATTTCGCTGGAGATGAGCTTAATTATGGACCTGCAGCTATTAAACCTCTTATTGAACAAGTCAAAAGTTACAACCGTCCTATGACCTTTCATGCTGGTGAGTGTGGCTGTCCGGCTTTTCTTGCTGAGTCAATTGCTATGGGAATTAAGCGTAATGGTCATGCGACTATCCTGGCTCAAGAACCAGAACTTTTGGATGAATTTGTCAAAAACGGTGTGACGGGTGAGTTATGCTTAACAAGTAATCTACAGACCAAGGCAGCAGTGACTGTTAATGATTTTCCATACCTTAAAATGAAAGCAGCAGGTGCTAACATTACGATTAATACAGACAATCGTACGGTTTCTGATACAAATTTAACTAAGGAATACGAACTCTATCACAAGTATTTTGATAGCACAGTTCAAGATTTCTATGCACATAATAAGACAGCGATTGAAGCTTCCTTTGCTAGTGATGAAGAGAAAGAAGAACTCCTTGCACGATTAGCTAAAGCCTATTCATAAGGAAGTGGTAGTAACGATACTTCTTATTTAGTAGGACCTCAAATAGTATTTTAGAGTTGAGGAGTTTCACAAGAGAAGATTATTGAAAAGTTTTAAGTTACTTTTTAGTCCCACTTTATAATTAAGGGAGTAAGACGAACTTTTTTTCAAAAATTTATTCGGACTCTCTCCCTTTTGCGCTTAAAATTATGATAAAATAGGTACAATAAAATTTTAGAGGAGTCTGGTGTGGCACAACTTTATTTTCGCTATGGCACCATGAATTCTGGGAAATCCATTGAGATTCTTAAGGTTGCATATAATTACGAAGAGCAAGGAAAGCCGGTAGTGCTACTGACCAGTCGATTAGATGATCGAGACGAGGTCGGCTATATCTCCAGTCGTATTGGTATGAGACGTAAGGCTTATCCAATTGGGAATGACACGGATATTTTTGATTACATTGATGATATAAGTCCGCGGCCTTATTGCGTTTTGATTGATGAAGCACAGTTTCTAACTCGTGCAAATGTCTATGATTTGGCACGAATTGTTGACGAGTTAGATATCCCAGTTATGGCATTTGGTCTCAAAAATGATTTTCAAAACAATCTATTTGAAGGATCTAAGTATCTCTTGCTTTTGTCTGATAAAATCGAAGAGATTAAGACCATATGTCACTACTGTTCGAGAAAGGCAACCATGGTTCTACGCATGGAAAATGGTGAGCCAGTCTATGAGGGGGTACAGGTACAAATTGGAGGTCACGAAAGTTATATCTCGGTTTGCCGAAAACATTGGTTTAATCCGCCTCGAGAAAGAATAGTTCCTTTGAAACAGAATTAAAGATAACTATCAGGTATATAAGGAGAAAAATAACAAATGAACATTTATGATCAGTTGCAGGCGGTTGAAGACCGTTATGAGGAATTGGGCGAATTGCTTAGCGACCCTGAAGTTGTATCAGATACTAAACGCTTCATGGAGTTGTCGCGTGAAGAGGCTAACACCCGTGAAACTGTTATAGCTTACCGTGAGTACAAGCAAGTTATCCAAAATATCTCAGATGCTGAAGAGATGATTAAGGAAGCTAGTGGTGATGCTGATTTGGAAGAAATGGCTAAGGAAGAACTTAAAAAATCCAAAGCAGCTAAAGAAGAGTATGAAGAACGCTTGAAAATTCTCCTCTTGCCAAAAGACCCTAATGACGACAAGAATATCATCCTTGAAATTCGTGGGGCTGCTGGGGGAGATGAGGCTGCCTTGTTTGCGGGTGACCTCCTAGCTATGTACCAAAAATACGCCGAAACACAAGGGTGGCGCTTTGAAGTAATGGAAGCATCATACAATGGTGTTGGTGGTATCAAGGAAGTGGTTGCCATGGTTTCAGGAGAATCAGTCTACTCTAAACTCAAATATGAGTCTGGAGCACATCGTGTACAACGTGTCCCTGTGACTGAAAGTCAAGGTCGTGTTCATACCTCTACAGCAACTGTTTTGGTAATGCCAGAAGTTGAAGAAATGGAGTACGAAATCGATCCTAAGGATCTTCGTGTCGATATCTATCACGCCTCTGGTGCCGGTGGACAGAACGTCAATAAGGTTGCAACTGCGGTGCGTATGGTTCACATTCCTACTGGAATTAAAGTTGAGATGCAAGAAGAACGTACCCAACAGAAAAACCGTGATAAAGCCCTGAAGATTATCCGTGCGCGTGTTGCGGACCATTTTGCACAAATTGCTCAAGATGAGCAAGATGCTGAGCGTAAATCTACGGTTGGTACAGGGGATCGTTCAGAGCGTATCCGTACTTATAATTTTCCACAGAACCGTGTCACAGACCACCGTATTGGTTTGACCCTTCAAAAATTAGATACGATTTTGGCTGGCAAAATGGATGAAGTTATCGATGCTTTGGTTCTTTACGATCAAACACAAAAATTGGAAGAGCTTAACAAATGATTTTAGCGGATGTCCTGGCCGATTACGAGAAGGAGCTTGAAGCTATCGGTGAAGAACCTGAGTCCATTTCCTTTGTTTATCGTGGTTTGAAACAATGGGATTTGACTCATTTTGTTCTTCAATTGAGACAGGAAGTTTCGGAGGAAGACGGAAATCTTTTAGCTCATATTTTCACGCAACTTACGGCTCACAAGCCTGCCCAATATATTTTAGGTTATGAGGAATTTCATGGTCTACGTTTTCAAGTTGATGAGCGTGTTTTGATTCCTCGTCCTGAAACTGAGGAATTAGTGGACCTAATTTTGGCAGAAAACCCGAACACAGAGCTCAAGGTTCTTGATATAGGCACTGGCAGTGGTGCTATTGCGGTCTCCCTGAAAAAGAGTCGTCCTATGTGGCAAGTGACGGCTAGTGACTTATCAGCTGATGCTTTGGTACTTGCTAAGGATAATGCTAAGCTAAATTCGGGTAGATATCAGCTTTGTTCTAGCGGATGTTTTTGAAAATGTCTCCGGTTGTTTTGATATCATTGTGTCGAATCCTCCTTATATTTCTGAAAATGATAAGGACGAAGTTGGTTTAAATGTCTTGACTAGCGAGCCCAAGATGGCCTTGTTTGCTGATGAAGATGGACTTGCCATTTATAGACAAATCCTTGAGGACGCAGATAAGTATCTAAATCCTCAAGGAAAACTCTATTTTGAGATAGGCTATAAGCAAGGCGAAGATTTAAGGAAACTTTTGTCACTACATTTCCAGATAAGCATGTGCGTGTCCTTAAGGATCAATTTGGACAGGATAGAATGGTCGTGATGGATGATGGAAAGTAAGAAACAGTTAAGAGAAATTTTGAATAATGGTGAGGCCGTTGTTCTCCCTACAGAGACCGTATATGGTCTGTTTGCCAAGGCTTTGGATGAGAAGGCAGTCAATTATGTTTATGAGCTAAAAAATCGGCCTAGAGACAAAGCCATGAATTTGAATGTAGCCTCGTATGAAGATATCCTTTTCTATTCAAAGGAGCAACCCAAGTATTTGAAACAATTGTACGATGCTTTTTTGCCTGGACCTCTGACCATCATCTTAAAAGCTAATGATCAAGTACCTAGATGGATTAATTCAGGATTGGCAACGGTTGGATTTCGATTACCAAACCATCCCGTAACTAGAGAGTTGATTCAAGCTGAGGGGCCTTTGATTGGTCCATCAGCCAATAAGTCTGGAAAGGAAAGTGGTCGTCATTTCGACGATATTAGAGCGCAATTTGATTTTCAGGTGACTGGCTATCAGGATGATAATGCCTTGTTAGGTGTAGATTCGACGATTTTGGATTTGTCGGTTTCACCTGCTAGGATTCTCAGACAAGGGAAAATAACAAAAGATGACCTATTGGCAGCTCTTCCAGAGTTGACTATGGAATAAAATGACTAACAGAGACTTAAAAAAGAGTGAGATAACTTTCGACTGTTTGTGGGTGAGTTGTTTGAAAGCCTATTAGACCTCAAAGGAGACCTCAATGATTTTTGATAAAGAAGATTACAAAGCATTTGACCCTAAACTATGGAACGCCATCGATGCTGAGGCAGAACGCCAACAAAATAATATTGAATTGATTGCCTCAGAAAACGTGGTTTCTAAAGCCGTTATGGCTGCTCAAGGAACGCTCTTGACTAACAAATACGCAGAAGGCTATCCAGGTAAACGTTACTATGGTGGTACAGCCGTTATTGATGTGGTTGAGACTCTTGCCATTGAACGTGCTAAGAAACTTTTTGGGGCAAAATTTGCTAACGTGCAACCTCACTCAGGTAGCCAAGCCAATGCTGCTGTTTACATGTCTTTAATCCAACCTGGTGATACAGTTATGGGGATGGATTTGTCAGCGGGTGGTCACTTGACACACGGTGCACCAGTTAGTTTCTCTGGTAAGACCTATAACTTTGTGTCTTACAATGTTGATAAGGAAAGTGAACTTCTTGATTATGATGCTATCCTTGCTCAAGCAAAAGAAGTGAGACCCAAACTTATCGTGGCAGGGGCTTCAGCATACTCACGTATCATTGATTTTGCTAAATTCCGTGAAATCGCTGATGCTGTAGGTGCTTACCTCATGGTAGATATGGCTCACATTGCAGGTCTTGTAGCCTCTGGTCATCATCCAAGTCCGGTTCCTTATGCACATGTGACAACTACAACAACCCACAAGACACTTCGTGGACCTCGTGGTGGTTTGATTTTGACTGATGATGAAGATATCGCTAAGAAATTGAATTCTGCGGTCTTCCCTGGTTTGCAAGGTGGCCCACTGGAACACGTTATTGCTGCCAAGGCTGTCGCTCTTAAAGAAGCACTTGACCCTGCCTTTAAGGAATACGGTGAAAATGTTATCAAGAATGCTGCTGCCATGGCGGACGTTTTCAACCAACATCCAGATTTCCGAGTAATCTCAGGTGGAACTAATAATCATCTCTTCTTGGTTGATGTTACTAAAGTTGTCGAAAATGGTAAGGTTGCGCAAAACGTTCTTGAAGAAGTAAATATTACTTTGAACAAAAATAGTATTCCTTATGAGCAGTTATCTCCATTCAAAACATCTGGTATTCGTGTCGGTAGTCCAGCAATTACAAGCCGTGGTATGGGTGAAGCTGAGAGCCGTCAGATTGCAGAGTGGATGGTTGAAGCTTTGGAAAATCACGATAAACCTGAAGTTTTGGAACGCATTCGTGGAGACGTTAAAGTTCTTACAGATGCTTTCCCACTCTATTAATAAATTATGTTAGATCTATATATTAAACGCATTATCATTCATCAGTTTTCGCCAAATGATACGGAGCTGGTTTTGGCAGAATCACCTATTGAAATAACGCCACGTTTAGATGAGTATTTTAGAAAGAAACTCTCTAAGGTTTTTTCTGATGAGGCTAAACGAGGGTATTTCGATACAGAGAATGTTTTCATTAGTCATATAGGAAATGATTTGATGGAAAGTTCAGTCAAAATTTCCAAACTTTGGAAGGAAGAATTTGTCATTTCTGAAGATCAAAAGACCAATGATTTGGTCTTTATTCAGTTTGATAAAGAAGGTCAAGAATATTTTGCTTTCTTGCGCATTGCTCTTAAGGATAGTTTGGTTCATTCTTTGGGAAATAGTCAGCATCCTATTCAGTTGTCACAAAATAATCTGCCTTCTGCGGCCCAGACACCAGATGAAGCTTTGGTTATCAACCGTAGTAGTAAGCAGTATTATCTGATTGAAAAACGTATTAAGCATAATGGTAGTTTTGCCAATTATTTCTCTGAAAATCTGTTGCAGGTCCAACCTGAGCAGTCTGTTAAAAAAATCGATTAAGATGGTTGAAGATACTGCTCAGAAGATTGCTGAGAATTTTAATCAGGATGACTTTAACTTCCAAGGAAAAATGAAATCTGCTATTTTCAATAATTTGGAAGAAGATCAAGAGTTGTCACCTGAAAAATTAGCGGACCAGCTCTTTGATAATAATTTGACTGCTCGTTTGACCTTCGTTGATGAGCTAAAAGAAGCTATTCCTGAACCCATTTCGGTTTCAGATATTGACCATTCTCGTCAAATTAAAAAATTGGAGAATCAAAAATTATCGTTATCAAATGGGATTGAGTTAATTGTGCCGAATAACGTTTATCAGGATGCTGATAGTGTTGAATTTATTCAAAATCCTGATGGCACCTACTCTATTCTCATCAAAAATATCGAGGATATCGTCAATAAATAATATGTTTAAATGGATAAGACGTCTGGTGGTTTTTGTCGTAGTGTTCATAATGAGTATCCAATGCTATCGAATCCATGCCAATATCCAACATGTCCTAACTTATGAATCCCTGGTTAAGGAGGTCTTAGCAGAGGATGACATTAAAAATACAACTAGTGTCGATTTGGTTCTTGCTATGATTTACACAGAAACCAAGGGAAAGACAGACGACGTAATGCAGTCCAGTGAAAGTTCTACGGGGGTGACCAACTCCATTACAGATCAAAAAGAAAGTATCCGTCAGGGGGTGAGGGTGCTTTCGGATAATCTTGAAGAAGCTGTCCACCATAAGGTCGATCCTTGGACAGCAGTGCAAGCTTATAACTTTGGTAAGACCTATATTGATTATGTTGCTGATAACGGTGGTGTTAACACCGTTGAACTAGCAAATGCCTATTCTAAAGATGTCGTTGCTCCAAGTCTAGGAAACACTAGTGGGGAAACCTATACTTATTATCAACCTGTTGCCATGTATTATGGTGGGGGAAAACTTTATACAAATGGCGGAAATATTTATTACGCCAAAGAAGTGCAGTTGAATCTCTTTCTGATGCGAATATTCTCTCGTCTCTAAGAGTAACCACCTCCATTCTTAAGGAAAGACAAATGAAAGCATTATTAGTTTATTTCAAAGGATTTGTTAAAGATAGTATCCTGGGACCTGTTTTTAAATTAATCGAAGCTAGTTTCGAACTCTTAGTTCCTATGGTGATTGCTGGAATTGTCGATATAACTATTCCAAATAGAGACCAAAATCATCTGTTTATGATGATTTTTCTCTTGTTCGGACTTGCCGTGATTGGGGTTGTCGTTGCTATTTCAGCACAGTATTTTTCATCTAGGGCAGCAGTTGGCTATGCCCAAGCTTTAACAAATGATTTGTATGCAAAAATGATGCGATTGTCAAAGGAAAAGCGTGATGAGATAGGTACTTCAAGTTTGGTAACACGTTTGACTGGAGATACCTTTCAAATTCAAATAGGTATTAATCAGTTTTTGAGACTCTTTTTAAGGGCACCAATAATTGTGACGGGAGCCATTATTATGGCATTCCGTATCAGCCCACGTTTAACCTTATGGTTTCTTGGGATGGTCTTGGTATTGTCTCTTATAATTGTACTAGCTAGTCGTATTGTCAATCCTCTGTATGCTAAGATTCGATTGATTAATGAATCAATTGTGACCAATACTCGTCAACAACTCGAGGGCATGAGGGTTATTCGTGCTTTTGGTCAGAGTGAGCGTGAATTAGATAACTTTACCACTGTCAATAAAGAGTTGAAGAAGTGGCAACTTAAAACAGGGGTGATATCAAGTCTCATTAGTCCTTTGACATTCTTGGTTGTTAATATGACCTTAATTGCTATACTTTGGCAAGGAAATGTGCAAATTCAAGGTGGTCTTTTGTTTCAAGGTATGCTAATCGCCTTGGTTAATTATCTTTTGCAGATTTTGGCAGAGCTCCTTAAATTAGCTATGATGTTGACGAATCTCAACCAAAGCTTTATTTCGGCAAAACGAGTCCAAGCTATCTTCAATCTTCAAGATGAGGATATTGAAGCGCCTTTAATAATTAAGAAACCAAATCAACCAAGCATAGCTCTTGAAATTGACAAGATGACTTTTACTTATCCTACAGCTAGTCAACCATCGCTACAAGAAATCGACTTTAAGACTTTTGAAGGTGAGTCTCTTGGGATTATTGGAGGTACAGGTTCGGGTAAATCGACCTTGGTCAATTTAATTATGAATCTTTATAAACCTCAGTTTGGTAGTTTGACTATCTTTAAGAATCAGTTGTCGCCGAATAATCTCAAAGAGTGGCGGTCTTGGGTTGCCTATGTCCCACAGAAAGCTGAGTTGTTTAGGGGAACCATTCGTTCAAACTTGTCATTGGGACTTGATTACGAACCAAGTGATCAAGAACTGTGGCATGCTCTTGACATGGCTCAGGCTTCTGATTTTGTAAGAGAAAAGGAGCTTGGCTTAGATGAGCCAGTGGAGTCTTTTGGCCGTAATTTTTCGGGTGGTCAGCGTCAGCGTCTGACTATTGCGCGTGCTTTGATGCGACCAGCACCATTCTTAATTTTGGATGATTCGACCTCGGCTTTAGATTATTTGACTGAAAGTCGTCTACTAGCGGCTATCAGAGAAAATCTTAAATCAACTAGTTTGATTATTATTTCACAGAGAACAAATAGCTTAAAAGCTGTTGATCAAATTTTGGTACTTGATAAGGGACATCAAGTTGGTCTTGGTAATCATGAAGAATTGCTTGCCACTAATAAAATCTATCAAGACATTCATTATTCTCAACATCAAAAGGTGGTCGCTGATGAAGGCTAGAAATAACAAGTCAACGCTTAAACGATTATGTAAAGATATCCTAAGTCAGCGTTACCTCTTTGCCTTAGCAACTGTTGGGACCATTATTCAAGTTGCTTTGACTGTTTACTTCCCTATTTTGCTTGGCGATGCAGTAGATGCTGTTCTTAAGATGAATGCTGTCTTTTTGATGTCACGTTTGATTTGGCAGATGCTTTTGCTTATCTTAGCTAATAGTGCAATCCAGTGGCTTAACCCTTTGATTTATAATCGATTGATTTATTCTTATAGCGAAAGTTTACGTGAACGAGTCATGATGAAAATTCATGCTATTCCATTCAGTTATCTTGATCGCCAAGGAACTGGAGACATGGTTAGCCGCGTGACTACAGATAGTGACCAATTGAATAATGGTCTCCTTATGTTCTTTAATCAATTTTTCGTTGGACTTTTGACCATCTTTGTCATAATCATTACCATGGCTCGCTTAGACTGGTTCATGATGCTCTTAGTTCTAGTGATGACACCTTTATCAATGCTTGTGACTCGTTTCATTGCTAGGAAGAGTTATCAACTCTATCGCAATCAAACCAAGTGGAGAGGCAAACAGACTCAGCTGATCGAAGAAAGTCTAACTCAGGAAGCTCTGGTACAAATTCTAAATGCTCAAGACCAGATGGTTCGCAATTTTAATGAGGTTAATGGTAAGTATGCTAACTATTCACAGGGAGCCATCTTTTACTCGTCAGCGGTTAACCCAGCTACACGTTTTTTTAATAGCTTGCTTTACGCTCTCATTACAGGTGTTGGTGCCTATCGCATCATGTCGGGAGGCACATTTACAGTGGGACAATTGACTACCTTCCTAAACTATGTCACTCAGTATACCAAACCTTTTAATGACATTTCATCTGTCCTATCTGAACTTCAAAGTGCTTTAGCCTGTGCTGATCGTCTATATATGATTTTAGATGAAGATGAAATACCAGAAACGGGAAATGCGGTTTTGGACGAAGCAGAAGTTCAGGGACATTTTCAATTTGATCATGTTCAATTTGGCTATTTGCAAAATAAACCTCTTATCAAGGATTTGAGTATTGATATTCCTGCTGCGAGTACCGTTGCTATTGTTGGCCCAACAGGAGCAGGAAAATCTACTTTGATTAATCTTCTCATGCGTTTTTATGATTTGGATAAGGGTCAAATTTTGCTAGACGGTCGAGATATTACGTATTATACCCGTGAGAGTCTTCGCAAGCAGATTGGGATGGTTCTACAAGAAACTTGGCTTAAAGTAGCTACTATCCATGATAATATTGCCTATGGCAATCCAAAAGCTAGTCGAGAGGAAGTAGTTGCAGCAGCCAAAGCAGCTAATGCTGATTTCTTTATTAAACAATTACCTCTAGGCTATGACACTTTCTTGAGAGATGCAGGGCAATCTCTTTCACAAGGTCAACGTCAGTTACTAACTATTGCTCGTATATTTGTCAATGTTCCTAAAATTCTTATTTTGGATGAAGCAACATCAAGTATTGATACCCGTACGGAGCTCCTTATTCAAGAAGCTTTTGCTAAACTGATGAAAGGTCGGACGAGTTTCATTATTGCTCATAGATTATCTACCATTGAGAATGCAGACCTTATTTTGGTAATGAATAATGGTGATATCGTTGAACATGGAACACATAATCAATTAATGAGGACTAAGGGAATGTACTATCGTATGCAGACAGCCCAAAAAACACAAAATAATTAAAAATTGCAGAGCGTTTAGGCTCTGTTTTTTTTGCTATTAAATGTATTATTTATTAATGAAAGTAAGAGATGAAAAAGAAATGAAATTGATTTAGTTTTTCTTTTTTATTGGAAAAAATACCGATAAGATGGTAAAATATAAAGGATGTTATATAAAAAAGGTATCGAAAATTAGAATGTTAAAACACAAAAATGTCCTCGTCTTTTTAGGACAAACTTTGCTTTATTTCGCCATTTTTATGGCCCTAATTTATCTCTACAATTACCTAGGACAAGGTCAAGGTAATTTTATCTATAACGAATTTTAGGAAGAATAATGACGAGTACAAAAATTAAAGATATGATTGAAACGATTGAGCAGTTTGCTCAATCACAACCCGACTTTCCTGTTTACAATATTTTAGGGGAAGTCCATACTTACGGCGATTTGAAAGCCGATTCGGATAGTTTAGCTGCTAAGATTGATAGCCTTGATATCCCAGAAAAATCACCTGTTGTAGTTTATGGCGGTCAAGAATATGAAATGTTGGCAACTTTCGTAGCTTTAACTAAATCTGGTCACGCCTATATACCAATTGATAGTCACTCAGCTCTTGAGCGCGTGACAGCTATTGTTGAAGTGGCAGAGCCGAGTCTGATTATTGCTATTAACGCCTTCCCACTAGAGGATGTTAAAGCACCAATCTTGACATTGGATCAAGTGAAGGAAAGTTTTGCTAACAAGACTACTTATGAAGTAACCCACCCTGTTAAAGGTGATGATACTTATTACATCATCTTCACATCAGGGACTACAGGTAAACCTAAAGGAGTTCAGATTTCGCATAATAACCTTCTTAGTTTCACCAACTGGATGATTACAGACAAGGAATTTGCGACTCCAAAACGTCCTCAAATGTTGGCTCAACCGCCTTATTCATTTGACCTATCAGTAATGTACTGGGCGCCAACTTTGGCACTTGGAGGAACACTCTATGCGCTTCCTTCAGCTGTTACTCAGGACTTCAAGCAACTATTTGAAACTATCTTTCACTTCCAATTGCCATTTGGACATCCACGCCATCATTTGCAGATATGGCAATGTTGTCTGAAGACTTCAATGCAGAGAAGATGCCAGAAATTACGCATTTCTATTTCGATGGGGAAGAGTTGACTGTCAAGACTGCTCAGAAACTCCGCCAACGTTTCCCAGAAGCACGTATTGTCAATGCTTATGGACCAACTGAGGCTACTGTTGCCTTGTCAGCAGTAGCGGTAACTGATGAGATGCTAGCTACTCTTAATCGTCTACCGATTGGTTATACCAAGGAAGATTCACCAACTTATATTATCGATGAAGACGGTAATATCCTTCCAAATGGTCAGCAGGGTGAAATTATCGTATCGGGTCCTGCAGTTTCAAAAGGTTATATGAATAATCCTGAAAAGACTGCGGAAGCCTTCTTCGAGTTTAATGGTCTACCTGCTTACCATACTGGTGATGTGGGTACTATGACTGATGAGGGTCTCCTTCTTTACAGTGGTCGTATGGACTTTCAGATTAAATTTAATGGTTTCCGTATTGAGTTAGAAGATGTTTCCCAAAACCTTAATAAGTCTAAGTATATCGATTCAGCAGTAGCTGTCCCACGTTATAACAAAGACCATAAGGTTCAGAACCTCTTGGCTTATGTGATTCTTAAGGATGGCGTACGTGACCAGTTTGAGCGTGACATCGATATTACTAAGGCTATCAAAGCTGACTTGGAAGATATCATGATGTCATACATGATGCCTACTAAGTTCCTCTATCGTGAGAGCTTGCCTCTTACACCAAATGGGAAAATTGATATCAAGGGACTCATCAGTGAGGTTAATAACCGATGATAGACTTCTTGAAACAGCTTCCCCATTTAGAACCCTACGGTAATCCTTTCTATTTCATCTATCTTGGAATAGCCTTATTACCAATCTTTATAGGTCTATTCTTTAAAAAGCGCTTTGCTATTTATGAATGCTTGGTAAGTATTACCTTTATCGTTCTTGCTCTGACAGGTACCCATGCTAGCCAAATCTTAGCTTTGCTTTTCTATATTGTCTGGCAAATCATCTGGGTATACTCATACAAACGTTATCGTAGTCAAAGGGATAATAAATGGGTCTTCTATTTGCACTCGTTTCTTGTTGTTCTTCCCTTGATTCTTGTTAAGGTAGAGCCTACCATTAACGGAACCCAGTCACTTTTAAACTTTCTCGGCATCTCTTATTTAACCTTCCGTGCGGTTGGTATGATTATCGAGATGCGTGATGGAGTTCTTAAAGAGTTCACACTAGGGGAATTCCTCCGCTTCATGCTCTTTATGCCGACCTTCACAAGTGGTCCCATTGATCGCTTCAAACGTTTTAATGAAGATTATCAGTCAATTCCTAATCGTGACGAGCTGCTGAACATGTTAGAGCAAGCTGTAAAATATATTATGCTTGGTTTTCTTTATAAGTTTGTTTTAGCTCAGATTTTCGGGAGTATGCTTTTACCACCATTAAAAGCACAAGCATTGAGCCAAGGCGGTATCTTTAATCTACCCACATTAGGTGTTATGTACGTTTATGGGTTTGATCTCTTCTTTGACTTTGCGGGTTACTCAATGTTTGCTCTCGCAGTTTCAAATCTAATGGGGATTAAGAGTCCTATTAACTTTGACAAACCGTTCATTTCCCGTGATATGAAGGAATTTTGGAATCGCTGGCATATGAGTCTGTCGTTTTGGTTCCGTGATTTTGTCTTTATGCGCTTAGTCATAGTACTCATGCGAAATAAGGTTTTCAAAAATCGTAACACCACATCGAATGTTGCTTATATCATCAATATGATGGTTATGGGATTTTGGCATGGGATTACTTGGTACTATATTGCTTATGGTATATTCCATGGTATTGGTCTAGTTATTAACGATGCTTGGTTACGTAAAAAGAAAACCATTAATAAAGATCGTAAAAAAGCAGGACTTAAGCCTCTTCCCGAAAATAAATGGACCAAGGCTTTGGGAATCTTTATCACATTTAATACAGTTATGCTATCATTCTTGATTTTCTCTGGATTCTTGAATGATCTCTGGTTCACTAAAAATAAGTAAAGGAAATTTAAAAATGGATGTAAAAGCAGAAGTCATTGAAATTATTGATGAACTGTTCATGGAAGATGTATCTGACATGATGGATGAAGACCTTTTTGATGCTGGTGTTCTTGATTCAATGGGAACTGTTGAACTTATCGTTGAATTGGAATCACGTTTTGATATTCGTGTCCCAGTTTCAGAATTTGGTCGTGATGATTGGAACACAGCTAATAAGATTGTTGAAGGGGTAACGGAGCTTCGCAATGCTTAAGCGTTTATGGCAGATTTTTGGTCCAGTAATTTGTGCCCTGGTTTTGGTAGTAGTAGTGATATATGCCTACCCACAAGGCAGAAAATATAGTTATGAGGCTGAAAAACGTAGTGCAGTAACTCTGACGAATGAGAACTTTAAAAGTCGGAAAAATAAAACTACCGCTCTTTCAGACCAGAATCATCGTTTTGTACCTTACTTTGGGTCTAGTGAGTGGTTACGTTTTGATGCCCTTCATCCAGCTGTTTTAGCAGAGAAATACGACCGTAACTATCGCCCATACTTTATTGGACAACGTGGGTCAGCTTCTCTAAATCAATAATTTGGGAATGCAACAAATGCTTCCAGAATTACAAAACGGTACAGCTGTGTACGTCTTGTCTCCGCAATGGTTCACTAAAAAAGGTTATAATTCTGCAGCTTTTCAGCAGTTCTTTAATAACGACCAACTTAGTAGTTTCCTAAGTCAAAATCAGACGGATGCAAATTCACAGTATGCTGCTAAACGTATCTTAGAGATGAAACCTGAGATAACGATGAAATCTCAACTTTCTAAAGTGGCCAAAGGACAAGATCTCAATACTGTCGATAAAACCTATATTCAATTCATGGCAGAGCTAAATAGGCGAGAAGATAGCTTGTTTAGCCCTTTAGCAGCGTCAAATAACGCTAATTATGACAAGAAGGTTCTTCCTTATCTTAAAGAGTTACCAGACCAATTCTCTTATGATGCCCTTGATCAGCTTGCTGTAAGAGATGCAGAAGCACATACCAAATCAAATGACTTTGGAATTGATGACCGTTTTTATAAGGAACGCTTATCTAAGAAGATTGGTAAACTTAAAGGTTTCCAGAAAAATCTTTCCTATGAAGTTTCTCAAGAATATGGTGATTTACAGCTGGTTCTTAATCAATTTGCCAAGTCAAATACAAATGTCATATTTGTCATTCCACCTGTTAATAGCAAGTGGATGGCTTATACTGGACTTAATCAGGACATGTATGATGCTACGGTTTCTAAAATCCGTTATCAATTGGAAAGTCAAGGATTTACCAATATTGCAGATTTCTCAAAAGATGGCGATCAACTTTACTTTATGCAAGACACTATTCATATGGGCTGGAAAGGTTGGGTAGCCTTTGACAGGGTCGTTGATTCTTTCGTTAGTAATCCAACACCTGCACCTAGCTATAAATTGAATGATCGCTTTTATAGTAAGGACTGGTCAGGATATACAGGAACTCCTAGTCAGTTTAAGTAACATAAAGAAAAAAGCTTGATTTGTACTGACCCCAAAAAGTTAGACAACTAATTTATCCAAAGGATTTAGTTCTGTACTGCACAGGACTAAGTCCTTTTAATTTTACTTTAATGCGTTTGTTGTTGTAATAATCAATATAGTCTACA
>ENA-OQDC01000406-OQDC01000406.1-human-gut-metagenome-genome-assembly--contig:-NODE-406-length-31575-cov-4.942667_pt1 | contig 31575 bp, 27 predicted proteins | sample MGYA00242770_ERZ504601 | MGnify/ENA primary metagenome ERZ504601 (study PRJEB26092, sample SAMD00036305) | human gut metagenome | host: Homo sapiens | study: EMG produced TPA metagenomics assembly of...
ATTTAATGACTGCTGTTTAATTCCTAAGAGATATGCCATATCTTTCGTCGCAATCTCTGGCTGAATCTTAAGTAATGCAAGAACTCTTCCCTGTCCTTCATTTCTATTTTCATAAATATTGTGTTCCTTACAATTCATCATCTGATAACGCCTTAAAAGCCATTGAAGAGTCATTAGCTTTTTGTAAATATCTTTATACATCTCATCCATTTGTTTTTCCTCCTTTATTTTTTACAGGTAGCTGTAGAATTAACAAGTATATGTATTATTAGCACTCTTTTTTATTGAGTGCTAATTTTTTACTTGACTTTTATCAACTTTGGTTCTACAATAACATTTATAAAAGTTCTATTTGACATAGAACACTTAAAATAAGACTAAAATATTTTTAAATAAAGGAGTGTAACATTATGGCAGAAAAAAAAATGGAACTCTTTCCATTAACAGCGATAATATTTTTCCAATTATTAAGAAATGGCTTTATTCCGATCACGATATTTTCTTCCGTGAATTAATCTCTAACGGATGCGATGCCATCACAAAATTAAAGAAATTAGACATGATGGGAGAATACAATTTCCCAGAAGGACATAAAAATAAAGTTGACGTTATCCTTGACCCTGAGAAGAAAACTTTAAAATTCATCGATACTGGTCTTGGTATGACAGCGGACGAAGTTGAAAAATACATCACGCAGATCGCATTTTCTGGAGCGACTCAGTTCTTAGAGCAGTACAAAGATAAAACAGAAGGTGACCAGATCATCGGACATTTCGGTCTTGGTTTCTATTCTGCATTTATGGTAGCTGATGAAGTTACGATTGATACTCTTTCTTATAAAGAAGGAGCTGAACCTGTTCACTGGACTTGTGATGGTGGTACAGAGTATACAATGACAACTGGTACAAAAGAGACTGTTGGTACGGAGATCACTTTATTCTTAAATGAAGAAAGTACAGAATTCACAAATGAATACCGTGCAAGAGAGATCATCGAGAAATACTGCTCTTTCATGCCAACTGAGATCTTCTTATCTGTAGAAGGTGCTGAACAGGAATTTGAAACAATCCCAGAAGATCAAGTAAAAGATGATGATGTTGTTGTAGAACATATTCATGAAGATGCAAAAACAGAAGAAAAAGAAAACGAAGATGGTACAAAAGAAACAGTTGAAGTATCTCCAGCAAAAGAGCTTGTAAAGATCAACAAACGTCCTGTTTCTTTAAGTGATACACATCCACTTTGGAATAAACGTCCAAATGAATGTACAGACGAAGAATACAAAGAATTCTACCACAAAGTCTTCCATGACTTTAAAGAACCATTATTCTGGATCCATCTAAACATGGATTACCCATTTAACTTAAAAGGTATCCTTTACTTTCCTCAGATCAATACAGAATATGATTCTATCGAAGGAACAATTAAATTATATAACAATCAGGTATTTATCGCGGATAATATCAAAGAAGTCATTCCTGAATTCTTAATGTTATTAAAAGGTGTGATCGATTGTCCTGACCTTCCACTGAACGTATCAAGAAGTGCTCTTCAGAACGATGGATTCGTGAAGAAAATTTCTGATTACATCACAAAGAAAGTTGCTGATAAGTTAACTGGTATGTGCAAGACAGACCGTGAATCTTATGAAAAATACTGGGATGATATCAGTCCATTTATCAAATTTGGATTCATCCGTGACCAGAAATTTGCAGATAAGATCAAAGATTACATCTTATTTAAGAATATGGAACATAAATATGTAACATTAAGTGACCTTGTTCCAGCTCCTGCAAACGATGATGATGTGACAACTTTATACTATATCACAGATGAAGTTCAGCAAAGCCAGTATATCAATATGTTCAAAGAACAGGATATGGATGCTGTCATTTTAAATCATAACATTGATTCTGCATTTATCACACAGATTGAACAGCAGAATCAGCATATCAAATTTAAACGTATCGATGCGGATGTCGAAGATGCCCTTAAAGAAGATGTAGATGAAAAAGAATTAGATGAAATCAAGACTTCTTTAACTGACCTGTTTAGAAAGACTTTAAACAAAGAAAATCTTGAAGTTCACGTTGAAAAATTAAAAGATGCAAAGATTTCTTCTATCATCACTTTATCTGAAGAAAGCAGACGTATGCAGGATATGATGAAAATGTATGCAATGCCTGGTATGGACCCTAATATGTTTGGTGCTCCTGCACAGGTTCTGACTCTAAATGCAAATAATACACTTGTGAAATATCTGTTTGAGCATGGAGATGCCCAAAATGCAAAGATTATTTGCGAACAGCTGTATGATCTTGCCATGTTAAGTCATACAACATTAGCTCCTGAAGAAATGACAAAATTTGTTCAGAGAAGTAATGAGATCATGGAAATGATCACGAAATTTTAATTTGCTAGTTTGATGACGAAAATTATTGGTGGAATATTATAAAAAGGGTTATCTGTCTGCGACGCGCTCTCGCTCGACTCAGACAGATAACCCTTTTTATAATATTCAAATAATTTACGTAATCGAAACCACTACCGTCTTCAGTTAGTGAATGCAAACTTACGTACAAATCATAACTTTACAATTCTTCTGGATGGTTATATAATATTTTGGAAATATTTTTAAGAAAGCTGGTTTTTTCATGTGTAGTAGGGATATGGATCGTTGGATCCATTTTAATATGGCAATCGTTGGGGGATTTCTTGGTGGTTTTTCGATTCTTAATCATCATGAACTCTTTGGTTCTGCGCAGACTTCGAATCTGATCTCTGTATTTGCAGATCTTGCTGGACACCCAGATGCGAATTTCTTTGTGCGACTTCTTGGTGTTTTTATTTATATGTTTGCATTATCACTGACGGTGATCTTACCGAAGTTTACAAGGCTGCATCTTCCTTATGTCAGTCTTTTTATAGATGCAATGGCAGCCTTGATCGTTGCTTTTCTTCCATCGGATCTGAATGATTTCATTGCCCTCTATCCGTTGTATTTTGCAATGGCAATTCAGTGGTGTTCCTTTAAGGGTGGGGATGGATTTACCTGCTCTACAATTTTTTCTACGAATAACCTGCGTCAGTTTACGACATCTATGACAGAATATCTTTGCAGTAAAGATCCCGACGCCTTAAGAAAATGGAAATTTTTCGCTTCTGTTTTGCTTTGTTTCCATTTTGGTGTTATCGTTTCTTATCTATCTTGCAAAAACTTTGGACATACTGGTTCTCTCGTATGTTTTCTGCCTGTTTTCAGTGGTTTTTGTCTTGTGTGGACGAGAAAACATTTTGTTGCAGTGAAACATTTTATCTACCACTACCTGATCACACCAAGTAAAAGTTCAGCTTATACTACAGAAAGTGAGTAATTATGGAAAATTTAATCTTTAGCTTAAACGCTACAGTTCCTGTCTTTTTGATGATGATCTTAGGACTTGTCTTTAAAAAGATTGGATGGATTGATGATATTTTTGCTTCGAAAATGAATAAGTTTGTTTTTATGGTTCCTTTGCCTGTCTTGGTATTTGAGGATCTTGCAACGGTTGATTTTTCAAAAGTCTGGGATGTTAAGTTTGTCCTGTTTTGTTTTATCGTTACCATGATCAGTATTACGATTTCTTTTCTGATTTCTTGTCTGCTAGGTGATAAAACGATCCGTGGAGAATTTATTCAGGCGGCTTACCGAAGCAGTGCTGCTCTCCTTGGAATCGCATTTATCCAAAACATTTATGGAAATGCCGGAATGGCTCCTTTGATGATCATTGGAAGTGTACCATTATATAATATGATGGCTGTTGTTGTCTTATCTGTATTTAAACCTGGACAGAGTGGGCTTGACCATACTGTTGTGAAAAAAACGGTCAAAGGAATCGTGACAAACCCAATCCTTATCGGAATTGTTGCTGGACTTGTCTGGTCTGCATTAAAAATTCCAATGCCTGCAATCCCTAAAAAAGTTATTTCAAGCATTGGAAATGTCGCCACTCCAATGGGACTCATGGCGATGGGCGCTACCTTCGATATCAAAAAAGCTTTTGGAAAGATCAAACCATCTTCCATTGCTGCTTTTATGAAACTTATTGGTCTTTGTGCCATTTTCCTGCCAATTGCAGTGAAACTTGGATTCCGTACCGATAAGTTGGTTGCCATCCTTATCATGCTTGGTTCCGCAACAACAGTAAGTAGTTTTGTTATGGCGAAGAATATGGGACATGAGGGAACTCTTTCTTCCAGTGTTGTCATGTTAACAACGATGTTTAGTGCATTTACAGTTACGGGATGGCTATATATTTTAAGACATTTTATGTTAATCTAGCTAACTCAGATCCAATGTGATCTGGTATTTTTCCAGCCAGTAATTGACTTGCAGAAGGTAAGCGATCATCTGAGGACCTGCCATCAGCTGTCCATACCATGGTTTACCATAGTCTTTCGGACTGTCTAAGAATCTGCTTAGTTTATATGCATCGATCAGTTCTTTGATCGGTGCTCCTTTTTTTGCCATAACTTTCAGAAGTTCTTTGGATAAGATTTTTTCATAGTTTGGATCATAAGTCTTTGGATATGGACTTTTTCTTCGATACAATACCTCATCTGGCAGGATTCCTTTCCCTGCTGCTCTTAGCAATCCTTTTACCACACCATTTAAACATTTTAACTCCCACGGAACATTATAAAGATATTCCACAATCCTGTGATCAGCAAACGGCACTCGTGCTTCTAACCCACAATGCATGCTCGTGCGATCCATGCGATCCATTAAGGTTACCATAAACCATCTTAGATTCAGATAAGAAATCTGCCTTCTTCTAGCTTCTATCCGATCTTCTCCATAAAGTTTTGGCGTCTCATTGATCGTCTTTTGATAAGCTGTTCTTGCATAAGATTCTAAATCCACTTTCTGTATGATATCATCATTTAACAGCATTTTTCTTGGTTGCATATCCATAGACCATGGGAAGATCTCTGCCTTGAAGCATTCCTCTTTATGAAACCATGGATAACCACCAAAAATTTCATCTGCACACTCCCCTGTTAATGTTACTTTGTTATATTTTACAACTTTCGAACAAAAATATAGCATCGAAGACTCCACATCTGCCATACATGGAAGATCTCTGGCATCAACTGCTTTGTATAGATTTTCGATCATATTTTCATTGTCGCATTCCAAATATCTGTGATCTGTCTTTGCATGATCAACCATCTTATCAACCCATGGACGGTCTTCGCTTGGCTGGAAGGCGTTTGATTTAAAATATTTATGATTATTTACAAAATCAAAGGAAAATGTGTTTAAATTTTTTCCTTCTTTTTGAAGCTTTTTCGCACAGATTGCTGTGACAAGACTACTGTCAACTCCACCGGATAAAAATGTACTGATTGGAATATCGGATAACATCTGCATTTCCACGGCATCTTTTACTAGCCACCTTGTATGCTCGATCGTATCTTTTTCGCTGTCTGTGTGTTCTTTCGCTTTCAATTCCCAATATGCTTGATCTTTCAGCCCTTCACGATCGTATTCCAGGAAATGCCCTGGAAGAACTTCATAAATATCTTTGAACACTCCTTTTCCATATGACTTTGCAGGTCCTAACCCAAAGATTTCACAAAGTCCTTCTCTGTTGATCACTGGTTTGACTCCTGGATAGGCAAACAAGCCTTTGATCTCAGATGCAAAGATTAATGTATCTCCCCGTTTTGTATAGAATAATGGCTTCACACCAACACGATCTCTGATCAAATATAATTTCTTCCGTTTCCCATCCCACAGAGCAATAGAAAAAATTCCATTCAACTCTTCAATATAAGAAATTCCATACCTGATATACCCTGTTAATACAACTTCCGTGTCACTCGTTGTCGAAAACATTTCTCCTTCTTTGATCAGTTGTTCTTTTAACGTTTTCATGTTATAAATCTCGCCATTTAAGATGATTGCGTAGGTATTTCCTTCTTTCTTTTTACACATTGGCTGATGTCCCCTGTAAAGGTCAAGGATTGACAATCGTACATGCCCTAATGCACAGCCATTTTCCAAAAATATTCCTTCATCATCTGGACCTCGATGTCTTTGAACTTCATTCATTTTCTTTAAGATCTGATATATTTCTTTCTCTGTTTTTTTATCATTGTTTCTAGGATTTAGAAATCCTGCAATTCCACACATACACGCTACCTCTTTTTATTTTTTATGATCAATGAGAACCGGCTGGTATTGTCTGCCTTTTAATGCCTGCAAAATTGTCGGAATGAGCAGTCTTGTATCCGCGATCATGGAGTTTGGCTTCTTTACCGGATCATCCTGTCCGAATGGTACAAAATAAATATGCTTATGATTTAAAAGATTCCCGATATTCTTAAGATTCATACCTAAGGCATCATTGCTCGCCATAGAGATAACGACAGGTTTTTCATTCCGCAGCTGCGCTTTAGCTGCCATTAAAACCGGGGTATCTGTAATTCCATTGGCAAGTTTCGCCATGGTATTTCCTGTGCATGGCATTAAAATCAAGATATCCAGACACCCTGTCGGACCAATGATTTCTGCTTCTTCAATCGTTTTCATCGGTTCATTTCCTGTCATATCGTGTGCTCTTTTTACAAATTCCTCACCTTTTCCAAACCTGCATTTGATATGCTGGGATATGTCAGAAAAGATCGTCTGCAGGATCGCACCTTCTTCTAGTAAGCGATCGATCTGTTCAAAGGCTTTTGTGTAAGTGCAAAAGGAACCTGTCATTGCTACTCCGATTCTTTTATTTTTCAATACCATGTTTGATCTCTCCACTGATTTCTAAAACTTTTTTTGCAAGCATGATCCCAGAAGATTTCGGGGAATAAATGCCTGGAAGACTCGGGCATAGTTTTGCACAGATTCCTAGTTTTTCCGCCATTTGATGGTTTGTTCCACCAGGATAGGAAGCAATATCTATGATGCAGGATTCTTTGGAGATCTTCCTGAGGATATCTTCTTTTAGGATCTGTTTTGGAACGGTATTAAAAATATGATCATACTGACAGATCCGCCGTTTTAGTTCCGTAAAATCCATAACCTCAAGTCCAAAAGATTTTGCAAGACTTCTTGCTGTTTTATTTCTGGCACAGACTGTTACCTGAGCATCCATTCCTTTTAGTTTCGCTGCAAGAACTTTTGCACATCTTCCATAGCCAAGGACCAGACAACGACTTTTGTGAAGATTGATCGGCTGCATCTTGATCGCTTCCATGATCGCACCTTCTGCAGTTGCGATCGCATTGTAGATAGCGACATCATCCATTTTCATGAAGTCAAATGCTTTGATTCCTTTTTGTTCACATTCATGTCGAATTTCTTCATTGATACATCCCCCAAATAAAATCTGTTCTTTCGTCATTTCTTGAAGCAGTGTTTCTACTGACATTTTTTTGTTGCTAGAACTTCCTGTGATTTCCCCGTTTTTTTGAAAAAACGACGGGTCCAATCATGCACTTCGCTTCTCTTATGACATTTTCAAAAGATTTACCTTCCTTGCATTCTGAGCCTTCTTTTTTGGTTGCATATGTGATAACCTGATATCTTTGATTTTTTAGATAGTTGGCTAAATATACCTGTCTCATATCACCGCCGATAACGGCAAAATCATAAATCACAGTCTTTTTTCCTTTCTTTTTTCTTCTATTTAATATATGTGATTTTTATTCATTTTGTTCTTTTAAAAATACATCAATTTTACCCCTTTAAAAATTAAAAAGTAGTGATATAATAAACTCAAGTGCATAGAAACACCTACAATACAGCAAGAGCTTCCACTACACTGGGAGCTCTTTTTGTGTATTTATATATTTTATACACAAAGTACTTCCGGTGTTATACCATAACATGCATAATATCTTAATGTTTTTTCAAGGAGGAACTTTTTATGAACACATTAACTGCAGAAAAAAGAGATTTGAAAACAAAGGCTAAAAAATTAAGAAAAGAAGGTTATGTTATCGGAAATCTGTTTGGCAGAGATATCGAAAATTCCATTCCATTGAAAGTTGATTCCCGTGAAGCCGCTAAATTCTTAAAGGATAACAAAAAAGGAGCTCATATTACTTTACTTGTTGACGGAGAAAATGTAGACGCCATCGTAAAAGAAATCGACTACAATGCCATGAAAAACGAAACAATGTTTATTAACTTCCAGGCATTAGTTGCTGACGAAAAGATCCACACAACTGCTGCGATCGAATTATTAAACGAAGATGCTGTACAGAATGGTATCGTTGAACAGTCCTTATCTGAAATCGAATACAAAGCATTCCCAACTGATATCGTTGAAAAGGTTGAGATTGATTTAACACAGTACAATGTTGGTGATATGATCCATGTCAAAGACTTGCCATTAGCTGCTAACAGCAAGATCTCTCTTGTTACACCAGAAGATACTTTGGTTGTTAACATCGCAGAACCAGAAGCTGCACCTGAGGATGAAGACGAAGAAGCGGCTGAAGAATAAATAAATCAGTGAAAGAAAAGACTCGATTTTCATAATTAAAAATCGAGTCTTTTTATTTTGCCTTTTCTTTGATATCCTTTAAAAAATCCAGCATTTTTTCTCGGATGTTTTTCTCTGCATTCTGAGATCATCAACTGAATCTTAAATTTAAAATCTTCAGATTCCAAGATCGTAAATGGATGTTCTTCTGTTACACAAACCGATAAATGTTCGCTCTCATATTGTGGATACGTTCCTGTAAATCCTTGTTCTTTCAGTTTTTTATCAACCTGTTCTCTGTATCGTTGAATCTTCTGATCGATTCTTTCTCCATAGTTCCTTGCTGGATATGGATCAGAAGCATTGCAGACTTTCTCGCAGATCAATTCATATAAATCTTGTCTCTTTGGATCTTGCAGTTTCTTTGCAAGCGTCATCTCCATTCGTTTGGTTGGGTGCTTCTCATATTTATCGATCCATTTTAAATAATCTTTATCACCTGCCTGCATAGCAAGATTTCTCATACATTCTAATCCTTCTTCGGTTTTGTCATACCATTCTTCTGGATCTTCATTGATCGGAAAATAGTAATAAAATGGTGCAAATTCGATCAATGACATGATCTCCATCTCTTGATCATTACACACTTCTTCCCCTAAAAAGCAATATTTCTCACGGATCGTTCCAATCATATAGACTAGCTGGCGCCACTGCTCAGCTCCATCTCTCCAGAAATGTCCGATCTCATGATACCGGTAACAGTTCGTATGTTCCATGATCTCATCAAACCACATTGTAAAAACACTTTCTTCTCCCTGATGAACAATCAACCCATAACGACCTTCTCGTTCTTCCAGTTGTGCCCACATCTCTCCTTCATAGTCTTTGTCATATTTTCCAAAGATACGAAGTCCATGAAAACTTAGATAACACTCAATTGCATCGTTCATCATATATGGAACATATCCTGTTTGATTTCCATCTTTTTCTTCGACTTGAAGTTCAAACACTTGATATTCAAATATCTGCACAAGCAACTGTATGGATCTTGATATTTCTTCTAAATTTGTTTCAAAATAGTTCATACGGATTTCCTTTTCCTATTATCTTATCTATGTATTTTATTTATATTTCTGAATTTCATTTAAAAAACGTTCGCCATATTTCTGAAGCTTATGTTCTCCGACTCCATTGACTTCTAACATTTCCTCATCATTAGAAGGTTTCATCGTACTCATATGTACCAGTGTCTTATCGGAAAATACCATATATGGCGGGATTTTCTGTTCGGATGCGATCATTCTTCGAAGTACACGTAATGCTTCGAACAATTCTGTATCTTCCTCAGCAAGTGCTGCCACAGCCCCTGCTTTCTTACGTTTCTTCGTCTGAATCTTGCGTTCTTCTTTCTCTTTTTCGACTTCTTTTGGAATCTTGATCTCAAAGTTCCAGTTATCATCAATCTTAGTAATATCTGCAACGCTTAAAACCGGATATTCATCAGCTGTCATTTCCAGATATCCATAGACTAACATTTCATTGATGATCTGTCGTATCCTTGCAATGCTTTCTGATGCCAATGCTCCATATTGTGAATTCTCATCTAAATGACGGCTTAATACTTTCTGGCTCTTTGAACCTTTTAAAATATCAACGATCGTGGATAGTCCGAAATCTCGATAACAATCTCTAATACATTGGATGATAGCTTTCGCTTCCATTGTTGCATCAACCGTTTCAAACTCGGTCAGACAGTTTAAGCAGTTTCCACAGTATCCGCTTGTCTGTTCTCCAAAATAATTTAAAATATAATGACGTAAACATTCCTTCGTATAGCAGTAAAATGTCATCTGACGAAGTCTTTCCCAGTCTCTTTCCATCACGATCTGCTTTGTGATCGCATCTAATTCCTCATTCTCCTCTCCATTTTCGATCAGAAAACGATTGGTTCGGTTATCAATCGGCGCATAATATAAGATACATTCCGCAGGTTCTCCATCACGTCCTGCTCTTCCTGCTTCCTGATAATAACTTTCCATGTTCTTCGGCATATTATAATGAACAACAAAACGGACATCCGGCTTGTCGATTCCCATTCCAAAGGCATTTGTCGCTACCATGACCTGCTTTCTGTCATAAATAAAATCTTCCTGATTTTCCTTTCGTTCTTCATCCGATAATCCTGCATGGTATCTTGTCACGGAGAATCCATCTTCTCTTAACTGATAGCAGACTTCCTCAACATTTTTCCTAGACAGACAGTAAATGATCCCGCTGCTTCCTGGCATCTTTTCTTCTTTTTCTTTTAAATAACTTAGTAATTCTCTATACTTATCCCTTGGACGTTTTACTGCATAGTAAAGATTCTCCCGATCAAACCCTGTCGTTAATACAAATGGATCTCTTAGGTTCAAAATATCCATAATATCATCCCTGACTTCTGCTGTCGCTGTTGCTGTATATGCAGTCAGTACAGGCCGATACGGAAGTTTCTTTAAAAATTCCAAAATCTTTAGATAACTTGGCCGAAAATCCTGCCCCCACTGTGACACACAATGTGCCTCATCAACTGCCAACATTGATATCTTCACTCCACTATTTAGCGCAAAATTGATAAAACCTTCTGTTTCCAAGCGTTCTGGTGCCACATAAATAATCTTATATCTTCCCTGCATCGCATATTTTAATGCGGTATGATACTGTCCCTGTGTCAGAGAACTATTTAAAAATGCCGCATGAATTCCGGCTTGATTCAGTGTCCCAACCTGATCTTTCATCAGCGAGATCAGTGGAGAGATCACAAGTGTAATTCCATCCATCATCAATGCTGGAATCTGAAAACAAAGAGACTTTCCTGCTCCTGTCGGCATGATTCCTAAAACATCCTGCCCATTTAATGCTGCCTCGATCAATTGTTCCTGACCTTGGCGGAATTCATCATATCCAAAGTATTGTTTTAATAGTTTCTTCGCTTCTTGTATCTTACTCAAATCTATCACTTCCTATTGTTTTATTTATACTTTTACCACTCTCATCGTTTATATTCCCATCCGGAGGGCTTTTTTATTTCATAGGGGATTTCATTGAAATTTCCTATGAAATGAAAAAGCTTCCAATCACATTTAGCACACCCGCAAACAGCATGACAATGATCGGGTCTTTTTTCTTTCTCAATAAAAGATAGATACAAACGATAAAAATACCACCCTGTATCCAGTTGATCTGTTGAAGATCTATATGACTTCCCTGAAAAAATGCCTGTGCAAGAATCGTAATTCCAGAAGTCAAGATCAGTGCGATCACCGCAGGACGTAAAGTATTTAACACCATTTGCAGTCCTTCCATATGACGATATTTTACATAAAAATAAGCAATTGCTGTCACGATCACACACGCAGGGAATACACATCCCATCGTTGCACATAATGCTCCTTGCCACCCTGCGACTCTTATGCCCACGAAAGTCGCCGCATTAATTGCGATTGGTCCCGGTGTCATCTGTGAAATCGTCACGAGATCTCCAAATTCAGACACAGACAACCAATGATATGCATCTACCACCTGCTGCTGTATCATTGTCATTGCTGCATATCCGCCTCCGAAACTAAATGCTCCAATCTTTAAGAAACTTAAAAATAATTGCAGATAGATCATTTTCTGCCTCCTATCTTCTTTCTTGAAATACCATATTGTACGATTCCAACTCCAATACATGCAAGAATAATGTAGATCACACTAATATCAAAGACATAATTTGCCGTAAATGCCACAACCATAATGATCGCAAGTTCTATTCTGTTTTCCTTCTTACTTTGCCCTTTTGCCATCTCGTACACAACACTGATGATCACCGCGCCAACACCCGTCTGCATACCAGAAAGCATCGCTGCAACAATCCCGTTATCCCGAAATATTTCATAAAAAACAGAGACTACAGATATAATCAAAAATTGGCGGTAGAACAGCTCCGAATAACACTTACGATCACACCACTGATACCTGCTAATTTATAGCCAACAACGATTGCTCCATTCACTGCGATTGCTCCTGGTGCTGATTGTGCGATCGCCACCAGATCAAGCATCTCGTCTTCTTCGATCCAATGATATTCATTCACAAACTTCTTCTTCATCAAAGATACGATCATATAGCCGCCACCAAAGGTAAATGCACTTAAATAAAATGTTTCTATAAACAACCTCAATAATTTTTTCTTTTTTTCATTCCTTTTTCTTCCATATGACATCTCCAGTCAAAAATCTTACCATTTATACTGGTGCAAACTGGCTGTTATATAATCTGGCATACGCACCATTTTTCGCTAAAAGTTCTTCATGTGTTCCCTGCTCCAAAATATCTCCATTTTCCATAACAAGTATCACATCCGCATTCTGAATCGTTGAAAGTCGGTGGGCTACAATAAAACTTGTTCTTCCTTTCATCATCGTTTCAAATGCTTTCTGAATTCGGAGCTCTGTCATCGTATCAATTGATGATGTCGCTTCATCTAAGATCAGCATTGGAGGAAGACTTAACATGATCCTTGCAATACAAAGGAGCTGTTTCTGTCCTTGAGAGAGATTTCCGCCACCTTCTGTAATGATCGTATCATAACCATCTGGCATTCGCTCGATAAATCCATGTGCATTGGCTTCTTTTGCTGCCATGATCATCTCTTCCTCAGTTGCATCTGGTTTTCCATAGCAGATATTTTCACGAATCGTTCCTGCTTTTAACCATGTCTCCTGAAGTACCATTCCATAACTGGATCGTAAACTTTCTCTCGTGACATCCCGGATATCATTTCCTTCCACCTTAATCATTCCTACATTCACATCATAAAAACGCATTAACAGATTGATCAACGTTGTTTTCCCACATCCTGTCGGTCCAACGATTGCAATCCGCTGTCCTGGTTCCACTTTCAGATTAAAATCCTGGATCAAAGGTACTTCTTTTACATAAGAAAAGTCCACATGCTCTAATTCTACATTTCCTTTCACATCCTGTAACGCCTTCGCATCTTTGGCATCAGGAATCATCGGCTCCTCATCTAACAATTCAAAAACTCTTGCCGCAGAAGCTAAAGAATTCTGAAATTCTGTGATAACCCCTGTGATCTCATTAAACGGCTTTGTATACTGGTTTGTATAACTTAAAAAACTTGATAACTGACCAACACTGATACTTCCGCGAATAACACTCATACATCCTGCGATCGCAACCCCTGCATAGATTCCTGAATACATAAATCTGGTTGCCGGATTTGTGATAGATGAGAAAAATGTCGCTCTTAAGGAGTAATATGCAAGATCATCATTGATCTGATCAAACTCTTCCTGTGCTTTTTCTCCATGATCAAACACTTTGACTACTTTAATATTTCCAAGCATTTCATTGACAAATCCTGTCATATTTCCTCTAGTCTGTGATTGTTTCCGGAACATATTAAAACTTCGCTTTGAGATAAAACTTGCGATAAAAAACGAAAACGGACTTAAAATAACAACGACCAATGTGATCCATGGATTGATTCCTAACATAAAACAAATGGTTCCAATGATCGTGATCACACCAGTAAATAACTGTGTAAATCCAAGCAGCAATCCATCCGTAAACTGATCAATATCCGTTACGATACGGCTGATCAAGTCTCCTGAGGAGTGTGCATCTACATAAGATAATGGCAGTTTCTGCAAATGCTCAAATGCCTGAATCCTTAAATCTTTTCCAATCTTATATGTAATCTGGTTATTGACATGATTCATCAGCCACTGCGCTGCTGCCGTCAATACGATACAGATCACGATCGTTTTTATAATACTTATCAATCTTGCAAAATCAACATTTCCTTTTGATATAATGCAATCCACACCTTGTCCTGTCAGAATCGGAACATAAAGTGTCAGTGCCACACTGATCATCGCCAACACTAAAGACGCAAAGATCAAAAATCGATAAGGCTTCATATATTCCATGATCCTTTGTAATGTCTTTTGTTTTTTGTCTTTCTTCATGATCTTATGCCTCCTCTCCTGCCATCTGTGATGCACAGATTTCTTTATATACCTGATTCTCTTTTAATAGCTGTAGATGAGTCCCGATTCCTGCAATCTTTCCATCATCTAACACTAAGATATGGTCAGCATTACGAATCGTTGATACTCTCTGAGATACAAGAAATACTGTCATATTATCTGTATTTTCTTTGATCGCTTTTCGAAGTCTTGCATCTGTTGCAAAGTCAAGTGCGGATGCACTATCGTCAAGAATTAAGATCTCAGGTTTACGTACTAATGCTCTTGCGATCGTTAGTCTCTGTTTTTGTCCGCCAGATAAGTTTCCTCCATTTTGTTCAATTCTAAAGTCTAATCTCTGTTCCTTCTGATCAACAAATTCTCTTGCCTGTGCGATATCCAATGCCTGATAGATTTCTTCATCTGTGGCATCTTCTTTACCCCATTTCATATTATCTCTTAGGCTTCCTTCAAACAACGATGCTTTCTGCGGAACAAATCCGATCTTTCCTCGGATAAATTCTGGTTTTAATTCTTTCTCATCAACTCCACGGTATAGAATTCTTCCTGATGTCACATCATATAATCTTGCGATCAAAGATACAAAAGTACTCTTTCCTGACCCTGTACCTCCAATCACCCCGATCGTTTCGCCTTCTTTCACCGCAAAATCAAATGGATGGATCGTCTCTTTTCTTGCACCATGATAGACAAACGATGTATCTTTAAACTCAAGAATAGGTGTATCTTTCTTCTCTTCTATATCTGTTTTTCCAGTTTCCTTCATGGATGGCTCTAATGCAAAAATCTGATCCACACGGTCAAGACTTGCAAACGCTCTAGATAAGATGATCAAAAGATTCGCAAGTTTTACAAGTTCTACAAGGATCTGTGACATATAATTGATCAGGGCAATGATCTGTCCTTGTGTTAAATAACCCAGATCAACCTGTTTTCCACCAGACCATAGGATTGCAATGATCCCCAAATTAATGATCATGTAAGTCAGAGGATTTAGTAACGCTGAAATCTTTCCAACGTGGATCTGTTTGTTATAAAGCTGTCCACTTTGTAATCTGAAATTTTCTTCCTCACTTCTTTGTCTGTTAAATGCACGGATCACACGAATTCCAAGAAGATTTTCCCTTGTACTTTTTAATACTCCATCGACCTGTTTTTGTACTTTCTTATACATTGGCATCGTGATCCATAAGATCAGTCCAACAACCACTGCCAATGCTGTGATCGTAAATACAAAGGAAACCGCTGCCTTATGATCCACCGTAAATGCCATGAACATCGCACCAAATACAACAAATGGTGACCTTAAAAACAAACGCAAGAACATGTTAACTCCATTTTGCACCTGATTGATATCATTACTCATACGGTTGATCAGCGTTGATGTCCCAACCTGATCAATCTCCTGATAAGAAAATTGATTTATATGTGCAAACAAATCACTTCTCATCGACTTTCCTGTATACACAGCCGATCTTGCCGCAAAATACTGTGCTGTGATAGAAAATGAAAATCCAATGATTCCAAGTAAGATCAATAATCCTCCCATCTTCCACAAATATCCAATATCGTGATGTCCGATTCCTACATCGATCATGCTGGCAACGACCAATGGTACAAATAGTTCAAAACTAGCTTCCAGCATCTTAAATAATGGTGCAAGGATCGTAACACAAAGATGCTCCTTTAAATATCCTAGTAACCGTTTCATCGATTCGTACTCCTTCTTTTATCTTACTATTTTCTTTAGTATACACCATTTTATTTTTATTTGAACATAGTCCCAGATATTTTACGAAAACAAAAAAGTACCGCTTAGAGCCAGGTAACATGCTCTAAACGGTACGGGGATGATTTATGGTTCAAAAAGAGTTATTTGTCTTCCTTTTGAACAGAACAATATCCTTGTGGGTGGCTGCTGTGCCATTTCCATGCGGATGCAATAATTTCTTCAAGATCTGCATGTTCTGGCTTCCATCCAAGGATATTCTTCGCTTTTTCACTGGAAGCGATCAAGACAGCCGGATCTCCAGCTCTTCTTCCTTCTTCCACAGCCTTGATCGGCTTTCCTGTCACTTTTCTGGCTGTTTCGATAACTTCTTTTACGGTAAATCCAACACCATTTCCAAGATTGAAGATGTTGCTTTCATTACCTTCCATTAAGTATTTCACTGCCAGAATATGTGCCTGTGCAAGGTCTGTTACATGAATATAGTCTCTTACACAAGTTCCATCTTTTGTATCATAATCCGTTCCAAAGATACTGATTGCTTCTCTTTTGCCATTTGGCACCTGTAAGATCAATGGAATCAGATGTGTTTCTGGATTATGATCTTCTCCGATCTGTCCACTTACATGTGCTCCGCAGGCATTAAAGTATCTTAAAGATACATAACGAAGTCCATGTGCACGACCAACCCACTTAAACATCTTTTCCATGGAAAGTTTTGTCTCTCCATAAGTGTTTGTTGGCTCTGTGCGGTCTGTCTCTACGATCGGTACTTTCTCTGGTTCTCCATAAGTTGCTGCTGTTGAGGAGAATACGATCTTATCGATGCCATGTTCTACTAAGGACTGTACCATTGTCTTTGTTCCACAAAGGTTATTATCATAATATTTTAATGGATTTACCATACTTTCTCCAACTAAGGAGTTCGCTGCGAAATGGATCACTGCATCGATATCTTTTTCCTGATCTAGGACACTGTCTACAAATGCTTTATCTCTTAAGTCTCCTTTGTAAAACTTTGCTTTTGGATGAACAGCCTCAATATGTCCTGTTTCCAGATTGTCGATGATCACGACTTCTTCCCCTGCATCGATCAGTTCATAAACTGTATGAGAACCAATATAACCAGCTCCACCTAATACTAATATTTTCATCTGTCATTTCCTTTCTGAACTCAATTACAAAGTTGCAATAAATCGGTCAAATGCTTTTCTTCCTTCTTCCGTGCATTTATAAACTCCGGCATCTTCTAAAACTTTAACGAATACTTGTCCGATCTCTTCTTTTAAGATATCTTCTACATTTTCTTCATTGATATCTTCATATTTTTCTTTGATCTCATCAACCCATGGTGCATGTTTCTTAAGATCTTCATACTGGCTGACATCTTCACCCTTCACAAGACATTCACTTAAATGTTCCATCTCTGCTTTTAATCTGGATGGAAGTACTGCAAGTCCCATAACCTCGATCAGTCCGATATTTTCTTTCTTGATATGATGATACTCATTATGTGGATGATAAAGTCCTAATGGACATTCTTTCGTTGTGATGTTGTTACGAAGTGTCAGATCCAGTTCATACATATCGCCTTTTTTACGTGCGATCGGTGTGATCGTATTGTGTGGTTCTCCATCTGTCTCAGCAAAAATATATGCCTCTTCATCGGTATATCCACGCCATTTTTTCAAAATATAGTCTGCAAATTCAATGAGTCGTTTTTCATCTTTGCACTGAATACGGATTACTGATAATGGCCAATGAACGATTCCTGCTTTCACATCTTCGTATCCTGGAATGACAAATTCTTTCTCGATCGCTGCACGTTCCATGGCAAATTCATAATGTCCACCTTGGAAATGATCATGTGTTAAGATAGAACCTCCAACGATTGGAAGATCAGCATTGGATCCTAGGAAATAGTGTGGAAACTGTTTTACAAAGTCAAATAGTTTTGTAAATGCTGCCTTATCAATCTTCATTGGTACGTGCTGTCCGTTAAATACGATACAGTGTTCATTGTAGTATACATATGGAGAGTACTGGAATCCCCATTTGCTGTCATTGATCACAAGCGGCATAATTCTGTGGTTCTGTCTTGCTGGATGATTCATTCTTCCTGCATATCCTTCATTTTCCATGCAAAGCTGGCACTTTGGATAAGAACTTTGTTTTGCATTTTTTGCTGCTGCAATTGCTTTTGGATCTTTCTCTGGTTTGGACAGGTTGATCGTGATGTCGATATCTCCGTATGGACTGTTTACTTTCCATTTCATATCTTTTTTGACGCGGTCTCTTCGGATATAGTTCGTATCCTGACTGAATTCATAGAAAAATTCAGTTGCTTTCTTTGGACTCTCTTCGTAATAGGTACGGAATTCTTTGATGACCTGGCTTGGTTTTGGTGTCAGGATTCCCATTAATTTTTGTGTCAAATAAATCTCTTGTCACGATATCATCACTTTTGATGATATAGCGATCATAAGCTGTATCTGTCAGACGATCTAAAATCTCTGGCAGGATGATTTCTTCTCCTTCAATATCAGGATCTTCATATTCATCTAATCGAAACACTTCCAGATATTGATTGATCGTATAGATTTCATCTTCTGGCATGATCAGTTTTTTTATCAAGTCCATATGTTACAAGTTTTTTGATATCTTTTTGTAAATCCATCTTATTCCACCTCAAATCGATATGTTGTTACTGCTTCGTATTCTTCGCCTTTTCTTAAAATTACCTTTGGTTCTTTTTCTATATGTATGGAGTTTGGTAAGAACTGGGCTTCTAAGGCAACACCATCTCTGTTTTCATATGGTTTCCCACCTTTTCCATTACATCCGCCAGACAGGAAGTTTCCTGTGTATACCTGAATGCAAGGAAGTGTTGTTGTCATTGTTAATTTTCTTCCAGTTTCTTTGTCATATAGGATCAACTGGTCTTCTTCATCTTTTACCATGAAAGAATGATCATAACCTCCGGCAAGTTTTAACTGTTCATGATCATCGTTGATCCGCTCTCCGATCTCATGAAATTCTTTAAAGTCAAATGGTGTGTTTTCTATCTTTAAAAATGTTCCATTGGCAAGACAGTTTTCATCAACACATGCAATCTCATCCGCTTTTACTTTCAACTGATGATGATAAATTTTATCTTTTCCAGCAGATAAATTAAAGTAAGAATGATTTGTGATATTGATCAGTGTATCCTGATCGGATACTGCTTCATATTCCATTTTTTAATGTATTATCGCATAAACGATACACAACTTTCAGATAAAGACTTCCCGGATACCCCTCTTCCATATCTGGTGAGAGATAGATAAAACGGATTCCATCTTCCAACAATTCATATTTAAATATCTTTTGATTAAATCCTTTGATTCCTCCATGGAGAGAATTCTTTCCATTGTTTGCTGCCAATTCGTATGTCTTTCCATTTAATTCAAACTTTGCATCTCCGATACGATTTGCAACACGTCCAGCGATCGCTCCCATGTAACTTCCATCTCCATGCCAGCAATCTTCCACATTCTCAAATCCAAGAACAACATCCCCAAAGTTTCCTTCTCGATCCTTTGTAAATACAGATAATATATGACATCCAAGATTACTTGTGATCACTCTGATCTCATCGTTTTTTAATTCAAATAAGCAGACTCCGTTATCTCTTTGTTCTATCATTCTTACTTTCATCATCTTATAATACCTTCATTCCTCCGTATGGGCGTACTTTTAAGACATGACATGCTCCTTCACCAAATACATGTTCCATGTTCTTTTTGTACATACTAACAATATCATTTGGTACAAATGCCTGAATCGTTCCTGCAAATCCTCCTCCATGAACTCGGCTAACTCCTTTATCTCCTAAAGAAATATCACTGATCGCCAATCCGATTGATACACTCTGATTTGTCAGGTCGTGGCTTGAATATACATTTTGTAAATATTTAAAGGATGAATCCCCAGATTCTTTGATCAATTTCTTAAATGTATCAAAATCTCCTTCTTCTAAAGCTTTTACCTGCTGATCTACACGTTTATTTTCCTCAAATAAATGCATTGCACGAAGAACTGCTCTATCTCCTAAGATTTCTCTGATCTTTGGTAGATTTAAGTAAAAATCATCTTTATCAACTTCTCTTAATGCTTCCTGATTAAAGTAATTGGCAACTTTCTTCATTTCGTATGGAATTGCTGCATAATCATCTGTTAAATCTGCATGAGATCCTTTTGTATCCACAATGCATAAGCTGTGTCCATATTCTTCAAAATCCACTTCAACCTTTTTGATCTTTGGACTTTGAGGATCTTCAAAATCAATATTGATCAGACCTCCAATGGAAGATGCCATCTGATCCATCAATCCACATGGTTTTCCAAAGTATACATTCTCTGCATACTGTCCGGCCTGCGCCAAAAATACAGGATCGATCTTCATATCGTTATATAACCCAGATAAAATATTTCCGATCAATACTTCAAATGCAGCAGAAGATGACATTCCAGCCCCATTTAATACATCACTTGTCACATAAGCTTCAAATCCACCGATTTTATATCCTTCTTCTTTTAATTTAGAAGCAACTCCCTGAATCAGTGCCTGTGATGTTCCTTTTTCTGCTTTGGCTGGGTCAAAAGAACTAAGACTTACTATGATTCTTTCATATCCTTCTGATTTCAGATCAATCACATCATCATCTCTTTTTGCAACGATTGCGATCGCATCCAAGTTAATGGAAGTTGCAAGAACTTTTCCAAACTGATGGTCTGTATGGTTTCCTCCTACTTCACTTCTTCCTGGAGCACTATAGATTTCTACTTCTTTTTCTCCATAAATCTTTTCAAAGGATTCTAATGCTTTGATGTAGCGTTCCTGCTGATATTCAATCACTGCTTCATCTACATAAATATCTTTTAATAACTGATCATATTTTCCTTCTTTAAAAGCTTCTTCTAATTTTTTAATACTGTTCGGCATTGCGGTTTGCTCTCCTTTCTTCGATCGTCTGAATAACTTTCTTCATAAAACTGTCATCCAGATGATATGCTTTTTATAAACTACATAGGCTACAAGCATGGACACCGCTGGGATCGCACACATTAAAAATCTGATAGAATTCAATGTCAGTGCTGACTGTACAGCGTTTGGATTTGGAATATATCCTGTACGTTCCAGTGCAAATCCAATGAAAAGTGATGTTAAAGCCGCTGTAAATTTTACGATCAATGTCTGTAAAGAGAATACAACGGATTCATTTCTTGTTCCCAGTTTGTACTCACCATAGTCAACAACATCAGATAAGAATACTGTCGCACATCCAAGTTCTAATCCTGTTCCTGTCTTTACAATCACTCCTGAAATTGCTGTTAATACAATGTTCTGTGGGCATACAAATCCAACAACTAATAATAATGCTAAACCAATAAATGGTAAAATACATGCCAGTAAAAATGATGTATGTCTTGATAATTTCTTTGCTACTTCTGGGAAGATGATCAATCCAACAACTTCTGCGATAGATGCACTGATCATAAAAGCTGATAACATGTTGGCATTTCCACATACATATGTAAAGTAGTAAACTGCAACACCCATGATAAACTGAATTCCTACATTATATAAAAGGATCAGTCCTACTGCTGACTGTAACTGGTCATTTCTCTTAATGATTGAGAATACATCTTTAAAAGAAATCTTCTCACTTGGTGCATTGTTTTCTTTTACTTTTAAGTTGCAGACTGCAACTCCGATCGTAAGAATAAATGTTCCTGCAATGATCATAGCAAAACGATGATATCCGATATATCCTCCACCTAAGGCTGCAATGATCTGAACACCGAATCCTGCGATGACTAATGACTGTCCAATACTTGCGAAAATTCTAGGTAAAACGGAAACAACTTCTCGTTCGTGTGGATCTGATGTAAGGTTTGGAATTACGGACCAGTATGGAATATCCATGATCGTATAAGTCATTCCCCATAATACATAGATCACTGCAACGAAGATGCAAAGTGAAGTTCCTGTTAATTTAAAGTCAGTAAATAATACGACAAAGACAACGGAATTGACTAAAGTTCCGATCACTAGCCATGGTACGAATTTTCCAAAGCGTGATCTTGTGTTATCTACGATCATTCCCATAAACAGATCGTTAAATGCATCCCAAAGTTTTGCTACGAAGAAAACGATTCCTACAAAACCCGGTGATACTTTCAACACATCCGTAAAGTAGATCATAGCGAATGTCGCCATCATTCCATAAATTAAATCTTTTCCCAATGCTCCAAATGCAAAAGTATATTTTACTCTGCCTGGAACCTTTCCATTAGTTGTTCCCATTTTTCTTTCCTCCTGTTTTTAGTAAGCTGTCTTTGATACTTGTATAGTAAAACTTTTTAGTAAAATTGTCAATATGTTTTTACTAAATTTTTTACTTTTATTTTACTAAATTTACTTTTGTGCTTTTCTCTGTTATAATGAGATAAATTAATATTTATGAGAAAGGATTTTATCTCCATGGCAACAATCAAAGACATTGCACAGAAAGCATCTGTTTCTGCTGCAACTGTATCAAGAATTTTAAACCAAGACGATACCCTGAGTGTAACCGACGAAACAAAACAGCGCGTTTTAAAGGTTGCCCAGGAATTAAATTATACAAAGCATCTAAAAAATACCGTTGAAAAATCGATTTCTATCGGTATCTTTCAATGGTATTCTGTCTTTCAGGAACTGGAAGATCCTTATTATCAGGCAATCCGTGTCGGTATTGAAAAATATTGTGCCGATCATAATATCCACGTTGTCCGTGCTTTCCAGAGCGATTGCAATTATCCTGACACACTCAAGGATCTTCAAGGTCTGATTTGTATTGGTAAATTTAATAAATCTCAGATTAAGTCTTTTCAAAAACTTAATTCCAACACTATTTTTGTCGATATGAAGACACCAAAGATTTATTGTGATACGATCAATCTTGATTTCCAACAGGCAGTTACTGAAGCACTAGATTATTTGTATGATCTTGGCCATCGAAAGATTGCTTATCTTGGCGGGAAGGAAGTTCTCGCTGATAACAGTGTATATTTTGAAGAACGTAAAGATACCTTCATCAACTTCTGCCAGGAACATTCCATTGACCATGAATCTTTTATTTATGAAGGAGATTATTCTGCTGAATCCGGATATAGCATGACAAAACAAATGATTGCTGATGGCGACCTTCCAACCGCTATTTTCTCTGCCAGTGATCCTCTTGCAATCGGTGCAATGCGTGCTTTATATGAGAATGGTTATAAAATTCCAGATGATATATCCATCATTGGTTTTGATGATATCAGCGTTGCAAGTTTTTCAAACCCTCCGCTGACAACGATTCATACACCGGCTGAATTTATGGGAGAATATGCTGCTCATTATATTTTACTTCGGACAAAAGAGGATTCTCTGAATCAGCAAACTCCGATTCGTCTGACACTTCCATGCAATCTTATTGTTCGTAACTCTTGTGCTGCTCCGCGCAAACAGTCATAATATTTAGTAATATTTTTACTTGTTTTTCTAAGCATAGAAAAAACTGCATGCGGTCAGCATGCAGTTTTTCCCAAGAAGGAGTAAAAAGTTAATAGGTAAAATTTATTTATGAAAATGGATTCTCAGTCTTATAAAGCATATTCTTTGGCTGATTAAATCCAATCTCATCGACATCAACACCAATGTATTTGAATACTTCATATAAAGTTTTTTCCAAAATGACCAAAAGCAACAGCTCCATGGTGTGGGAAATTCTTTTCGATCAGTACATGGCGGTAAAATCTTCCCATTTCTGGGATAGCAAATACACCAATAGATCCGAAAGATCTTGTTGCTACTGGAAGGATTTCTCCTTGTGCAACGTACGCTCTTAATTTTGTATCTGCTGTACTTTGTAAACGGAAGAATGTAATATCTCCTGGTGCGATATCACCTTCTAATGTTCCCTGTGTCACTTCTTCCGGTAATGTTCTTGCCATGATCTTCTGATATTTCATCTCACAGAAAGATAATTTAGATTTTGCTGTGTTTCCACAATGGAATCCCATAAATGTATCTTTTTGTGTATAGTCATAGTTATCTTTAATTTCTTCATTATACATATCTGCTGGTACGGAGTTGTTGATATCTAATAATGTCACAGCATCCTGACTTACAACCGTTCCAATAAATTCGCTTAATGCACCATAGATATCTACTTCACAGGATACTGGAATTCCCTGTGCTGCCAAACGACTGTTTACATAACATGGTACAAATCCAAACTGAGTCTGGAATGCTGGCCAGCATTTTCCGGCAATTGTTACATATTTTCTGTAACCTTTATGATCCCTGATCCAGTCTTTTAATGTCAGTTCATACTGTGCAAGCTTGGAAAGAATCTCTGGTTTTTTATTTCCTGCACCCAGTTCTTCTTCCATTTCTTTTATGATCGCAGGAATTCTTTCATCCCCTTCATGCTGATTAAATGCTTCAAATAAATCTAATTCTGAGTTTTCTTCAATTTCGATTCCAAGATCATATAATGGTTTGATCGGTGCATTACATGCAAGGAAGTTCAGTGGTCTTGGTCCAAAACTTATGATCTTCAATTCACTTAATGCTTTTACTGTTCTTGCGATTGGCAAAAATTCATGGATCATATCTGCACATTCTTCTGCTGTTCCTACTGGATATTCAGGAATATATGCTTTTATATTTCTTAATTTCAGATTATAACTTGCATTTAACATTCCACAATATGCATCTCCTCTTCCATCTAAGAGGTTATCACCACTTTCCTCAGCTGCTGCCACAAACATCTTTGGTCCATCAAAGTGTTTTGCAAGAAGTGTTTCTGAGATTTCTGGTCCAAAGTTTCCAAGATAAACAACTAATGCATCACATCCTGCTTTTTTAATATCTTCTAATGCCTGTACCATGTGAATCTCACTCTCCACGATACAGACTGGACATTCATAAATGTCCTCAGGATCATATTTTTCTTTATATGCTTTTATCAATGCTTCTCTTCTTGTAACTGATAAACTTTCTGGGAAGCAGTCACGACTGACTGCTACGATCCCGATCTTTGTTTTTGGCATATTATTCATACTGTTTTCCTCCTTTAATACATCAACCAAATATAACTATCTACTTTTCATTACCTTGTGCTAGACGCTTCTCACGAATTGATTTAAATACACTCTGTAAGATTACGAAGAAGCAAAGAAGTAATGCGATCACGATTCTTGTCCACCAGGATGATAATGTTCCCTGGAATGTAATGATCGTTTCAATGATACCCTTGATCAGTGATCCAAATAGTGATCCTACGACAGTTCCAACACCTCCTGTTAAAAGTGTTCCACCAATAACTGCTGCTGCGATCGCATCCATCTCAAATCCTCTGGCCTGCTCTACGAATCCACCACAAGAGTTTAAGCAGAAAGCAAATCCAGCTAATGATGCTAAAAATCCATTTAACACATAAACTTTTAATTTTGTAACTTTAGGATTTAATCCCATTAATAATGCAGACTGTTCATTTCCACCTACTGCAAATACGGCACGTCCAAATTTTGTGTATCGAAGGATCACAAAGGAAATCGCTACAACCAATAATGCAATGACAACACTTAGGTAGATATAAGGATGCATTGCAACTCCTCGGTTGTTGTAATATGTAATAAATCCAAAATAAATTCGATAGTTTGCAAGACTTAAAAATGTTGGATTTTCAATACTGATCATATCGGAACTAATCAATGCTGTAAGACCTCTGGCAAAGAACATTCCTCCAAGTGTTACGATGAATGGCTGTATTTTTAAATAAGCTACTAAAAATCCTTGAACCAATCCGAAGATCACACCAAATGCTAATACCAGAATAATTGCAACGACTGCGCTCATATGCTTCACTTCCATCATCCATGCAAGCATCATACAAACAACACCGATGACGGAACCGATCGAAATATCGATTCCTCCTGTGATCAGTACAAATGTCATACCAACGGCTGCAATGATCAATCCAGCATTACTAATGAACAAGTTTAAAAACACCTGTGGGCTTGTAAAGTTTCGATCTCCGTAAAGGATCGCACCTGCAATATAGAGTACGAAGAATAATACGATCGTAACTGCAAGCAAAAATCCATTTCCTCTAAGTTTATTTTTAATTTTCTCTACCATTGCCATTATGCCACCTTCTCTCCAGCAGTTTTTGCTGCACGTTTTGCTTTAATACGATTTAAGTATTTCTTAAATTCTGGAGACTGTAATGTCACGATTATGATAACCACGATTGCTTTATAAAGTGGAAGCTGATCTCCAGTTACTTTCATTGCATATAATGTTGTAGATAATGCCTGGATCGTGATCGCTCCAATAACACTTCCTGCGACTGAGAATTTACCACCTGCAAGAGAGTTTCCTCCAAGTGCTACTGCTAAGATCGCATCTAATTCCATCAAGTTTCCTACGTTATTTGCATCAATGGATGTGATTCTTGATGTTGCGATCATTCCTGCGATTCCTGCACAAAGTCCGCAGGCTGCATATGTGATAAAGATGATCTTTGTAGAATTCAGTCCAAACAAACGACTGGCTCTTGGGTTGATACCTACACTTTCAATATACAATTTTGTTGCTGTCTTATTTAAGAATAATGTTGCTAAAATGACTACAATGATCGCTACCAGAATCGGTGTTGGAACTGGAATATGTGGCAGAAATCCTCCTAAATACTTAAAGCTGTCCACTTTGACATATAAGTTATTTCCACCTGTGATCAACTGTGCCATTCCTCGTCCTGCGGTAAATAAGATCAAGGTTGCTACCATTGGCTGGATCTTCATATTCGCAACTAAGAATCCGTTCCACATACCACATAATACAGATACCACAAGCCCGATCAGGATTGCTGCGATCCAAGGAATTGCATATGTTTCTCCACTTCCAAGAAGATAAACAGATACAGCTCCTGATAATGCCATGATCGCTCCGACAGAGATATCAGTTCCTGCACTGGATGCTACACAAAGTGTCATACCAACTGCTAAGATGATCAATTCACTGGATCGGTTGAAAATATCGACCAGATATCCATATAACACACCATTTTTAATTGAGATTTCAAAAAATGATGGGGATTTTATAAGGTTAAATAATAATACAAGTGCCAGACATACAATTGGCCAGAAGAGGCGATATGTTGTCATCTTTTTTAATTTATCCATAATTATTTGTCACCTCCTGCGATTGCTTTCATTACATTTTCCTGTGATAATTCACTCTCTTCCAATTCTCCGACTTTCTCACCATCTCGTAAGATTCCCATGTGAGTCACGGTACGAAGCATTTCTTCTACTTCGGATGAAATAAATACAACAGACATTCCTTCATTTGCAAGTTTTACGACTAATTTCTGAATCTCTGTCTTTGTTCCGACATCAATACCTCTGGTTGGTTCATCAAGGATCAGGAAATCTGGTTCTGTCATCAGCCATCTTCCGAGGATTACTTTCTGCTGATTACCACCACTTAATGATTTGATCGGTGTTTCTCTGCTTGCTGTCTTAACCTGCAGCATCTTAATATACTTATCTGTCAACTCTTCCTGTTCTTTTCTGCTCATCAGTTTGAACATTCCTCGTTTTGCCTGAAGTGCCAAAATCATGTTTTCTCTTACAGAAAGATCTGCAATGATTCCTTCTACTTTACGATCTTCCGGACAATATGCCATTCCTTTATGCATTGCATCAATTGGTGCTTTGACATCTAATTTTTCTCCTTTGACATATAATTCTCCTCCATCTGGTTTATCTGCTCCATAAATCGCTCTTACAAGTTCAGAACGTCCAGATCCTAATAATCCAGATAATCCAACAACTTCTCCTTTATGGATCTTAATGTCAAATGGTTTGATCGTTCCTTTATGATAAAGACCTTTTGCTTCGATCACAACTTCGTCGCTTTGTTTCTTTGATGATGTTCCACTTCCTTTGATGTCTGCCAGATCATCAAATTCTTTTCCCATCATTGTTGCAACTAATTTAAATCTTGGAAGCTCTTCTGTCTTATATTCGCCTACAAAATGTCCATTCCTAAGTACTGTGATCCTGTCACAGACTGCATAGACCTGTTCCAAAAAGTGTGTTACGAATACGATCGCTGTTCCGCGTTTCTTTAGCATATTCATAACCTTAAATAATTTCTCAACTTCTCCTTCATCAAGACTTGATGTTGGTTCATCAAGGATCAATACTTTTGACTGAATGTCAACTGCTCTTGCGATCGCCACCATCTGCTGAATCGCTACGGAATAGTTTTCCAATTCCTGTGTGGCATCAATTTCTAATTCCAGATTATCAAGGATCTTCTGTGCCTGTGTATTCATCGTCTTCCAGTCGATCCTCCCCATTTTCATTGGTTCTCTTCCGATAAAGATATTTTCTGCTACCGTTAGATTCGGACACAGGTTTACTTCCTGATAAACGGTGCTGATTCCATTGTTTCCCGCTTCTTGAGGGGATGTGTTAATAATACTTTTTCCATCCATGATGATCTCACCTGTCTCAAATTCCTCAACTCCTGTAAGAACTTTGATCAGTGTAGATTTTCCTGCACCATTTTCTCCCATTAAGGCATGAATCTCTCCTTCTCTCAATGTAAGCTGTGCATCGGACAGTGCTTTCACTCCCGGGAATGTTTTATTAATATGTCGCATGGATAGAACTGTCTTCTTTTCATCACTCATGACAATTCTCCTTTCTTTTCATGATTTTTGAGCCGATTTTAATGAAAATGCCCTGATTTTTGGTATAAAAATTACAGGATAAGTCAGATTGTTCTGACCCAGAGCCTGCAATCTTTATTTGTAGTATGATTGTTAATAGTTACATGTGTGTACTTAAGGGGATTTTCAACAATGTTTATTAATATGCACGTTTGTTAATAACTTCTTTTGTAGTATTATCTTTTGTAAATACCTGCTCATCTACATACTGGATCTTATCTACTTTTTCACCTTTCATGATCTTCTTAGCTAATTCAGCTACACGAGGTCCATGAAGTGGGTTACATTCAAATTCAGCATTGATCTCTCCAGACTGAACTTTCTTTAATGCTGCTTTGATCGCATCGAAAGAAATGATCGTTACGTCTTTACCAGGTGTTTTTCCTGCTGCTTTTAATGCATCGATTGCTCCGAATGCCATGTTATCATTCTGTGCTACTACAACATCAATGTCTTTGTTCTGTTTTAAGAAAGATTCCATAACTTCCTGACCTTTTGCCTGTGTAAATTCTCCTGTCTGAGAAGCAATGATCTTGAAGTTTTTCTGATCTTTGATTCCTTCTTTAAATCCTTTTGTACGTCCGATTTCTGCAGAAGAACCAATCGTTCCCTGTAATACAGCGATGTTTACGTCACCTTTTTCTTTTCCCTTTTCTTTAATTAACCATTCAGCCGCTTTCACACCTTCTTTTTTGAAGTCTGATCCAACCCATGCTGTGATCAGTGAATCATCAGAAGTTTTGATCTGACGGTCAACTGTGATAACTGGAATGTCAGCTTTCTTTGCTTCTTTTAAAACTGTTTCCCAACCTGTTTCTGTTACAGGTGCGATTGCGATCACATCAACACCCTGTGTGATAAATTCTCTGACCGCTTTTGTCTGATTTTCCTGTTTCTGCTGAGCATCTGCAAATGATAATTTAAATCCGTTCTTTGCTGTTAATTCAGATTTCATAGACTTTGTATTCGCTACACGCCAATCACTCTCAGCTCCAACCTGTGAAAATCCGATGTTGATCTCTGAAGTTTCCTTCTTTGAAGAACCACTGTCTTTCTTGTTTCCTCCACCACAACCAGTAAGCATTGTTCCGATCATCATTGTTGCAAGTAAACCTGCAGCCACCTTCTTAATACTTCTTCTCATTATGATTTCCTCCTTTTTCTTTTTTAATTTTTTCGTTTCCTTAATTACAAGTTATATTTTACTTGAAATTGTATTTCTTTCAATGCAATTTCTTTTTGCATTCGGTGGATTATTTTATGAAATTTTATCTTGTCTGTTTAAAGTTTGATTTTTTTGATAATGGTTTGAATTTTTTGATTTTTGATTATTTTTTCTCTGCTTGTCTAGTCTTCGGTACAACTACGATCACCTTAGTTCCAATATCTGGTTCACTTTCAAGGATCAACCCATATTCTTCTCCATAATATAATTTAATCCGCCGATTTACATTTGCAATTCCAAACCCTGTTGTCCTGTTTACCCATATATCTTCATACATTTCTTTATTGATCTGAACTACCTGCTCAGGCTGCATACCAACTCCATTATCTTCAACAATCAGGTAATATATTATTTTCCATCATCTACACTGGAAATCTTTATCATTCCTTTTTCTCTTTGTTTTTTCAATCCATGATATAATGCATTTTCTACTAATGGCTGTAAAGTGATCTTTACAATATCATTTTTCTTGATCTCATCTGGGACATCAATAGAATATTCCATAATATCCCCGTATCTTAATTGTTGTATCTTTAAATAATTTTCAACATGCTCTAATTCTTCCCTGATCGTTATCTTATCTTCTCCGTGACTTAAACTTGTACGGAAAAAGCCAGACAAGGCAGCTACCATTTCTACCACTTTGTCATCCTGATGATCAATGGCAAGCCACATGATCGTATCCAATGTATTATAAAGGAAATGTGGATTAATCTGCTCTTGTAGTAACTGCAGCTCTTTTTTTCGAAGATTTTGTTGTTCTACTTTTACATCTTCGATCAATCTCTCTACCTTTTGTGCCATATGTTCGAAATTATTTGTTAAGATCTGCAGCTCTTCTGTTGTATTTTGAGGTCCATGTACATCAAAATTTCCCTGCGCCACTTCCTTTGTCATCTCACATAACTGTCTGACTGGATAACTAATGCTTTGCGAAATCAATTTCGATAATTTCCATGTTATCAGAGACAAAAACAATACAGCGATCAATGTGATCGTGATCGTATGCATGATTTCTTTTTCCAGTTTTACACGCATACTCTCCATATTCCCAATCTCATAGTAAATGTATTCGGATACTTTTTCTTTAATGATCTCTGTAAATACATTCACATTTAATCTTAATCTCGATTATTTTCCATATAACGTTTTTTTAGATCTGAATGTTTCAATTTCTTCAATGGAAATCTTCAGATTATCCAACAGTTTTCCTTATCTGTCTCGTTCTTAATTTTACTTTCATCTGTTACAGCATTTTTCATTTCAGTTTCCTTTACCAGCTCCTTCGCTT
>ENA-OQDC01000407-OQDC01000407.1-human-gut-metagenome-genome-assembly--contig:-NODE-407-length-31519-cov-7.370986_pt1 | contig 31519 bp, 30 predicted proteins | sample MGYA00242770_ERZ504601 | MGnify/ENA primary metagenome ERZ504601 (study PRJEB26092, sample SAMD00036305) | human gut metagenome | host: Homo sapiens | study: EMG produced TPA metagenomics assembly of...
GCCAAAATGTGCGAGACTGTCTTGTGCAATTGTGCCGGCCGAGGGAGCGCCGGCGCTCGATTCGCATGGAGTAACCCACAACGATGCTGCTTACGCAAACGACAACGCCCGAGGACGTCAAGGCTCTCGACCGCGCCGAGCTTCCGCTGCTCTGCGGCGAGATCCGCCAGGCAATCCTCGAAAGCTCCGCTGCTGTCGGCGGACACGTTGCCCCCAACCTGGGCGTCGTCGAGCTTACGGTCGCGCTCCATCGCGTGTTTAACTCCCCCATCGACAAAATTGTCTTTGACGTTTCGCACCAGACCTACGCCCACAAGGCGCTGACTGGGCGCGCGTATACCTATATCGACCCGGCACGCTACGGCGAGGCCTCTGGCTTTGCCAATCCCGACGAGTCCGAACATGACCTGTTCGCCATGGGCCACACCTCGACCTCGGTGAGCTTGGGCTGCGGCCTCGCACACGCGCGCGACCTGGCGGGCGATGCGTACAACGTCATCACCATCATTGGCGACGGCTCGCTTTCGGGCGGCCTGGCGTTTGAGGGCTTTAACAATGCCGCCGATCTCGACAGCAACCTGATCATCATCGTCAACGATAACGACCAGTCCATTGCCGAGAACCATGGCGGCCTGTATCGCAATCTGGCCGAGCTACGCGCCAGCAACGGCACCTGTGAGCGCAACGTTTTCCGCGCGATGGGGCTCGACTACCGCTATCTGGACACCGGTAACGATGTATTGGCCCTCGTCGACGCGCTGCAGGAACTGCGCGATATCGATCATCCCATCGTGCTGCACGTCTCCACCGCAAAGGGCAAGGGCTTTGAACCAGCCCAGAGCGACCCCGAGCGCTGGCACCACGTGGGTCCGTTTGACATGGCAACTGGGCGCAAACTCTGCCCGGGTCATCCGAGCGAGCCCGCACCGCGCACCTATGCCGACATTACGGGCGAGGCCCTGAGCGCTGCCATAGAGCGCGATCCGCAGGTTGTGGGCATCACGGCCGCCACGCCCTACATCATGGGCTTTACGCCCGAGCTTCGCGCCGCGGCAGGCAAGCAGTTTGTCGACGTGGGCATTGCCGAAGAGCACGCCGTCACCTTTGCCACCGCGCTCGCCCGCTCGGGTGCCAAGCCGGTCTTTGGCGTGTACGGTACGTTCTTGCAGCGTGCCTACGACGAACTGTGGCACGACCTGTGCCTCAACGACGCCCCGGCGACCATCCTGGTATTTGGCGCGTCGATCTTTGGCACCACATCCGAGACGCATCTTTCGTTCTTTGATATTTCCATGCTGGGCGGTCTTCCCAACATGCACTACTTGGCGCCGGCCTGCATGGAGGAATATCTGTCCATGCTGAGCTGGTCGCTCGATCACCGCGAGCATCCCGTGGCGATTCGCGTGCCGGGCATTGGCTTGGTAAGCCGCCCCGACTTGGCGCCTGCCGAGGACGCCGATTACGGCGCCGTTCGTTACAACGTGGTGCGCCAGGGTCGCGACGTGGCCGTGCTCGCGCTCGGCGATTTCTTTGAGCTGGGCGAGCGCGTGGCAAACCGCTTGGCTGCCGAGTACGGCATCGAGGCCACGCTCGTCAACCCGCGCTATGCAACTGAGCTCGACCGCGAGTTCCTCGACAGCCTCGCCGCCGAGCATCGCGTTGTCGTCACCCTCGAGGACGGCATCTTGGACGGCGGCTGGGGCGAGCGCGTGGCGTGCTACCTGGCCTGCACACCGCTGCGCACGCGCACCTTCGGCATCGCCAAGGGCTTCCCCGACCGCTACAACCCCAACGAGCTGCTCGCTCAGAACGGCATGACGGTCGAGAACATGGCCGCCGAAGCTATAAGGCTACTCAATGAGTAAAAAACCTCCGCAAGGGAAGCACCCCTGCGGAGGTTTTTATTTTCGCGACGCGATTATCTCAATCTGTAACATCTATGGCCCGAATTCTCGTCTACCTGTTACAGATTGAGACAAACCGTCTTTGCCCCTGACCTTTGTCTCAATCTGTAACAGATAGAGACCTTTTGGCCGTCTAACTGTTACAGATCGAGACATTCGAATTCCCCTGAAGAGAAAATCTCAATCTGTAACAGTTACTCGGCAAAAATGGCTGCAGATGTTACAGATCGAGACAAAACAGCGAGGCAGGCAGCTACATCTGCAAGAACCGCCACAAAGGTGCCTGTCCCCTTTGTGGCGGTTTTAGGTCATGGTCGGCGCGAAAAACGAATAACCGTTCATACGCGATCTCCTTACTTATATATGCGTCGCGTTGCCGCCATTATAGCGACCGCTGCGAGCGACCACGCCGTCCGCAAAGCGCTTTCTCAGCTGTAATAACTGACGTTTGCCCAGATAAAACCTGCCAAAATTAACCTGTCCCTTTTTGGTAGGAAGAATTACCCATAAGGTAAGTATGTTTCTGAGTTATTTCGTGTTGACCCGTCTGAGCGGGATAGGGTATAACTCTACTCAACCGCTAGGGATTTTATTGAGAAAGGTGTTCTACCATGAGCAAGAACCTCTCCCAGCAGGTCGTTCTCGACCGCCGCGGCTTTGTCGCCGCCACCTTCGCAACCGTCGCCGGCCTTGGTCTTGCCGGCTGCTCTGACACCAGCGCCGAGGCCGACAAGGGCTCCGCCGCCTCCTCCAAGAGCTCCGAGGATACCGAGGCTTCCACCACGCTCGACGCCAAGGCATTCGACAAGCTCGTCGACAACGGCCCCAAGGCCGATGACGATGCCATCGCCGCCAGCACCTGGGCCACGGCCGTCAAGGACGCCGGCGTCTTTAAGATCGGTGGCGTTCAGACCTCCACGCTCTTCTCCCTCCTCAACGAGAAAGACGGTCAGACCCGCGGCTTCGATGCCGGTATCGCACAGCTCCTGTCCAACTACATTCTGGGCGAGAACAAGGTCGAGATCACGCAGGTGACCTCGGACACGCGCGAGTCCGTCCTGCAGAACGGCCAGGTCGACGCCGTCTTTGCCACCTACACCATCACTGACGAGCGCAAGAAGCTCGTCTCCTTTGCCGGTCCCTATTACTACACGCAGCAGGCCATCCTGGTGCTCGCCGATAACGACAACATCAAGAGCGTCGACGACCTGGCCGACAAGAACGTCGCCGTCCAGTCCGGCTCCAACGGCCCCGCCATCCTGGAGGAGTTCGCCCCCAAGGCCAGCCAGCAGGAGTTCAAGACCGACGAGGAGGCCCGCCAGGCACTCCAGCAGGGCCGTGTTGATGCCTACGTCATCGATAACAACATGCAGCAGAGCGCCCTGGTCCGCGAGCCCGGTAAGTACAAGATCGCCGGCAAGCCCTTCGGCAGCAAGGAGCCCTATGGTATCGGCCTGCCGCTCGATTCCGACGGCGTCGCCTTTGTCAACGACTTCCTTAAGAAGATCGAGGACGACGGCACCTGGACCGAGCTGTGGCAGATCTGCATCGGTGACCGTACGGGCGACACCAATGTTCCCGAGCTGCCCGAGATCGGCGCCTAGGCAGCGAGCCTGGTAACGACCGCAACGAAACCATACGGAAACGCATGATGCGCTTTATTGCGGTAAACTGTTTCCTCACTGAGTTGTCGGGGCTTCCGTACACACGGGAGCCCCTTTCCTTACCGGCGGGAGGTCCGCATGAGTCTCTCCGAGCTCTGGTCGCTCTATGGCCAGAACTATATCGACGCGCTGCTAGCAACCTGGGGCATGACGCTTGAGTCGTTTGCCATCGCCATGGTGCTGGCCGTCGCCGTCACCGTGATGCGCGTGTCGCCGCTCAAGCCGCTGCGCGTCTTTGGCGACCTGTATGTTCAGGTCTTCCGTAACATCCCCGGCATCGCGCTACTCATCATCGTCGTCTATGCGCTGCCGCCGCTCAAGGTCGTCCTGCCCTACCGCACCTGCGTCATCGTCGCCACAGTGCTCTTGGGTTCTGCCTTTGGCTCCGAGAACTTTATGAGCGGCATCAACACCGTCGGTGTCGGCCAGGTGGAAGCCGCCCGCTCGCTGGGCATGAGCTTCAGCCGCATCCTCGCCAAGATCGTGATTCCGCAGGCGCTGCGCTCGAGCGTGTTGCCCATGACCAACCTCTTTATCGCGGTCATGCTCACCACTGCGCTCGGCAGTCAGGTACCGCTTAAACCGCAGGAGCTCACCGGCGTGGTGAGCTACATCAACACGCGCTCGCTCGGCGGCGTCGCCGCGTTCTTTATCTCGGCACTCGGCTACCTGGGCACGGCCTTTGTGGTGAGCCACATTGGCAACTATATCGATAAGAAGGTGAGGATCCTCCGATGAGCAAACATTCCTCCCCTGCACTTACCATGCGCGATGCGCTCTACGAGGCTCCCGGCCCCAAGATGCGCGCCAAGATTCGCATCGGCACCGCCATCTCGCTTGTTGCCGTCGCCGCGCTCGTTGTCCTCGTGCTGCAGCGCTTTTATGTGACCGGTCAGCTTTCGGTCCACTATTGGTATTTCTTTACGCACCTCACTACCTGGAAGTTCTTACTTGCCGGTTTTGAGGGCACGGTAAAGGTCGCGCTCACCGCCGGCGCTATCGCGCTGGTACTGGGTCTGGCCCTCATGCTCGGCCGCACCAGCGACATTAAGCCGCTGCAGCTGGTCTGCCGCGTGCTCACCGATTTCTTCCGTGGCGTGCCGAGCCTCCTGTTCATCTACTTCTTCTTTTTGGTGTTGCCCCAGTACAAGATCGCGCTGCCGTCGTTTTGGATGCTCACACTTCCCGTCGCGCTCGCTGCGGCCGGCGTACTGGCCGAGATCTTCCGCGCCGGCGTCAACGCCGTACCGCGCGGCCAGGTCGAGGCCGCTCAGGCACTCGGTCTCTCCAAGGCTAAAATCACCTTTAAAATCGTGCTGCCGCAAGCCATTCGGTTTATCATTCCGTCGTTGATCTCGCAGCTTGTGGTCGTCGTCAAAGACACCACCGTCGCCTATGTAGTGAGCTACCCCGACCTCATGCAAAACGCCCGCGTGCTCATTACCAACTACGACGCGCTCGTGTCGGTCTACCTGGTTATCGCGGTCATCTACATCCTCATCAACGTCGCGATCAACAAGGCCGCCGTCTACGTCTCGCACAAGACCGGCGCGACCATCATTCGCTAACGATTTACCATTTCGAGTCATAAGGAGCCGAGCACCATGGCACAGAGCACTTCTTCTACCGGCAATCAGCCGCTGATTGAGCTCAAGCACGTCGATAAGCACTATGGCGATCTGCACGTCCTCAACGACATCAATCTCTCGGTCGACCGCGGCGAAGTCGTCGTCGTGATCGGCCCCTCGGGCTCGGGCAAGTCGACCATGTGCCGAACCATCAACCGCCTGGAAACCATCGACTCGGGCGAGATTCTCATCGAGGGCGAGCCTCTGCCGCAGGAAGGCAAGGATCTTGCCCGCATGCGCGCCGAGCTGGGCATGGTGTTTCAGCAGTTCAACCTGTTTGCACATATGACCGTGCTACAGAACGTCATGCTGGGACCGGTCGACGTGCTGGGCGTCTCCAAGGATGAGGCCCGCGAGCGCGCCATGGACCTGCTAGGCCGCGTAGGCGTCGCCGAGCAGGCCGATAAGGTGCCCGCACAGCTCTCGGGCGGCCAGCAACAGCGTGTAGCCATTGCCCGCTCGCTTGCCATGCAACCCAAGGCCATGCTCTTCGACGAGCCCACGAGCGCTCTTGATCCCGAGATGATCAACGAGGTGCTCGAGGTCATGGTCCGTCTGGCCCAGCAGGGCATGACGATGATCGTCATCACGCACGAGATGAACTTTGCCCGTCGCGTGGCCGACCGTGTCGTGTTTATGGCCGATGGCCAGATCGTGGAAACCGGCACGCCCGACGAGTTCTTCGACCATCCCCAGACCAAACGCGCCCAGGACTTCCTCAACTCCATCAAGGGCCACTAACCCAATTGCCATGTTCGCTCGCCATGACCATCCAAACTCGAAAGCAACACCTATGATCGGAACTCGCACTTCATCGTCATACACCCCGCACGTCGACGTCGATCCCGCCGACCGCCCGCTCATCCTCGTCGCGCCGCGCTGGGAAGAGGCGAAGCCGTTTTTAAGCGAGACGCTCTCCCCCAACGAGGAAATCGCAAGTGTCTTTGTCGATGCCATCCTTGCCGCCGGCGGCCTGCCGCTGCAGATGTCCATCACCGAGGACATTGAGGTCATCCGCCATTACGTCGATATCGCCGACGGTATCGCTATTCCCGGCGGCCCGGATGTCAACCCCAAACGCTGGGGCGATGAACGACCCTACGACCCCACCCTCTGCTGCGAGATCCGCGATAGCTTTGAGTTTAAGCTGGTCGGCGAGGTGCTCCGCGCCAAAAAGCCGCTCTTTACCACCTGCCGTGGCACGCAATTGCTCAATGTCGCCACTGGCGGCACCCTGTGCATGGACGTGCCGAGCCTGGGCGCTCGCGAGGGCCGCACGCAGTGGCGCCATACCCACGTGCTCAACGACCCCGTGCATCCCGTCGAGGTCGTGCCGGGCTCGCTGCTGGAGCGCGCGCTTGGCGGGCACAGGCTGATCCAGACCAACTCCGCACACCACTGCTGCGTCGATCATCTGGGTAAGAGCACGCGTTTGGTCGCCAAGGCAACCGACGGCGTTCCCGAGTGCATCGAGGTCGAAGGCCAGCCATTCTGCTTGGGCGTGCAATGGCATCCCGAGTACACCTGGCAGACGCTCGAGACCGACTTTAACCTGTGGAAGTCGTTTGTCGAGGCAGCGGCAAAGGTTAAGCAGGCTCGCTAGCCCGCAAAACCACTCAGGTTAAAGCCTCCTATGCCAGGCGGGCGAACACCAGCCACGGTGCCCGCCCGCCTGCATTTGGTTTGCTCGGTATGATTATCCCTCACAAACAATCAAATAAATCTCGACCGCAATCGGTCGATAGTGAAAGCAAATGGTAAAAACGCTTGCTACGTTTATTAGGCAGTCAATTAAAATCGAAACGCATTGGCCGTCCCCCAACGGGGTCACACCGCAAATCCACATGAGCATCGAGGACGGAAGCGGAAGCATGGAATTGGCCCCGAGCTGTATGTAGATCGCTACAACATTGACAAGCAGCAGCATGCCAATCGGACCGAAGCCGGACCCAAAATAGGAAACAGCAATCACGCAAGAGACCACATATGCAAGGCAGACGACACTCGCCAGAAGAAGTCGATAGCAAAAAATATTCAGGTTGAAATACTGCTGAGCATCCAAAACGATTACGCAGTTAAGACAGTACAAAACGACACTTGACAGGATAAATGCGCCCAAAAGGGCAAAAGAAGACAGCACCACTCGCGCAACGATAGCGCACACACGCTTCCCTCCCCGAGCCTCCGACAACCCCCACGGTTCCTCAATAAAGCCCGAACTGACAAAGCGCGGCACAATGCAAGCCGCGATGAACGGAAAGAACAATGCATGAGCCAACGGGGCCACGTTGAACAGCAGACCGCGGAAAACCTCTGCATTACCAAATAGAAGGACATCCTCTGCCGATAGCCGAAGTGTCGGGTCTGGGAAAAAGCCCAAGAAACTGTTCTCACGGAGGCTACAGAACCACATCGGGAAAGAATTAAGCTGCAATACCACCATGCACGCATAAATTAACAGGATTAAGGCGTACGTCCATTTGCTCACATGCCTCAATTCTGAATGAAGAAATCTTCTAGTCTGGCGAGCCATTGAGCACACCCCCAGCACGAAAGCTCACGAGAGCGTAAATCAATACCGATAGACAGCTGGCTGCCGCGCCATATCCCAGAAGCGTCAGCTGCCCCATATCGCTATACCCAAGGGCACATCCGACTCCAAGGTACGGCCCCGGAAGAAAGAAGATCCATCGCAAGAACGGTATGGGCATCTGAAGGTAAGTTCCGTAGAGCGTCAAGCTCATGACAAATCCAATAATTATCGCAGCCCCGCTCAATACAGCGCTGTCTGTAATCCGATAGATGGTCACCGTCTCCAGCGCAACCGATATCACCAATACAGCGTTGACTATCATTGCAGGCAAAAATGCAGTTAGCATATCGTGCGAGAGGTTATGCCCTCCACGTATTATGGCTATTGCAAAAAGAAGAAGGCAAAGCGCACTATATGCTACGCCAATTATTAAAGCAAACGAAAGCACATGTGCTAGGACCCCATTAAAGCGGGTAAGACCTCTTGCTGAAGAAATTCGGTGCCCCTCTTCATAGCCGCGCTCCTGTAAAATCGCCAGGCAAACGATGAGCGGAACGAACAGAGACGTGCCGGCAAAAGCACTGCGCACAAGGGACTCATCGGGTGCAGAAGGATCGATTACATTCCAGCAGAAACCAATATCCTCCCCAAAAACGCTATTGCCAAAGGCGAGCAACGTTGTTCCGTTTTTTAGAAAGACACCGAAGAGAAGGCCGAACGCCAGAATAAGCGCAAGACCAAACTTCGCCGGAAACATCCTGTGCAAACGCATCATATCTGCCTTTATGGGATGGATCGCCCGCTTCATAGCGAGACCGCCTTCATCAAGCGCCTGTAATACTCTTTTAGGGACGACGCCTCATCCCTTATGACGTCCATCGATTCCTTTTTCAGCAGTTCGCCGTCATGAATAAACACGCAACTTGTTGCAACTGATACCAACTCATCCAAATCATGGCTAGAGACGAGCATGGTCTTACCCTGTTCTCGATTCAATCGACCGATAAGGGCCCATATACTCTCGATGCCCAGCGGGTCTAATCCATTTGCCGGCTCATCGAAAATTAGTACGTCGGTGTCGCCCAACAAAGCCGTAGCTATATCCAGCCGCCGTTTCATTCCCAGAGAAAAACTGTTCACGCTCTTTTTCTCTTCGACGTCCAGCCCGACTAGGCTCAAAACGCGAGGAATCTCACGATTCGCATCAAGCCCCCATTCCGCACATCGGATCCGAAGATTCTCAGCCGCACTGAGGGATTGGTATGCTCCGCAGGAATCTGGCACATAGCCGACACGCGTCCGCATCAGGCTCAGCTCTTTTTTCGACTTGCCCCCAAAGAGCTCCACGCTCCCCGACGACGGCTCGCAGAGGCCCAAGACGATTTTAATAAGCGTGCTTTTGCCCGCACCGTTTGCACCAACAAGGGCAAGGAGCTCAGACTGATGCACCTCGAAGGAAACGTCATGCAAAACGCGCCGTTTCCCGTAGCGCTTTGACACCTTTGATAACTTTATCGCTGATGCGTTCATCGGCCTCCCGTTCTGCTTGATAGCAAAACCGCTCATATCGTTCCTTCTTTCCTTTATCGTTTTTCATAGTTGTTATTGTTTTTCGATAACTCATATTTGTCAAGGTAATCTAAAAGAAAGAACCCGTGTTAGACACGGGCCCCTTTACGCTGATATTTCGTTATAGTTGTTCGCTTTATGCTACTCGTCGCTCAAATCTACAGCAAAGACTGATGTCGGAAGCAACGCCTCATTGCCTCCGCCGTCCCGCATCTGCCTCACGACATTTTTTGCACGCTCAACAATAAGCTCCTCAAGCTCTTTCTCGCTCACGCGCTGAATAATATCTCCCGGTTGACAGTCAAGTTCATCGCAAATATCGAGAAGCGTCTTAAGGCGAATAGCTTTAATTTTTCCGTTTCTTAGCTTAGAAATATTAGCCGGAGTATGCCCCGTGGCACGAATCAGATCAGCACTGGTCTTTCCGGTCTTAAGTAGCTGCGTCTCAAGCTCGATGATGAGATAGCTCATGCTTCCTCCTACACAAGCTCGTCAGACTGCTCTTGGAGCAGCGAGGCATAACTCCAGATCACCGAGATACACAGACAGACAGCCGCGCCGATAAGCGACCCCGCATCAAAGGCAACGCCTTGGCAAATCTCAATAACGAAGGAATGAGGCACGACGTAAAGCTCCAGCCCACCAATGGTAAGATTGACCGATCCGTAGGCACCAATAAGCGAAACCGCGGCGTTAACAGCAAAGGCAAGCGCAAGAACACGGATAAGCCGCACATGCGTCTTGGTAAAGGGCGAGACGCCTCGCGAGATGTTACGGCTGATCCCACACAGAACGACAAGCGAAATACCCACGACGAGTGCCAGGCACAGTCCGCTTGGGATAACGATGCACCCGCCATCGAGAAGCGTCACGACGCCGAAAGAATCGACAGAGGCAACGTTTGCAACCGCATACCAGATCACGTAAACAACCAACGCGGCAAAAGCGACGAGCATCCCTGCAAAAACGGCTGCCATGCAAAAGCCAAGCTTCCTGATATTTTCGCCCGCTTTGGCCATACGCTGAACGCTGTTAGACATACACTCACCCTCATCGACTCTATCGTTATTCGAACAGTTTATCGAACAACGATATTGATTGCATGCGGAAAGCCCCGCCAGTGCGCATAGGCCATTTACTAACCCGGAGGGGTGAGCGTGGATTTTTGGACACATATCGAACGAGAGTGGATAATCTCCCACTTTAAGGCCGCCACCGGGCCTAAAACGGGAGATTATCCACTCTCATAGTCATCAAGGCCCGCAAGCTCTTATTCGGCCGCCTCGCGCAGGGCCGACATCGTTGCCGCATATTGCTGCTGCAACGCATGCATTCCCGCGCGAGCGCCGTCAACGGCATCGGCGCCGCGCAGCGCCTCGGTCACCACGACCGCCGGCTCGTACAGATTATCGAATCCCAGGTTCTGGCTCACGCCCTTGAGCGTGTGCGCTGCCATAAACGCACCTTCGGCGTCTCCCGCCGCCATGGCGGCCTCCAGCTTGTCCATGCTCTCGTCATCCAAAAACTTGAGGGCAAAGCGGGCAAGCATTTCCCCGCCCATCAGCCGAGCGCACGCGTCATCATAATTAGCGCCGATCTTCTCATACGCCTCACGCATGGAAATCATGGATTAAAAACTCCTTTGGTCAAACTAAATCGTAGGAAACGCGACGACATCGGCGGGGCGTGCCAATGTCTCGGCAATTTGGTCTTGCACCTCGAGCAAACAGTCGAGCAGCAACGGGTTAAAGGTGCCGCACTTACCGTCCAGAATCATCTTGATCGCTTCCTCGTGCGGGATAGCGTCCTTGTACACGCGCACGCTCGTCAGGGCATCGTACACGTCGGCCACCGAAACCACCTGTGCGGCAATGGGAATTTCGTCGCCCTTAAGGCCATCGGGATAACCCTTGCCGTCCCAGCGCTCGTGGTGCCAACGCGCGATCTGGTACGCATATTCCATAAGCGCATTGCCGGCGTGATGGCTACCCAGCTCACGCAGCATGTCGGCGCCGATCGTGGTATGCGTCTTCATAATCTCGAACTCCTCGGACGTAAGGCGCCCGGGTTTGTTGAGAATCGCATCGTCAATCGACATCTTGCCGATATCGTGCAGCGCCGAAGCCAGGGCAATCGTGGAGCGCTCCTCATTGTCAAGGGAAATGGTGTCGCTACGCTGGACCAGACAGCCAAGCAGCAGCTCGGTCAGCTTTTCGATGTTCGTAACGTGCCTGCCGCTCTCGCCGTTGCGAAGCTCCATGACGCCAGCCATGATGTCGATGAGCATGCGACTGTTCTTGACACGCTCGTTGTACTGCTGGGACAGCAGGCTCGTCAGACGGCGCTGTTTGGCGTATAGGCGGATGGTGTTGCTTACACGGCGGCGCACGACACGGGAGTCAAACGGGCGGTTGATATAGTCCGAGGCGCCCAGCTCGTACGCGCGCAGAACCATATCATCGGAATCTTCGCTCGAAATCATGATGACAGGCAGATTGTCACTAACCGATCGGCGCGACAGACCGGCCAGCACCTCAAAGCCGCTTATGCCCGGCATGACAATATCCAGCAGCACGAGCGACAACTCATCACCATAGCGGTCGACCATGTCGAGCGCCGTACGACCGTTGTCGGCCTCGAGGATGCATACTCGTCCTTGAGCATCTCGCTGAGAATGACTCGGTTCATCTCGGAGTCATCGACAATAAGTACCAAAGGCTTTTCGCTTTGGAAGGCCTCGATGGAATCGGCATCGGTCACGACCGTACCGGCTTTTGCCTTAGCGCGGCTCAGTAACTGGACAGCGCGGCCAACGCCCTCATCGACCGTCTCGCCATGAATGCGAACGCCACCAACACATGCCGTCAAGCTCACGTACTCATGGCCCGGAATAATCGTGGAACGAACGGCATCGGACACCTGATGCAGGCGACGGGTGAAGTCATCGGAGGGAATATTGGGCATGACAACCACAAACTTGTCGCAGCCATAGCGCACAAGCTCGTCAGTCGAACGGATTCCGCTGCGCATGGCTGTCGCCACGGCACCGAGCGCAAGGTCGCCGGCATGACGGCCACACGTATCGTTGAAGACCTTAAAATCATCAAGGTCGATCATCGCAACGCCGGCATTCATGCGGGCGCTACGGAGCTTTTCCTCGTAATATCGGCGATTGCGCACGCTCGTCAGCACGTCGGTGTAGACAAGGTCCTCTTTTGCAGCCTCTTGCCCATCGATCGGACGCACCATCAGCAGGACATGAGGCTCGCCCTCGACCTTCAGAGGGCGCAGATGGGCGCGGTACTCAACGCCATCGTTGAGCAGTTGCTCCGACACCTCATCGGAATCTGTCAAGGCCTCAAGACTTGCCTGGCGCAAACAAGGGCAGCGATCACCGGCGAGCAGGCAGTTAGGCTCGCTCTTAATCTGATCGGCCGACAGCAAACGTACCACGGGGTAGGTCTTCGCGACACGGGCGACCTCGGTGGCAGCCTCCTCGTCGGTTAGATTGACCTCGTGATTATTGAGCATATGGGGCCCTTTCGATAGCTTCGCATGGTAGCGGTGGGTTCCAAATGTTACAAGGGTAACACCTTGCCGATGCAGGTAAGCACGTGAATGCTGTTACATTTTTATGAGTTGGCAGACGGCGCGATTGAAGCCGCAGACGTGAGGTTTTAAGCATATTTGTTAACAAGGCCGAAACGTTTGCGGGTGAAGTCTGCTTTGGCTATTGCGGGTGTTAGAGCCCCAGGATGCCAAGGACAGTCTGGGCAGCCGCTCCCGGGCGATCGCGCAGGCCGTTGTGCGCGCCGGGAACCATTACGAGTGGACAGTCCAAAAGCTCAGCCGCCACCCTTGTGCCCGCCTCGCGAGGCGTGCCAATCGAGAGCTCGCCCAGGAGCACGGCGGCCACCGTTTTCGACGCACGAACGCTATCCCAATCGGGAACGCAGGTCATAGTAATCCCGTATTCGTTTGCCATGAAGCTGCGGCCGTTGCGCAGGGCATGCTTGGCTTCTGCCTCGGTTAACTTGGGGGCCTCAGGGTCCGAATCGCCGATGGCGCCCAGGAAGGCCCGTAATGCCCTGGAGACCTTTCCCGCGGCGATCATCTCGAGCAAAACCGGGGCCGCGCCCAGACCGGCACCCTCATCCGTCACGGCGGGTTCATGCAGAATCGCACGCGAGATTATGGCGGGGTTTACACGGAGAAGCTCCAGGGCCACCAACGTACCGGCACTGTGCGCGAGCACGTTTGCCGGAGTGCCAATATGCTCGATAACGGCCTGCAGGTCCGCGGCCTGGACGGCGAGGTCGTAGCGTCCGTCTGCAGCGTCGCCGCTCTCGCCGCAACCGCGCCGGTCGTAGGTAATGACGCGATAGTCACAGGCGAGCTCGCGGGCGATGGCGTCAAAAAAGACGCCGTCGACGCAGGCACCGTGCACGCAAACCAAGGCGGGTGCATCGGACGATACAACCGGGCCGGCATACTCGCGGCAGGCGATCGTAGTGCCCGCATTCTCGACCGTAAATTCCATGTTGTGCCCCATCGTCTTGTGCTTTGTTAACAGATTAACTGTACCCGACCCGATACCTTTCATGACGCGGCATCGAAGGCAGAGTTAAAAAACGAAACCTGCAAAGCACAAGCCCGGACCATACGTTGGAGCCGATGCTATGCTTAAGCTCAACTGTCCCAAGGAGCATATGCCTATGTCTACGTTTTTAAATGCCAGCCCCATCTTTGGGCCCGTCCGCAGCCGTCGCCTGGGCCTTTCGCTCGGTGTCAACATGATGCCGGCGAGTGGCAAGATCTGCACGTTCGACTGCATCTACTGCGAGAACGGTCTCAACGCCGAGCGCCCCTGCCACGAGCCGTACAACACAGCTGCCGTGGTACTCGACGCGCTCGAGGCAAAGCTGCGCGAGATGGCAGCCGAGGGCGAGCTCCCCGATGTGATCACCTTCGCAGGCAACGGCGAGCCCACCGCCGCACCCGAATTTCCGCAGGCCATCGCCGGCGCCGTTGTGCTGCGCGACCAGCTAGCCCCAAACTCCAAGATCGCCGTGCTCTCCAACGGCACGCGCGCCGACCGTCCCCAGGTGCACGATGCACTCATGATGGTCGACGACAACATCCTCAAGCTCGATACGGTCGACCCGGCATTTATCCAGCTGCTCGACCAGCCCGTTGGCCCCTACGATGTAGAGCACCAGATAGAGACGTTCGCAAACTTTAACGGTCATGTCATTATCCAGACGATGTTTTTGAGCGGTGAGTACCGGGGCAAGTCTCTCGATAACACCGGCGAGGAGTACGTTGGCCCTTGGCTCTCGGCGCTCGAGCGCATTCGCCCGCAGGAGGCGACCATCTACACGGTGGCGCGCGAGACACCGGTCGCCGGCCTTGCTAAAGCGGCGCCCGAGGTGCTCGACAAGATTGCTGCACGCGTGCGCGCCCTCGGCATCCCCTGCCAGGTGAGCTACTAGCAAAACCACGCAGCAGCCAGTGCCCGCCATCCCGCCCCATCAGTTGCGGTGATATAGTTCCTATTTGTGCTGTTAAACCGCTTAAATCGGAACTATATCACCGCAACTTTTATAGACGCGTGGGTGGGCTATACTAGCTGCGGATGAAAGGAAGTTAGCCATGTTTGACAAAGGACCCGTGCCCGGCCGCAACGATGCTTGCTGGTGCGGCAGCGGCAAAAAATATAAGAAATGCCATAGCACCTTTGATGAGCGCCTCGAGCGCTTGTGGGAAGAGGGCTGGGAGGTTCTGCCCCGCACGCTCTACAAGACGCCCGCCGATATCGAGGGCATCAAGCGCTCGGCCGCCATCAACGTGGGCGTGCTCGATTACGTAGGCGAGCACATCGCCGCGGGCATGACCACCAACCAGATCGACCAGATGATCTACGACTACACCGTCGAGCACGGCGGCACGCCGGCCGACCTCAACTACGAGGGCTACCCCAAGAGCGTATGCACCTCGATCAACGACGTGGTCTGTCACGGTATCCCCTGCGATACGGACGTGCTGCACGAGGGCGACATCATCAACGTCGACTGCTCCACGATCCTGGACGGCTACTTTAGTGATTCGAGCCGCATGTTCTGCATCGGTGAGGTCTCTGCCGAGCGCCAGCGCCTGGTCGAGGTCACCCGCGCCAGCGTGGAAGCGGGCTTGGCAGCCGTCAAGCCATGGTTGCCGCTCTCCGTTATGGCCGAAGCCGTGCAAAAGACGGTCGAGGACGCCGGCTTTAGCGTGGTGTGCGAGTACGGCGGACACGGCATTGGCAAGGAGTTCCACGAGGACCCGTTTGTGGGCTTTACCACCGAGGCGCCCGATGTGGACACCATCATGGCTCCGGGCATGGTCTTTACCATCGAGCCCATGGTCAACGCCGGGGCGCCCGACATTAAGATTAGCAAGGGCGACGGCTGGTGCGTGCGCACCAAGGACGGCAGCGACTCGGCCCAGTGCGAGGTACAGCTCGTGGTGACCGAGGACGGCTACGAGCTGCTCAGCTGGTAGCCGTACGAGCGCCGGATGCTGACGGGCACGCTCGTCTTGCATCCGGCGTTTTATTTGAACGTTTTGCCTGATACAACCTGCCAAAACAAACCCGTCCCTTTTTTGCAGGCTGAGCGGAGAGGACTGCTTGTGAACATCCTGGTTTTGCTGCCCGTCAATGACCGCCATCACGCAATTCTTGAGTCGAGCGCTCCGGGCGAGGACTTTATCTACACGAGCTCCGACGCCATCACGCGTGAGCAGGTCGCCAACGCCGACGTGATCTTGGGCAACATAGACCCTGCTTTGCTTACCGCATGCAAGCATCTCCAGCTGTTGCAATTGCAGACCGCCGGCTATGACGATTACTTGGCCGCTGGCACCGTGCCGGCTGAAGCTAAGCTGTCTTGCTCGATCGGCGCCTACGGTCAGGCCGTGAGCGAGCACATGTTTGCCATGGTCCTTTCCATGATGAAGCGCCTGCCCGGCTATCACGACTTGCAGCGCGAGCATCGCTGGGAGGATTTGGGGCCGGTTACCTCGCTCAAAAATGTCAACGTGCTGGTGCTGGGCGCGGGCGACATTGGCGGCCACTTTGCCACGCTCTGCCGCAGCATGGGCGCGCACGTCCGCGGCATCAAGCACCATCCACTCGTCTACCCCATTGTGTTTGAGGACATGGACGGCATGGACGCTCTACCTGAGCGCCTGGCAGAGGCAGACATCGTCGCATCCTTTATGCCGAGCACACCCGAGACCCGCGGCCTGGCGAACGCCGAGTTCTTCGCCGCGATGAAGCCGGGCGCCTTCTTTGCCAACGGCGGCCGCGGCGACCTTGTGGTCGCCGACGACTTGGTTGCCGCCTTGGAGTCGGGACATCTCGCCGGCGCCGCGGTCGACGTCACCGACCCCGAGCCCCTGCCCGCGACAAGCCCGCTGTGGGATGCGCCCAACATGCTCATCACACCGCACGTCTCTGGCTGGTTCCATCTAGCCGCCACCCTCAACAACGTCGTCGACATTGCCGCGGAGAATCTGCGTCACCTGCAGGCCGGCGAAACTTTACGTTGTTGGATCGAGCACTAATCTTGTTCCGCCGTTTTACCAAACGCCGGAACCCCTCGACGCTGCGAGCCCCATGGATTCCGCCGTTCTAACGAACGGCGGACCGGTCGACGCTGCGAGCCCGCCGTTTGGCCAATCTGCCGTTCAATTTCAAAGGCGCGACCAGAAGGTCAGCGCCTTTTCATTTCACGGCACCTTGGCTCAAACGGCAGGCTCTCGCTGACTTTTGCTCAACCTGTGGGGTCTTCAAATTGTTAGAGCGTTGCTAAGTAATTCTTTGCGTCTTCTACGCTCATTGCTGCGACAGGCGCGTGTGAACAGAGTTTGACATCGTTGGTGACCAGTAAATCTGCTTGGGAGCGCATCGCTGCCGCAATGATTAAATCGTCTTCGTAATCGCTATGGAGATTACGCTGCTTGCTCGCCATCCATATGTCACTCAGGTCGCAGGGTACCGGCGTGGCAAGTTGCGACAACACGTCGAGGCAATCCCATGCAAGTGATGTCGCCGCCACGGCGGCATCTTGGGATAGTGAGCCATGCTCGCGCCGATACCATGCCTTATGTTCGCTTGAAATCAAATAGAACAGATCTTTGGACGATGTCGCCGCATACAGCAAATCCACCTGCGCCGTGCATGCATCGCGTAAAAACTCAATCGCCACCGAACGACCACGTCGTGAGGGAATGAAGTAATCGAGCCACACGTTGGTGTCAACCAAGATACGCCTTGGAGCCTCACTCATAGAGCCAGCTCATCTCCTCGCCATAGCGATCCGCATAGGCATTCCGTTTGAGCTCTTCGTCGTCCGATGGCTGAGCCTTGACCATATCGATTCCCGACTCACGGCAAGCGGCAGCGAACAGCTTCGACCCCTGATCTATGAGCTCGAGCTTACGTTTGGCGGCCTTTTCGTGCTCGCGCTGTTCCGCCCGGGCACGACTGGGCAGCAGGATATCCTCGAGCGCACCGGGGCGATCGGCCAGCGACGCTGCAAGCTGCCAGAGCGCTCGCACCGCTTGGCTCGGCGTCATACCGGCCCTGGAGAGAGCGGCGTCCCCGCTCCTTTTAAGATCGGCATCGAGACGTACGTTGATCTGAGCGGCTGTTGTGGTCATGGCCCCTCCTTAATACTTCAAGACTATCATAAAACTCTATGGTAGATACGTAAAGCATGTATAGCATTTATAAGCAATAGCCGTACTCTGTACACAAAAAGCCGCCGAGGCACATTGCACCTCGGCGGCTACGCATCACCGATCTAGTTCGGTTTCACCCTTTGTTTTCACCCAGATAAAACCTGCCAAAATTAACATCCCTTTTTGGCAGGTTTTAGAGCTCCACACTTTCGGCGCCGTTGATGGTTAGGTTGCGCTCGTAGAAGGCGGTGAGGGCGTGGATGGCGTACATCACGTCGCGCACGCCGCCGGTCTCGTAGCTCGAGTGCATGGCCAGCTGCGGCAGGCCCACGTCCACGGCATGCATGCTCGCCTGCATGTTCGACAGGTTGCCCAGGGTAGAACCGCCGGCCATATCGCTCTTGTTGGCAAAGGCCTGCGTGGGCACGTCGGCATCATCGCAGATAGCCTGGAACACCGCGCGGCTAAAGGCGTCGGTGCAGTAGTGCTGGTTGGCGGCCTCCTTGATGACGATGCCGCCGTTGAGCACAACCTGGTTGCAAGCGTCGCACTTCTCGGCGTGGTTGGGGTGCACGGCATGCGCGTTGTCGCAGCTCACGAGCATCGAAGCGGCAAGCGCACGGTGGTACGACTCGTCGTCAAAGCCCAGCGATCCGTTGATGCGGCGCAGCGCGTCGGCCAAGAACGTCGACATGGCGCCCTGCTTGGTCTCGGAGCCAACCTCCTCGTTATCAAAGCAGCAAAAGACCGAAACGTCATGCACGTTCTCGGCACCCAAAAATGCCTGCAGCGAGGTGTAGGCGCAAGCCAGGTCGTCAAGTTTGGGCGTCGAGATAAACTCGTCGGCCCAGCCCCAAATGCGCGCATCCTGGCGGTTAACCAGGAACAGATCGCGGCCCAGGATCTGCTCAGGCTCAACATCCAGCTCTTCGGCGATCAGGGCGTCAAAGTCGCCCTGCTTAAGGCCACCAGCGCTGATGAGCGGGCACAGGTCAACGGCTCGGTTGGGAGCAAAGCTCTCGTTGACGCCACGGTTCATGTGGATGGCAAGGCTCGGAATAATGGCAACCTCGCGCTCGGTGGCAAGCAGGCGGCTCTCAATACGGTCGCCCTCGCGCACCAGTACGCGACCCGCAAGCGCCAGCGGGCGATCGAACCAGGTGTAGTCGATCATGCCGCCGTAGGCCTCGGTGTTCAGGCGCAGCGTCTCGCCCGCGCCGTCGAGCTCAGGCACGGCCTTGACCTTAAACGTCGGCGAGTCGCTGTGCGACGCCGTCAGCTGAAAATGGTAGTCGCCGGCAACGCCGTCCTCGCCCCACGTCGCAGCCAAGTCCTCGCCCACCTTAAAGGCGATAACACTCGAAGTATTGCGCTGCGTGTAGTAACGACCGCCCGGTTCGATATCCCATGCCGCGTTCTCGGGCAGATAGGTAAAGCCCGCCTCGTCGAGCTCGGCCATAATGGTCGCCGCCGTATGGAACATGCTGGGGCATGCCTCGATAAAGTCGATAAGGTCGTTGGCTGCCTCGATATCGTCGGCCGTCACGTGCACGCGCTCGGGCGCTTCCTGATCCGTCATGTTCTCCCCTTTCGCTGGGCTGATGATCCCCTCCAGCATACCCCGCCACGCCAGCGCCGCACTCTTCATTCCGTGCTTAATTCCGCGCCGCTCACCAAGTTGAGCCATCATGCCCGCGCTCCTTTTGCGACAATTGCGCTAACAGGACGAGAGGAGCCGTCATGAAGCCACGTAACATTGCTATCGCCTGCGGTGTCGCGGGAGTCGCCGTCGGCCTTGCCGCTGCCGCCGGCATCGTTTACCGCAAGCAAATCAAGTCCGTTGCGTCGCTCAAACGCTTGACCGACTATGCGGATGGCTATGACCTGTACGCAATCGACATCGCTTACGACTACGACCTTGACCGCATCATCGCAACCGATGTGCGCGATGACCAGGCCTACATTGATGCTGTGGTGGCGCAGGTGTTGCCCGGTGTGCCGGCACATGTCCAGGCGCCCCAGTTTGCCTGCAGCGCTTTTGTCGCCGTAGATGCCGAAGGCCGCGTGCGCACCGGTCGCAATTACGACTTTAAGGACGACACCTCGGCGCTGCTGGTGCGCAATCACCCACGCGGCGGCTATGCCTCCATCGGGTTTGCCGCCCTTAACAACCTGGGCGATAACACTCCGCTTGACTCCGTCGGCGGACGCGCTGCGGCGTTGATGGGCCCGTTTGCCCAGCTCGACGGTGTTAACGAATGCGGCGTGTCCATTGCCGTGCTCACCCTGGATTCCAAGCCCTGTGACCAGGACACAAAGCGCCCCGTCATCAATACCTCGCTCGCCATCCGTCTGGTGCTCGACCGCGCGGCTACCACGCAAGAGGCCGTCGACCTGCTTTCCGCCTACGACATGCACGCCATGGCCGGACGCGATTACCACTTCTTTATCAACGACGCCGCCGGTGACGCGCGCGTAGTAGAGTGGGATCCGCGCGATCCGGACCGTGCTTTCAAAGCGACTCCTGTACGCCAGGTTACGAACTTCTACGCCTGCTATGGCAACGAAGTGTTGCCCAACCAAAAGAATGGCGAGCTGGGCCATGGCAAGGAACGCGTCATCGCAATCGCCGATGTCCTCGACGCCCATGTCGGTGCCCAAGACGAGGCAGTCGCTTGGAAGGCCCTGCGCGCTGCGGCGCAAGAGCCCAATCCGGAAGACATCACCAGCAACACGCAGTGGTCGGTCGTCTTCGACAACACCGAGCCCGCTGCCGCCATCACGCTGCGCCGCCACTGGGGCAACGTCGATGCCTTCGCACTGTAAGGAGCCAGGCCCGTCGGCCTTACGTTCCCTGACGTTGCTTACATTTCTATACGCTTGAGCTAACACGTTTTACCCCCGTATCAACAGTGTGCGGGGGTAAACTTATGCGCATGTTATAACTTGCCCGGAAGGATTCATCATGCTCAGGATCGGTCTTCTTACCAGTGGCGGCGACTGCCAGGCGCTCAACGCCACCATGCGCGGCATTGTCAAAACGCTCATGACCAATAGCGAAGAGCCTATCGAGATCTATGGTTTTGAGGACGGCTACCAGGGCCTTATCTACAGCAGGTTCCGCGTCATGACGCCCGCCGATTTTAGCGGCATCCTCACCCGCGGCGGCACCATCCTGGGCACGAGCCGTACGCCGTTCAAGCGCCTGGATGTTCCCGAGGCCGATGGCGTCGAGAAGGTGCCCGCTATGGTCCACACCTATCATAAGCTGCAGCTCGACTGCCTGTTTATGCTGGGCGGCAACGGCTCCACCAAGACCGCTAACCGCCTGCGCGAAGAGGGCCTCAACGTTATCGCCCTGCCCAAGACCATCGATAACGACACCTGGGGCACCGAGCTGACGTTTGGCTTTACGAGCGCCATCGACGTCGCTACCAAGTGCATCGACGACATCCACACCACCGCCTCGAGTCACGGCCGCGTGTTCGTTATCGAGATCATGGGCCACAAGGTTGGCTGGATCCCGCTGTACGCCGGCGTCGCGGGCGGCGCGGATGTCATCTTGATTCCCGAGATCCCCTACGACATGGACAACGTCATCAAGACCATCGAGCATCGCATGGAGACCGGCAGCCGCTTTACCATCGTGGCCGTCGCCGAGGGCGCTATCTCCAAGGAGGACGCGGCGCTGTCCAAGAAGGAGTACAAGAAGAAGCTCGCCGAGCGCACGAGCCCGTCAATCGTGTACGACATCGCCAAGGAGATCGAGGCCAAGACCGGTCGCGAGACCCGCGTCGCCATCCCCGGCCACACGCAGCGCGGCGGTCAGCCCGACGCCCAGGACCGCATCTTTGCGACTCAGTGCGGCGTCGAGGCCGCGCTCGGCTGCCTACGCGGCGAGTTTGGCTACATGATTGCCCTGTGCGACGGCAAAATGTGCCACGTGCCGCTCGAGGATGTCGCCGGCAAGCTCAAGTTTGTCGACCCCCAGAGTGATCTGGTGCGCGAGGCCAAGGCGCTGGGCATCAGCTTCGGCGACGAATAGCCTCGGCTGGAACCGCCCCCATCGGAGCCCCCAGGGCTTACCTCCCAAATCGTCCTCGGACATGTCAGGACCCCGCCGTGCGCTTCGCGCGGCGGGGTCCTTCCGTCCTGCGGAAAGATTTGGGAGGTAAGCCCTGGGGGCTCCTGCGGTAACTAGGGAGGCCGAGGCTATTCGTCTTCTTGCTGCGGGTGCCTAGGGTGGAGTGCAGCGTGCATTTTTGGGAGTTTTCAGCAGCCGTGGGTGCCTGCATACTGGATTTTGGGCGAAAAGCAGGCGCCATGAGCCGCATACTGTAAAAATGAGCGATCCTTGAGGTGCAGAGGGCTCATAATCAAGGCTTTCAACGCGGTTTTGTGCACCCATTCCCGCGCCCGCGAACTCCGGGATGCTGAATACTCCGGAATTTGCACGCCGCCCCCGGGGGTACCCGTGGGCAAAAAGCAACCGCCCCGCCGAAATATGCATTTTGCGGTGCGGTTTATGCAGTACAGCGGCTGTGGATGCGCCTGTCGCTCAGCGTTCTTGCCGACCGATGCAACGTCGTGCGTAGCCCTTAATGTCTTCGGTGAAACCGTCAAGGTCGTCGAGCGTGATAACGTTATCGGAAAGCAAGTTGGCTATCTCATAACGCATGGTGCTGCGGCGAATATCGTTCACAAGCACTCCTGAGGACAGCTTGTCCCTATTGATACGCTCTTCTAACGCCCAAAATCTACTGGACGCTTCACTGCCACCGTTCAATATCTCGATGTACTGGCCGATGAGCATTTCCATATAGCTTTCTTGCCATTTTGGGAGCAGCTCTTTAAACAGCTTCCAGTCGCTTTCAGTTACCTCGCCCATATTGCCTCCGTTCACCAAACAGACTTAGCCATTCGATTTTTATTCTATTTGGTATTTTCGCTCACAGCCGTGGATGAGGGGGCCATCGGTCTTCGAGTTCGAACTTGAATGAACCGTTTGCTACAAAATGCGCCTAATTACTACGATGATTCGAATGCCTTCGATCATGCCGAAAAGGGTGAAAGTAAAACCGCAGGTAGAAAGCTTGCCGATTTTTGAAAAAGATGGGTGTGGTCGGCCTCATCGAGTTCATCGTAGTAAATCGGCCTTTTTCTTGGCATGCGGCGAGTTAAATGCCAGTTCCCGTGTTGGAATTGCCCTGTCCATTCGTGAGTTGCGGTGAAATCGGGACTGTTAGACGCTCCAAGGTCCTCAACGGTCCGTATTTCACCGCAACTTGGAAGGGGCGAGCGGCGTTGGCCAAGCATTGTTGACGGGTTGGAACGGCTTAGGCTTGTTTGCGGCGCTTCCATTGCTTTCGGCACCAGCACATGAGTGCCTCTATGAAGGGAATCGTGATGAGGATGACCCATGCGGGATGGGGCTGTGCCAAACAAAGCCACATATAGAGGAACCAGGCAATGGCGGCTGTTGCATAGACGACGCCGATCAGCTTGGAGAGATGATGTCGGTCGATAAAGTCGCCCATCGCCTCGTAGACGGGAATCAGAAAGACCAGAAAGAGCCCCATACCCCACGTGCCGCAGATGATGCCGAGCGCGAGATAGGCGAGGACGACAAGTGCAGGAAAGGGAAACTCGTTCCATGCGCGACCGATCTTGGTGTGGAAACGCTTGCCATGATGGTCGAGCTTGTCGTGTGCCTCTTTCCAGCTGGAAAACGTCTCGCCGTCGATGGTGACGGTGCCGTCGGCATTGGTATGTACGCTGTGTCCATCGTCCTCTAGCGTATCGATATGCAATCCGCCCGGCCCCACATGGACCTCTTCACCCTTGCGCTCGTTAGCCACGTGGATGCCGCTCCAACCAACATGAACCTCTTCACCTTTGTTGGGGTCGACGACGTGAATGCCGCGTGCAAGGGAAATGTCGACAAGTGGCTTGCCGTCAGGATCCACGTGCTCGGTAGAAGACTCGGTGCCTTCAGTCTCGTCGTAATTATTTGCGTCAACGTCATCGTCGGCCGAGGTGTCGACATCGCTAGCCGCTTCCCCATATAGCAACTCATCCAGTGACACGCCATACAGCGCGGCGAGTGCAATAAGGTTATCGGTATCGGGCGAGGATTCGCTGCGTTCCCATTTGCTGACAGCTTGGCGGCTTACGCCCAACTGGGCAGCAAGAGCCTCCTGGGAAAGACCGGCAGCTCTGCGGCGATCGACGAGGCGCTGTGCCATCGCAAGATCCATAGTGGTTCCTTTCATGTGGCGACCGTAATCGAATGAGCCGAGTATGCCGAGAATAACCGGTAGCGACCACCATTTCTAGTTAGAATCTGCCCCAACCCTACCGCAACTACGAGTAGCAACCCCCTAATGGCCTGCCATTTCATGACAAATGTTAGTACGCATAACAGCCAAGAGCCCTCTCAATACGTTGCGGTGGAATAGTTCCTGTTTCATGGCTCTGCTATGCCAAACAGGAACTATTCCACCGCAACTTACTATCAGGCTACGCACCCGCAGAGTAGCTACGGGTGCCTAGGGTAGGATGCGGCGTGCATTTTTGGGAGTATTCAGCAGTCGAGGGTGTCTGCATACTGGATTTTGGGCGAAAGGCAGGCACCATGGGCCGCATCCTGTAAAAAAATCGAGCGGCTCTAGAGGCGTTGGGGCTCAGAATCGGGGCTTTCAGCGCAGTTTTGCACCCCCGCCCCCGCGCCCGCGGACCCCGGGATGCTGAATACTCCGGAATTTGCACGCCCCCCTGGGGTACCTGTGGGCAAAAAGCAACTGCCCCGTCAAAGTATGCATTTGGCGGGGCGTTTTATGCAAAAATGCTGCCGCGGGCGCGTCGGCAGCTCGCTAGAACTTGAATCCCAGGACAGGCTACTCGGCGCTTTTGAGGGCGCCGACCATGTCGATCTTGTTGAGGGTACGATTGGTAGCGAGGTTGACGATAAACGTAAAGCCAAAGGAAAGCACCACGGCGAGCACGTAGCTTAGCGGCTCGACCTCGACATCAAAGTACAGCGACGGCATCTGCAAAATGTACGTAAAACTCTCGGCCAGCAAGCCGCCCAGCGGCACGCCCAGCGCAGCGCCAATCGCCGTGAGGATCAACGTCTCCTTGTTGACGTAATGGTGCACCTCACCGCGACGGAAGCCCAACACCTTAATGGTCGCCAGCTCGCGCTCGCGCTCGGAGATATTCGTGTTGGACAGCGTAAACACCACCACAAACGATAGGCACGCCGCCATAAAGGTCACGAGCACCACGACCGAATTGATAATCGTAAAGTTCGCCTCATAGTTTTCCCAATGCTCGGCCGTACTCGAAATCGTAAGCCAACCGTCACTCTTAAGATTCTTGCTAAACGCAATCTGGTCGGCCGACGAACCCTTAAGCAACACAAAGACGCCGTTAAGACGTGCGCTTCGACCGAACGCACGCTCATAGGTGCCCTGCGTCATGTAAAGCGTGTTGCCCAGATAGTTAAGCGAAATGTCGCTGACTTTGACCTTGGCAACATTGAGCGACGAATCCTGGACGTGAGCCGTATCGCCCGGCTGAATCCCCAGCACCAGCTGTGAACTTTTGCTCAGATACACGTCTCCGTCACGCAAAGGCAGCGGTTCTTTGGACTCATCCTCCAGACGCACGTAATCGCCCAAGTCACTCGTGCGGTCATCGGGCACCACGATCAGCTGCACGGTCTCGCTCTTGCCGCCAAACGTAAAGGTGACGTTGTCGGTCATAATCGGCAGGGTCGAGGTCACGGTCACGTTGAAATCATTGGCCGCGCTGCGCTCATCCAATGCCGCGCACGTCTGCGAAAAATCGTCGGGATTGGCGACCGCCAGCAGGTCGTAGCGCGTGATATGCCCGTACTGTTTGGGCGAAAGCGCCACCGACGTGTCGCGAATGCCCATACCGCAGATCACGAGCGCCGTGCAGCCGGCGATACCGAAGATGGTCATAAAGGCGCGCTTTTTGTAGCGGAACAGGTTACGTGCTGCCACCTTGTTCAAAAAGCCCATGCGGCGCCAGATAAAGCCGATGCGCTCAAGCAAGATGCGAGAGCCGGCGCGTGGGGCCTTGGGACGCATGAGCGAGGCCGGGGTCTCGGCCATCTCGTGGCGGCAGGCGATAATCGTAGCGCCCACCACGCCCACGGCAAACAGCGCCACCGACACGAGTGAAGACACGATATCGTACGAAAGCAGCATCTGGGGCAGCGAGTACATGTCGTCGAACACCGTAAACAAGAACAGTGGCAGGCCCACAAAGCCGATGATGTTGCCGAGCACGCCGCCGATCAGACATGCCCACAGCGCATAGTCCACGTATTTGGACAGGATGCGCTCGCGTGAATAGCCAAGCGCCTTGTACAGGCCAATAAGCGTGCGCTCCTCCTCGACCATGCGCGTGGCGGTGGTGAGGCTGATGAGCACGGCGACGATAAAGAAGATAAACGGGAACACCGTGGCGATGGCCTCGATCGAAGAACTGTCGCTCTCGACGCTCGAGTAGCTTGCGATGTTACCGCGGTCCTGAATGTACCAGGTGCATTCGCCCAGATCGGAAAGCTCGGCGCGGGCATCGGCAAAATGCTGGTCGGCGGCGGCGCGGCGCTGGTCCAACTCGGCCTGAGCCTGGACGCGCTCCTCGCTGCCCTCGGCCATACGGTTGATGTTATCCTGCTCGATCCCAAAGAGCATGGCGGCCTGACGCTCGGCCGTATCCAAGCTTGTCGGCGTGTCAACCGTCAACTCCTGGACGCGCGCCTTCTCACGCTCCTCGCGGATCTTCTCGATATTGCCTTTGACCTCGTTGATCTTTGTCGTGTAGGCATCTGAATAGGAGTTAAGACTCTTGGCTCCCTCGACGATCACGTGGACTGCGGAGTAGGAAGAAGATGTCGCGGCATCCTCGCTCACATAGAACTTATAGTCCGCAGCCGAAGCAGCGCGAAAGGCGTTGACTGTCGAGTCGGAGCTCACGTCGGTAGGATCGAGGACCTCGGCCGTAATGGTGTAATCGCCCGCGGCAAACTGATCCTTGGCACTTTGGTTGGACGAGCTCGCGTCATTGGCGGCAAAACTCACCGTATCGCCGAGCTTTTTGCCCGAAGCCTTCAGGAACTTCGAAGTCACCGCGACCTCATCGGCGCTCTCGGGCAAATCGCCGTTCACGAGCACTGGCTGATCGATGTTCTCCTTGGAGAGACTTTGCACGACCACGCGCTCGCGCGTTGTGCCCACGGCGGTGTAGGCGGTCTCGGTGTAGATGCCCTCGGCCGTCTCGACGCCGTCGACCTCTTGGATAGCCGCAAGATCGTCACGCGTAAGGCCATAGGTCGACTGCACGTTAATGTCATAGACATTCTGCTGGTCAAAATAGGCGTCGACCGAATCGCACAAATCCTCGCAGCCCGCCTTAAGGCCGCACATCACGCTCACGCCAAGCGCAGTGATGACCACGATAGATAGGAAGCGCTTAAGACTGCCCCGAATCGTGCGGTAGATGCCACGGCGAAAAACCGTCGGCACCATATCGTTTGAGCTTTGAGCGGTACGGTAGGTCGCGAACTCCCGGTCGCGGCCCGCGTGCTCCGTATCGTGGTTTTGGCTGTTTTGGCAATCTTGGTCCATGGGCGCTACCACTCGATCGTCTCGATAGGCACGGGATTTTGCTGGACCGTCTCGCTCTCCACGCGACCGTTCTTAAAGCGAATCAAGCGATCGGCCATGGGCGCCAGCGCGGAGTTGTGGGTGATGATAATGACCGTGATGCCTTGCTTGCGGCAGGTATCCTGCAGCAACTGCAAGATCTGCTTGCCGGTTTTGTAGTCGAGCGCACCCGTGGGCTCGTCGCACAGAAGCAGCTTGGGATTCTTGGCCAGCGCGCGGGCGATGGACACGCGCTGCTGCTCGCCGCCCGAAAGCTGCGCGGGGAAGTTGGCAAGGCGCTCGCCCAGGCCAACCTGGCAAAGCGTTTGCTCGGCATCGAGCGAATCGGGGCAGATTTGCGCCGCGAGCTCGACGTTTTCGAGCGCCGTCAAGTTGGGAACCAAATTGTAGAACTGGAAGACAAAGCCGACGTCGGCGCGGCGGTATTCCACGAGCTGCGCCTCGTTGGCAGAGCTCACGTCGCGCCCGTCCACCGTCACGGTGCCGGAGGTCGCCGTATCCATGCCGCCCAGAATGTTGAGCGCCGTGGTCTTGCCGGCACCCGAAGCACCCAGAATGATGGCGAGCTCGCCGCGCTCGACCGTAAAGCTCGCGCCGTCGAGCGCATGAATGCGGGCGTCGCCCTCGCCGTATGCTTTGATGACGTCTTTGAATTCGATATAGGCCATCGATTAATTCCCATCTGGTCGGATAACTCTTTAGTATTACCCATTTCCCACCGACCAAAAAGGGACAGGTTTATTTTGGCAGGTTTTATATGGGGGAATGGCAGCTATAGATGAGGCGCCGGGAAGGCAGAGACATCGTCGACGGGGTCAGGACAACCGCCAAACACAACGCACGCATCTCTATCTGTCAGCCAAATCATTCGAACAGCTGTTCGTTTCTATGATATGATTCCGCTATCCAAGCAGGCCAATACGCAGAAAGGCGCCAACATGGCGTTCGACTTTAAGAAGGAATGCAAGGAGCTCTACAAACCTGCAAGCAAGCCGAGCATCGTAACTGTCCCGCCTATGAGCTACGTTGCCGTTCGCGGAAAGGGCGACCCAAATACCGAAGGTGGCGAGTATCAAAACGCCCTGCCGCTGCTTTACGGCATCGCCTATACCGTCAAGATGTCGAAGAAAGGCTCAAGGAGTATCAAGGGCTATTTCGACTTTGTGGTACCGCCGCTCGAGGGTTTCTGGTGGCAAGACTCCCCGAGCGGCGACATCGATTATGTACGCAAGGACGATTTCAACTTTATCTCGTGCATTCGCCTGCCCGATTTCGTCACCCGAGATGACTTTGACTGGGCAGTCGCGGAAGCCACGACCAAAAAGAAACTTAACTTTTCTGCCGTCGAGCTGCTTAAAGTTGACGAGGGCCTCTGCGTTCAATGCATGCACACCGGGCCCTACGACAACGAACCGGCGACCGTAGGCGCTATGAATGAATACACGACCGAGCAGGGCTATGTCCCCGACTTCTCAGACACCCGTTTCCATCACGAAATCTATCTCTCCGATCCACGCAAATGTGCACCGGAGAAACTTAAGACTGTGGTTCGTCATCCTATCAAGCGCGCTGAATAGCGTGGAGCGTCATCTCACGCGCTAGGTTTTAAGCCAGCCAACCAGCCGCCTCCTAGGCCGTCCGGTAATTATCTTGACGCGGCCCGTCGCATCTTATAAGTTTGTTTTGCTAAAGCTGGAAAGCCTCTCAACGATGCGCAACTCCAGCTCTTTTTCTATCAAGAGGCTTAAATGAAATACCGGAAGTCGCGGATATCCATCAACGAACAAATAGCACTATTGACAGAATACAGGGGTCTTAAGTGCTCTGATCAAAGCGAACTCGAGCGAGCTTTGGTCGAAGTCGGCCACTACAGACTGTCGGCCTACTGGTTTCCCTACAAAACCAAATGCAAGTCCGGGATTACCATCTTTCGCGAAGGCACAACATTCGAAACCATCATCTACACGTATGAATTTGACCGAGCCCTCCGGCAGTTAATGTTTGATGCGGTCGGCAGAATTGAGATCTACCTCAGAAGCAGAATTGCCTATCTTGCCTCTGAGGAACGCGGGCCTTTCTGTTACCCAGATGTCGCCATAACGAGGCTCAACTCGGCATGTCCATCGCGCTTTGCGCCGCGCTGGGCTACGCAGCCGTCTTTGGCAGCGCCACCAATACGCTGCTCGCAGCCATCCTGATTGGCTGCGAAGTCTTCGGTTTCGGTAATCTGCCGGCATTCTTCATCGTCTGCGTCGCGGCTTACCTGTTCAACATGGATAAGTCGATCTATGCCCTGCAGAAGCGGGCGTAGAAAGATGTCCAAGCAAGTGGTCTCAACCGGAAACGGCATCCCACTCTAAGGCTGTATTCCGGGACACGGTTTCCGTTTGGGACGCCATTCGGAAAGCGCATCCCGTTCTTTCACGGCGTCTTGGCTATGCAAAGTGCTCGAACGTTATTCCTCGTACGCGCCCTCGAGCCGAAGCAGCCACTCCTTGCGGTCAAGCCCGCCGGCATATCCGTTAAGCGAGCCGTCGGCGGCAACCACGCGATGGCACGGCACAATGATCGAAATAGGATTCCGCGCGACCGCGGCCCCCACGGCACGGGGAGACACAACAGGTGCTTCGTTTCCCGGTACACGATGTCGAGCCGCAACACGCTGGGCGATCTTACCATACGTAGCGACCTCGCCATGCGGGATAGAAAGCAGCTCAAACCAAACCTCGCGCTGAAACGCCGTACCAATCATATGCAACGGAGGCGTAAACCGAGGTTCCTGCCCTGCAAAATAAGCATTCAGCCAAGCCCAAGAACGCTCAAGCACCGAAGAAGCCGCGCCATTTGCCGGACTCACCGACGACATCCCACCGGTACCAGAAACCGCATCGGCACCTACGACATACTCCGCATCCTCTTTGAGCAGCGTAGAGCCAAAGTGCTCCTGACCCTCAAACCAAAGCCCCGTCAAACCGCGGCCATCAGCGGCAAGCAAGATTTCGCCCAAAGGCGAAGCAAACGTCGTCGTGACCACCAGCGGCTCCTTTCAAAACTCCGCACCATAATACCGCGAATTGTGCAGACAACCTGTCAGATACACCTGGGCAGGCTCGTGATTATTTAAGCGAGGCCGCTTTCCCCAATCAAACGAAGAAGACGCAGGGCTTCGACGCCAGAGCGGTACCTCTATCAGCTGAGCTCTAATACTTTCCCGAGAAGTGAACGAGTAAAAACGAAGCCCCGGAGCATCCACACCTTTAAACCATAAAACCGCAGGATTCGCGCAGCAAAACCGCAGGAAATAGCGGTCAAAAAAGTGCCAATGCTGCGGGGGTCCAAATAAGGTCGTTCACTTCTCGGCAAAGTATTAGACCCCGATTCACCCCAACCCCAAAGTCGCCCCAGGCAGCAGGCGCGACAGCGCCGCGGCTGCCGTCACGGCCCCGCAGCCACCCCAGGCAGCAGGCGCAACGCGCCGCAGCTGCCGGCCGCGCCCCACAGTCCCCCAAGGCGGCAGGCGCGAAGCGCCGAGGCCGCCGCCGGGACCAGAGCCCGCAACAACCACGCGCCCCCACATCAGCCCAGCGGCCCCGACCAACAACGGCCCCATCGCAGACCGCTCACAGCAGCGTCACCGCAGGCAGGGGCCGGGCTTAGTTTTCAGAACACTCCGCAGACCAGTGTGGCGCCTTGTCCGCGGCTCCGAAGGAGCAGGACAAGGCGCCACACATGGTCGAGGACGTTCTGAAAACCAAGCCCGGCCCCCGCCGGACAGGTCAAACTACTCGCAGAGCAG
>ENA-OQDC01000409-OQDC01000409.1-human-gut-metagenome-genome-assembly--contig:-NODE-409-length-31292-cov-10.183186_pt1 | contig 31292 bp, 17 predicted proteins | sample MGYA00242770_ERZ504601 | MGnify/ENA primary metagenome ERZ504601 (study PRJEB26092, sample SAMD00036305) | human gut metagenome | host: Homo sapiens | study: EMG produced TPA metagenomics assembly of...
TTCATTATCCTTAAATGCACGTCCATTTATAAGTGTAAATCTATATTTCTGTTTACAACAATTCCAATCTTTTGGTATCTCTCCAATCCATTCTACTCCGCTATCTCTCATCTCTCTCATAGGTCAAATACCTCCTCAAGACTTCCAGATAATTCTATCTCTAAATCCATAATCTCTGTCATGATTTCTGCAGATGGTCTTGGTGCTTCATACTTGTAGAAATATCTTGTAAACGGAATCTCATATCCCACCTTTGATTTTTTCTCATCAATCCATGCATCTGGTGCAAATGGCAATACTTCCCTCTCAAAATATTCTTTGATATCCTCTTTCAAAGGTACATTTTCTGTATCTCGAAGATTTTTATCGGGCTGTTTTTTACCTTTTTTTAGAACAAGATTTCCCTCGTCATCACGGAGCGGTCTTTCTACTGTTATCTTTGTATAACCAAAATCCTCGTTATCGTAAATCTGGCTGATTTCACTCGCTTTAAAATCACCATATATCTTTGTAATCTCAGCGATATCCTCCTCAGATATATCATTTCGCTTATTTCCCAATGCTTTTCTTCTCTTCACAAACATCTCATTGGCATTGATAAGCTGTACTTTCCCCTCTCTGACTGTACCTGCCTTTTTATTTGACAATACCCAGATATAGGTTGCAATTCCTGTGTTGTAGAAAATATCATTCGGTAAAGCAATGATTGCCTCAAGCAAATCATTTTCAAGGATATGTCTTCTGATTTCAGAAGGTCCGCTTCCTGCATCTCCTGTAAAGAGTGGTGAACCATTATGAATGATTGCAATTCTACTTCCACCCTTATCAATATCTTTCATTTTTGATATTGCTGTCATAAGGAAAAGCATCTGTCCATCGCTTGCAGCCGGAAGTCCTGCTCCAAATCTTCCTCCAAAGCCAAGCTTAGCCTCTTCCTCTACTTTTGCCTTTTCATTCTTCCATTCACGTCCAAACGGCGGATTTGAAAGGATATAGTCAAAGGTACTGCCTGCAAACTGGTCATCCGATAATGTGTTTCCGTCCTTGATATAATCAGCATTGTTACCCTTAATCAGCATATCAGCCTTACAGATTGCAAATGTCTGGTCATTGATTTCCTGACCGAACGATACAAGCTCTGTAGATGCATTCAGACTATGTAAATATTCCTCTGCTACAGAAAGCATACCTCCGGTTCCACAGGCAGGATCATAAATTGTCTTTGCCACATTATTGCCAGAAAGGATGTCATTATCATCATAGAAGAGAATATTAACCATAAGTTGGATAACTTCTCTTGGAGTGTAATGCTGTCCTGCATCTTCATTATGAGACTCAGAGAATCTTCTTATAATTTCTTCAAAAATATATCCCATTTCAAGGTTAGAGATTTCATTCGGATGAAGATTTCCTCTGTCTGTTGTATATTCCTTTAAAACAATATACAGAATCCCCTTATTTGCCATCGTTGTGATGTGTCCATCAAACTTAAATTTTTCCAGAATATCCCGCACATTTGCTGAAAATTTATTCAGATACTCTCTAAAATTCTCCTCAATGTGGTCAGGATCATCCATAAGTCTTTCAAATGTATATTTACTTGTATTGTAAAAATCCATTTTTTTGAAGCCTTACGAAGTAAAATATCTTTCATTGGAAGATTCTTTACTTCATCGTATTTCTGTAATACCGCATCCTTCGTATCTGAGAGAATACAGTCAAAACGTCTGATTACTGTAAGCGGTAATATAACATCTCCGTATTCATGTGGTTTATATACTCCGGTCAGCTTATCTGCTATTGCCCATATTAGGTCTGCTTTCTGATCTATTTTTGCACTTCTCGTAGCCATTTACATTTTCCTCCATAAGGTAATTTACTTTTCTTTGTTATCTGGTACATAGTCAATCAAATCTCCAAAGTTACAATCCAACTCTTTGCAGATTTTTTTCCAAAACAGATAGTTTCACCGACTCGCAGTTTGTCATCTTTGCTATTGTACTGGAGCTAAGACCAGTCTTGGCACACAAATCTCCTTTTTTCATTCCGTGGTCAATTAACTGTTTCCATAATCCATTATAACTAATTGCCATCCTCTTTTCCTCCGTTTAATGTGCAATCAATATCAAAATTATTTTATCACACAAAAAATCTCCTTGTACAATTCGCATTTACAAATATCACATATCTTTTTTCAAATATTGAATATCTTTTTTCAATTTATTCACAAACCTTTTGAATTTATCTGCTACAGATACTCTTTTCCTAATTTGGTGTGGTTAGAAGAAAAACATCTCCAATCTGCTTTCATTATAACGTTCAATCCATATTTACGCATTAAAAAAAGGATGCAGGGATTGACTCCCTACATCCTTCATTAGAATTATAATATTATACTTATCTCACACCCCGATCAGCCCCTCTCTCCGGCTTATCTTTTCCCTGCTTTTCTTGAATAATCCTCTTATTAATCTCAAGCCGTTCATGAATGGATAATTTCTTATCTTTTCCAACTACCGCCTGCTTCTGTTGTACCTGTTTCCTATCTGCTTTTCCTGCATCCTTGACCACTGCATTCGCTTCGGTACTTGTTCCCCGCTCATCTGCTCTTCCTTCATTTCTTTCCGTTATCTGCTGTTCTCGTCTCTCTTTCACACCTTTTTCTTCCAGATTGCAAAAGCTCTGCAGATACGGAAGCACATGATTCTGCATGTCTGTCAGATCTTCCATATATTTTTGGAACTCTTCACTTCCTTTACCTTTCTGGTAATTGATCCAATACTCATCTGTAAGCTTCATTTCATTATCATACTTCAACTGACTCACAATACCGCCATGTCCATTTCCAATATCTATTGACTTCTTGAAATGATGCAGCATCTGTTCACCTTTTTCCGCATAATATACAGTCACATATATCTTTGTGATTTTTGTAGGTTCCTCTGTCTTCGAATCACGTTTTGCATACCATTCTTTATCCATTTCTGCTGTTTTTGCATCCAGCTCGGATAACTTCTGACATCTTGGATTCATGAGAGCACTTTCTTCACAATAGTTTACATACACCATTGGTTCCAGATTCTTTGGAAACTCCGGCTCATAGACTTTCAGTCTTTCAATCAATACACCTGCACGCACAGACTGGTCACATTCTTCGTCTACAATATCCTTCAGATAAGAAATATAAGAATGTGTATTGCCACTCTGCAAATCCAACATCACCTCTTGTACCGTATTTTCTCCCGTCTCCACATTATCTCGATACTCATACGGATCAAAAGCTTCTGCAATCTCATCCAATGCCTCTGCCAACTGTTCTGTGGTCATCTTCTCTGGATACATTGCTTCCCGAACATCCCGCATTGGTACATACTTATAGTCCGGCAATGCATCATGAATTTTCTCAATCCCTTCCCGTATCAGTGCAAGTTCTCCATAAAATCGAACATCGTCCATCAGATTTCCAAGTACTGTATTTCCTTTTACGATTGCAAATTCAGCATCATCATAGTAACTGTCTTCCGGATCACGATAGATAATCCCCATACTGCATACTCGATAGGCATTCTCAGGATTCTCCCTATATTTTTCATAAACCGCAGCAATCTGATTAACATCGGTACTTTTTTCATAAGCTCCCATATCATGGAACTCATCACATTCTGCGGCAAAGTATTCCAGATACGGTTCTTTCTTCGGTGGCATATTATTGAGGACATTATCAATCATGTTATAATTTGCCTCTTCCAGTTCTTCTACCTTTGCCAATGGCTTATATTCGCCCTGGCTTTTCTGAATCTCTGCCATTACAACCTCATCCATTTCTTCTACCTTTTCCATCAACTGATCATAATCCCCACGGATGCGTTCTCCAGTCCATCCTTCGTCTTCCAAAAGTTCCTCTGCCGCTTCTTCAATAGAAATTTCACCATTTTCATAGACGCCACCATCCATCAGGCGGAAATCTTCATCGTAAAAGGAATAATCATATCCTCCTTCTGTTCTCTGAATAGCAAAGTAACGTTCTCCTACCTCATATGCCAGTTCACTAAGAACCTGTTCTTCCAGATTCAGGAAAGAATCTAGCTGTTCAAAACTGATACTGTCTACAAAATGAGCGGTTACCTTTCCCCCCTCATTCAGAACTACGATATCACTGACAGACAGGGAATGTCCTCGAAAGTCTTCTGGTCTGTCGATGTTGAATCGTTCAAATATATCATCTAGCGACATATTTCCAAATAATTCTCCCACATAGACCAGTTCATAGTCTTCTTTTTTAATCTGCATCCCGTGACTTTCAATGAAGCTCATATTCATAAACGCATAGTTTTCACCTGGCAAACCATCTCTTATTTGATAAATACCGAATGTTCGTCTTGTCCCTAATAGCAGATTTGCCTCTTTCAAAGACTGAATCTGCGGATATTTCTGCATCTCCCATTCCAAATTGCGGAATCGTTCCAGTTCTTCTGTAGACATCTGATAATGCTCCGGACCTCGTTCAATCTCCATTCGCTCTGTAACATAGATTGGTGATGAAAAATTGGTAATCAGATAGATATCTGCTCCGGCATCATATAATTTCAGAGCTTCTTCCTGTCCAATCACATTCATCGGCTCCTGAAATGCTCCAAAATCTTCATCTGCATAATCCAGATCCTGATCCCTTATCCGTTCCCACATCTGTGATTCCATGCCAAACAGCCCTTCATGTGCCTGTATCATTTCTTTACTTGCATACTCTCCCTTGCTGCCATCACTACCCAGGCAATAGATTTTAGAACCCATTCTGTGATAATCCAGGGCTGCTGCTTTTCTAAGCGGCACCATATCCTCTGCTGTATATCCATAATCCCGAAGTTCCAGCTTGCCTATGGTTGGATCTGGTAAGTCCTGAATATCCATTTGGGCATCATCCAGAAGTTCCTCTACTCTATCTTCATCTGACCGATTGACTGCATCTGCCAGATTTCTTACCAGCGTCCTTACTTTCTCTTCTTCGCCAACCAGATTTGCATATTCAAAAATCTGTTCTTTTACGTCCGCTGGAATTGCTATTCCCATGTGTTCTGCACGGTCTATTTGTTCCTGTGTATATTCCTGCATTTTCTGCGTTTCTATTCCTGTTATCATGTTTCTCGCCATATAAGTTCCTCCTGTATTCCCAAAAGTGGCATAACCGGCAGAACATTCTTTCTACCAAATTATGCCATCTTTCCTGTTTTCTTATTCCAGACCGAAGTCCCTTTTTCTATCTTCCCTGCCATTCTCGCTTTCCCGCTGGCTTTTTTCTTTATAAATCTGCAATTTCTCATGGATAGAACCACGTGCCGGTCGTTCTTCTTTCTCTTTCGATTCTGACTGCTCTGCTTCTGTGTCTTCCCGTTCATCCATATTAAGAAGGGCATTTAGTTCTGACAGTCGCTCCAGTTTCTGGTTCAGTTCCTCTTCTTTTGTGAATGGCTTTCCAACTTCCTCTTTGGCATTTGTAAGCTGCTCCTGTACCGTTTCCAATCGTTGCTCCGCTTCTGCCAGTTTCTCCGGATAGCTTTCCAGAAGATTATTGATACGGGTGATATTTCCCAGGGCATCTGCTCCCAGATGAACTTTCGATACCGATTCATGCTTCACAGACAGGATAAACTCCTTACTCCAGCTGTCGAACTGGATTCTCATGTTGAATCCCTGATAGTTTCCGATATCCATTGCTGCATCGACTGCTTTCATGTCCTTGCAGACTGCCAGTAGTGCCGCTCCTGCTTCTTTCTTTTCTGTAAATACTTTGCCGCTGATCTCCATGGAAAACTGTTCTGGATCTGTGATTTTATGCTCCTGATAATGGGCAATATCCGCTTTGTAGCTATCAATAGTCTCGGTCAATTTTGCAATCTGCTGTGGAAAATTTCTTGCAATATCATCTTCCAGACGGTACTGGTTATTCATGTGATTGGCTTTTAAAAGTTTCAGTTTTGCCACATCCACGTCCAGTGCCATCTTTTCTTTTACTGCCGGATTTCCAGTTGCCAGTGCCTTAACCTCTGCATAGGACAGTGCCGCTTCGTCCACATCTTCGCAGCTTCTGACCGGTGCTTTGCTCGTCATAATCTGGGAGATGAACTTCTGTTTATTTTCGATCAACTGCCACATGTAGCTGTCGAAGGTGGATTCTGTCACATACCGAAAGATATAAACCTTTTTATTGTGATTTCCCTGCCGGATGATACGTCCTTCCCTCTGCTCCAGATCAGACGGTTTCCAGCCAATATCCAGATGATGCAGAGCAATCAGACGATCCTGCACGTTGGTACCGGCACCCATCTTTGCTGTTGAACCAATCAAAAAACGAACCTGCCCAGATTTTACTTTTCCAAACAGCTCCGTCTTCTTTGCTTCGGTATTTGCATCATGAATGAATGCAATTTCTTTTTCCGGTACACCTTTCGCCATCAGCTTCTGTTTCAAGTCATCGTAAACATTGAAACTGCCATCGCCTTTCGGTGTGCTCAAGTCACAAAAAATGATCTGCGCCGATTTCTGTACAACTGTATCTTTCCAGATTTCATAGCTTTTTTCTGCACAGACCGACACTTTACTGCCCGGATCGTCTGGCAATAGTTCATTGACCAATCGCTGATCCAGTGCCAGTTTTCTTCCGTCATTGGTAATTTTCAGCATATTGTCTACACTAGCATCTACGCCACCGTTTCTTACCACTTCCGCACGCTCTCCTAGGCTTGCTACGATTTCTTTCTGCTGTTCTGTTGGTTTCAATACTACAGTTTCGTATTCCGCTTCCGGTACTGGAAGATTCAACTGATCCGAAGTCTTGATATCTGCAATCTCCTTGAACATATTCATCAGTTCCGGGATATTATAGAATCTGGCGAATCTGGATTTTGCTCGGTATCCGGTTCCTTCCGGTGCAAGTTCAATGCTGGTCACAACCTCTCCAAACGTGGATGCCCAGGAATCAAATAATCCCAAGCCCATATTCTGTAATTTGCTGTTCTGCAGATATCTCTGCATGACATAAAGTTCCGTCATGCTGTTGCTGATCGGTGTGCCCGTTGCAAAGGTAATGCCTTTTCCACCGGTAATCTCATCCAGATACTGACATTTATTAAACATATCTGCTGATTTCTGTGCTTCGTTCTGGGCAATTCCGGCTACATTTCTCATTTTTGTATAAAGGAACGCATTTTTATAACTGTGTGCCTCGTCTACATACAGATGATCCACTCCCAGTTCTTCAAAGGTAACTACATTATCCTTTTTCTCTTTCTGATTCAGCTTCTCCAGTCTTGTCATCAGCGTTTTTCTGGTCTTTTCAATCTGCTTTACCGTATAGCGGCCGCCATCCTGCTCATATCTTGCACTCTGGATTGCGATTTCCAGATCGTCAATCTGCTTCCGCAGCATGGCTTCCTGCCTCTCATCAGAGATTGGGATACGCTCAAACTGGGAATGACCGATGATAATCGCATCATAGTTTCCCATAGCGATTCTGGCACAGAACTTTTTCCGGTTCGCCGGTTCAAAATCTTTCTTGGTTGCCACCAGGATATTGGCTCCCGGATATAACTGCAGGAACTCGGCTCCCCACTGCTCTGTCAGATGGTTCGGCACGACAAATAGATTCTTTTGTGATAATCCCAGACGTTTGCTCTCCATTGCAGCCGCTACCATCTCGTAGGTCTTCCCAGCTCCTACTACATGAGCCAGAAGCACATTATCCCCGTAAAGCTGATGTGCGACAGCATTTTTCTGATGTGGGCGAAGTTCAATTTCCGGGTTCATTCCTGGGAAAGTCAGATGACTGCCATCGTATTCACGGGGACGGATACTGTTAAACCGTTCATTATAAACTCTTACCAGTCTTTCACGTCTCTGTTGATCTTTGAAAATCCAATCCTTAAATGCTGCTTTCATGGCATCCTGTTTCTGTGATGCCAGCATAGTTTCTTTTTTATTGAGGACACGAATCTCATCCCCATTTTCATTGACACTCTTATCATAGATACGAACATCTTTCAGATTCAGTGTATCTTCCAGAATCCGGTAAGCATTTGCCCTCTCGGTTCCATACGTTGCATAGGCAAACGCATTTCTTGGACTGTCTGCATTTTTCCCGGTAATCCGCCACTCACCATTCACCTCAGAATATTTTACCTGTATCTCCTTCTGTGCAAGATACCACGGAGTATGAAGCAGTTCCCTCATAAAGTCCTGATAATCCGATGGTTCAATCCAGGTTGCCCCAATCCTTACTTCGATTTCAGATGCTTCCAGTTCTCTTGGCTGAACTGCTTCCAATGCACGGACATTCGGTGTGAATTCCGGGTGATTCTCTGCAAAGGTTCTTGCTGTGTTTAACTTCTCCCTGACATTTCCAGATAAATACTCATCTCCACTCTCCCACTGGTCTGTCAGTGGGTTCTTAAATATAACTCCAACCAGTTCCTCCGTGATTTTTTCTTCTGTCTTTCCTGTCAGCTGTGCCATATAGGACAGATCCACCTTTGCTCTTTCATTCAATGATAATGCTAAGGCTTCTGTCGCAGTTTCCACACTGGTTACCGCCACTGCCTTTTTGATGGTTCGTTTCGTAAACATGTCTGCTTTTCGCTTCAATGTTCCATCTTCGTTCAGGTCTTCCAGAGAACACAACAGACAATAAGAAGCGTCATCAGAAAACGCCCGCTTGTTTGCATTACTTCCGATGACTCCATACTTTGCTGTGTAAGCATCATATACTTGATTCAATTTCTCCTGCTGTTTGTGAATTTCTTCATCTGTTACGGATTCTTCCATCTGCATGGCAATCAGTTCACGCACCGTGTCTCGGATCTCCACCATACCTTTTACACGTTCTGCAGTAGCGGCAGGCATCTTTACCTGATTCATCAGAGAGTTAACACGGTAATATACCTGATCATCTACAACCGCATAACTGTAATTACGAACATTCGGATCTGCCGGGATACTCTCTGGTACATCATCCAGTTCTGCATCCACATCAACTGCAGGTGCCATATTTCCATGAATATTCCTGACAGCTTCTGCAAGCTGGACTTCAAGATCAGCACCTTCTATCGGCATACAGGTTGTTTCCATACCATACGGACCGGATACCTCTTTCATCTCACCCAGAATCATTTCCGGATGGTCTGCAAAATACTGATTGACCGTAATTCCATTGGCATCACTTCCAAGATTCACCCACTCCGGCATCTCTTTTGTCATGCTGTCACGCTTCTGGAAGAATAAAATATCTGCACTGACTTCCGTTCCTGCATTTGCTTTGAATGCTGTGTTCGGCAGGCGGATGGCTCCAAGGAGATCGGCACGTTCTGCCAGATACTTTCGGACTTCCGGTGATGCTTTATCCATGGTTCCTTTTGTTGTGATCAAAGCTGCCACACCACCCGGACGCAACTGGTCGATTGTCTTTGCCAGAAAATAATCGTGAATCATAAAATTATAGCGGTCATATTGCCTGTCATTCACTTTATAAGCTCCAAATGGCACATTTCCGATTGCCACATCGAAGAAATCATTCGGATAATCTGTCTTCTCAAAACCTTTAATCTGGATATTGGCATCTGGGTAAAGCAGTTTTGCAATTCTACCGCTGATACTGTCCAGTTCCACACCATAGAGTTTTGACTGGTTCAGCTTCTCAGGAAGCATTCCAAAGAAGTTACCAACACCCATGGATGGCTCCAGGATATTTCCTTTTGTAAATCCCAGATTTTCCAACGCCTGATACATACTTTCAATCACGATTGGCTGTGTGTAATGGGCATTTAAGGTAGAAGCTCTGGCTGCTGCATATTCTTCCGGTGTAAGGACTGTCTTTAATTCCAGATATTCCGTCTCCCATGCGGATTTTGTTTCATCGAAAGCATCAGCAAGACCTCCCCAGCCTACATATCGGGATAAAATCTCCTGTTCGTCTGGTGTGGCATTGCGGTTTTCTTCCTCGCATTTCTTTAAAAGCTGGATTGCCATGATATTAGCACGGAACTTTTCCTTTGGTGTTCCCTGTCCCAGTTCATCATCTGTGATATGGAAGTTTGTTGCTGGAATATCAGACTGTTCTGGTGTTATATCTTCCTTTTTTTCTGCATCTTCTACTGCTTCCGGTTGTGTCTCAACCTCCGACGGTTCCTGATTTTCCTCTCGTATTTCCTGCTGATCAGAGCCTTCCTGCTCCACTTCCAAAGCCTGCTGAGCTCCTTCCAGATCCGCCTGTCTCTGTGCTTCCTGCCGTTCTTCATACTTTTCCAGTTCTTCCGGTGATAAGAAATCATCGGTGCGAATCAGCTGACGGACACGTTCTGCAACCTTATTCCACTTTAATAGAACTTCTACATCTGGACTGCCAATCTTCCCTTTCGCAAGTTTTAATCCTTTCGCATCATGGGAAGCATCGGATTCATACGCTCCCGGTATCCCAGGTGCTGCTCCACCTGTACCATACTCATTTTTCAGAAACTCAGCTGCATCCTTTATATCGTGATGTTCCATGAAATACTCATAGATCCGATTCCGTCCTCCGGCAGTGATCCCGCCTCTTCTAAGGACTGCATCTATCTCATCCTGTGTGATAAAGGAAAGGGCCGGACGTTCGACCGTAAATTTCTGGTCTACCCAGGAACGCTCCCTCTGGAGATCCTGAAAACGCTGGAAATATTCCGGATTATGCTGAATCTCCCACCTGCGATAATCTTCTGGATTCTCATCCATATCTTTCTGCAGCCATTCAAAGCGATGGGCAATTGCATCTGCTTCCGCTGAATCTGTCCAAGCTTCCCGCACGACATCCTGCCAATCCGAATATGATTGCTGCTCCTCCCGGTTTCTGCTGGTATCCCGAAAATGGAGTGCAAGAAGATTGGTCATTTCTTCCTGCTCCTGTTCAATGGCGTTATTGGAAATCAGATTATCCACGTAACTTCTATCCTCATACATATCCCGGATTCTGTCCGCCGCTTCTTCCCACGTAACCATGCGATCAAAGTTTCTTCTGGCGGAATCTCCCCGTCGGATACGGATACCATCATTGTCATACCAGATACTGATTTTCTGTCCATCTATGGTAAATCCTTTTCCACCTGTTTCATATTCCTCCTTCAGGAAGTTCTGCATTTCTTCATTATCCAGACCTTCAATCAGTCTTGCCGTAATATGAAACAGTGTATTTTTCTGTCCACTTCCCGTGCGGAGAATATCATCTACTACTTCATCAGAAATAAGAAAAGCGGCTGGCTGTTCTAATGCAGCTACCGCTTTCCTTATTTCTCCTAACTGTTCCTCTTCTGTCGGGAACAGACTTAATTGTAAATAATCTCCTGAATTACCAGTTCCTCTGCCTGTGCTTTGATCTGGTTCATGTGTCTGGTCCATGCCATCCCGTCTGCCATTTTGTCCGGTGCCGGGTTTTTCTCCAGAAGTTCTGACATCAGGTTGTCTACTCTCTGCCTTGCCTGGCTGTCGATTTCCATCAGATGACTGTCCAGACGGTTCTGTAAGGTCAGAATGTTGAATCTGGCTACTTTGTGGTTTCTCAGATACTCTTTCCTCATCAATCCGTACTTCCCGATCGTTCCTCTCGTCTCCTCCAGACTGATATCCGGAATCTGGTACTCTCCATTCTGGCTGTAAGTGATCTCTCTCATGCTCTGTTTCCTCCTTATTTTCTCCTCTATCTTCTGTGTTCCTTGTTTTGCTTTCACGAATTAACGTGTTAAATTCATTATAAGCTACTTCTTTTTCTTTTGCAACCGTTTTCAGATCTTTTTCCAAGTCATTCAACACATATCGTCCAATCTGCATCAATACCGGTCTGCTGATCTCATTCACAGAACTTCCAAGGTGTCCAATAACCTTTAACTGGTTAAAATCTGTAATATGACGAAAATCCTCTGCATCAAGATATTCCTGCACATCCAGTCCGCATCGGTTCAGTAACACATACCAGACACTGTTTGTCATCAGTTCCCGGAACTCCACTTTCTGATTCTGTTCATCCAGATCTTCCAGAAAAGTGCCGGCTACATCCATTTGCAGTTCGTCGAAAGCATCCGGCAACCAGGCCTGCACACTTTCTTCTGCCGCCTGGTGAAGAACCTCTGCTAATCCTCCCTCTGTTGCTTCCAGTGCCAGCCGCTCCTGCAGATAATCTGCCACCAGTTGTTCTCCTTCTGGATTAAGATTCCATAACTGCGGATCTCTGCCCAGATTTTTTACCTTATAAGTATCCTGCACATCAAAAACATATCGGAGTTTCGTTTTTGGTCCGGATGTGTTATCTATCAGGGCAATTCCTTTAGAACCCTTTTTAATCCATCGGTACATCTTCTGGTTCCAGATTTCCATGGATGCCACGGCTGTTGCTCCCGGACGCTGTGCATAGATCAAGAGCTGTTCCGGAAAAGTGTACCGGTACAGCCTGGATGCAGTATTTAGAAACCGCATCCATTCCTGCGGATTGGCAGCAACATCCTTTGCCACTTCCTCCGTCAGAAGTTCCATTGCATATAATTTATTTGCCATCTGTTACTCCCTTTCTTCTTCCCACTTTTCTTCTACAACATCGGCAATCCGTTCCATTGCCCTTGTCATAGAAGGAAAATTACTACTGTTACTTGCTTTTCCAATCTGATCAATAAGAAATTCCGGCATATCTGCAAGTGCTCCGGCAATCATAGCCTTTACCCGGATATCCTCCAGCATAAGAAGCTCTTTTACACCAAATTCTTCACCAAATACATCCTGATATCTCCGTAAGTCATCCAAAAGATATTCCGGTTTTAAATCTCTATCCATTTCCTTTCTTTTATCATCACCATATAAACACCAGTCCATATTCTTTTCTCCTCCATCTTCATAAAATTAGGGACTGCTCACACAGTCCCCTCAAAATCATCGTTATTTCTCGTTATAATACTGAGGCAAGGTCTTTCGCCCTATTCTTTGGGATTGTATCTGTCCCTTTTGCTTTGATCTCCGCCTTGGCTTTCTCCAGTTTTCCATGGATTCCACCTTTTGCTTCTGTTCTCCCAGTTGCTTTTTCTGCTGCTTTTTCTTTCTCCAGACGTGCTTCCCTGCGTTCGGCATTTTCCATAACTGCTGTCTTTCCATCACAGAACTGAACCTTATCCGAAAGCTGTTCCTGCCTCTCTACCTGCGTCTCATTGACTTCCTGTACCATGGCATTTAATTCCGGTACTTCAAACATTCCGTTATCAGGAAGAATCAGCACCTCATGAATTGAAGAGGGAAGAACAAAATAATCACTTCCCAGGCATTCACCGATCTGCTTACGAATATCTTCCTGCAGTAACAGTGATGCACCATTCATTTTTTGTGCATTTGAAAGACAGAACATTGGATTTTCCATTGCTTCAACATTCAGTTTTTCATTCAAAAGATTTTCTGCTTCTTCACCAAAAATCATGGATTTTATCATTTCATTCATGTCCATCAAAACAACACCACGATTTCTGTCTGCCGCCACTGCATCTGCCTGGATTTGTTCTGCTGTCACACCCCATTCATTCATAAGATTGACAGTAACCGGAATACTACCAATTCCTCCCTCGTTTTCTTCCACATTCACTGCGTAATATGCTGCAAAATCTCCATGTTCGGTAACAACTTTATCAGCCAGGCGTTCTTCATTCCATTCCCGGTCACAGATTCTCACCTGTAATTTGTCCTTCATTTTTTCATAATCCAAAATATCCGGAAGACCCATATTGATAAATGCCGCTTTGTCCTGCACTTCAATACGCATATCTGCCACATCACCCACACAGGAATCCAGATTTTTTCCATTGACATATTCCATATAAAGAGAATCCAGATATACCATCGGCACAGCTCTTTGATCACCCTGTGGAATTGAAATGCCAGTCAACCTTAATCCATTATTTTTTGCAACTTCTTCAATACGGATTTCTCCATTCTGATATGAATCCGGCAAATAGTCTTTTACATTATCTTTGACATATTCATAAAATTCTTTTCTGTTCATCATACGCTTTTACCCCTTTCTGATCATGTGATGGTTCATTCTTTTCCTGCTGACCATCTGCTCGGCTTTTTTCTGATAAGCCATCATTCTTTTTAAAGTTCTCTCCTGGTTCTTTCTTGCTTCCTGTCTCTTTTCCATTGTTTTCATCATATTTTTCTGTCCCTTTCTGTGAATTTTTGTATTTTAAAGGGAGCCCTGATTCAGGGCCCCCTTTACTGAGGATTACTGTTTTCTGATTTTCTTTCTGCTGATATAAAGTCCTGCCATGCCTCCGGTAGAGATAAGCAGAAGCAGAATCGGCAGCCAGATATTTGTGTTATCTCCTGTCTTCGGTGCATCTGATACCTTCGTCTCTTCATGGGACTGCGGCACATCTGGTGTGCTTGGTGTTTCCGGAACTTCCGGTTTCTCATTTGTCAGATTGAAAGTAACTTCTACAACCGGCGTACTGTCGTCTGCGTAGGCAAATGTCACTTCATGCTTGGTCTGATCCAGTGTGTATCCATCCAGTGTTTTTGTCTCCACCAGATAATACTTGATTGCTGTATCATATTTGCCGTTCTTGAATGCGGCAATCTCATACAGCTTACTCTCGGCATGACCGGCAGCATCTGTTTTTAAGGTTTCCAGGACCTTTCCTTTGCTGTCACGGAATTCAAATTCTACTCCTTTCAGCGGTTCCCCAGATGATTTATCTGTCTTATTGAGAATGACTTTTCCCTTGGCAGTATCATCTTTCATAACCACTTTCTGGATTTCTCCAGTATCCTTCACCTCAAATGTCACATCCGATGTCAGAAGATATCCTTTTGGTGCCTGTTCCTCTCGTAAGGTGTATCTACCAATTGGCAGTTTTTCAATATAGTGTGCCTCCTCTGTGGAAGTCCAGCTCTCTACTACCTGATCGTCCTTATCAAGAATCGTTAGTTTTGCACCAGGAATCTCTGTATCTCCTGTGATATCTGTCTTGCTGATCTGAACCTTGGTCACATCATCTTTCATCTCATGCTTCTGAATCTCAGCTGTATTCTCAACCGTAAAGGTAATGCTCTCTGCAGTAACATATCCGTCTGCCGGTTTTGTTTCCGTCATGGTATACTCATTACCTACAACAAGTTCTTTGATCACATGAGATCCTTCTGTAGAAGTCCATTCATCCACAACATTTCCATCTGCATCCGTCACTTTCAGGTGTGCACCTGGAAGTTCTTTGCCTGTGGTCAGGTCTGTTTTTGTCAGTTCCACTGTGGTCGGCTGATTTTCAAACGTAAAATCATAGCTTACTTCTGCCTGATCTTCTCCGGCATATTCAAAGGTAAACTCCTGCACTTCTTCCGTTGTCACAAATCCGTCCGGTGCACTGTTCTCTTTTACATAATATTTTCCATCTACTGGAAGATCTGCCGCAAAAGTGATCTGTCCTTTCTCATCGGTTGCTTTCTGCTCGATGAGGGAATCTTTCTCAAGCAACACATCTCCGTTTACATTTTTGATATCTTCACTGGTATAAAGGCCGAAGACGCCGCCTGCAAGAACACGGTCTGTATCTTTTTCTTTCTTCAGAACAGTAACCTTTACTTTCTGACGGGTATTCTGCCATTTTTCATCATAAGTGATTACCGGTGTGTCCTGATCACGGTAGGAAAGATCAACATATCTCGGTTCTCCATCCAATACATAGCCATGGGCAGTTTTAACTTCTTTCACATAGTATTTGCCTGCCGGGAGATTATCCATCTGTGCAATACCATTGGAATCTGTAGTAATAGTTCCTACTTTTTCATCTGCTTTGTAATAATCTTTGCTGACACCATCTGCCGCTTTGATATCTTCCGCAGCAAATACATCGAAAGTCACATCTGTAAGGCTTCCGGTTACATATTCGAAGAGATGCTCCACAGTGCCTTTTACATTGTCCAGAAGTGTCACTTTATCCAAAAATTCTCCATTTTTGTTGATGATTAAAAGTCCTGTCGGCACTTCATCTTTCATCTCTACCTTCTGAATCTCTGCGGTATCTTCCAGTGTGAACTTCACATCCGTTGCTTTCAGATATCCATACGGTGCGATTTCTTCACGAAGGGTATATTCCTCCCCAACGGTCAGTCGTTTAATCACATGTGGCTGGTCTTTTACAGAAGTCCACTGATCTACGACATTCCCCTCTCTATCAAGAACGGTGAGTTTTGCTCCATCCAGTTCCACACCTGTTGTCACATCTGATTTTGTAATTTCAACCGTTGTCGGCTGATTCTTCTTCACTGTTTTCAGTTTTACTGTCTTCACGTCCTGTCCCTGATAAGAAGCATCCAGATTCAGAACTTCATCGGAAGAAACGAATCCTGCCGGTGCCTTTAACTCTTTTACATAATACTGTCCGAGTGGCAGATCCAGCGTACAGGAAGCAATTCCATCTTTATCAGAAGTCATTTCCTGTAACAGGGTATCAGCGTTGACAATGACTTTGCCTTCTGCTTTGATATCATCTTTGTTATAAATGCCAAAGACTGCACCTTCTACCGTTGCTCCGTTTTCTGCATCCTGTTTTTCTACCTGGATTGCAACTTTCTGTCTGTCATCACCAACAGTCACTTCCTGTTCGATCACAGGTGTATCCTGATCTGCATAGACAAATGCTACATCCGATCTGTCATGGTTCAGAACAAATCCTTCCGGTGCTGTTTTTTCTACCACATAGTAAGAACCAAGCGGCAGGTTATCTGCAACTGCTTTTCCGTCTTCCCCGGTCGTTACCGTTGTTACCAGAGCATCTTTTGCATAAATCAGCTGTCTGTTTCCATTTTCATCTTTCTGATAATCCGGTGTGTAGATATTTTCCGCTGCATAGACGTTAAACTCTGCACCTTTCAGATATTTTTCTTCATAAACAAAATCCTTTTTGAATCCACTCAGCATCTCACCTTTTTTATAGATCGTCAGCTTTCCTTTTACCGGATGATTCTCGTAATCAACTGTGATAATGGCATCGCCGCTTTCTGAATCCATCTGATAAGCAGTGTTTGCATCAACAGCAATCTCCATATAATTCTTGTTGATTGTGTACCCTTCCGGTGCGTTGACTTCCTCAATCCGGTAATGTCCGATTTTCAGGTTCTTTGGCATGATCAGATAACCCTGACTGTCTGTAAAATAGGACTTGTGTGTGGTTGTCACAGGATAAGTAGTTACCTGCTCCACGTATTTTTTGTTATCCAGGTCATATACCTTAAATTCTGTTCCTGCAATCAGGACGGATTTCTTTGTTTCATCGTCTTTTTTCACAATTTTCAATTTTGCCTTGAACTCTTTGTCCAGAAGCACACGCCAGATCTGTGGCTCATTCGGATGGTTCTCTGTGATATTCACTTCAAAATCATCGACTGGCTTGTAATTGTGTGGTGTTGTTGTTTCACGGACAATATAGCTTCCAAATGGTAATGGAATACTGCAGGCATAACCTTTTTCATCTGTAAAAATCTCAGTAGCTCCGTTTTCTCCACTCACTACTGGTTTAGCAGAATCAAAATCATAGCTTCCATCTGCTTTCTTTGTAAGGGAAGATTTCAGATAAACTGTAAATCCGGCTCCGGATAACAGATCTGCATCGGTCTTTCCATTGTTGGCTGCTTTGATAATCTGGAACGGCTGCTTGATCACCTGTTCACTGGAAATGCATTCTCTTTTTACTTCTGCAGTCATATCACCTTCATAACTACATTCAAGATCATGTTCTTCTGTATCTGCCAGGTATCCGGTCGGTGGTGTGATCTCCTTGACGTAATATTTGCCAAGATATAAGCCATCTACAGAAGCCTGTCCTTTTTCATCCGTTGTAAGAGAAGCCACCTGTTCCCCTGCTTTATAAATCACACCGGTTGCTCCATCCGGATGCACGATATCTTCACGGGCATATAATCCGTAGACTGCACCTTTCAGTGTTGCATCGCCCTGCGGAACGGCTTTTCCTGTTTCTTTATCAACTTTGAATAAATTGATTTTTGCTGTCACACGGTCATTGCTGAAGGTATGGGCGAAAGATACGGTTGCTTCTTTATCATTGGTGTAAGAGAACTTGAACGTATACACGTCTTCTGTATTTCTTACATAGCCTTCTGGTGCCTGGTCTTCTTTTACGGAATAGGAATGATTGATAGGCAGATCTGCTGTGAATTTTGCCTTTCCATCCTCACCGGTAGTGGCTTTCTCAATCAGGGTGCCTTTCTTTACAACAACTACACCATCTGCATTTTTGATATCGTCTGCCGCATACAGGGCGAAAATACCACCTTCCAGCGGTTTCTTTGTATCTTTATCCTGTTTTACTACAGTGACTTCTGCTTTCTGACGCTCATTGTTGAAGGTGACATCCGCAAATACAACTTCTTTATTCTGTCCGGCATAAGTCAGCGTCACTGTCTTTTCTTCGCCGCCATTATAGAAGTTGTCCGGTGCATTTGCTTCTTTTACCACATAAGTTCCTAGATGGAGATTCTTCAGGGTAACAGAGCCATTCTCACCTGTTGTCAGATTTTCTTTCACCAGATCACCTTTGCTGTACACTTTTGTACCATACGCAGTCACAATATCTGCTCCGGCATACACGTTGTAAACAGCATTTTTTTGTCTGCGGTTCTCATAATGGAATACGGTTCCACTCTCACTGACTTCTGCTCCGGTAAGCACCTGACCTTCTTTATAAACAGTAAGCTCTGCAAGCTGCTCCTTATTTTCCACGGTTACAGCTGAGGTCTTACTTGCTACCAGTTTTACATTTGTTGCCGTTGCATTTACTACATATCCCTGTGGTGCTGTGATTTCTTTCAGATAAACGGTATCCTGTGTCTTGATAATCGTAACAGAGGATTTTCCATTCTTATCTGTTGCAGGCATCTGAGTGATCAGCTTTGTACAAGCCTCATCGCTGTAAACGCCAAATACTGCACCTGCAAGATTGACATTCGCTGTATCGTCTTTCTTTACGATTTCGATCGTAGCCTGTTCAATCCATGACACCTTTAAGCTTACATATTTTTCATCAGCAACACCTTCTCCAAATACAAATGCCAGATCCTGAACACTTGCATTCGTAGTCAATTTATATGCTGAATAATCTTTTGTAATACTTCCCTTCATTTTTGCAGAAAAAGTATCACTTACATCTCTTGTCTGTGTCAGAGGAGCTGAGAGATAAAACGTGGTTCCTCCTCCAATTGTTACGCTTGCACCTGCCGCACTTACGGTTCCAGTAGATACATTATGGAGCTTTACTCCTTTTGGTAAGTCCATTGTGATTTTCTGCTGGGAAGATGCGTTGAACTTAATGTTCTCCGTTCTCTGAACATTTCTATCTACATAAGCTTTTACATCCGGCTTTGAAAATGACATCGCTACATCTGGTATTTCCGGCTTATTCACACAATAATTATAGAGTTCTTTTGCCAAAGCCTCTCCTGTAGCATTGGTTCCATAAAATGCATCACTGCTTCCGTTGGCATATGATGCAGCCATGTGAATGATGATGAATCTTTTTCCTTCTGAAAAATCCGTGTGTTTATTCGCAAAAAAGCTTTCGCTCCCTGCGGCATCTGTGCCGTAATAACACACTTTTGCTAACGCCTGATTGTCTCCAATCTTTGTAATTGTATAATTTCCAGATCCAGGTCCTGGCTTAGCTGGCTGTACACAATACGCAATTGCTCTGACGTTTCCGTAGCTGATATAGTACGGCTCTGTCAGATAGGTTCCAAGATTATAATCTGCATATCTATACAGTGGTCCTTTTTCAATTGTTACCTGCTGTGTACTTCTTGCTGAATAAGCTGAAACTGCTTCAAATGTTGCAATCTCTCCCTCTTCCATAGCATCAAGATCCACACCTTCGTCTCCTGCCTGTTCCAAAACATCATGAAGCTCTAACCCTGATTCTTCATCATAGGTATCCTGATTCTGTGCCTGCTCTACTAAATCATCAAATTCATCAGCGTCAATATCGGTAATCTCCGAGTCTGCTTCTGAATCCTCCGCTTCCTCTGTCTGCTGTTCACTGCCAGCGGTTTCTGATTCGGTCACTGCTTCACTCCCTGCAGTTTCAGTCTGAGCTTCTGTTGCTTTCTCACGCACAATCAGTTTTCGGCTGATCTGGTACTTCGGATGCTCTTGATTTACCGGTTCCACATAATAGACCGCTTTGTAAGTGTCCGCATGATCTGTCGTAAAATCCTCATCCTTGTCATTCTTTGCTTCCTCAAATGTGACTTTGACCTTGTTATCATCCTTGATTTCCAGTCCCGTGTAATCTGATTTCACATCAAATACACTGCCTGTTTCAATTTCATAATCTTTGGCAGTCACCACCTCATCTTCATCCAGAAGGTCTTTCACTTCCTCATAAAGTGGAGGTTTTTCCTCTGGCTGGATCTCCGCTGCATATGCCGTCATCGGAGACAGCACTGTACTAAGCATTGTCATGCCTGCCAGCAAGCCAGATACTACTTTTCTAAAATTACCTTTTTTCTTCATGCTAAGGTCCTCTCTTTCATATATTTGTATTAAAACAGACAGTCCTTAGACTGCCTGCAATACACTACTTATCGTTGTGGAAAAATAAGATTGAACTGTACATTTCCCTCTCCGGGATCGACCATCTCCACAGTTGCTTCATACTGTCTCCCTGTTTTTCTTGATACCAGATCCTTATAATGGATTTTTCCTTTAGACAGGAACTTCTTTGCTGCCACCTTATCCATCTTTTTTCCCTGGCTTGCAAGAAATTTATCATTTTTCCATAAGGTAAAAGCACATTTCCGGTCAGAACAGTAAAAATTTACTTTTCCTTCCCTGACATCTGCTCCACAGCGGGGACATTTGCCAATGACTTCTCCTTTTGCCTTTCCCTGAAACTGATTTTTCTTCTCTTCTGAAATCCCCTGATACCTGGCAACCAGTTCCTGCATCAGCTCTGTAATCCCATTTAGGAATTCATCTGCTGTCTCTGTATTCTGGGCAATATGATTCAATGCCATTTCCCACTCTGCGGTCATCTTCGGAGATTTAATCTCATCCGGTAGAACCGTAATCAGCACATTTCCATCATCTGTCGGCACCAGATTTTTCTTTTCCCTTTTCACAAAGCCAGACTGAATCAGTTTTTCAATGATTGCTGCCCTTGTTGCAGGAGTACCAAGTCCTTTCTTTTCTGTATCTTCGGTCAGCTCTTCATTCCCTGCACGTTCCATCGCAGAAAGCAGGGTATCTTCTGTGTACTGTTTCGGTGGCTGTGTAAAATGCTCCGATACAAAAGAATCACAGGGACCATAATGCTTGCCTGCCCAGATATCCAACTCCGGCTCTTCTTTTTCTGCAATGATTCCAAAGAACTGTTTCAGTTTTTTCTCAATTGTCTTGAACCCTTCCTGTTTTGTTTTCTTTGCATTGAGATAAAACGTATGATAATTGCAGGTAATCTGACATTTATGACTCTCATAAATATAAGGATCTGCAGTTGCTGTCAGAACCCTGGCACTGATCAAATACAAAATCTTGCGGCTTCGTTCTTTCAGTTCACCAATATCTGCTTTGGCTACTTCCATGGTTGGGATAATCGCATGGTGATCGGATACTTTCTTTGAATTTAATACCTTACTCACGTCCGGTTGATATTCCAGACCTTCAGCATAAGGCATTTTCCCAAATAACATCTGAATCAGAGTTTCTGTACTTTCTCCCATCTCATCTGTCAGATACTGGCTGTCTGTTCTCGGATAAGTGACAAGCTTCTGCTCATACATCTCCTGCACAGCATCCAATGTCTGCTGTGCGGTATAGCCAAACATTCTGTTAGCTTCCCTCTGCAGGGTGGTCAGATCATAAAGCTTCGGAGGGCGGACCGTTTTCTCTTTCACATCATCCTTCTCCACTTCGCACATGCGCTCCTGACACTCTGCAGCCACTTTATCTGCATCTTCTTTTTTCTGAAAATTCTCTGTGACCGCATCCATATCGTCAAATTTGATATGAGCCATATAATATTTCTCTTTGGTAAATTCCTTGATCTTCTGATTTCGATCCACGATCATGGCAAGTGTTGGTGTCTGTACTCTTCCAACTTTCAGATTCTGGTTATACAGAACAGAAAAAAGACGGCTCGCATTGATTCCCACCAGCCAGTCAGCCTTTGCCCTGCAAAGAGCTGACTGATAGAGACTGTCATAACACGAACCGTCTTTTAATGACGCAAATCCATCTTTAATTGCCTGTTCTTCCATGGAAGAGATCCAGAGTCGCTTCATCGGCTTTTTACATCCTGCCTGCTCATACACCAGACGGAAGATCAGCTCACCTTCACGTCCTGCATCAGTGGCACAGATCACTTCATCTACTTTGGAATCTCTCATAAGTTTCTTTAAGATTCCAAACTGCTTTTTCGTACCTTCCAATACCTTATGTTTCCAACATTCTGGCACAATCGGCAGATCATCATATCTCCATTTTTTATATTTTTCATCGTATTCCGATGCATCACATAATCCAACTAGATGTCCTACGCACCAGGAAACGATATAACCGTTTCCCTCCACGTAGCCATCTTTTCTTGTTCTGGCTCCAAGCACGGAAGCCAGTGCCATCGCAACCGATGGCTTTTCTGCAATCACTAATTTCATTTACTCCTGCTCCTCTTCTTCATCTTCTAGTACCTCATCATTGAAATCTTCATCTTTCAAAACTTCTGTCCCTGCATTTTCCTGTTCTTCCTGCTCATCTGCATCGTCTACTTCCCGTTTTTCTGACTCTGAATCTTCGGATTCATTTTCATCCTCTTCCATCTCATCTTCATCATCATATTCATGTTTCGGTTTGTAGACTTTCAAGTAATAACCACCTGCCGCAGCTCCAACAGCAACCAATCCGATCAGTAGATAAGTCCCTGCCAAACTTTTGTCTTCTGGCATCTGAATTTCATCCTCTACCTTATCTTTCTCATCTGTCTCTGTCGTTTCCGGCTTTTCTTCTTCAGCCTGTTTCTCTGGTTCTGCATAAACAATATCTACTTCCGGAAGTGTCACAGAATCAGAAAGTGTGAAGTTCATCAGGTCTTTCTCACTGACTTCGGTAAGGAAATACACATTATCCTGAGATTTTGAATTGTCGATGATCAGATAAAAAATCTTACCACTCTTAGTTGAAATGGTATAAAACTCTTTTGTGCCTTCCGTAGCTGTTTTGGTAACAGAATCTGCTGTCTCGCCTTCTTTATTAAGCTGTTCCTCAATACCTGTCACTGTCCGATCATCCACAGTTCCTTTTGCATCTGTTGGCTCAGAAGCCTGTGCATCCTGCGGAAGTGGTGAAGTCGTTGTTTTCTCAGTCCCAGTTGCATCTGCACTGGTCGTGGTTGCCATCGCACCATTGCTGTCACCTGAAGTTTTCTGTTTCTCTGCCTGCTTCTTTGCCCATTCATAATAAGGATTCTGCAACACATACTTTTCAGAAGTATTTCCGGCACCATCCGTTACCGTGATTTCAATCTGTTTTGTTGTAAAATCTTTCTGTGTCAGTTGCACTCTCAGCATTCCATCCTTCAGATCTGTATAAGTGGTGCCATTAACTGTCACAGAAGTAATGCCGGAAACGGTATCATTTCCCTGAATCGTCAGTACACCATCTGTCAGAGATGCAGAAAGCGTAGGCTTTTCTGTGTCATAACATTTAATAGAGCGATTCTGCTCATAGACCTTCCCCTCACCATCTGTCACACGCACATAGACCGTCTGATTACCAGTAATGGAAATACTTCCATTCCCTGTCACATCCTGCCAGCTTCCGTCTTTCCCAGCTTTCGCTTCAATTTTTGTGATAGAAAATCCTTCTGGCATATGACTGGCATCCACAGTAATTGCGACTGCCGTTTCCCCCTGTCTCCAGCCATCTGGCTTTTCAATCGTAATTGCGGGTGCTGTATTCTCTGCCGCTAACACACTCTGTGTCTGCAACATAGGCGATGTCAAGCAAAGAATCGTTGTTGCCGCAAGCAATCCTTTTTTCACGCTATTTTTAGATTTCTTCTGTTTCATCTTCTCTAAATTCATCATCAGACCTTGTTTCCTCCTTCTGTATTTCTACCCTGCCGGGCAGTTCATTTTTCATTCTCTTTTTGAAAGCTTCCAGCTCTGGAATGCTCATATCCATTGCACGGATAATTTTTACAATTTCCAGATTTTCCGCTTCTGTTTTTGCTATCTCCGCAGCCTTGAAACGCTTTAAATCTGCTTCATATCTGGCTTTGGATGCTTCCATTTTTTCCTTGGCTTTCTCATAATCTGCCGTTGCTTTTTCAAGACTTTTCATCGCTTCTCCTTTCCGGACGGCTGTTACACCGCCCTTTTCCTTACCATCGTCCGAATCCATAGAAATGACTCTGCCAGTATGGAGAGTTGATGGACGTATACTGCACCGGATGCCCACAATGGATCATCTGACCATTGCCCACATAGATTCCGATATGCGTTACCGGAACTCCTGCATCGTAAGTACCTGTAAAGAAGATCAGATCTCCTGGCTGTGCTTCTGACTGAGATACCGGCGTACAAATGTCATACAATCCCTGTGCCGTTAATCTTCCTGTATTCCTTACACCTGAATGTGTCAGGCAGTAACTTACGAATCCAGAACAGTCAAATCCACTTGGCGAATATCCACCCCACACATACGGTGTCCCAAGATATCTCGCTGCTTCATTTAACAAACGCTGTGCTGCTTCACTGGTATATTCATTGCCGCCAAATCCTGCCCCTTCTCCTGTTTCCAGATAAAAGATCGGGTTTAACCGCTCTCCATTTTTCAGAAGTTCAATGTGAAGATGGCTTCCTGTAGAATTTCCAGTATTTCCTACAAGCCCTATCTCATCACCTTTCGTGACGGATGCTCCTGCAGATACACTCCGGCTGCTTAAATGTGCATACCGCAGTTCATAGCCTTTACTGTCCTTGATCACAACATAATTGCCATAGCTGTCGTTATAAGCAGAAGTTGTAACCGTTCCGGTCAGCCCTGCCATTACTTTTGTCCCTTCCGGTGCTCCGATATCCATACCATTATGAAGCTGATTTGCTCCTGATATTGGATGAATCCTGTATCCATAATAGCTGGTCACACTGGAATACCAGTTAAAATCAACCGGTGTTGCAAACATCTGCAAGTTGCCTTTTGTATCGTTGTAGGCACTGAACAGTTCTTTCTGGAAAAATCCCAACCTGTCCTGACAGATTGACATCAGGTTTCCACTATTTAAGGTGACATTCAGCACATCTACATCTCTTGTCCTGGTCACTTCCACTTCATTGCTTCCATTATCATCTGCCAGATAACATTCCCATGTTTGATGTCCATGTGCAGATGCTGCCGCATGACTGTCATAATAGACATCAAACTGTACACCGTATCTTGCGAAAGCTCCGGTATCTTCTACAGTATATTCGACACCATTCATAACTACCTTTGTTCCCATTGGTACAAACGGATTGGAAGCATCTACCGCTAAGGTATGATTGGCAGTTGGATATGCTCCACTGGCAGTCGGTCCTCCGCTCCAAATACCACAACAAATTGGGCAGTTACAATACCCACTGGTCACAACCTGTCCCAAAGATTCTCCAACTCTTACAGTTGCTGTCTCTGTCACAGTCTCATTGACTGCTTCTGTTTCTAACCGATACTGCAATGCAAAAAGAGCATCCAGTTCTGGCTTTACCTGTTCAAAGGTAAATTCTTCATACTTTGCTGACAGATAACTGATCAGGATAAACGGATCATGCTCAATAGGTCCGATGTTATATCGGTATTCCTCATGTCCCGGTTCTTCAGATTCCATGTTGTTGATCCGCTCCTGCAGATTAGCTTCCAGCTGTGTATAATACAATTCCGCTTCCCGGATTGCCTGATCCGATGACAGATAACTGGTCCCTGTGTAAGTGATTACATTTTGTAAAAACACTGCAGAACATGACGTGACATTCGTTATGATCAGAAACATCAATCCGATCAGAACTGCTACACTGATATACACCTTCCGATTTTCTTTAAAGAAGTTGGTGACCTTACCGCCAATCTTCTTAATATAATCAATCGTACCTTTTGTAGCTGTTCCTACTGTCTGTTCACTTCGCTTCGCTTTGGCATAATCCCATTTGATCTGTTGCTTCTGAATCTGTTTTTTCAGCTTCTTCTGCTCCTGATGGGATGCAGCCTGTGCCTGTTTCTCTTCCTGTCTTTCAAGTCTGCTTCTTTTTCTGGATGCCCACTGTTTCCTGCGTCTGGCACTTCTCTGTTCCAGCCGGTAAACACCTTCGCCGCTTTCTTCTAACTTATGGGCACCTTCTACCGCCGCATTATCGTCTTCATTTTTGCTGATCTCACGGTGCAATGCTACGGAAGTTGCACTTCCTGCTTTCTTGACAACAGAAGTTTTTTCTGTTTTCACAGATTCCCCTTCACCAAACTTCAAACGGGATTTTTTCTTTCCAGGAGTTTCTCCTTCATTTGCCTGATAGACCTGTGCTTTCTTGGAATGCTGCTTTGCTTCCTTTTTCTTTCTTGCTTCTTCATAAGAAAACTTTTTGGCTTTTTCTTTCTGTTTCTGATGGCGGAAATTGACTCCATCCGTATCCATCTGGTTCAATTTCTCCATATCTTTGTCATTTTTCACAGAAGCACCAGTTTCCTCATAAGCAAACTTCAAACGTTGTTTTTGTTTTGGCTTTTTGCTGCCACCTGTCTGATTTCTCCGGCTGTCTCCTCTGTTTTCTGATAGATCAGCACGTTTTTCTTTCAGTCTCCCTGACTGTCCGGCTTCGGATTCTTCTGCAAGTCTGGATTCTTTTCCGACTTCAGCACGGATTCTTTTTCTATTTTGCTCCTACATGCGAACCTTCTACAAGGAGCAACAGAATGAAGAATACATCAGCCGCTATCTTTATTCATCGGAATACGCCCTTCGTCTCGACTCGCTCTCTGCGCAGCAACTTGCTGATTACTATCGCTTCATCACCGCTCAACATCAGGATGCCTTTCAGCAATACGTCTGCCAGTCGCTCTATCGAAATGCCGATTTCTTCAAGGATATGATAGGCACCAAGTATCTTGCCGAGGGTAACTTTGGAGAAGCTGCCCGCTGGCAGAAGGATATTTCTTTGGATTTCATCAACAACCAGGCCATCAGTTTCTATGCCGAGAAGCGCAGTTATGCTGTGCCTTACTGGTTCAACCACCAGAAGGTGAATGATTCGGATATGTGGAGCATTCAGGGCAGTTATGCCCACCTGAAAGAGAACCCGAAGTTGAAATTCTGTAAGGAGATGAACCAGCTCATCAGCCAATACAATGTGGCTCGTGAAGGCGAAGTCAGGGAGAAACTTGCCTATGAACTTGCCACCCGCTATTATCAGGCATCCTGTTATGGCGACTGCTGGTATCTTACCCATTATGGCAAGAGCGTAGCCGATAGTGCCCGCACAGGCGAAGCCGATTTCGCAGCCATCGCTCAGAAATATCTCAAGGTGAGCAAGCAAAGCAGCAATCTTACGCTTCGCTATCATTCGCTCTATGCCCTCTCATCCATCGGCATCGATCCATGGTTCAAAATTACATACGATGCCAACTGGAACGAGCAGAAGCTTCTCCAGCCACAATCCGCTCAATATCAGGCAATGATGGAATGGAGCCTGTTCAGCCGTCAACATCCGGAAATCGTGGATCAATACACCACCCGATGTGATGTATTGAAGCAATTCGAAAAAAATCTCTAATCTCTTACCATTTTCCCAGCATTGGGAAAATGGTAACTTTTTCACCGCACATCAGCCGTCCAACACTCGCACATCAGCTGTTATGCATCCGCATATCAAGTGATGTGCAAGCGCACAACAGCTGATGTGCAGCCTTAGATACTATATCTTCCAACAATTTCTCCTATATCTTCCAGCAACTTCTATTATATACCTCAAAGACTTCTGTTATACCTTCCAGGTACTTCTCCTATATCTTTCGACAACTATCCCTATATCTTTTGAAGACTATCCCTATATACCTCAACGTCTTCTCCTATATCTTCCTGCATCCGCAAGTGTTTCAGCGTTTCACTTGTTTTTCCAACATCAATTTTCCCTCATCTATGATTTTTAGTTAATTTTCCACGATTTCTTTGTATCTTTCATCCATAATGTGTATCTTTGCATTAAATATATTTAAACGTTTGAAATAAGGCAACATAACAATGGCAAAGAATAATAAGCAGGCAGCTAACCAAGAAGGTAACAGCACCAAGAAGGCTACAAAGAAAAAGAAGAAAGTCAAGGTTTCGCATATCGTGAAACCAGAAAACATGACTTTAGAGGAATGGCAAATCAAACTGCGCAAGCAGGTGACCGATATCGAGCACTTCGATATCAGTTGTGTTGATGACGCCCTTTGCCCTGGAGAGTATATCGTTCGCAACCCTGAAAAGAACAACGACTACAAGGTGGTGTATCGTGGAGCCAACAGCGAATGGAATTATTGTTCCTGCATGGATTTCAAGACTTCGAGACTCGGCACTTGCAAACATATCGAAGCCGTCAAGAAATGGTTTGGCGGAAAGAGGGGCGTACATGTACATCGGGAATTGCCACCTTATACTTCTGTCTATCTCTCCTATCGGGATGAGCGATGCGTAAAGATTCGTATCGGCTCAGACAACAAGGAGGCATACGAACAGTTAGCCAAAGATTACTTTGACAAGAACCATGTCTTGAAGAAATCAGCCTATGCCCGCATTGGCTCTTTCTTGAAACAAGCTCGCCAAATCAGCGATACATTCAGATGCTATAAAGATGCCATTGACTTTATCATCGATATTCGCGAAAAAGCGAAAAAGAATGAAGATTGTGAAGACATACGATGACGAGAAACTCAACAATCTTTTGAAAGTAAACCTCTATCCTTACCAGAAAGAGGGCATCCGCTTTGCTGCAAAGGCAGGAAAGGCTATCATTGCCGACGAGATGGGTCTCGGAAAGACAATCCAAGCTATAGGTACTGCCGAACTGCTACGCAAGGAAGGTCTTATTGGCTCTGTACTCATCCTCTGCCCTACCTCGCTCAAATATCAATGGCGAAGTGAAATCAAGAAGTTTACTGATGCCGAAGTCTTCGTCATAGAGGGAAGTCATCTCAAGAGAAAGGAAGCGTACAATCGCCCGGAACCTTACAAGATTATTTCCTATAATAGTGCCGCCAATGACATCAAGATACTCGGCTGTTTGCAAACCGATATGCTCATCATGGACGAGGTGCAGCGCCTGAAGAACTGGAACACGCAGATTTCCCGTGCGGCAAGAAAGATAGAATCAGATTACTCCGTAATTCTATCCGGTACCCCATTGGAGAACAAGCTCGATGAACTCTACTCTATCGTGGAGTTTGTTGATAATTTCCGCCTTGCCCCTTACTACCTCTTCAAAGACAAGCATATCATTACTGATGAAACAGGAAAAGTTCTGGGTTATAAGAACTTAAACGACATAGGCAAGAAGCTGGGCGATATTCTCATCCGTCGTCGCAAGAAGGATGTGAAACTCCAGATGCCTGAGCGTTCTGACAAGAACCTTTTCATTCCGATGACCAACGAGCAGATGGAGATGCATCAGGAGTGGCAGAACCAGGTACGTCTCCTGGTTCTGAAATGGCGCAGGATGCATTTCCTATCCGATAAAGACCGCAAGCGTCTCCTGCTCTTCCTCTCACAGATGCGCATGGTATGTGACAGCAGTTATATCCTCGACCAAAAGACGAGATACGACACCAAGGTGGATGAATGCGTGAACATCATCAGCGACATTATCAGCGAGGAAGGTGAAAAGGTTGTGGTATTCAGTCAATGGGAACGCATGACCCGCCTCATCGCCAAGGAACTGGAGAAAAAGAAATAGGCTTTGAATATCTGCATGGTGGCGTGCCATCCGAAAAGCGCAAAAACCTGGTAGATAATTTCATGAACGAACCATCGAGCCGGGTTTTCCTCTCTACTGATGCCGGAAGCACAGGCTTGAACCTGCAGTCAGCCGCTACCATCATCAACATCGACTTGCCTTGGAATCCTGCCGTTCTCGAACAGCGTATCGGGCGCATCTATCGCCTTGGTCAGCAGAACAACATCCAGGTTATCAATCTCGTAACACCTGATTCCATCGAGCAGGAAATGCTCGGTAAGTTGCGTTTCAAGACCTCCATGTTTGAAGGCGTTCTTGATGACGGCGAAGATTCTGTATTCATCACAGATGATAAGTTCAGCAAGATGATGGAAACAGTGAGCGGTATGGTGGAAGAGGACGAAGAAACAGAGAAGGCTCGCAACAAACATAAATCTAACGAGAATAAAGAAGAGGTTTCCATCCAGCAGCAAACGAACTCATCTTCGAACAGAGAATCTGTCTCTAATCGCTCAAGTGAGCCAAAGGATTTGGTTGCCCTGGGAATATCTTTCCTCTCAGGCTTAGCCGAAACCTTAAAGTCGCCAGAAGCCACAGCCCAGCTGGTTGATTCCATCGTTGAGAAAGACGAGCAGACAGGCGAAACCTCCATCAAGATACCAGTGGAGAGCAAAGAGACTGTTTCTAACCTTCTGAATCTCATCGGTAAGTTGTTTGCAAAATAAGTCATGGGTAAAAAGAAACATAAGCACCAAGGACATTATTGCAAGATGTGTGGAGAGTATAAATCCAACGAGTCGTTCAGTGGTAAAGAACACAAACTGCACATCTGCAAGGAATGTATGTCAAAAAGAAACAAAACTAAAAAGGAAAAGAAACGTTTAGAACATTATCGAATTAACGAAGTCTCAGAAGAAAACAGCTCGCAAGCTCATTAATTTGGGCTTGCAGCGAGAGTGTGCCAAGTTCATGCAATCCACCAAAGATTTCATGAACAAGAACGCATCAGAAGAGGATGCTCACGATGCATACCTCAAACTATATGATAAGGTATACCAATTCGACAAGCATATCGCTCGCCGATACGATGGGATGTCAGGAGGTAGATATTACATCACCGTATGTTACCTATACTATGACGGAGTATTGACTGACGAAGACATCCGAGAGTTTGACGATGAGCTATATAACAGTTTGAAAGAAGCCAAGAAGTCTTTTCAAAATTAAACGATATGAGTTACACAGAATATTCTTGTAGCAGACTAACTTTAAAATATGTTTGTTCTACC
>ENA-OQDC01000411-OQDC01000411.1-human-gut-metagenome-genome-assembly--contig:-NODE-411-length-31237-cov-4.430890_pt1 | contig 31237 bp, 27 predicted proteins | sample MGYA00242770_ERZ504601 | MGnify/ENA primary metagenome ERZ504601 (study PRJEB26092, sample SAMD00036305) | human gut metagenome | host: Homo sapiens | study: EMG produced TPA metagenomics assembly of...
TGTATGTTCGTTGGTTGTTTACGCATTTTTTAATTTTATAGACTTTTTAGTTTCACAAAGAAGCTTATAGATAAGATTTTCTGTAGTGTGGGATCGATCACAAGAATCTTGTTTGAAGTTTAGAGGAGTTATACTATGAATGAAACTATCAATCGTGAGGATTTGTATTTGTTTCAGACGGGAAAGGCAAGGCAGGCATACCTGACATTTGGATGCCATTATCAGAAGAAGACAAAGACTCACAGATTTACTGTTTGGGCTCCAAATGCAAAGTCAGTCAGTGTCGTAGGTGATTTCAATTTCTGGAATCCTCTTGCGCATCCGATGAAAGGTGACAAAGACGGGATCTATACGATCGAGATTGAAGGACTGAAGAAAGGTGATCTATATAAATATCATGTAGAAGGCTATGATGGAATCTGCAGATATAAGAGTGATCCATTTTGCATTTTATGCAGAATGCAGACCAGATACAGCTTCGAAAGTCTGGGATTTCGATGATTTTAAATGGTCTGATAAACGTTTATCAATCAGAGGAAGAAACGCCAGGCATTAGATCAGCCAATGTCTATCTATGAGCTACATCTTGGAACATGGAGAATGCCGCAGGAAGAAGAGAGAGAATTTTATAATTATCGTGAGATTGCGGACATGCTGATTCCTTATCTTGGAGAGATGGGATATACACATGTTGAACTGATGCCGATCACAGAATATCCATACGATCTTTCCTGGGGATATCAGGTAACAGGATATTACGGTGTAACATCAAGATATGGAACACCAGAAGATTTCAATTATATGATCAATGAGTTACATAAAGCAGGGATCAGTGTCATCCTTGACTGGGTCCCAGCACATTTTCCAAGAGATGAGCATGGACTGGCAATGTTTGATGGAACACATATTTATGATCATGAGGATCCAAGGAAGGGAAGCCAGCCTGACTGGGGAACTTTATTATTTAACTATGGGAAACCAGAAGTACAGAGCTTCTTGATCTCAAGTGCGATGTTCTTTGCAGATGTTTATCATATCGATGGAATTCGTATTGATGCTGTATCTGCAATGCTATATCTTGACTTTGGGAAACAGGAAGGAGAATATGTGCCGAATGAAGATGGAACCAATATCAACTATGAAGCAGTTGATTTCCTTCGCAATCTAAACGAAGCACTTCGTACAACACATGAGGGATTCTTGACGATCGCAGAAGAATCAACAGCATATCCAAAGGTAACAAGTGATGTTGATGATCCGGAAGGACTAGGATTTGTTTACAAGTGGAATATGGGATATATGCATGATACTCTTTACTATATGGAACTTGATCCATTGTATCGTAAGGATAATCATGGAGCGATCAGTTTTCTCTATGGATTATGCTTACAGTGAGAATTACATTCTTCCATATTCACATGATGAGGTTGTTCATGGCAAAGGTTCCATGATCAATAAGATGTATGGAGCATATGATGAGAAGTTTGCTTCACTGCGAACATTATATGGATTTACCATGGCACATCCAGGAAAGAAATTATTATTTATGGGTGGAGAATTCGCCCAATTTGTAGAATGGAGAGACAAAGAACAGCTTGACTGGTTCTTGATCGATCAGTATGAGATGCATGATTCTTTCCACAAATATGTAGCTAAACTAAATGAGATTTACAAATCTGAACCGGCATTATATGAATTAGATCAGGATCCAGCAGGATTTGAATGGTGCTTGCAACGTGATGCAGACCACAGTGTTGTAGCATTTATACGAAAGAATAAGAAGGGCAGAGGAAGAAAACAACAACAGATTCTTTGTGTCTGCAATTTTACACCGATGGAATGGGATAAATACAAGGTACCATTACCAAAGAAATCAAAACTTACGAAGATCTTAGACAGCAGTGAGCTTGATTTTGGTGGAGATGGAGATGTTTCCGAATCTAAAGTTTCAACGAAGAGGGTGAAAGTACCATCTGAAGGAAAGAAAGCTGTTTACCAACAGGCAGCAGAAATTTCCTTAAAACCATTAAGTGTTGTTTACTATAAGATTGAGGAAGTGGAGACGAAACCACGAAAGAGTGTAGCAAAGAAAGCAGAGCCGGCAAAGAAAGCCACTGCAAAGAAAGCAGAGCCAGCAAAGAAGGCAGCACAGGAGAAGAAAACAGAAGCTGTGAAGAAAACAGTAGAGAAAAAGCCGGAAGTTACAAAGAAAGTAACAAAAGAAGAGGCGCCGGAGACTAAGAAAGACACTCCCAAAAAAGAAGATATAAAGGTAACAAAGCAAACAACAGAGAAAGAAGAGGAACAGCCAAAAAAAAGAACAAGCAAGACAAGAAGAACAAAAAAGAATAATGATCAAGGTGTAAAATAAAGGAGGACAAAGAGCTATGATTAACAAAAAAGAAATCGTTGCGATGCTGCTTGCAGGGGGACAAGGAAGCAGATTGTTCGCATTAACTCAGAAGAAAGCAAAACCAGCTGTATCATATGGTGGAAAATATAAGATCATTGACTTCCCATTATCAAACTGTGCAAACTCAGGAATTGATACTGTCGGAGTATTAACACAGTATGAACCATTAGAGTTAAATGCATATATTGGTACTGGAGGATTCTGGGATCTGGATGATCTAAATGGTGGAGCATATGTATTACCTCCTTATATGCGTGGGGAAACAGGTAACTGGTATCGTGGAACAGCAGATGCGATTTATCAGAACATCAACTTTATTGATAATTATGATCCAGACCATATCATCGTATTATCTGGAGACCAGATCTGTACAATGGATTATGCAAAAATGCTTCAGTATCATAAAGAAAAAGATGCAGATTGTACAATCTCTGTTTTGAATGTTACATATGAAGAAGCAAAACGTTTTGGAATCATGAATACAGATGAAGATGAACGTATTTATGAATTCGAAGAAAAACCAGCAGAACCAAAGAGTACAAAAGCTTCTATGGGTATTTATATCTTTAAATGGAAACTGATCCGTCAGTATCTGATCGATGATGGAAATGATCCAGAATCAGAACATGACTTTGGTAAGAATATTATTCCAAGAATGTTGGAAGATGGAAGAAAGATGTATGCTTACTCATTTGATGGATACTGGAGAGATGTAGGAACGATCGACAGCTTATGGGAAGCTAATATGGAACTTCTAGATGAAAATCCTCAGATTGACTTAAATGATGATAAGATGAGAATCTACACAAGAAACTTCTCATTACCACCTCATTTTGTAGCACCAGGTGCATCTGTTAAGAATTCTATTCATTGCCGATGGATGTATCATTGAAGGAGAAGTAGAAAACTGTGTCATCCATTCTGGTGTTAAGATTGGAAAAGGCAGTGTTGTTAAAAACAGTGTGATCATGAAAGATACTGTGGTAAGAACAGGTTGCCAGATTGACAAAGCACTGATCGATGAAGAAGTTGTTATCGAACAGGGTTGCAAGGTTGGAGAAGGAAATAATGTAACTGTAATCGGATATCATTGTGTAGCATTAGAAAATGCAACTGTTGAAGACGGAGCAATGATCTACCCAGATACCATCTTACACTAGGAGGATTGAAGATATGGATAAACAGATGTTAGGTATTATCAATGCAGGAGAAGAAAATAGAAAGTTAAAAGACCTTGTACGATCCAGAAGTTTATCAGCACTTCCTGTTGGTGGACGTTATCGTACAGTAGACTTTATGTTAAGTAACATGGTAAATGCAGGAATTAAAAATGTTGGATTATTAACAAGAAGAAACTATGATTCCTTATTAAGCCATGTAAGCTCAGGTAAAGACTGGGGATTAAATAAAAAACGTGGTGGATTATATATTTTCCCACCATATATCAATGATGCATCTCCATCTGGAGAATACGCAAGTGTTATGGACGGACTTCGTGGAACACTTGGATTCTTAAAGAAAGCAAAAGAAAAATATGTATTATTAGGACGTTCTTATGTGATCTTTAATGCAGATTTTCAGGATATGTTAGATAAACATATCAAATCTGGAGCAGATATCTCACTGATGTATTTTGATAACAGCGATGATGCAACAAACTGCGATTATGAAGGAGTTTATTTAAAGACAGATGAAGATGACAAAGTTCTTGATATGTGCTATTCAGAAGGAAAACATCGCTCTAATAAGAAGAGTATGGATACTTATATTATGAAAACAACACTGTTGATCGATTTTATCGAAACAGCGATCGCACATAATAAGAAACACTTCTTCTTTGATGTTATTGTTCCAAACTTTGACCGACTGGCTATTCAGGGATATGAATACAAAGGATATGTTGGATGTATCACATCTTTGGAAGCATACTATAATGTTAATATGGATATGTTAAAACCAGAAGTTTACAATGAGTTATTCCTTGCAAGAAGAAGAATTTATACAAAATCTGCCGATGGAGCACCAGCAAAATATGGATCAAATGCGAAAGTCAGCAATAGTTTGATCTGTAGTGGATGTGAAGTAGATGGTACAGTTGAGAATTCCATCATCTTCCGTGGATCACAGATTGCAGAAGGTGCAGTGATCAAGAATTCTGTAGTTATGGCAGAAGGATTTATCGCACCAGAAGCAGAGATCAATCATACAATCTTAGACCGACATGTAAAAGTTTATTCAAAGGCACACTTATCAGGATCTTCAAACCATCCAGTATTCATTCCGAAAGGAGCAAGTGTTAATGAGTAAAAATAATTCACTGAAAGTGCTGTTAGCAGGAGCTGAATGTGCACCATTTGTGAAACTTGGAGGGTTGGCCGATGTTATGGGAACGCTTCCAAAAGAATTAAACCAGATTGGTGCTGATGCTCGTGTGATCATGCCTTTTCATAGTCAGATGAAAGGCAAGTATGGCGCCCAGACAAAACATCGGGCAGATTTCAACATCAACTTTGCTGGTGGAGAAACATATGTCGGTGTAGAAGAACTATTTTACAATGATGTTACATATTATCTGATCGATAATGAAGGCTTCTTTGGAGATGCTGTATACCGCGGTGGACTTGCAGAAGGAGAGCAGTATGCTTTCTTCTGCCGTGCCGTGATCGAGGCAGCAAGCCGTATTGGATTTATTCCAGATGTGATTCACTGTAATGACTGGCAGACAGGGCTGATCCCAATCTTACTTCGTACACAGTACGGACATTGGGATATTGGAAATGCGAAAACGATCTTTACGATTCACAACATGATGTATCAGGGAGAGTTTGGATTTGATCAGTTCGAACATTGGTTAGGAATCGATCCAAAATATGATACACCAGAATTTATGCATAATTATGAGTGTGCAAGCTTTATGAAAGCAGCCCTCGTATTTGCAGATCGCTTGAGTACAGTAAGTCCAACTTACGCACAGGAGATCCGTGATCCTGCATTCGCATATCGTCAGGAAGGAATTTTGAATGCAAGAGCAGGAGATACATGGGGAATCTTAAACGGAATGAACCAGGAAGAATTTAATCCAGAGACAGATCCGCTTATTCCATATCATTTTAACAAAGATGATCTATCTGGAAAGAAAAAGGATAAGATCGAACTGATTAAGAATCTTGGATTATCCATCACACCAGGAGTTCCGATCATCGGTATGGTTACAAGATTAACAGAGCAGAAAGGTCTGGATCTTGTAAAATACATGTTAGATGAGATCATGTGTACAGAGAATGTTGCATTTGTAATTCTTGGAACGGGTGATTATGAATATGAAGAATTCTTCCGTTATATGGAAAATAAATACAAAGGAAGAGTATGTTCATACATCGCATATGATAATGCGATTGCACACCAGATTTATGCAGCGAGTGATCTGTTCTTAATGCCATCCAAATTTGAACCATGTGGAATTTCACAGATGATCGCACTTCGATACGGAACACTTCCAATCGTACGTGAGACAGGTGGACTGCGTGATACGGTACAAAGCTACAATGAATACGAAGATACAGGAAATGGATTCTCATTTGCAAACTACAATGCACACGAGATGCTTGGAGCAATCCGTTATGCATTACAGACTCTGCAGAGTCCAAAGAGAAAACATGGACTGATCAGAAGAGCTATGGAATCCGATAACAGTTTTGCAAAATCTGCAAAAATTTATCTGGATATGTATAAGAGCGTATTATAAATTTCAGAAAAACAACGGGCATCTATAAGATGCCCTGTTTTTTTCACAGAAAGGAGGCATAGATGAACGTAACAGACAGCAAACAGATCGTACAAAGGATCAAGAGTAAACTGATTCATGCCTTAGGAACAACGATCGGTGAGGCGACCAATGATGAAATTTATAAAGCGGCAGCAGAGTGTATCAGGAAAGATATCATGACATCCTGGGCGGACAGCAGAAGAAGAGTTCAGGAACAAGGGGCAAAGAAACTTTATTATATGTCTGCAGAATTTCTTTTAGGAAGAGCATTTTCAAATAATCTGATCAATTTAGGACTATATGAAACATATAAAGCAGCATTCTGGGAGATGGGAATTGACTTTGATGTGATCACAGAGGAAGAGAACGAAGCAGGACTTGGAAATGGTGGACTTGGGCGGCTTGCAGCATGTTTCTTAGACTCACTATCAACCATGGAACTGCCAGCAGTTGGTTGTGGAATCCGCTATGAATATGGGATGTTTCGTCAAAAGATTGTCGATGGAACTCAGATCGAGATGGAAGATGACTGGCTAAGAGACGGAAATATATGGGAAATTGAACGGCCCGAATTAAGTGTAGAAGTTCATTTTAACGGAACAATTGAGGAAAACTGGACAGAGAATGGTTTAGAGATCAAGCACAAAGATTATAATACAGTGATCGCAGTTCCATATGATATGCCGATCATTGGATACAAAACCAAAACTCCGGCAACTCTTCGCTTATGGAGTGCAAGAAGTAAACAAAGATTTGATTTTCATTCTTTTAATGAAGGAATCTATGATAAAGCAATGGCAGATCAGACATTTGCCGAAGCAATATCAAAAGTATTATATCCATCCGATGACCATATGCCGGGGAAACAGTTAAGGTTAAAACAGTTTTATTTTCTTGCATCTGCAACAATGCAGTCAATGCTCAAGAGACATAAACAGATATTTGATGATCTGCATACATTGCCAGATCATGTTGTAATTCAGATCAATGAAACACATCCAGCTCTTGCAATTCCAGAATTAATGAGGATTTTGATGGATGAAGAAGGATTTGGATGGGACGAAGCTTATCAGATTGTAAAGAAAATGTTCCATTATACAAACCATACGATCATGACAGAAGCCATGGAATGCTGGGATGAAAATATGTTTCGTTTTTTGCTTCCAAGAATTTATCAGATCGTCTGCGCGTTCAATGAAAAATACTGTAATAAGATTAGGGCATATTACAGTCATGATGAAGAAAAAGTGCGAAGTATGGCGATTATCGGAAACAATGAGATCCGCATGGCAAATTTATGTGTAGCAGTATGCAGAAGAGTGAACGGAGTATCAAACCTTCATGGGGATATTCTGAAAGAGAAGATATTTAATAGTTCGTATCGTATCTTTCCACAGAAAAATCTTGCGATCACAAATGGGATCACACACAGACGTTGGTTTGGGCTTGCAAATCAGGGACTTTATCATTTGGCGAAAGAATATATAAAGGGAGATATTCTTAAAGATTATCATCTGTTTGAACAGTTTCTTCTATATAAAGAGGATGAAGAATTCTTAAAGAAATACAGCGAAGTAAAAGAGAATAATAAGATTCGATTTGCAAAATATATTAAAGAAAAACAAGGAATTGAAATTAATCCAGATTCCATCTTTGATGTACATTGTAAACGTCTGCATGAATATAAACGGCAGTTAATGAAATGTCTGCATATCATTTATGTTTATCAGAGGATCAAAAAAGATCCGGAATGTATTACGACACTGATCACATTTATTTTTGCAGCAAAGGCGGCACCTGGGTATACGAAAGCAAAAGAGATCATAAGGCTGATTCATTCTGTGGCAGAGATGGTTAACAAAGATCCGGATATGAAAGGAAAGATTCAGGTTGTTTTTGTAGAAGATTATTGTGTGTCTGTTGCAGAAATGTTGATTCCGGCAGCAGATATCAGTGAACAGATATCAACTGCCGGAATGGAAGCTTCTGGAACTGGAAATATGAAATTTATGATGAACGGAGCATTAACGATCGGAACTATGGACGGAGCGAATATAGAGATCGCTGATAGAGTCGGAAGAGAAAATATCTTTATTTTCGGAGATAGTGCAGAAGGTAATTATAATAAAAAAACCTATCATACATACAATCCAGGAATCATATTTGAAAATAATCCATGGATTCGTGATGTATGCAACTGCCTGATCGAAGGAAATCTGTTATACTACGGCAAGAAATATTCAGAAATCTACCAGTCGTTACTATTTGGGGAATATGGAGAAGCAGATCCATATTATGTTCTGGCAGATTTTCCATCTTACATCGAAACATATGAAACAATGTACCGGCTGTATGTAGATCAAAAAGAGGAATGGATCAAAAAAACAGTGATCAATACAGCAAAATCCGGATATTTTTCATCAGACCGAACGATTGAACAATATAATGAAAAAATCTGGAACCTGAAACCAGTAAAATAAGAGTTACAAGAAGATGAGATTAATATTATGATTCATAACGCGTCAATAGAAAAATACAGAACTCCCGTAGGAGCAGTCACCTGCGGAAGTGAGATGACCATAAGGCTTTATGAAACAGGGAAGTCGGTCAGCAAAGCAGAGATTATTATGTATTCCGAAACCTTTCATCGGGAATACGAGATGAAACGAAAAAAAGACTGTATGGAAGAACATTTAAAGATTACAAATGAAGCAGGGATTGTGTGGTATTATTTTCGAATCTGGGAACATGGCAGATGTTATTTTTATGGAGCGAAGCATGGACAGACACAGGGAGAAGGGATGATCTATGATGACACTCCACAAAGTTTCCAGATCACGGTATATGAAAAAGACTTTGACACACCAAGATGGATGTCTAAAGGAATCATGTATCAGATTTTTCCAGACCGTTTCTGTCAGGGAAATAAAAAGAATATGGAACGTGGAAAAGCATACCATGAGAGTATGGGAAGAGATGTGTATCTTCACGATGAATGGGAAGAACGCCCAATCTTTGGACCACTTCCTGGAAAAGAATTTTATGATCCGTGTGATTATTTTGGAGGAGATATCGAAGGAATCATATCAAAACTAGATGACCTTAAACGATTAGGAATCAACTGTATTTATTTAAACCCAATCGGAGAAGCAGCATCAAATCACCGCTACAATACATCAGATTATAAGAAAGTCGATCCATTCCTTGGGAATAACGAAGATTTCAAGCGGCTATGCCAGCTTGCCAAAGAACGAAGGATTCATGTGATCTTAGACGGCGTATATTCCCATACCGGAGATGACAGCGTCTATTTTAATAAGAGGGGAAACTATCAGGAACCCGGTGCATATCAGGGAGAAGAATCGAAGTATTACGACTGGTATGACTTTAATGAGGACGGAACTTATAAGAGCTGGTGGGGATTTGAAACCCTTCCGGAAGTCAATGAACTAAATGAGAAATTTGTGGATTACATTATCACAGGAGAAGATTCGGTGATCAAACACTGGTTAAGTCTTGGAGCATCAGGGTTCCGTCTTGATGTAGCAGATGAGCTTCCAGATGAATTTATCTTTAAACTGCGAAGTGAACTAAAGAATAAGTTCAAGAATTATGCCTTGATCGGGGAAGTATGGGAAGATGTCACAACCAAAGAAAGCTACGGAACGAAACGTAAATACGCGTTGGGAAAAGGCTTAGACAGCGCAATGAACTATCCGTTGAAAGTCAATGTCACAGATTATTTACTCGGCAATCAAAGCGCCGAAGATATGAAGACATTCCTGCTATCCCAGCAGTGCAACTATCCAAAACCACTGTATTATGCACTGATGAACCTATTATCCTCTCATGATATTCCAAGAATTCGGACGACACTTGCAACAGGAATGAACGAGAACTTTCCATCGAGAGAGCAGCAGGCAGAATATGTCATAACATCAAAGATGGATCAGAAAGGAAAATCCCTCACAAGGCTTGCGATAGCAGTCCAGTTCTTTGTTCCTGGAATGCCATGTATTTATTATGGAGATGAATACGGAATGCATGGATTGATGGATCCATTTAACAGGGGAACATTTTTTTGAAAATGATAAAGAAACATATCAGGATGTTCTGAAACTTACTAATATGAGAAATCAGGAAAAGGTATTGCAGACAGGACATGCATTGTATATGGCAGCAGACGATGATGTACTAGCCATCCTGCGTTTTATCAGTAGAAAAAAAGATGTTTTTGGAGAGGCATGTGAGAATAAAGCATTGCTGCTTCTTATCAATCCAACACAAATGGAAAAAGAGATTGAGATCGATCTTGCAGAAGCTAAAGAAGGTGTAAGCGAGAGTGAATTACAGCTACTGTCAAAGAATTTAACAAAGACTGTGGTTAAGGCAAAGGCAGCACCAATGGATTACAAGATCATAGAGCTGTAACAAAAATGCATTAAGACCAAAGAAAAAGGCAGTTTCAAAGAGAAGCTGCCTTTTTTGTGCATTTTAACGAAAAACAAGTGATGAAATTATGCACAATAGAGAAAAAGAAATAATTTGAGAAAATCATTTACATTCAGATTAACTATAGTTATAATTAACTATAAATATAACCAATAAAGGAGGGTGATAAAAGAATGAAATTAAAAGAATTATCAGAAGTGGAAATTTTGATAATGAAGAGTATCTGGAAACTAGGAGATGACATCACGGCATATGATATTATCGAGTATTTAAAAGACCATTATGATCGTGATTATGCAAGAAGCACAGTAAAAACTTATATAGCAAAACTAAAAGACAAAGGTTTTCTAAACACAGAAGTAAGAGGAAACTACAGTTATATCACAGCGATCATTTCTGAGGAAGAATACCGTGAGGAACAGATGAGAAAGATGAAAGATTTCTGGCACGATGGTTCGGTCAAGGAAATGTTCCAGACACTGACAAAGACGATCACACCAGAGGAGAAAGAAGAATTACAGGATTTAATTGATGATTTGGATTAATATAATTTATACGATCAAACAGACTATTATTTATATAATGAGTTTGATTTTGTTAAATGCATTGACAGGAAGCTGCATATTTATCTGTTTTAAATTATTAGAAAAGCCACTTGAGAAAATGGGATTGATAAAGATGAGCATCAGATTACTAAGAGTTGTGATCTTATCATTTTTGATACCTGTTGTATTTGTTTTATTATTCCGTGTGTACGATGATAATGTGACATTTTCAATAGATTATCCATTGCCTTATGTGTTTGGATGCTTTTTGCTGATCTGGGCAGTTGGATGGGGCAAAGCTTTCGTTCATAGTATTCAGATCCACAAGAGGTTGAAATATCTGATCAATACAGCATGTTTATGTGAAAAAGATGTGATAAAGGTAAAGGACGAGTGGCAGAAGAAACTTAGAATTCATCAAAATGTAATAGTGAAACAGACCTATACGATCGCAACACCAATCATATGCGGTATCATAAAACCGGTCATCTTGCTGCCAGTAAAAGATTATTCCAAGGAAGAACTGGATGTCATTTTTGCACACGAACTGATGCATTGCCGTCATAAGGATATCCTATGGAAACAGCTTTGTGCATTCAGCCGTATTGTCTTCTGGTGGAATCCACTAATCCAGAGATTTGTCTTTGATGTAGACAGCTGGAATGAAAGCTATTGTGATCAGGCGGTTACAAAGATCTTAAAGAATAAGAAAGAATATTTTACAACCATATGCAGACTAGGAATAAAACCATTTGAAAAAGGGGCGTATCTTTGTGCAACACTATATGAAGATAAGAATCAGCTGAAGACAAGGATATACAGGATTAGGGCAATTGAAAGTATGAACATAATAAAGATTTTTGCAGGGCTTTGTATGGGTACATTATTGTTTGTGACTTCCATGTTTGCTGTGATATTTATTACAAGAGGATATCACGATATTTATATGAGAACAGTCATAACAGTTAGTGATCTTAGGGAAAAATATATGGACCCTGAGCCAATCGCAGAAGTTACGGATGTTGAGAAACTGGAAGTACATGATGAAATCAGACTCGCAAAGAAGCTTCCAGTTGTACCAATGAAAGAAAGAATTACCAGAAAAAAAGATGATCTTGTATTCGTGCAGAAATTAAAAGCCGGGACAAGAATGGAATCGAACTCTGTCTATCTAAAGAAAGGAGAGACAGTAGAGATTTCAAATGGAAATTCCATGGATGAAAATACCAAGAACGATTCAAAATTTGTTTCAGGGATCATTGATGATCGGGGAAAAGAATGGTATGCAATGAATTCCATGGATGTTAACTGTTCGATCAAGATTCAGAAAGAGGGAAATTACAGGGTATTTGTAGAAAACAGATATAAGACGAAAGTAAAAGTTTTTATGTTTACATATCTGGATAATAAAAAATAAAACAATAAGAAGGATCATAAATAGAATTATAAAAAGGAAAGAGGGATAGGATTTGAAACAAAAATAAGGACGGACAGGAAGGAGAATGCCTTATGAAGAAGCTATATCAGTCAGAACTCTATACAAAACATCATTGGAAAATTTAAAGGCAATATTTTTCTTCCACATTTTGTATATTTCACACTAGCGGCAATTAAGTATCTTGCACTGCCGATCTTGTTATTATTATGTGATATACATTCGGATTGGGTGTACAGCTACTAAAAAGAATCCGCAAACCTTTCGATACTTTATGTATCTTTGGTTTGCGGATTCTTTTTTATCATTTATATATTTTTTGATTCGATTGAAATTAATTATTCGTAGCGAGGGCCTCATTCTCAGCAGCAAGCATTTCATCTTCATCTTCGTCGCTCATAGAGTATGCGATATTGACACTATGATCAGCGATACGCTCTAATTCAGAAAGCATATCAGAGAATAATAAACCAGCTCTTGGCTCACAGTCACCTTTGGCAAGACGTTTGATATGATGCTTCTGGTAGCGGCGTTCCATCTTATCGATGGAAGCTTCCAAAGCAGCAATCTCAGCAAGTTTATCTTCTTGTGTGTTCACACCATCCTGAGCCATAAAACTTTCTAAAGAAAGTTTTAACAGTTTAGAGACAGCTTCATACATTTTTTTGATTTCCTCTTTTGCATCGCCAGTAAGACCAGTATTATGTTTTAATTCGGTCTTTGTATAATCAGCAAAGTTCTCTGCGTGATCTCCAATTCGTTCAATATCATTGACTACATAGAACATGGAACCTAAAATCTTCTGATCGGCCAAAGGCAAAGATAACTGGTTTGATTTTACCAGATAATCTGTAATCGCATGGCTGACATTGTTGATGTCTTCTTCTCTGTGATAAATCTTATTCAGATATTCATCAGACTGATTTAAAAATCCTTTGATGGAACGATCCAGATTCTCCTGTGCCATATCTGCCATACGTTTTTAAATTCATTCTTAGCCTGAGGAATCATAGTTGCAGGAGATTTTAAGGAAATCTCTGTGATGTACTGTAATTCATTATGATGTACTTTTTGATCTTCTCCAGGAATGATCTTCTCAGTTAATGCAACAACTAAAGGTGTACATGGGAACATGAATAATACTTCAATGATCTTAAATGTTGTATGTGCATTTGCAACACTTCGTCCAAGATTTCCACCGGAAATACTTAAGAAGAAGTTAGTAATAGGCTCAAGTGCGATACTAAGTCCTGTAAAGATGATGATACTTCCAAATACGTTAAATAAGAAATGGATCATCGCAGCACGTTTCGCACCCTTATTACCACTTAAGCTGGCAAGTAATGCAGATACACAAGATCCCATATTACATCCAAGGATAATAAAGAAACAGATCGGAAGGCTTAATAATCCCTGTGAGGCCATTAACAAAACGATACTTACAGTGACTGAAGAACTCTGTAAGATCGCAGTCATGATAAATCCAAATAAAACTCCAAGGAAATGGTTATCAAGTGTCTGAAGATAAGACGTGATCAATGGTGAATCTTTTAACACAGACATAGCACTTGACATGGAAGTTAATCCCATAAATAAAACACCAAATCCAAGAACAACTTCTCCAATTTTCTGAACCGTAGGATTATTCATAAATAATACCATGATAACACCAGCCATCAAAAAGACAGGTGCGATCTCAGAAAGATTAAAAGATACAAGCTGAGAAGTAACAGTAGTACCGATATTGGCACCAAGGATAACTCCGGCAGCCTGAGATAAGTTCATAAGCCCAGCATTTACAAAGCTTACTACCATAACAGTAGCAGCACTGGAGGACTGAATGACTGCGGTAAAAAAGATACCGACTAACATACCGGTCAAACGGTTTGTAGTAAATATTTCAAGAATCCGGCGAAGTTTGGCACCGGCAGCTTTCTCAAGTCCATCGCTCATCAGTTTCATTCCATAAAGAAAGAGGCCAAGGCCTCCCATCAGAGCAAGTATGATAGTATAGTCCATACAACATTTCTCCTTTTTTAACAATAACTTAACATAAATATTACTTATATTTTACTTTATACGAGGCAATGTGACAAGAAAAATTTTTGATTTGTGATAGAGTTGCATGTATGAGATAGAAATATTCAAACTTCACATCTTCTGTCTGAGAAAACATCAGTTTACAGCCAGTAACATTCTCCATACACATCCGGTAGTGGTTTCGATTACGTCATCAAACCAGCAAATTAATATTTGTCTAAGCAAAATATTCATGATATAATCAGAGATACTGTAAAAATAGAGATGAATTAGATAAAGTAGGATGAAATAATAGAATGGAACAGTTAAAAGAATGAGTCGTCAAGACAGTACGAATATATGGAGAAATGAAAAAATGGGTTCAGAAAAAGTCTGAAGAATTAGGACGTAAGTTAACATGCCATGTAACAACATTTGGCTGTCAGATGAATGAAAAAGATTCAGAAAAGTTATTAGGAATCCTAGAAACGATCGGATATGAAGAAGTTGAGACAGAAGATGCAGACTTCTTAATTTTTAATACATGTACTGTCCGTGAAAATGCCAATACAAAGTTATATGGACACTTAGGACAGGTTAAGAAGATGAAAGAAAGAAATCCACAGATGATGATCGGATTATGTGGATGTATGATGCAGGAAGAACATGTCATTGAGAAAATCCGTACAAGTTATAAATTCGTAGATATCATTTTTGGAACACATAATATCTTCAAATTAGCTGAATTATTAAAAGCAAGAGTTGATTCTAAGGGGATGATCGTTGATATCTGGAAAAATACAGACCAGATTGTGGAAGATCTTCCAAGTGACCGTAAGTTTTCATTCAAATGTGGAGTCAATATCATGTATGGATGTAATAACTTCTGTAGTTACTGTATTGTACCATATGTAAGAGGAAGAGAGAGAAGCCGTAAGCCGGAAGATATCATTAAAGAAGTAAAACAGGTAGTATCAGAAGGAGTCAAAGAGGTTATGCTTCTTGGACAGAACGTAAACTCTTACGGAAAGACATTAGAGGAACCAATGTCTTTTGCCCAGTTATTAAGAGAAGTAGAAAAAGTCGAAGGATTAGAAAGAATCCGTTTTATGACTCCACATCCAAAGGATTTATCTGATGAGCTGATCGAAGTGATGGCAACAAGCAAGAAAGTATGTAAACATATGCATCTTCCAATGCAGTCAGGTAGCAGCCGTCTGTTAAAATTGATGAACCGTCACTATACAAAAGAACAGTATATTGCATTAGCTAAGAAGATTCAGGAGAGAATCCCTGGAGTATCATTTACAACAGATATTATCGTAGGATTCCCTGGAGAGACAGAAGAAGACTTCGAAGAGACATTAGATGTTGTAAGAGAAGTCGGATTTGACAGTGCATACACATATGTATATTCCAAACGTTCTGGAACACCAGCAGCAAGCATGGAGGATCAGGTGGATAAAGATGTCATCAAAGACCGCTTTGATAGACTTCTTGCCTTATTAAAAGAGACATCAGCAAAGAACTGTAAGAAGAAAGTAGGAGATATCGAGAGAGTTCTGATCGAAGAGGAAAATACACACGAAGAAGGAATGTTAACAGGAAGATTGGAAAATAACCTGTTAGTTCATTTCAGAGGATGCAAAGAACAGATCGGTACAATGGCCGATGTCAAATTAGTTGAGGAAAAAGGTTTCTATTATATGGGAGAACAGATCCATGGCTAAAAAAGGAAAACTTACACCGATGATGCAGCAGTATATGCAGATCAAAGAAGAGAATAAGGATTGTATCTTATTCTACCGCCTCGGAGATTTCTACGAGATGTTCTTTGATGATGCACTGACGGCATCCAAAGAATTAGAGATTACATTAACAGGAAAGAACTGTGGACTTGAGGAGCGCGCACCAATGTGTGGCGTTCCTTATCACGCTGTAGATTCTTATTTAAATAAATTAGTAGAAAAAGGATACAAAGTCGGAATCTGTGAGCAGGTGGAAGACCCAAGCCAGGCAAAAGGGATCGTAAAGAGAGAGATCGTGCGTATCGTAACACCTGGAACGAATATTTCACAGCAGAGTCTTGATGATGAGAAGAATAATTATCTGATGTGTATCTTTGCAAGTGATGGAAGCTATGGAATCTCATTTGTTGATGTCACAACAGGAGATTTCAGAACAACCTCCATGGACAGTTTAGCAAAGGTACGAGATGAGATCTTTAAATTCGAGCCGGCAGAGATCATTTGCAATGATGCATTCCTGATCAGTGGCATGGATTTTGATTATTTAAAAGATAAGATGTCTATCGTGATCTCAAGCATTGAGCCATATCATTTTGATGAAGAACAGGCAGAAGAACGGATCAAACGTCAGTTTAAAGTAGGAAATTTAGAAGGTCTTGGACTTGTGGATTATCCAATGGGAGTGATCGCAACTGGTGCATTACTTGGATATCTGCATGAGACACAGAAAAGTTCCTTAGATCATTTGATGCATATTGATGCATATGAGACAAGTGAATTTATGATCATTGACAGTTCCAGCCGCAGAAATTTAGAACTGTGCGAGACATTAAGAGATAAACAGAAAAAAGGTTCCCTTTTATGGGTATTAGATAAGACAAAGACAGCCATGGGAGCCAGAATGTTAAGAAATATGGTAGAGCAGCCATTGGTTGACAAGAAAAAGATCGAAGAGAGATACGATGCAATCACAACACTTACGAATCAGACGATTGTGAGAGAAGAATTAAGAGAATACTTAAATCCAATTTATGATCTGGAACGTCTGATGACAAAAGTAAGTTATAAGACAGCAAATCCAAGAGATATGATCGCATTTAAGACATCATTGGAACTTTTACCAGCGATCAAAACGATTCTTGAAGAATGTAAAGATCCGCTATTATCAGGGTTAAGAGAAGATTTAGACCCATTAGAAGATATTCATGATCTGTTAGAAGATTCCATTATTGAAGAACCACCGCTTGCGATCAAAGAAGGCGGAATCATCAAAGAAGGGTTTAAAGATGATATTGATCAATTAAAACGTGCGAAAACAGAAGGAAAACAGTGGTTGATGGAACTTGAGGAAAGAGAACGAGAGAAAACTGGAATCAAGAATCTGAAGATTAAATATAATAAAGTTTTTGGGTATTATTTGGATGTAACAAATTCTTACAAAGATCTTGTGCCCAATTATTATATTCGTAAGCAGACACTGGCAAATTCTGAGCGATATACAACAGAAGAATTAAACCAGCTGGCAGATACGATCTTAGGATCTGAAGATCGTCTGTATGCATTAGAATATGAAACTTATGTTACGATCCGTGAAACATTAGCAGGAGAGATGGAGAGAATCTCAAGAACAGCCAATGTGATCGCACAGATTGATGCAATGGCCTCTTTTGCATATGTCGCAGAACGCAATCATTTTGTGCGTCCAAAATTAAATGTAAGAGGAACGATTGATATCAAAGATGGAAGACACCCGGTTGTAGAACAGGTGATTCCAAATGATATGTTCATTTCTAATGACACATACCTTGACAATAAGAAGAATCGTGTCGCGATCATCACGGGACCAAACATGGCAGGTAAATCAACCTATATGAGGCAGGTTGCCCTGATCGTGTTAATGGCACAGATTGGTTCTTTTGTACCAGCGGCAAAAGCTAATATTGGTATCGTAGATCGTATCTTTACAAGAGTCGGGGCATCTGATGATCTTGCTTCCGGACAGAGTACATTTATGGTTGAGATGAGTGAAGTTGCCAATATTTTAAGAAATGCGACAAAAAACAGCTTGCTGATCTTAGATGAGATTGGACGAGGAACCAGTACATTTGACGGACTGTCTATTGCATGGGCAGTTGTGGAATATATCAGTAATTCCAAGCTTCTTGGTGCAAAAACTCTGTTTGCGACACATTACCATGAACTGACAGAGTTAGAAGGTAAGATCGACAGTGTACATAACTACTGTATTGCGGTCAAAGAACAGGGAGACGATATCGTATTCCTTCGTAAGATCGTAAAAGGCGGTGCAGACAAGAGTTATGGAGTTCAGGTAGCGAAACTTGCAGGAGTACCAGATGCAGTGATCAACCGTGCAAAAGAGATCGCAAGAGAGCTGGAAGAACACGATCTGACATCAGGTGCTAAAGACATCATGCCATATGGAGAGGCCGAACAGTTAAGCTTCTTCAGGGAAAGTGATGAGCCAACAATGGAACATCCATTTATGGCAGAACTAAGAGAAAAAGATCTTTCCGATATGACACCACTGGAAGCATTAAATTACCTGTATGTATTACAGGAAAAGTTAAAGAACGAGGAGTAATTTATGGCGAAGATACAATTACTGGATCAAAAGACAATCGATAATATCGCAGCAGGAGAAGTCATTGAGAGACCAGCTTCTGTTGTAAAGGAACTTGTGGAAAATGCAGTTGATGCCAATGCCAATGCGATCACGGTTGAGATCAAAGATGGCGGAATGACGTTAATAAGAGTTACAGATAATGGAATCGGAATTCCAAAAGATCAGGTAAAGACTGCATTTTTGCGTCATGCAACAAGTAAGATCCGTTCGGTTGAAGATCTGTTAAGTGTATCTTCTCTTGGATTTCGAGGAGAGGCATTATCAAGTATCAGTGCGGTTGCACAGGTTGAACTAGTAACAAAGACAGCAGAAAGTTTTAGTGGAGTATCCTATAAGATCTATGGAGGAGAGGAAGAAGCTTTTGATGACATCGGAGCACCCGATGGAACGACATTTCTTGTAAAGAATCTGTTTTATAATACACCAGCAAGAAGAAAGTTCTTAAAGAGTGCGACAACCGAAGCAGGATATGTGGAACAGATGATGGTACACATTGCCCTAAGCCATCCCGAAATCTCCTTCAAATTTATTCATAATAACAAGAATAAGATTTATACTTCTGGAAATGGAAAAGTTAAAGATATCATTTATCATATCTATGGAAGAGATGTGGCAGGAGCGTTAATTCCTGTACAAGCACAAAGTGAAGATGTCAAAGTGACAGGATTTGTCGCAAAACCTTATGTTTCCAGAGGCAACAGAAATTATGAGAGCTATTTTATCAATGGAAGATATATCAAAAGCTCGATCATTTACAAGTCGATTGAAGAAGGATATCGTACTTTTACGATGAAACATAGATATCCGTTTGTGTGTCTTGATTTTAAGATTAATCAGGAATTATTGGATGTCAATGTCCATCCGACGAAGATGGAGATACGATTTCGCAATGGAAGAGAGATTTATGAACTGGTTGTGGATACAGTCAGGGAGGCGTTACTTCAGAAAGATCTGGTGCAGGATGTATTAAGAGAAACACCGAAGAAGAAAGAACAGCCGAAAACAAAGAAGTGAAAAGCCTGAGCCATTTGAGGTAAATCGAAGGAAAAGAAGAGACTCAGAAGATGGACCAGACGATGAAAGACTTTGCACAGATGCGACAAAGTCAGACGAATCAGCAAGGACAAGGTGTGCAGCAGATTGAAAAGTCGTCAATTGTAGCAAATTCAATAGGACATAGGGCAAAGCCTGAGGGTATGAAACAAGATCGTTTAAAGAGCGAATCATCTCAAACCGCAAAGAAACCAACCTACGCAGGCTTAAACTACAACACACAGAAAAAAGAATTCCCGCAATACAAGACCGATGAATTAAGCAGTAACCAGATGACATTAAGAGAAGATCCGGTCTTTTCTGTACAGGCAAGACCTGACCGCAAGATCTTAGGACAGCTCTTTAAGACCTACTGGCTGATCGAATACGAAGACCAGTTATTCATTATGGACCAGCATGCGGCACATGAGAAGGTGAACTATGAAAGACTGATGAAGAATTTTAAAGAAAAAGAAATCTACAGTCAGAGATTAGAGCCGCCAATGGTAGTAACGGTTTCCATGATGGAAGCAGAAGCATTAGAAAGATACAAAGATGCATTCGCAGGTTTAGGATTTACGATAGAATCCTTTGGTGGAAATGAATATTGTATCCGTGAAGTTCCCGCAAATCTTTATGGAATTGGGGAAAGAGATTTATTTATGGAACTTTTAGATGCTGTGAGCCAGGAAAACGGGATAATGGATACTGAAGTGATCGCAAGTAAGATCGCAACGATGGCATGTAAGATGTCGATCAAAGGAAACCAGAGGGTATCGTTGATGGAGGTGGAACATCTCTTAGATGAACTGATGAAACTTGAGAATCCATACCAGTGTCCACACGGAAGACCGACGATCATTAAAATGAGTAAATATGAGATAGATAAGAAGTTTAAAAGAATCGTATAGGAAGCCAGATAAGGAGGAAATATCATGACAGATCAGGAATTATTAAATCTTGCGGATAAAGCAAAACAAAAAGCATATGTACCATATTCAAAATTTCAGGTAGGAGCAGCAATTCTTACAAAGGAAGGAAAAGTATTTACAGGATGTAATGTGGAGAATTCTTCTTATGGAGCGGCTATCTGTGCAGAAAGAACGGCAGCAGTCAAAGCAGTTAGCGAAGGATACCATGATTTTGAAGTGATTGCGATTGCATCCAATGGAAGTGACAAAGAAACTGTATATCCATGCGGGATCTGCCGACAGTTTCTGCATGAATTTAATCCAGAACTCAAAGTGATCTGTCAAAGTCCAGATGGATTTGAAACTTATCGATTATCAGAACTTATGCCGAAAGGATTTTAAATAGATGAAACCAATGGTAATTTTAACAGGACCGACAGCGGTTGGAAAAACAGAGTTATCGATCCGATTAGCAAAAATCTTAAATGCAGAGATCATTTCCGCAGACTCCATGCAAGTCTATAAGAAAATGGATATTGGAACCGCGAAGATCCGTCCAGAAGAGATGGAAGGGGTCAAACATTATCTTGTGGATGAACTTGACCCAAGGGAAGAATTCCATGTGGCAAGATTTCAGCAGATGGCAAAAGATGCATTAGAAGAAATCTATGCAAAAGGAAAGATTCCACTGATCGTCGGTGGAACAGGATTCTATATTCAAAGTCTTCTTTATGATATTGATTTTACAAAGGAAGACGGAGATCAGGAATATAGAAGACAATTGGAAGAAAAGGCAAAAACAGAAGGAAATGACAGTCTGTATGAGATGTTAAAACAAGTTGATACAAAGTCTACAGAAAAAAATTCATAAAAATAATGTCAAACGAGTGATCCGCGCATTAGAATTTTATAAATTAAATGGATATCCGATCTCAGAACACAATGAGAAAGAAGCAGCAAAGACATCACCATATAATTTTGCTTATTTTGTATTAAATCATAAAAGAGATATCTTATATGACAGAATCAACAAAAGAGTTGATATCATGGCAGAACAAGGCTTGATCGATGAAGTAAAACAATTAAAAGAAGAAGGCTATGAAAAGACGATGGTTTCCATGCAGGGAATTGGATATCGTCAGGTATTTGAATACCTGGAAGGAAATTTATCTCTAGAAGATACGATCGATCTGATCAAGAAAGACACCAGACATTTTGCAAAGCGCCAGCTGACTTGGTTTGGAAGAGAAAAAGAAGTTGTCATGGTAGATAAGTCAAAATTTGGATCAGAAGATGAGATTTTAACATATATGCTTACAATATTAAAAGAAAAGGGGATCTATGATGGATCAGTTAAAGAACTATTATAAGGAAATGGGAGTCGAAGAGAAAGTCTTCGACTACGCACAAGAAGTAGAAAAAGGGTTAAAAGACCGTTTTGAAAAATTAGATGCGATCGCACAGTTAAATCAGATCAAGGTATTAAATGCGATGCAGAAACACCAGATCGCAGAGATGCATTTGGGTGGTACAACAGGATATGGATATAATGATTCTGGAAGAGAAGCAGTGGAAGCTTTGTATGCCGATGTTTTTGGAACAGAAGATGCACTTGTAAGACCACAGATCACATGTGGAACTCATGCATTAGGTCTGGCATTATCCGCAAATTTACGTCCAGGAGACGAAATTCTTGCTATTTCAGGAAAACCATATGATACACTAGAAGAAGTGATCGGAATCCGTGAATCCAAAGGATCCCTGAAAGAATATGGGATTACATATGCACAGGTAGATCTGTTAGAAGATGGAAGTTTTGATTTTGAAGGAATCAAAGATGCGATCAATGACAAAACGAAACTGATTCATATCCAGAGATCCAAAGGATATGCTACAAGACCAACATTATCGGTTGATGTGATCGGGGAAGCGATCGCATTTGTAAAAGAGATCAACAAAGATCTGATCGTTATGGTTGATAACTGCTATGGTGAATTTGTGGAGGAAAAGGAACCATCAGAAGTTGGAGCCGATATGATTGTTGGTTCTCTGATCAAGAATCCGGGTGGGGGACTAGCACCAATCGGTGGTTATATCTGTGGAAGAAGTGACCTGATCGAACAGTGTGCATACAGACTTACAACACCGGGACTTGGAAAGGAAGTAGGAGCAAGTCTAGGGGTAAACCGTCAGTTTATCCAAGGGTTCTTTATGGCACCAACGGTTGTTAATGCAGCGGTTAAAGGAGCAATTTTTGCAGCAAACCTTTATGAGAAATTAGGATTTAAAGTCATTCCAGATGGAAAAGAAGAACGCCATGATATCATTCAGGCAGTAGAATTTCATGATCCAGAGAAACTGGTTGCATTTTGTGAGGGAATTCAGAAAGCATCTCCGATTGACAGCCATGTAACGCCAATTCCATGGGATATGCCAGGATATGATAGTCAGGTCATTATGGCAGCAGGAACATTTGTATCTGGTGCATCCATTGAATTAAGTGCAGATGGACCGATGAAAGAACCATATGCGGTTTATTTCCAGGGAGGGCTTACTTACCCTCATGCAAAATACGGAATTATCATGTCACTACAGAGAATGGAAGAAAAAGGGTTAGTTGAAATTCCAGAAGTATAAGAAATAAGAAAAATTTAAGGAAAACAACGGTTTGATTTCTATACATAAAAGAAAAGTTATGATAAAATTTATAAATGGGAAATGTTTTTGATCTTTGGGATTTTTTCGGTAGAAAGGATCAGATATGGAGAAAAAACATCAGACATTAAAGGAATTACCAATTTCAGAAAGACCCTATGAAAAGTGTGAAAAAAGTGGAGTAGAGGCTTTGTCAGATGCAGAATTGCTGGCAGTAGTCTTAAGAAGTGGAACGAAAGATCTGACAGTGGTGGATCTTTCTAAGCAGATTTTATCAATGAATCCTTTTTATGAAGGGCTTCTTGGAATCTGTCACACTTCCAGAGAAGAATTACAAAAGATACCTGGAATCGGGAAAGTAAAAGCAATGCAGATTTTATGCATTGCTGAATTATCCAAACGATTAGCACAGGCAAAAGTAGAAGATAAGATAAGTTTTCATGATCCGTCATCGATTGCAGATTATTATATGGAACAGATGCGGCATTTAAACAGGGAAGAGATGATTTTAATCTTTTTAATGGGAAAAATAAAGTTATCAAAGAACTTAAAGTTTCTGTAGGAACGGTAAATCAGACAGTGGCTTCGCCAAGAGAACTATTTCTTGAGGCATTGCGGTGTGAAGCGGTATCAGTTCTAATGATCCATAATCATCCATCGGGTGATCCAACACCAAGCAGGCAGGATATTCTCACAACAAAGCGCATGAAAGAAGCAGGAGAGTTTCTTGGAATACCACTGTGTGACCATATTATCATTGGAGACAGAACATATATAAGTTTTCGGGAAGAACACATGATATAAGGAGCAGAAATATGAAAACGACACAGTTAGGAATTGAACTAGGAAGCAGACATTTAAGAATTGCTGCAACAAAGAAGAAAGAATTTTTAAAGATTAAGAATATGATTGCTTTTGATGAAGATGATAAAGTCAAAGCAATCGGAGATGAAGCATTTGATATGTATGAGAAACAGCCATATAGTGTGAGGGTTATAAAACCTATGGAACATGGGGTTATTTCAGATTACACAAATATGAGGTATTTATTAGGAACAGTGCTTGATAGATACTTTAAGAGAGTACACAAGCCAGAGCTGGTGATAGCTGTACCTGTGGATATTACAAATGTAGAGAAGAGAGCATTTGATGATCTTGCATGGGAAGCCGCAGGAAAGGTAAAGGATATCAAACTGATAGAGAAACCAATTCTTGCAGCGATTGGAAGCGGAATTGATGTAGAAGCCCCATGTGGTAATATGATCATTGATATCGGGGCGGGTACAACAGAAATTTCTGTGATTTCCTTAGGCGGAATTGTAGAAAGCAGATTACTGCCATATGGTGGGGATCAGATCGATGAGTGGATCAAAGATTATGTAAAGAAGAATTACAAATTAGAGATCGGTATGAAGAATGCAAGACGATTAAAGATGGCATATGCCGAGAATGAGACGCAGCAGGATATTTCTGTAAAAGGAAGAGATATTGTAAGTGGACTTCCAAAAGAAGTAAAGATTCCGGCAGCAATTGTGGAAGAGAAAGCAAGAGATCAGATTCGAGAGATCTGTATGCAGGCAAAAGCGGTACTGGAGGTTGTCACTCCGGAACTTGCGACTGATATTGTGAATGAAGGAATCTATATATCTGGAGGAGCTTGTGGATTTACAAAGACAGAAGAATGGATCAAAGAAGAACTGAAGGTAACGGTTCATATCAAACCAGAACCACAAGATCATGTAATTTTAGGAATGCAGTCATATTTAAAATAAAGTAAATGATGAAATGAGGACAGATGTATGAAATTGCAAAAGAAAAAATTTAATTCAAATCATCTGCTGGCAATCTTTATCGTTATATGTGGATTGTTAGCAGGGATTAGTGTTTTTGCAGGAGGGGTGCTCTCACCGGTAAAGAATGTATTCTTTACGGTTTTATCACCGATGCAGGAAGGCACTAATTCCATCGGAAATTTTGTTTTTTCATGGAATGAGAAGGCAAAAAGCAAGAAAGCACTGAAAGCAGAGAATGAGAAGCTTCAGGAGAAAGTTGATGCATTAAAGATGCAGAATCGTGTGCTTGAACAGAATCAGGTAGAATTAGAACGACTTCAGGATCTGCTGAAATTGAAGAAAAAAATCGAAAAAAATATCATACAGTCGGAGCTAGAGTTATCAGTAAAGGATCAGGAAACTGGTTTGATATATTTATGATCGACAAAGGAAGCAAAGATGGCCTCAAAAAAGATATGAATGTTATTGCAGGAAATGGTCTGGTAGGAATCGTTTATGATGTATCTGCACATACAGCAAAAGTGCGAACGATCATCAATGACACAAGCATGGTCAGTGCAATGTTCTTAAAGACGAATGATTCTTGCATTGTAAATGGAAGTCTTGATACAATGGAAGACGGATATCTGGAAGTTGTATATATCAGTAAGGATGCGAAAGTTAAGAACGGAGATGAGTTGGTAACATCTTATGTAAGTTCTAAATTTAATGAAGGAATCACGATTGGAAAGGTATCCGATATCAAGCTTGATTCTACAAAACTTACAAAGACAGCTAAGGTTACACCGATCGTTGACTTTAAGCATTTAAAAGAAGTATTAGTTATCACAGATCTTAAGAAAACAGAGAACCTCGATACAGGAACTAAGGAATAGCAGGTGAAGATATGAAGATTAAGAGAATTTTGTTTTATGTAATATCTGTACTTGTTTGCTTTCTATTGCAGACATCAGTGTTTGAGTTTTTAAAACTTGCAGATGTTATGCCGAATATCTTACTGATCTTAACAGTTACAATAGCATTTATCAGAGGAAAGAAAGCAGGGATCGTGGTAGGGTTTGTCTGTGGGTTGTTGATTGATATTTTTTCAGGAAGTGTGCTAGGGCAATATGCATTTGTATATCTCATGTTTGGATATGTAAATGGATGGTTTCATGCATATTTTTATGAAGATGATATTTTACTTCCAATCGGCCTTTTGACAGCAAATTCTCTTGTATACAGCTTTGTGATCTTTTTCTTCTTTTTTGCATTAAGAGGAAGACTTCAGTTCTTTTCTTATTTGTTTAAAGTAATGATTCCAGAGGCTGTTTATACAGGAATCACAGCATTGATCATTTATAAGATATTGTTGGAAGTAGATATTAGGATCAGAGATGGTGAAAAAAGGAGTATGTTCTAGTGTTACGAAAAATTTACGATAAAGCAGAAAAATTATTAGCAAACAGACTGCTTGCACTGATCGTACTGATCGCAGTACTTTATTGTGTTTTGATCGGAAGGGTATTTGTGCTTCAGATCGTGGAAGGACAGTCTCATAGGCAGGATTTTACATACAAAGTACAAAAGACAGTCAAGACATCAGGTACACGAGGAAATATTTATGATGTCAATGGAAAATTATTAGCATATAATAAGTTGGTTTACACTGTAAATTTCCAAAATGACAGTGCATTCCAGACACTTGCTAAGCAAAATGGGACATCAGAGAGTTATGAGAAGAATGAAGTAATCTACAAAGTAATTAAGATTCTTGAACGTAATGGAGATTCATTTATCAATGATATTCCAATTGAATATACAGGAAGCGGTAAACTAAGATTTACAGAGACAGGATCAAGACTTAAGAAATTTAAGAGAGATGTTTTTGGAATCGGAAGTGATACTTCTGATCTTTCACAGTCAGAGAAGGAATTAAGAAACAAACAGCTTAATGCGACAGCAGAAGAAGTCTTTCAGTATTTAAGAGATGGAACGATGGGATCATCAGGAACTGGAAAGATGTTTGATATTGATAAAAAATATTCCAAAGAAGATGCATTAAAGATCATGTCAGTAAGATACAGTGCATTTTTGAGTAGATATTCACAGTATATGAAGGTTACGATCGCAAATGAGATCAATAGCAAGAGTATTGCGGAGATCAAAGAAAGAAGTTCAGAACTTCCAGGAATCGATATTGATACAAAGTCTATTCGTGTATATAATAAAAGCGAGGCAATGGCTCATATTATTGGATACACAGGAACAGTCAACACAGACGAATTAGAAACTTATAACAAAGGTAAAAAAGAAGAAGATAAAGATTACTATTCCAGTGATGAAACAGTTGGAAAAGCAGGTATAGAAAAACAGTTTGAGAAGTATCTGCACGGAGACAGCGGAAGCAAGACATTAGTTGTCAATAATGTGGGAAAAATCGTAGAAACTACGAAGACAGTGAAATCCGGGACAGGAAATAATATTACATTATCTATAGACAGTGATCTGCAGGAATATGTATATAATCTTCTTGAGAAAAAGATCGCAGGAATCGTATTATCCAAACTCACAAGTTCTGACAGTGCAGGAAATGACCGTGAGAATATTATGATACCGATCAAGAAAGTATATTATTCATTTATTGGAAATAGTGTGATCGATCTTGAGGATCTGAATGGTAATGATGCAACATCTTACGAAAAGAAGATGTACAAAAAGATTCAGAGGCTTGAAGATGCCGCGATCAAAACATCAAAGAATCTGGTATTGAATGAAAAGAAAGCTTATAAGGATGAAAGTGATGAGAAACAGGCATATTCATCTTATGTATATAGTTTGTTATCAAGTAAGAAGATTCTCTTAAGCAGCTCTATTGATACGACAGATAAAACATACCAGAGATGGAAAAATGAGAAAATCAGTTTAAGCGAATTCTTAAGATATGCGGTGAATAAAGAATGGATAGATATTTCATCTTTGAATATCAACAGTAAGTATAATGATACAGAAGAGATCATGAAAGCACTGGCAGCATATGTTGAAGATGCATTGATTGAGGCAGATGATTTCGATATGACGGTTTGTGAACAGAGTATCATGAAGGGTAAATTAAGTGGAAGAGAAGTATGTCTTCTGCTTTATGAACAGGGAGTCCTTAAGAAGAAAGGCGACAGTGATTATTCTGCCTTGAAATCTGGATCTTTAAACAGTTATGATTTTATCCGTAAGAAATTAAAAAGTTTGCAGATCACACCGGCACAGCTTGGAATGGATCCATGTTCTGGCTCTGTTGTTATTACAGACTCTAAGACTGGAAAGGTAAAAGCATTGGTAAGTTATCCAGGATATGATAGTAATCGTTTATCAAATGGAACAGATTCCGGATATTACAGACAGCTGGCTAATTCAGCATCAACGCCATTATATGACCAGGCATTAAAACACAAAACAGCACCAGGATCTACATTTAAACCATTATCAGCACTATCAGGTCTGAATGAAAAAGTTATTACAACGAGCACGGTGATCAACTGTACAGGTTTGTATGATAAGATCACGCCACCAGCAAAATGCTGGAAGTATCCGGATCGTCATGGACCAAGAACTGTATCTACAGCGATAGAAGCATCTTGTAATTATTTCTTTTATGAAGTAGGATATAGATTAGGAAACAAATCAGGTTCATACAGCAGTAAGGAAGGATTAAAATATCTGGAAAAATACGCAACAGATCTTGGACTGAATAAGAAGTCTGGAATTGAACTTGATGAGTCATCTCCACAGGTTTCTGATGAGACTTCTGTACGTTCTGCCATTGGACAGGGACGTAACAGTTTCACACCAAGTCAGATTTCTAATTATGTGACAACGTTATCAAACAGAGGTACAGTATATAATCTTAGTATCATGGATAAGATCACAGACGATAATGGAAAGACGATTAAGAAGTATGGTGTCAAGAAAGTCAGACAGCTCCATTATGATACGAAGTACTGGAATGCGGTACAGACAGGAATGAGAGGTGTAGTGAATGGAAATGACAGTTCTGTAAGTAGTATTTTCAAAGGAATGAAAGTAAAGGTTGCAGGAAAGACTGGTACTGCACAGGAGAATAAGAAACGTCCAAACCATGCACTGTTTATTTCTTATGGACCATATGAGAAACCAGAGATCACGACGACAGTAGTTATTCCGTTTGGATATACTTCATCCAATGCTGCATCTACGGCAAAGGATATTTATGAGTATTATTTTGCAAATGATAAGACAAAGGCGAAGATGGAGAAGAATAATAAATCAGTCACAGAAACCAATGTAGGTACTGCGGGAGACTAAGAAAAGAAGAGAGGAATCGTATGAATCATCCGGTATTGTTAAAAGGAAACAGCATTGGGCTTACCATGGTGCTTGATCCTGAGATGAAGTTTGAACAGCTCAAAGCTGCTATTTGTGAGAAGTTTATACAGGCAAAAGATTTCTTTAACGGACAGACCCAGATCGCATTGAAGATCGAAGGTCGGAAACTCACATCCCAACAGCTTGAAGAAGTTTTAGGGATTATTGCCGAAAAGACAACATTGACGATCGCATATGTCATAGAAGATGATAAGATCATGGAGACATCATTTAAAGAGGCATTAAAGAAACTTGAGGAGAAGGAACAGAAAGAGATTGAAGCGTTTTTGAAGTGTGAGGTGGCTTTTATAGCCGTTCGGGCTGCCCGATACACTGTCCATGAAACTTACGGTATTCGAACGCCGCAAAGATGCCATGAAATACGCTGTCAGCATAGGCATGTCTCCGAAGATGCCCTTGCAGAGCGTGAACGGAGTGTATAGCAAGAAGCGGAAAGAAGCAATCTTGTTTGGCAGGGAGAAGGGAAAGAAGCGCAGCCTGTCTGTCATTTACCACGAACTGAGCCATCACCTCACGCTGCAGGTGACGGACAACCGTCCGCCGGCATGGCTTATGGAAGGGCTTGCCGAGTATTTCGAACATTGCGAAATCAAGAAAGGCAAGCTGAAGCATGCGCTTACGTCTTATGAAATTGGCAGGATACGCACCATGTATATGCTGGGCGAAGTGACGCTGAAAGACTTTTGTGGACTGCAATCTCAGCATGTTCATGAAAAGCCAGATGACAGACGAAGGCTATGCCTACATTCTGGCTCATGCGCTGACAACCTTCTGGGTAGAGAAAGTCCCTGAAGAATTGTTCGGCCAACTCATCAGGGACTTGCGTAACCGGGCAGACAAATCGTCGGTGTTTGACAAGATCAATCGTATCTATCCCGGAGGGTTCAATAAGTTCGAGCAGGATTTTGCTCAGGAATTCATGCGGCAGAGCATTGTCGAACTCCCGGTGGAATACCGTTACGGCCTCAATCCCTTTCCCGGAAGATGTCGAGCGGAAAGTTTTCGTTGGGAGAGTGGATGGCATTGCTCTCCAGGCCGAATCCCATCAGGATGGTCTTGATGCCCAGAATGTGCTCAAAGTCGCTGATGATGGGGATGCTTCCTCCGCGGCGCACGGCCAGCGGTTTCTTCCCGAAAGCCTGTGCGAATCCTTTTTCCGCAGCGCGGTAAGCCGGGTGGTTGATCGGGCAGACGTAGCCTCGCCTCCATGCATGGGAGTTACGCTTACGGTTACAGATTCAGGAGCGATCGAGCGTATATGTTCGGCAAACAGCTTTGATATCTTTTCGTGGTCCTGATGGGGAACCAGCCGGCACGATACCTTGGCATACGCTTCGAGGGAAGCACGGTCTTGGAATCCTTCTCCCCGTATGATCCTCCCCCGATATTCCGCACACGTCGAACGACGGGCGGCAGCTGTTCCTCT
>ENA-OQDC01000412-OQDC01000412.1-human-gut-metagenome-genome-assembly--contig:-NODE-412-length-31159-cov-4.039991_pt1 | contig 31159 bp, 40 predicted proteins | sample MGYA00242770_ERZ504601 | MGnify/ENA primary metagenome ERZ504601 (study PRJEB26092, sample SAMD00036305) | human gut metagenome | host: Homo sapiens | study: EMG produced TPA metagenomics assembly of...
GCAGCAGCAGTGATCAGTCCGATGTTAATTACATTTCTTAAGATGAATCCATATATGGCTGTAGGAATCGCATTATCATCCGATGTACTGGCAAGATGCAGTTTCAGCTTATATTTATGGGCAAAAAATAAGAATCTTGATTATCAAAAATGGAATGATCATGATTGGTAACGGTATTACTGTTTACAGTCGCATGGAAGCTATTATCGCAAGCCTTTTGACCCGCAGCAACAATGGGAAATTTCTCAGTTTTTATGACATTGCTATTAGGGATTAAATTTATCGTAAAGCCAGTTATGACAACAAAAGAAGCCATGCAAGGCGTTTCAGCAAAGAAACGAGCAATTCAATCCATCATTTGTGGAATGATGATCGGACTGATCTGTGGATTTGTCGGCGCTGGTGGTGGAATGATGATGTTACTGATCTTAACAAGCGTATTAGGATATGAGTTAAAAACAGCGGTAGGAACTAGCGTCTTTATTATGGCATTTACCGCATTTACAGGAGCCGCATCCCACTTTATGATCGGTGGGGCACCAGACTGGACGGTGTTTATCTTATGTGTTGCATTTACCCTGATCTGGGCAAGGATCGCAGCAAGATTTGCAAATAAAGCGACCCCAGAAACATTAAACAGGGCAACAGGAATCATTCTTGTGATCCTTGGAATCGTTGTTCTTGGATTTTCTATGCTATAAATGATGAAAAATATTGAAAGATCAAGGAAAAGAGTGATAAAATCAAACTATTAAATAAAAAAGGAGTCGAAATACAGCATGATAATCGATGAGTTAAAAAAGCAGGGAAAAGCTTTATTAGATGCAAGAAGAGAGGAGTTTGTAAGACAAAGCCTTTTATCCGATGAATTTCTAAATTTTATGCATCAAAATAGGAAACCCTTTGATCTTTTAATGTCATACTATGAATGTGCGATCATGGAAGTTGAAACAAAATTTAGGGTATTAAACCATGAACTATCTCTAGAATACGACAATAATCCGATTGAAAGCATTAAGACAAGAGTTAAATCGTATGACAGTATTTTAAAGAAGATCCGAAGAAAAAATATTCCTTTAAATCTGCAAGATATTGAGAAAAATTTAAAAGATATAGCAGGAGTAAGAGTTATCTGTTCATTTCCAGATGATATTTATCAATTAGCAGAGAGTTTCTTAAAACAGGATGATATTACATTGATCGAGCGAAAAGACTATATCAGGAATCCAAAACCAAGTGGTTATCGAAGCCTGCATTTGATCATACAAGTGCCAATCTTTTTACAAAATGAAAAGAAGATGGTTAACGTTGAAGTACAATTTCGAACAATAGCAATGGATTTCTGGGCAAGCCTTGACCATAAAATGAGGTATAAGAAAGAGTTGTCCAGTGAAGAAGTAGAAATCATTCAGGAAGAACTCTATGACTGTGCAAGACAAAGTGCAGCCCTCGATGAGAGAATGCAGGGAATCAGAGATCGTATTACGAAGAAACAAAGGACAGACACACTATTAATAGAAGATAAATTGTAATTTTTGACTGACTGTGTCAGAATAGGACAAGTATTAAAAAAAAGTATAAAAATTTGTTAAGAAAGTGTTAATGAATTGACGGTAAAAAAATGAATATTATCATTGTTGGGTGTGGTAGAATTGGTTCTACACTTGTTGAGGAATTAAGTGGAGAAAACCATGACATTTCCATTATTGATGAGAAGACAGTTTCAGGATTTACCACAACAGGATATGCATCTACAGACTTTAATAAATGGCCGGAATTTTCAAAATTTATCTTGGTCATGCTGATGTTTTCCGGGGCATGTGCAGGAAGTACCGGTGGTGGTATGAAAGTATCAAGACTTGTCATTATGCTAAAGTTCCCAATGCTGTTATTGATCAATCCATATACATGGAAAGAAATGAAATTAAAGAAAAATAAGAAAAAAGGCCGTAGCTAATGCTTTTTCTTATTTATCGGTAATTTATGAGACAAGTCTTTCATTTTTTTGAAGTTATATAATAAAATAAGGATAATCAAAATGGGAATGGAACGGAGGAGCATATGAAACGAAATACAGATTTTATGCTTCGTGATATTGCAGGCGAAGTAATTCTTGTACCAACAGGAGCCGCAACTCAGCAGTTTAATGGAATGATCACATTAAATGAAGTAGCAGCATTTATCTGGAAGAATTTGGATGAGTCTGAATCAAGAGAGATATTAGTTGATAAGATTATGGACGAATTTGAAGTAGACAGGGAAACGGCAACAAGAGATGTCATAGGTTTTGTAAGTGCCTTGTATGAGCGTGGATTGGTATTGGATGAATGAGAAAGATAGCAAATGATGTTTATATTCCAGTATTAAAAGAACTGGTGGAAGAAGGAAAAGAAGTCAGTATGATGATCAGTGGGAGTAGCATGAATCCATTTTTGATCCATCAGAGAGATTATATTTTGATGAGGAAGCCAGAAAGAGAATTAAAAGTTGGAGATATGGTGTTTTTTCAGAGAAATGACGGAGCATATGTGATGCACAGAATCCATCATATCAATAAAAAAGAAAAGTTATTTATCATTGGGGATGCACAGACAGAGATGGAAGGTCCAATTGATAAAGAACAGGTCTTTGCGATCATTATCAAAGTAAAGAGAAAAGGTAAATGGATCTCACCAGGAGATTTCTGGTGGGAGTTTTTTGAGCATATCTGGCTGCATTTGATACCATTTCGCAGAATATTGATGAAATTATACGGAATCAGAAGATAAAGAGTGGTAATATTTTACTTATTACCATTCATTTTTTTGTTATCAGACCATGATGAGAGTGTCAAAAGAAAATTTTGCCACTCTCTGATGTATCCAGATTGTTTCATTGCTACGCAATTTATACTTTTGACACTTACATTATTTTATAGTATCCTTAAAAGTAAAAGATACAAAACAGGAGGAAGATCAATGGGACGTGTATTTAAATTCCATAATGACGTAGATACAGATCAGATCATTGCGTCACAATATTTGTTATTACCAAATATTGAAGAGATGAAAGTATATACTTTTGAATCAATCGATAAAGACTTTGCCAAGAAGGTAAAAGAAGGAGATATTGTTGTAGCAGGAGAGAACTTTGGATGTGGATCCTCAAGAGAACAGGCACCAAGCGTACTAAAAGCCTTAGGTGTCAAAGCAGTGGTTGCCAAATCATTTGCAAGAATCTTCTATAGAAACTCAATCAACATTGGATTACCAGTGATCATCAGCAAAGACTTATACGATAAAGTGGAAGACGGAGCTGACATTGATATCAACCTGTCTGAAGGATGGATCAAAACAGAAAACGAAACCCTTCCATGTACCAAACTGCCACCATATATGCAGAATATTCTGGATCACGGCGGATTGATCAATTTCTTAAATGAAGGGGAGGAATAGTAACATGGGAATGACCATTGGAGAAAAGATTATCGCAAGAGCTGCGAAAGTAGATCAGGTAAAAGCAGGAGAGATCCATACGATCGAAGTTGACCGCTTAATGAGTAATGACGGAACAACACATTTGACAATTGATATGTACCATAACCAGTTAAAGCATCCAAAGATCGCAGATAAGGATAAACTGGTATTTATCATGGACCATAACGTGCCTGCAGAGAATCCAAAGACAGCAGCAGCACATAGAAAGATGCGTAATTTCGCAAAAGAACATCAGATCAAATTATATGAAGGAAAAGGTGTCTGTCATCAGATCATGGTAGAAAATCATGTATGCCCAGGAGAATTTATCATGGGTGCAGACTCTCATACATGTACATACGGAGCATTAGGAGCATTCGGTACAGGAATCGGATGTACAGACTTCTTATATGCGATGGTGACAGGACAGTCTTGGGTATTAGTTCCAGACACGATCCGTTTTAACCTGCATGGTAAATTAAGAGAAGGTGTATATGCCAGAGATTTAATGCTTTCTATCATTGGAATGGTTGGGGCAAATGGATGCAACTACAAGATCATGGAATTTGCTGGAGAAGGTGCTCATAACCTTGATATCGACGAACGTTTAGTTCTTTGTAACCTTGCAGTTGAAGCAGGAGCTAAGACTGGAATCGTTGAACCAGACGAGAAAGTCGTAGAATATGTAGAAAGCCGTGGAAGAAAGGCAGAGAACTTATTTAAGAGTGATGACGATGCGGTATTTGAGAAAGTTTATGATATCAACTTAGATGAGATCAAACCAGTTGTTGCAAGACCTCATCAGATCGATGACGTTGTGGATGCCAAAGAAGTTGCTGATGTGAAGATTGATGAAGCATTCTTAGGATCATGCAATAACGGACGTATCGAAGAATTACGTGTTGCAGCTGAAATCTTAAAAGGAAAGAAAGTAAGCGATAGCGTAAGATTCTTGATCGCACCGGCTTCTAATGAAGTTTATATACAGGCATTAGATGAAGGTCTGATCGACATCTTCATGGAATCCGGAGCAATGGTTATGAATTGCAACTGCAGTGTTTGCTGGGGAAGTTGCCAGGGTGTCATCGGTAAAGATGAAGTTTTAATTTCCACAGGAACAAGAAACTTCAAAGGACGTGCCGGACATCCAGATTCTTATGTATATTTAGGATCCGCAGCGACAGTTACAGCATCAGCGATCGCAGGTAAGATCACAACAGCAGACTAGATTTAAGAGAGAAGGATAGAATAGATATGGAACAGTTTAAAGGTAAGGTTTGGGTGCTTGGAGATGATATCGATACAGATATCATCATCCCAACAGAATATCTGGCACTTCCAACCGTAGAAGATATGAAACAGTACGGATTTTCTCCACTTCGTCCAGAATTAGCAGGACAGATCGGTGAAGGAGATATTATCGTAGCAGGAAGCAACTTTGGTTGCGGTTCTTCAAGAGAACAGGCACCAGAGATCATCAAAGCATTAAAAGTAAAATGCGTCATTGCCAAATCATTTGCACGTATTTTCTTCCGCAATTCCATCAACAATGGATTACTGCTGATCGAGAATGATAAGATTCAGGATGTAGTCAAAGAAGGCGATGAGATCGAAGTTACATTAGGTGAGAAGATCACACATAATGGTGTTGATTATGAAATCCATTCTCTTCCAGATAACTTAATGGAGATCATCAACGCAGGTGGATTGGTAGAAGCCATGAAGAAAAGAAACGGGGTGAAATAAAGATATGGGACAGACAATGATTGAAAAGATAATCAGCAGAAACGTTGGTGTTGACAGTGTAAAACCAGGACAGATCCAGACAGTTAATGTAGATCGTGTTATGATCCATGATATCTTTATTCCATTTGTAGCAGAAAAATTCGAAGAAATGGGATTTACAAAGTTATGGGATCCAGACAAAGTTGTACTGATCTATGATCACATGGTACCAGCAAGTACAACAGATGATATCAGACATTTTAAGATCGGTGATGCATTTGCTAAGAAATATGGTATGACACACGTTCATAGAAGTGACGGAATCTGCCACCAGTTAATGACAGAATGCGGATATGCGAAACCAGGAAATATTGTATTCGGAACAGACTCTCATACAACAACTTATGGTTGTGTTGGATGTTTCTCTTCAGGAATCGGTTACACAGAGATGGCAGCGATCCTTGGAACAGGTGAAATGTGGGTACGTGTCCCAGAGACGATCAAAGTTGTTATCGATGGTAAACTTCCTGAAAATGTAAGTTCCAAAGACATCATCTTACGACTGATCGGAGATTTAACTGCAGCAGGAGCTACATACAAAGCACTAGAATTCTCAGGAAGTACCGTTGATGAGATGAGCGTTGCAGCAAGAATGACAATGTCAAATATGGCAATCGAAGCCGGAGCCAAAGCAGCACTTTTGCACCAGATGAGAAAACAGCTGAATATTCTCAGGTAGATTTAGCAGATGTTGACTGGTTATACGGAGACGAAGATGCCGAGTATTGCCAGACGATCACATACAAAGCAGAAGATTTAGTACCAGTGGTAGCATGTCCATCACAGGTAGACAAGATCAGAGCGGTCAAAGAAGTTGAAGGAACCAAACTTGACCAGGTATTTATCGGATCTTGTACAAATGGAAGATTAGAAGATCTGAAGGTAGCAGCAGAGATCTTAAAAGGAAAGAAAGTTGCTGACTATGTAAAACTGATCGTAACACCAGCCAGTCGTAAGATCTACAAACAGGCAGTCGATGCTGGATATATGAAGATCTTAGCCGAAGCTGGAGCGATCATTACACATCCAGGATGTGGATTATGCTGCGGACGTGCAGGAGGAATCATGACAGATGGTGAACGTGTTCTTGCAACAAATAACCGTAACTTCTTAGGAAGAATGGGAACATCTAAAGTAGAAATCTACTTAGGATCTCCAAAAACAGCAGCAGCATCTGCAATCGCAGGTAAGATCGTAGAAGCATAAAGGAATATATGGGGTAAAAGATCCTCATAGACATAAAGAAAAAACACATTGGGGGTCCTTAGGACTCCCATTTGCACTATATATGGAGTTTTTTATGACAAACTTATTAATATCACTATTTATTAAAGACAAAGAAAATATAAAGGACAGCAAAGTAAGAAATGCATATGGAAAGATGGCAGGAATCGTAGGAATCTGCTGTAATATCTTCCTGTTTGCAACGAAATTTTTTGCAGGGATCATCACAGGTGCGATCTCAATCACAGCAGATGCATTTAACAACTTATCCGATGCAGCATCCTCTATCATTACATTGGTAGGGTTTGATATTGCAGGAAAACCAGCTGACGAAGATCATCCATTTGGACATGGAAGGATGGAATATGTATCAGGACTAGTGGTATCTATTTTGATCCTGATGATGGGATTTGAATTATTTAAAACATCTGTAGAGAAAGTGATTCACCCAGAAGTAATTACGGAACAATGGATTTCTTATGTAATTTTAGCGATTTCAATTGCATTAAAGTTTTGGATGTATTTATTTAATAAAGGAATCGGATGGAGAATTCATTCAGAGACAATGAAAGCAACCGCAGCAGACAGCTTAAATGACTGTATATCAACCGCAGCAGTTGTCGGCGGAATGTTAGTTTTTCATTATTTTCATCTAAATATTGATGGAATTGTAGGAATTTTTGTGGCATGTTTTGTATTATGGGGCGGTTATGAATCTATCAAAGATACTTTAAATCCATTATTAGGAGAATCGCCAGATCCAGAACTGATTGCAAAGATCACAGAAACTGTCTTAAATCATAAGATGGTTATTGGAGTTCATGATATTGTAGTACATGATTATGGTCCTGGAAGAAGAATTGTTTCCTTACATGCAGAAGTTCCGTACAACAAAGATATGATGGAAGTGCATGATCTGATGGATCATATTGAGATGCGTCTGATGGAAGAATACCACTGCGAAGCAACGATTCATATGGATCCGGTTGTGACGGATGATGCGGAAGTAAATGAGACGAGAAAAGAAGTTTTGGAGATTGTTGAAAAATATGATAAGACATTATCAGTACACGATTTTCGAATGGTGAAAGGTCCGACACATACGAATGTTATTTTTGATCTTGTGGTGCCTTATGGGAAAGAGTATGATCCGGAGAGAATTGTGAAGGATATTAAGGAAGAGATTAAGAATGAAATGGTAGGGAAATATTATGCGGTTATTAGGATTGATAGATTTTAGCGTACTAAGTTATAGGTACAAAATTTATAAAAATATTGATCGTAATGGGTATAAGGAAGTAATCAAAATGGACAATGAAAAAGAACAGATCATCAACTATTGGGTAAACAAAGATAAAACATCAACACACATGGAACCAGAGAAATTGTTAAAACACATAGAAAATTTCATCAAAGAACATAACACCTGTGCCTTAGCAACTTCCGCTAATGATATCGTCCGCTGTACACCAATTGAATACAATTATATCGATGGCAATTTCTATCTCCTATCCGAAGGTGGACGAAAATTCAGAGGTCTGTACACGAACGAAAATGTAAGTCTAGCCATCTACGAATCATATCAAGGTTTCGGAGAACTAGCAGGAATGCAGATCATGGGTAAGACACAGATCATAGAGCCGTTCAGTGATGAATACAATAAAGTACTAGAATACAAGAAAATCCCAAGAACAGCTATCGAAAAGATGCCATACCCAATGAATCTGATCAAAGTAATACCTACAGAAATCGACTTCCTGAATTCAAAATTTAAAGAGGAAGGTTGCGATTCCAGACAGCATCTTAATCTTCCTCTAGAAGATGAGCAGTGATCGAATCAGGAAGTACATCCTTTAAAACATCTATACAAGAAAAATCAGTCCTGCTAGTCGGCAGGGCTTTTTTTGTAATCCGAAATCCCATTTTCTGATACATACCAACAGCCTTGTAAGCCCAAGTATGCGTATGAAGAAAAACAAAATCAGCATCCGGTTCAACAACAAGAAAACGAGACAAAGCAAACAAAACAATTGCCCTCCCAAGCCCCTTCCCCTGTTCATTAGGAGAAGCAGACACCCAATGGATCAAAGGAAAACGAACATCCCCATCCGTCTTAAACCAAGCACTCGTAGTAGCAACAATCTCTCCCTCAGGATTCACAATAAAACAAACCCTGTCAGCCAAAAGTTCCTCATGAGCTAAAAAAGTCTTAGCAAAATAAGCAGAAGCATCCTCAAAACAATCAAACTCCCCAACCAACACCTCAAGATTCGCCCAAGCAACCTTGTCCCCAGGCTCAAACATCTTATAAGAATAACCATCAGGCAAAACAGGAACCTTAAGAGTTTTTAACTCCTCAAAAGGCAGACACATCACAATATCTTTATAAACAAGAGACTTATCAAGCATAAACAAAAACCTCCTTGAAATCTAAAATAATAACGAATTAATTAAAGTATATAAATTATTAAATGAAAAGTCACGTGAAGTGGATGAAATAGAAAGTACTTTCGCAACCAATACCATTCTCCATACACACCTTCTAGAATTTCCACCATATTGTGGGTTCAGCACTATAATCTTCAGGTGTATGATAAAAAATAAATAATAGTCTGGAAAGGCAAAATTCTCTAGCTGCTTTTTCAGACTATTATTTATTTTTTATCATATACAGAAAGACTCCAGTTGGCCAACCAACCACAAATTAAAATTTCCTATTGACACTTCCCTTACGTCACCCTTTATGATAACGTTATAAAGAGAAAACCAAAGGAGGACGACAATGACAAAAGATGGCTACTACACATCCGGCGAATTTGCAAAAAAGCCAATGTAACCCTAAGAACGATCCGCTACTACGACCGTCAAGGCATCTTAAAGCCAAGTAAAGTCGCAGACAACGGATACCGTCTCTACACTGATGCCGATTTTGCCAAATTACAAAAGATTTTGTCATTAAAATACCTCGGATTTTCCTTAGAAGAGATCATGACGATGACGATCAATGATGAAGACCAGGATTTTATCAAAGAATCAATCAGCTTGCAGTTATATCTTGTACAAAAGAAGATGGAACATTTGAAACTGGTAGAACAATCCTTAGAAGAGATGGAACAAAAGATGGCAAATGAAGAGAAAATTGACTGGACACAGATGATGAATCTTCTCCATGTAACCAATCTGGAAAAAGGATTAGTAGAACAATATAAAAATGCATCAAATCTAGATATCCGTATCGGACTTCATCAAAAATATTCACAAAATCCACAGTCATGGTTTGACTGGATTTACGAGCAGTTAAACTTAAAAGAAAAAGACGAAGTACTAGAATTAGGATGTGGAACAGGAGAGTTATGGAAGAATAAAAACTTCCAGAAGATGTTCATGTTATCTTATCTGACCAGTCACAAGGTATGGTAAAAGATGCCAGAAAATACGTCGGAGATGGAAATGGACAGATTTTTTACCAGATGATCGACTGCAGAAAGATTCCAAAAGACGATCAAAGTTTTGATAAAGTAATCGCAAATCATGATATTATTTTATTTAGAAGACCGGCAGGAAGCACTGAAAGAAATCAAAAGAGTTCTAAAACCAGAAGGAACATTTATCTGCAGTACTTATGGAAGCAGTCACATGCAGGAGATCACACAGCTGATCAAAGATTTTGATGAAAGGATCACACTTTCCGATCATAAATTATATGATGTCTTTGGTCTTGAAAATGGAGAAGAGCAATTAAAGAAAGTATTCTCACAAGTAAAAGAAGTTGACTACAAAGATGAATTGTTAGTTGATCAGCCGGAACCGCTCATTTCCTACATTTTATCCTGCCATGGAAATCAGCATGAATATTTAAACCATCGTTATTTAGAATTTAAAGACTTTGTAAGAAAGAAGATGGCAGAGGGAGGCGTGATCAAGATCACAAAATCTGCCGGAATTTTTATATGTCAACCATAAGAAGCGAATGATAATGAAATGTATATGTAAGATATATAACATCATAAAGGAGGAGTTATGAGAGTTTTTGTAACAGGAGTCAAAGGACAGCTTGGCTACGACGTAATGAACGAACTAGAAAAACAGGGACTTGAAGGAATTGGTGTGGATATCGATGAAATGGATATCACAGATGCTGACCAGGTAAATAAAGTGATCAAAGAAGCAGCACCAGATGCAGTGATCCACTGTGCAGCATATACAGCCGTTGATGCAGCAGAAGACAACGAAGAAATCTGCAGAAAAGTCAATGCACAGGGAACAGAAAATATCGCAAAAGTCTGTGAAGAATTAGATATCAAAATGATGTATATCAGCACAGACTATGTATTTAACGGACAGGGGAAAAGACCTTGGGAACCAGATGATGAGAGAGAACCTTTAAATGTCTATGGACAGACAAAATACGAAGGGGAACTTGCCATCGAAGAACATGTGAAGAAGTTTTTCACAGTCCGTATCGCATGGGTATTTGGAGTAAATGGAAAGAACTTCATCAAAACAATGTTAAACTTAGGAAAGACACACGATCACCTAACAGTTGTTAATGATCAGACAGGTTCACCAACTTACACATACGACCTTGCAAGATTATTAGTCGATATGATCCAGACAGACAAATATGGAAGATATCACGCAACAAATGAAGGTCTTTGCACATGGTATGAATTTGCCTGTGAAATCTTTAAACAGGCAGGCATGGATGTATCCGTTGCACCAGTCAGCAGTGACGAATATCCAGCGAAAGCAAAACGCCCATCCAACAGCAGAATGGACAAAAGCAAACTGACAGCCAATGGATTTCAACCATTACCAATATGGCAGGATGCCTTAAGCAGATACTTAAAAGAGATTGACTATTAAAATAAATCGAAGATTAAATTCAAAAAAGGAGAAAACATCATGGGAAAAATTACAGTAACACCTTGCGACATTGAAGGACTTTACGTTATCGAACCAACAGTATTTAAAGATGAGAGAGGATATTTCGTAGAAACATACAACCAGAACGACATGAAAGAAGCAGGACTTGATATGGTATTCGTTCAGGATAACCAGTCTATGTCAACAAGAGGCGTACTTCGTGGATTACATTTCCAGAAACAGTTTCCACAGGGAAAATTAGTACGTGTAGTAAGAGGAAAAGTATTTGACGTAGCAGTTGACTTAAGATCCGATTCCAAAACTTATGGAAAATGGTTCGGTGTTGAATTATCCGCAGAAAATATGAAACAGTTCTACATCCCAGAAGGATTTGCACATGGATTCTTAGTATTATCCGATGAAGCAGAATTCTGCTACAAATGCACAGACTTCTACCATCCAGGAGACGAAGGTGGACTTGCATGGAACGATCCAGAGATCGGAGTTGAATGGCCATTAGAAGAAGGAGTTGACCTGATCATTTCTGAAAAAGATCAGAAATGGAAGGGGTTAAAAGATACATTTAAGTTTTAAGAAGCACCCAGAGGGAGAAAGGGAAGACAAATGAAGGGAATTATTCTTGCCGGAGGTTCCGGTACCAGACTGTACCCATTAACAATGGTAACATCCAAACAGTTATTGCCAATTTATGATAAACCAATGATCTACTATCCATTATCTGTATTAATGAATGCAGGAATCCGCGATATTCTGATCATTTCCACACCAAGTGACACACCAAGATTTGAGTCTTTATTAGGAGACGGACATCAGTTTGGAGTGAACTTATCATACGCCGTACAGCCATCCCCAGACGGACTTGCTCAGGCATTTGTGATCGGAGAAGACTTTATCGGAGATGACAGCGTAGCTATGGTTCTTGGAGATAACATTTTCCACGGACACGGCTTAAAGAAACGTCTCTTACGTGCGGCAAATAAAAAAGAAGGTGCAACAGTCTTTGGATATTATGTTGATGATCCAGAACGTTTCGGAATCGTAGAGTTTGATCCTGATGGAAAAGCAGTATCCATCGAAGAAAAACCGGAAAAACCAAAATCAAACTATTGTGTCACAGGATTATATTTCTACGATAATAACGTTGTAAAATATGCAAAACAGTTAACACCATCTGCCAGAGGAGAATTAGAAATCACAGATTTAAATAAGATCTATCTGGAAAATGGACAGTTAGATGTTGAATTACTTGGACAGGGATTCACATGGTTAGATACAGGAACACATGAGTCTTTGGTGGAAGCAACAAACTTCGTAAAAACAGTGGAAACTCACCAGCATCGTAAGATTGCATGCCTAGAAGAGATCGCATACTTAAATCATTGGATCACAAAAGACCAGTTATTAAAAGATATCGAACCATTAAAGAAAAATCAGTATGGACAGTATTTAATGGATGTTATGGCAGGAAAATTTTTAGATAAATAAGGAGAAGAACATGAAAATATTAGTAACCGGAGGAGCCGGATTTATCGGTGGAAACTTCGTTCATCATATGGTAAATAAATACCCTGACTATGAGATCGTAAACTTAGATTTATTAACATACGCAGGAAACCTTGAGACATTAAAACCAGTGGAAGACAAACCAAACTACAAATTTGTCAAAGGTGATATCGCAGACCGTGAATTTATCATGGATTTATTCGAGAAAGAGAAATTCGATATCGTTGTAAACTTTGCAGCAGAAAGCCATGTAGACCGTTCTATTGAGAATCCATCGATCTTCGTAAGAACAAACGTAGAAGGAACCGTTGTATTATTAGATGCAGCAAAGAAATATGGTGTAAAACGTTACCATCAGGTATCCACAGATGAAGTATACGGAGATCTTCCATTAGACCGCCCAGACTTATTCTTCACAGAGACAACACCACTGCACACATCAAGCCCATACAGCAGTTCTAAAGCAAGCGCAGACTTATTTGTATTAGCTTACCACAGAACATTTGGACTTCCTGTGACAATCTCAAGATGCTCAAACAACTATGGACCATATCATTTCCCAGAGAAACTGATTCCATTAATGATCAGCCGTGCATTAGCAGATGAAGAACTTCCAGTCTACGGAAAAGGTGAAAATGTCCGTGACTGGTTACATGTATCAGACCACTGCGAAGCTATTGACCTGATCATTCATAAAGGAAAAGTCGGAGAAGTTTACAACGTAGGTGGACATAACGAACGTACAAACTTAGAAGTTGTAAAGACAATCTTAAAAGCATTAGACAAACCAGAAAGCCTGATCAAATTTGTCACAGACCGTCCAGGACATGACATGCGTTACGCGATCGACCCAACAAAATTAGAGACAGAACTTGGATGGAAACCAAAATACAACTTCGACACAGGAATCGCACAGACCATTGAATGGTACTTAAATAACAAAGAATGGTGGCAGAACATTTTATCTGGAGAGTACGCAAACTATTTTGATAAGATGTACGGAAACCGTTTATAGGAGAACTGTATGAGAGTACAGAAGAAGACAAAACGAGTGTTATACTGGGGGATAACACTCGTTTTGATGATTTTAATTTTTCATTTTCCGCAAAAAATGGGACATCCTCTGCGGGGATGAGTATTGGGTATGCAAAAGAATTAGCAAGGATCTTAAGTTTTTTTGGATTCTTCAAGATTCATTCCAATGCAGATCTTATGATGCATGCGGAAGCAGTGCATACATTCGTTAGAAAAACAGCACATTTTACAGAGTATGCAGTCCTTGGATTCTTTACTTATAAGGCAGTATCCTGTGATGTGAAGGATCGAAAGAAAGCAGTATTGATCGCACAGTTGATCTCTACAGGGTATGCGTCAACTGATGAGATCCATCAATTATTTGTTCCAGGGAGAGAAGGAAAAGTATTTGATGTGATGATTGATAGTTGTGGGGCATTTTGTGGGATTATGGTTTCAATGATTACAAAAGGACAACGATTCGAACATTTGTATTGCATTTAGAACAAAATTGAAAGATGTTAATTTAACATATGAATTTTTTGATGAATATCAAAGTTAAAATTTCCTTTTGAAATATAAGAGTCTATTTGTGAGATTATTCGCACAGACTCTTATATTTTTTCTCTTTTTATGTGTTAAAATATGGTATAGAAAAAGAAAAGGAGTTGATTTCCATGCAGACAAAGACAACAGGCAATTACCTACGGCCTAAGCTTCCCACATACATACGTAGAAGCTCCTTTCAAAGACCCAAATTGGGAACTTGTAAGAGTTAAAGGAAGTAAAAAAGCATTCCTGTGGATCTATGAAAAAGATGGTTATATTAATCTTAATATCAAAGTTGATCCAGAATGGAGAGACTTCTGGAGAGAAGCTTACGATGCTGTCATTCCAGGATATCACCAAAATAAAAAATACTGGAATACGATCATCTTAGATGGAACCATACCAGAAAAAGATATCAAAAAAATGTCAAAGAAAGTTACGATATCATCACAGACAGCCCAACCAAAAGGATTTACGAAGCAGTCAAACAAAATCCCAAAAAGGACATGTCGCAACTTATGGGCAGGTGGCAGCTATGGCAGGAAACAAAAAGATGTCAAGAGCCGTCGGAAACGCCCTGCACAAAAATCCAGACCCAGAACACATTCCATGCTTCAGGGTAGTCAATGCCAAAGGAGAACTTGCAGGAGCCTTCGCATTCGGCGGAGAAGGAAGACAGAGAAAGTTATTAGAAGAAGACGGAGTTCAGGTCGTAGATGGGAAGGTTGATTTGAATAAATTTGGGATAGATTTATAGATTAAGCAAGATTAACGCAGAATACATACTATAAGTAATGAAAAGATATTTTAAGAATGGTACGATGGATATTCTTTTGACGGAGTAGAATCTATTTATAGTCCAAATGGAGAAGTCAGAGGAGAATATATTAAAAAATAAATGATTTTATAATATTCTGCCAATAACTCAGTCTATTAAATATTTTTCAATAAAATTTCCAATCCCATCATGATCATTATCATCTGTAATATAATCCGCAACACTCTTCGTTTTCTCACTACCATTAGCCATAACAACGCCAACGCCAGCATGAAGTGTCATCTCATAATCATTATCAGCATCCCCAAAACTGCAAAGATTTTCCATTGTAAAACCGCGTTTTTCCATAATTTTTCTTAATCCAAAATCTTTAGAAATTCGAGGATCCATAAATTCAAATAAAAGTTTTGTTGTCTGAAGACATGCGGATTTAAATTTTTCATTATGGAAAGTCTTGCTTCGTTCAATGACAGCAGGCATCGTCTCAGGAGCACAAGTGATCAGAAGTTTCAATTGATCCTGCTTTAAAAATTCATTAAAATCAATGACTTCATAAGGCAGCTGATCTGTATCAGATAAAGATTTGATCAGATCATCTTCTTTTGGAGTATACAAAAATTCCATCCCCATGAATTGCAAAATTCACATCCATATCTTCAAAATGTTTCATGATCTCTAAGATCAGGTTTCCAGGCAATGGATAATTCATCTCATAATAATCATCCGCATAATCATAGATTTCTCCGCCATTGCTGCCAACCATAAGATCAACAAGTCCATCAATTCCCCACACTTTTAATAAATGATTGACACTTGGAACATCTCTTCCAGTAGAGATACCAAATAAAATCCTGTGTTCACGAAGTTTTTTGATTGCTTCAATGGTTTTAGGTGTGACGATTCCGTTACTGCTTAATAAAGTTCCATCGATATCACACATAACAGCTTTCACGTTTTTCATAAAAAATCTCCTTTTACTCATCATTTATATAGTTCAATGATAACACAGAACTATAAAATCTGCATAGTCTGATACAAGAAAGAACTGCAGGAAGTATGAATTATGGCAAGAGTGATTCTAGATGCTGGACACGGCGGTTATGATAATGGAGCTCAGTACGATGGAAGAAAAGAAAAAGACGACAACTTAAGGCTGACACTCGCTGTCGGACAGATCTTAGAGCAAAATGGAGTTCCAGTTTCCTACACAAGAAAAAGCGATATCTACCAGTCTCCATCGGAGAAAGCAAGACTTGGCAATGAAAGTGGAGCGGATTATTTTATTTCTTTTCATAGAAATGCAAGTCCCAATGCAAATGAATATCAAGGGGTTGAAACTCTGGTATTTGATGACAATGGAATCAAAGCTGAGATGGCGAGAAATGTGAATGTAAACTTAGAACAAGTAGGATTTCGTAATATTGGAGTTAAAGAACGCCCGAATCTTACTGTATTAAGAAGAACAAAGATTCCTGCGATCTTGATCGAGGCAGGTTTTTTAAATTCAGATCAGGACAACGAAAGATTTGATGAGAAATTTCAAGAGATCGCACAAGCGATCGCAGATGGAATTATGGAAACGATCGGAGATGAAAATAAAGTTCTGAAGGGAATCTATCGTGTCCAGATTGGTTTATACCGTAATTTTTCTAATGCACAGTATGTTCTGAATCGTGCGGTTGCAGATGGATACGAGGGGAATATCGTTTATAAGGATCCTTATTATGCAGTTCAGATCGGGGAATATAATACGCTTGATGAAGCAGTAAGATTGGAAAATGAATTGAAGAAAAAAGGCTATGATACACTTGTTATCAAGGAATGATCTTAATTTAAGAAAAACACACATACTGCAAGGTGCGCAGCCAATAGAGATTGTAAAAGATGGCACGCACCGGCAGTAAAAAAGTATCACAATATCCATTGTAAAAAATATAAAAAGAAAAAGCTAAAAAGGCTTGACTTTTGTATAAAATGCTGATAAAATAAAAGAAAGTTAAGAAAATAAAGTGACTTAAATGATATGAATATTGAGGATTGTCACTGGTAATGCAGGCAAAACCGGATTTTATAAGTGTGAAAGTGTTGACTTTCATATTTATAAAATGTGGTTTCTTTTTATTTTAAGATAGAACATATAATATATATACTAGAAGAAAAGCTTCCAATGATCATGGAGAGAAGATTATGAAAATAGATAAGGTAATGAACAACAACGTAGTAAGCAGCATCGATGAAGATGGACAGGAAATCATTGTTGTTGGAACAGGAGTTGGTTTTCAGGGAAAGGAAGGAAAACCAGTTGATGAGAAGAAGATTCAGAAGATTTTTCGATTAGAAGATCCGAAAATGATTCGAAAATTAAAAGAAATCTTACAGGATCTTCCGATGGAACAGTTTGAAATTTCAACAGCGATCATCGAACATGCCAAGCAAAGTTTAGGCACAGAATTGAATGAGAATATTTATGTGACATTAACAGATCATATTCATTTTGCGATTCAAAGATATGAAGACCATATGAATTTTCCAAACCCGATGTTGCGGGAAGTGAAATTGTTTTATGAGAAGGAATTTGCACTTGGAGAGTATGCTCTAGGAATGATAAAGCAGAAGCTTCATATCGATTTGCCAATGGATGATGCGGCATCGATCGCATTACATATCGTGAGTGCAGAATTTGACACGAGAGTAAGGGACACATTAAAGATCACACAATTTTTAGAAGATGTCATGGAGCAGGTAAAGAATTATTTTCATTTGGAGATAGATACTCAATCGCTTAGCTATGAGCGGTTTATCACACATTTGAAATTCTTATCAAGAAAGTTATTTGCATCAGAGCGAATGGATGATATGAATAATGACGTACAGGAGATGATACAGAAGATCTGTCCGGAAGAATATCAGTGTGCACGATACATTAAGAGTTTTATCAAAAAACAATACAAAAAAGATATGACATCAGCAGAGATTGCTTATCTTACGATGCATATCGAAAAGGATCAGAAAAAACAGTATAGAAAAAGGAGAAGAAAATGTTTGATACATTAAAAAAGATGTTTGAAAAAAAACGCAAAGATAATTTCAGTCAAAGCAGCAGAAGATGGAAGAACAATCCCGATGGATCAAGTAAATGATCAGACATTTGCCCAGGAATTATTAGGACCTGGAATAGCAATCCATCCATCAAATGGGACAGTTGTTTCTCCAATTGATGGAACCATAGCTACAGTGATGGATACAAAGCATGCAGTTTGTATTCAAGGAGAAGATGGATTAGAGATGATCGTTCACGCAGGTCTTGATACTGTGGAGTTGAATGGAAAGTATTATGAAGCACATGTCAATACAGGAGACCATGTAAAAGCAGGAGACGTTTTGCTTACATTTGATATTGAGGAGATTGCAAAGGCAGGATATGACGTCACAACGCCAATTGTAATAACGAACTTAAGTGGTTATAAGATCACAAAATGTTTAACAGGACAACAAGTGCAAGCGGGAGATGAGGTGATACAATTAACAAAAGAATAACTAAGATAAGTAACCAAAAGAGAAGGAAAACATGAAAAACTAAAAGTAAAAATGAAAGTAAAAATGAAAGGGGACGAGCTATATGAAATTTTTACAAAAATTAGGAAAAGCCTTGATGCTTCCAGTAGCGTGTTTACCAATCTGTGGTATTTTAATGGGAATCGGATATGCACTGTGTCCTGCAACCATGCAGGGTGGTGATATCACAGGGATCGGAAACCAGATCGGATTCTTCCTCGTGAAGGCAGGAGGTGCTTTGATCGATAACATGGCATTACTGTTTGTGATCGGTGTAGGTGTAGGTATGTCGGATAAACACGACGGAACTGGGGGTCTGGCAGCCTTAGCATCATGGCTGATGATCACAACCTTGTTATCTACAGCAGTAGTAACAACGATCATGCCATCTATCGCAAAGAATGCAGATGCAACACTTGCATTTGATAAGATCGCCAATCCATTTATCGGTATCTTATCTGGTGTGATCGGATCTATGTGTTATAACAAGTTCAAAGATACAAAATTACCAGACTGGTTATCATTCTTTAGTGGTAAACGCTGTGTAGCAATTGTTGCTGGTGTTGTATCTATCATTGTATCTGTTGTATTACTGTTTGTATGGCCAGTAGTATTTACAGCACTGATCACAGTTGGTCAGTCTATTGCCAAGATGGGAGCCATTGGAGCCGGTATCTATGCATTCTTAAACCGTCTGCTGATTCCAACTGGATTACATCATGCATTGAACAACGTATTCTGGTTTGATACGATCGGACTTGGAGATTTAACTCATTTTTGGGCAGGTGAAACATCTAAGAATGTATCATGGAGCCTTGGAATGTATATGTCAGGATTCTTCCCATGTATGATGTTCGGTATTCCAGGAGCAGCCTTAGCGATGATCCAGACAGCAAAGAGCAACAAGAAAAAGATTGCCATCGGTTTAGTAGGATCTGCAGCCGTTTGTGCATTTGTCTGTGGTGTAACAGAACCATTTGAGTTCGGATTTATGTTCTTAGCACCAGGTTTATATGTAATCTACGCACTCCTTTATGGAATTTTCACAACGATCACAACTCTGGTAGGATTCAGAGCAGGATTCAGCTTCTCCGCAGGAGCAACCGACCTTGTATTCTCATCTTCCTTACCAGCAGCACAGAAGACATGGATGATCATTCCTTTAGGAATCGCAGCATTTATCGTATTCTATGTAGTATTCCGTATTGCGATCACCAAATTCGATCTGAAAACACCAGGTCGTGAAGATGATGATATTGATGAAGAAAACATCGCATTAGCAAATGACGATTATACAGCAATGGCATCTGTGATCCTGGAAGGATTGGGTGGAAGTGCCAATGTTAAGAGTGTTGATAACTGCATTACAAGACTTCGTTTAGAAATCAACGATGATGATAAAGTAAATGAAGCAAAGATCAAATCCTCAGGAGCAGCAGGAATCATTCGTCCAGGAAAAGGTAACATTCAGGTTATCATTGGACCAAAAGTTCAGTTTGTTGCAGATGAGATGGAAAAATTATGTAAATAAGTCTTTGTTGCTATTCATAATTCTCCCCGAAAACGGACCGGCGATATGCTGGTCCGTTTTTCCGTTGATATCATAAAAGACTTTTTGTATAATAAAGATAGTTTTGCAAAGTAAGTGATGACGCATTCTGGACTTTCGCAGATCAAATGGTTAACAGCGTGAATGTATGGAAATTAACCGTAACCGAATGGTCTTGCAAAGAACATTAGATAAATCGAAAGTACATTCAAAAACTTGATTAAACAAAAACAAATCACGACGGAACAATCAGTTTCAGTAAAACAGGGCCAAAAAGCTCTGTTTTATTTGATTGTAAAGTATCAGACTGTTAAAATAGAAGCAGAAAGAATCATATAAATAGTAACGAGAATCGAGGTAATACAATGATCATAAAAAACGGACTGGTTTTTACACCAGAAGGAACATTCGAAAAAAAAGATCTCTATATAGAAGGAGAATATATTTCTAACAAAACAACAGATAACAAAGAAGTAGAAGCCGAAGGATGCTATGTGATCCCAGGTCTTGTAGATATTCACTTCCATGGATGTGTCAGACATGATATGTGTGATGGAACCGAAGAATCGATTCAGGCACTGGCTGATTATGAGGCAGCCAATGGAGTATTAGCAATCTGTCCAGCTACAATGACAATTCCAGAAGACCAGTTAATGCAGGCAATGAAAGCGGCTAAAGAACATAAGAATGGAAAAGGTGCAGATCTTGTCGGAATCAATATGGAAGGACCTTTTGTAAACAAAGAAAAGAAAGGCGCCCAGAAAGAAGAAGATATTAAAACAGCCGATGTAGATTTCTTCCACAGAATGCAGGAAGCAGCAGGTGGACTTGTGAAATTGATTGATCTTGCACCAGAGACAGAAGGTGCAATGGAATTTATCGATCAGGTAAAAGATGAAGTTCATGTATCAATCGCACACACAACTGCAGATTATGATACAGCAACCGAAGCGATTCATAGAGGTGTCGATCATATTACTCATCTATACAATGCAATGCCGCCATTTGGTCACAGGACACCAGGAGTTATTGGAGCAGCAAGGGACAGCGAATGTTTCGTAGAACTGATCTGTGACGGGGTTCATATCCATCCATCTTGTGTCAGAGCAACTTTTGAGATGTTTACAGACAAGAGAATTGTTCTGATCAGTGATAGCATGATGGCAACAGGTATGGATGATGGACAATACGAATTAGGTGGACAGCCAGTAACTGTAGTAGGTAATCTTGCAACACTGACAGAAGGAGGAGCTATTGCAGGTTCTGCAACAAACCTGATGGATTGTATGAGAACAGCAGTTAAGAAGATGAATATTCCATTAGAAAGTGCAGTCAGGTGTGCAACATTAAATCCAGCAAAATCGATTGGAATCGATGATAAATATGGAAGCCTTGAAGAAGGAAAATACGCAAATGCAGTAGTTTTAGATAAAGATTTAAATATTGTATCCATCATCCAGAAGGGTCAGGTAAAATAAGTATCATAAAATAGAAAATATCAACAAAAATAAGAAAAAGGATTCTGTGAAAGCAGGATTCTTTTTCTATGTCTAAATTCATAAAATGATAAAAAAAGAGAGGCAGATCAAACAATGCTTCGAAAAATGTCAGTCATTATCCTGTTGATCTTGACAGCACTCTGGGTTACAAACAGTGACAGTATTCGTCCAGCCAGAGAATTTATACAAAACAATATCTATGTCTGGAGTGAAACACAGGAAGAAAAACTTCCAATTTACTGTGTAGATACAGATAAAAAACAAATCGCATTGACATTTGACACCGCATGGGGCAATGAAGATATTCCACAGATCTTAAAGATACTAAAGCAGGAAAATGTAAAAGCAACTTTTTTCTTCTGTGGAGACTGGATCAGCAAATATCCAGCGGATATCAAAACAATCTACGATGAAGGGCATGATATCGCAAGTCATGGAGATCATCATAAATATATGACAAAATTAACAGATAAACAGCAGCAGGAAGAGATCCGAGGTGTCACAGAAAAGATTCAAGGATTATTAGGTATCAAAATTGATCTGTTTCGTGCACCATACGGAGACTATAATGAATCTGTTGTAAAAAATGCAAGAAAAATGAATTATTATATCATTCAATGGAACGTAGACAGCTTAGACTGGCAGGAACCAACCAAAGAACAGTTGATCAAGAAAGTTTGTGAACATAAAAATTTATCACCTGGAAGTATTATTCTGATGCATACTGGAACAAAATGCACCAAACAGGTATTAAAACAGATCATAAGAAATATCAAAGCAAAAGGATATGAGCTTGTACCAGTCTCCAGATTGATCTATCGAAGTAACTATCGCATTGATCTAACAGGAAAACAGATAAAATTATGAAATATCAAAAAGTTATCGAAACGAACAAAGAAATATCGCTAAAAATCAAAAAAGGCAAGATTACATTGATCGCAGGACCAAGCGGTAGTGGGAAGACGACGCTGTTAAGACATTAAAAAAAGAACAGATGAAGCGTACGGTTGCGGAGATCGTTAATTATTTTGATCTGCAAAAGATTTATCATAAAAGTACAGATGAATTGTCTGGAGGCCAAAAACAGATGGTAAATCTTGCAGCAGTTATGGCAATGCATCCAAAGGTGTTGATCCTTGATGAACCAACAGCACAGTTAGATCCCACAGTAAGAAATGACTTTCTTGTGATGCTTCAGAAATTACATAAGGAATTTGGATTACGATTATTTTGACATCCCATAATTTAGAAGATGTGATGGAAATGGCAGATCAATGCATCATCCATTTGAACAGTCACTTCCACAGATTCTTCGTTTGGAAGATAAATTTAACTTAGAACCAAGCTTTAAGATAGAAGAAGCAAGGAAGCAGATAAGAAAGATCAGCTGTTTGCAGATCTGTTGGAGATGGGAAAAGGCAAAGAGGAAAGAGTCGATGAACTGTTAGAGATGGCAGATCTTATGAAAGAAAAGTATGCACATCCATATGATCTAAATGGCGGCCAGCAGCAGATGGCAGCTTTGGTCAAGGTATTGCTTGCAGACCCAGAGAATTTTGCTGCTAGATGAGTCAACCAAAGGGATGGCCAGAGAACACAGCAGGAGATTTGGAGAGCTTTTACAAAAACTTGCAGATGAGGGAAGAACGATTTTCATGGTATCCTATGATCTGGAATTCTGTGCAGAATATGCAGACCGTATCGGGATGATGTTTGATGGCAAAATTGAAGGAATTGGAGAACCATCGGAATTACAATTTACTTTGTAGCAGGAACATCCTACAAGTTTAAAGTAAAACCATACAAATACACAAAGAAAAAAGCAAAAGTAGGAAAGAGTTACAAGTTCCGCCTGGTAGGAATCAAAACAGTGAATGGAAAATCTGTCGAAAAAACGATCAAATAAAAGTACTAGATAAAATACAAAAAAGGACTTGATTTTCAAAAAGAATCATTGTATCCTATAACCAGTGAAGTTACTGACAAGGGCGTCAAACAATTAGTTTCATATTGTTTGTCGCCCCTTTTTTTTCTACTATCAGTTAGATAATAGAAGAAAAAATATATAGATTATGCTTCAAATGTAAGAGAAGAAAGGAAGAACTCTATGAAGGAAAAAATCAATGTATCAGAAATCTTCGGATCCCACGTATTTAACGACAGTGTTATGAAAGCACGTCTTCCAAAGGCCGTTTACAAAGATCTGAAAAAGACAATCGAAGAAGGAACAGAATTAAATCCAGCAATTGCAGACGTAGTTGCGAATGAGATGAAAGAATGGGCTATTGAAAAGGGTGCTACACATTATACTCACTGGTTCCAGCCATTAACAGGTGTGACAGCAGAGAAACATGACGCTTTCATTAACCCAACAGACGATGGTAAAGTTTTACTTGAGTTCTCAGGAAAAGAACTGATCAAAGGTGAACCAGATGCATCTTCATTCCCATCAGGTGGATTAAGAGCAACATTTGAAGCAAGAGGATATACAGCCTGGGATTGTACATCACCTGCATTCATCAAAGAAACAGAAAATGCATGTATCTTATGTATTCCAACAGCATTCTGCTCATACAAAGGAGAAGCATTAGACAAGAAGACACCACTTCTTCGTTCTATGCAGGCATTAGATATCCAGACAACAAGATTATTAAATGTATTAGGAAATAAGAATGTAAAACGTGTTAGCACATCCGTTGGACCAGAACAGGAATATTTCTTAGTTGATGAAGAAAAATATAAACAGAGAAAAGACTTGATCTTCACTGGACGTACATTATTCGGAGCAATGCCTCCAAAAGGTCAGGAAATGGATGACCATTATTTTGGAATCATCAAACCAAGAATCGAAGGATTCATGAAAGATTTAAATATCGAAGCATGGAAACTTGGAATCAGTGCTAAGACAGAGCATAACGAAGTAGCACCAGCACAGCACGAATTAGCTCCAATTTATAACTCAAACAACGTGGCAACAGACCACAACCAGTTATTAATGGAAACAATGAGACGTGTTGCAAGACGTCACGGATTAAAATGCTTACTTCATGAGAAACCATTTGCAGGAATCAACGGATCAGGAAAACATAACAACTGGTCTATGGTAACAAATGAAGGAAAGAATCTGTTAGATCCAGGAAAAACTCCTCATGAAAACAATCAGTTCTTACTGATCTTAGCTTCCATTATTGCAGCAGTAGATAAACATGCAGATTTACTTCGTATGTCAGCATCTACACCAGGAAACGACCACAGATTAGGAGCTAACGAGGCACCTCCAGCAATCATTTCTATCTTCCTTGGAGATCAGTTAGAGGATGTTGTAAAACAGCTTGTAACAAGAGGAGAAGCTACAGAATCTAAACATGGTGACAGACTTGCATCAGGAGTACATTCTTTACCAGCATTTGAAAAAGATGCAACAGACCGTAACAGAACATCACCATTTGCATTTACAGGAAATAAATTCGAATTCCGTATGGTTGGTTCTACACAGTCTATCTCTGATCCAAACGTTGTATTAAATACGATCGTAGCAGATGTATTTGCAGATGTTTGTGACAGATTAGAGAAAGTAGAAGGCGGAGCAGATGCAGTAGCAATGGAAGCTCACGAGATCACAAAAGAATTATTAACAGAGCATCAGAGAGTTATCTTCAATGGTAACGGATATTCTGATGAATGGGTAGCAGAAGCTGAGAGAAGAGGACTTCCAAACTTAAGAAGCATGGTAGATGCAATCCCAACATTAACAACAGAAAAATCTATCAAGATGTTCGAAAAATTCGGTGTATTTACAAAAGGAGAATTAGAGTCCCGTGTAGAAGTATTATATGAACAGTATTCTAACACGATCAACATCGAAGGACTTGCAACATTAGATATTGCGAAGAAACAGATTGTTCCAGCAGTTATGAAATATCAGAGAAAACTTGCAAATGGAGTTGCTGAACTGAAGACAGTTGGAGTTGACAGCTCTGTACAGGAAAAACTGTTAGAAGATATCACTGCAAACTTAAAAGATTTATTTGCAGCGATTAAGAAATTAGAAGCAGATATTCCAGAAGCTCAGGCATTAGAAAGTGAAGCACAGGCTCGTTTCTATCATGATACGATCTTTACAGATATGAGTGCAGTACGTGAACCAGCAGACAGACTGGAAATGTTAGTAGCGAAAGAAGATTGGCCAATGCCAAGTTACGGAGATCTGATCTTCGAAGTTTAAGATTACATAGTTTGTAAAACTCTTTAATACACGAAAAAAGTGGCAGAAATGTTATTTCTGTCACTTTTTTTATTTATTTTGTGTAAATATATGCCAGAATAAAAATGAGAGTTCTTCACATGATAAATAGAAAGAAGAATCAAAATATTTTGAAAAGAGGAAGAATATGAGAAAGAAGATATTGGCATATATCATTGCAGTATTAACGATCACTACATGTATGATCCAATTAATACCCAGACAAAATAATATATTTAAAATTGCAAGTCAGGGGGAAGGAGAAAGCGGATTCCTTACAAATAATAATCTGAATCAAAAAAAGGTATACTTAACGTTCGATGATGGGCCGTCAGATCATACAGACGAGATTCTTGATATTTTAAAGAAAAATAAGGTAAGGGCAACATTTTTTGTTGTAGGGAAAGAAACGGAACATGCTAAAAAGATGTATCGGAGGATCATTTTAGAAGGACACACACTAGGTATGCATTCATATAGTCATAATTATGATCAGATTTATGCAAGTGTCGGAGCATTTTCTAAAGATTTGATGAAACTTCAGAAATATTTATATGATCTTACGGAAGTAAAGTCGTATATTTATCGTTTTCCAGGAGGCAGCAGTAATCATTGTGCTGGAGACATCAAACCGTATATCCGATATGTGAATCAAAAAGGCATCTTATATTTTGACTGGAATGCATTAAATGAAGATGCGATCAATTTTAATGCCAGTTCTTATGAGTTGAATCAAAAGATATTAAAGGATGTCAGAAGACAAAAGACAAGCATTGTCCTGATGCATGACCTTCATGAGACGAAAAATACAGTAAAAGGATTAGACTCGCTGATCAAAACCTTAAAAAAAGAGGGATATCAGATACTTCCGATCACAAAAATACAAAGCCCATTCATCATGTCTCCATTGACAAATAATAGGGGATAACGTAGAATATGTTCGGTAATGGATTTATTTTACGTTAGGAGATTGACATGATCATAAAAAGTGTAAATTTAGAAACCGTCTGTGGAATCACAAGTAAATTACCGGACAACACATTGCCGGAAGTAGCATTTGCAGGGAAATCAAATGTAGGAAAATCATCACTGATCAATGCATTGATGAATCGTAAATCCTACGCAAGAATTTCTGCACAGCCAGGAAAGACACAGACGATCAATTATTATAATATTAACGAAGAACTTTATTATGTAGACCTTCCAGGATACGGATTTGCGAAAGTAACACAGTCTGTTAAGGAAAAATGGGGACACATGATCGAGAACTATTTACAGACATCAAAACAGCTTAGAATGGTATTCTTACTGATCGATATCAGACATAAACCATCAAAGAATGATGTCATGATGTATGATTGGATCCTTCACAATGGATACCGTCCAGTGATCATCGCAACAAAGCTTGACAAATTAAAAAGAAGCCAGGTGCCAAACATCTAAAAGAGATCCGCACAGAGCTTCAGATGGACAAGGAAACACCAATCTTCCCATTCTCAGCCTTATCCAAACAGGGAAGAGATGAAATCTGGGATTTCATTGAAAAAATCGTCCTTGAAAAAGAAGAAACCGAATAATTACTTATCCGGCTCGTCAAATAATAATTTTTCAATTAGCATGGAATAGACATCGGAGTGTTTCTTCTCCCAATGGTCGCATATGTAAACTGCCTGGTCTCTTGAGACGACATTTAAGTTAATCTCAAGGAGCGGGCTTTCTTTTTCGCTGATCTTAAGATTTACCGTGTATTCATCACCTTTCGATGGATAAAAATCTGCTTTTACATTCGCTTCTTTACGCAGTTCGTATTCTTTTTCTTTTAGAAACTGTGCTGATATTCTTCTTTGATCGAATTCGGAATCTTGGTATTCAAACATCTCGATCGCTTCTAAACCCTCATCACTAAGAGCATAATGGCTCATATTACGGATTTGTTTAACTCTGAGCATATTCATACTTCCTCTAGCTCATGTAAAAAGCTCTCTGAACGGTAAAATAGTTCGTATAGCCTTTATCCAGAATAAATTCAGATATCTGGGAATTACTCAAAGGAAAATCCACTTTCTCAATTAAATATAAAATCATAAGTTTGTAAAGTGTTAATTGTTCTTGTTCCATGGCCATTCTCCTTTGATTTATCGATAAAAGTCACTATGAGAGATTATAACACCACATCATTTTTCTTGCAACTTATGAATGAAAAGCCAAAAATAACAGATAATAACGCTGAGGTGATAAAAATGAATGTGTATATTAAGGTGGAAGAAAGTGTATGCATTGATCATAAAGAAATTAAAATGAAAGATATTATGTCTTTATACTGCACCGATAAAGATATGGAACAACAGATTAAGAATAAGAGTATTTATCATTTTATAGACAGAGGTAATCAGAGAAAATGTTTTTCAGTTCTTAAAGTGATCGAGAAGATCAAAGAAGTAGATAAACGTTAGATGTGATAAATCTTGGACCGCAGGATTTTATTGTCTATTACAAAAAGGAAACAAGATGAATCGAAGATCATGCATTATGGAAAAATCTTATTTGTGATGCTCGTTGCGTTTTTTGGTGCAAGCTTTTCAATCATGACATATAACACAGATGTTGGAATTGAGGAACTTTTTTATAATGTTTATGAAATGATCATGGGAAGTGCTCCAAATGGCCCGAATCTTCTTCATGTTTCATATACGATAGGTTTGGCAATAGGAATCATCATCTTTTTCAATCATGCAGGAAAGATCAAACTAAATGATGATCCGACACCATTCGAAGTGCAGATGCGGCTTTATGAAAGAGATGTAAATGATACATTAATGATTGATGCAGGCCGCAAAGAGGAGGAAGAAGATGTGGATTCGTAGTATACTTTTAATATTTTACGGATTATGTGCAGGAGGACTTATTGCAGCCAGTTTTCTCGCATTTTTAAGTATGCTGGGTGTGATTCCAAGACTTGCAGGCCTTACAAAAAGCATAAAGTATGCAAGAGCGTATGAAAGTTTTGTGGCAGCAGGAGGGATTCTTGGAACATTAGCATTTATCTACAGATGGTCGATAAGGGCTGGATACTGGTTGCTGGCAGCTTATGGAATCTTTGGAGGCATATTTATTGGATGTATGATCGGAGCATTGGCGGAGACGATCAAAAGTCTTCCGATTTTTTCAAGGAGATTAAAACTAAGGTCAGGGATTCCATATGTTATTTATGGAATTGCGCTAGGAAAAATGTTTGGATGCTATATGTATTTTTATATATTCCGTTAAATCAATCTATGAAAGGGTGGTTAAATGAAAAAGAACCGGATAAACAAGAATATCAGCAGATCGTAAAAAATCTTACACCAAAACATAACAGTTTATTAATTGTGCAAAGGCATTTGTGGTTGGAGGTGTGTTTTGTGTTTTGGGTGAAATGATGAAGCAGACAATGATAACATATTTTGGCCTTTCCAAAAAAGATTCTCTGCTTTATGTGACGATTGAACTTGTTTTATTAAGTGTTATCTTAACAGGATTTAATTTATATGGGAAAATTACAAAATTTGGAGGCGCTGGAGGACTTGTACCGATCACAGGATTTGCTAATTCTGTAGCATCGGCAGCAATTGAGTACCAGAAAGAAGGACAGGTGTTTGGTATTGGTGTGAAAATCTTTACGATTGCAGGTCCGGTTATTTTATATGGAATTTTTTCATCATTTCTGGCAGGTCTTATTTATTGTTTTAAGCAGTGGGGGTGGTTTTTATGACAATGAGGAAAGGAATCCAAAGTATTGAATTTAGTAAGACACCATATATAAAGGCTGGGCATCGGTTGCAGGACAGAAAGAAGGAGAAGGGCCATTAGGAAATGCGATCGATCAGATTATAGAAGATCCTTATTTTGGACAGAAAAGCTGGGAGCTTGCTGAAGGACGTTTTATGAAACAGGCCGCTATGCTTGCGATCAGTAAAGCAAGGCTTCACACAAAAGATATCCGGTATGCATTTGCTGGAGATCTTCTGGAACAGAACACAGCGACGTTTTCTGGTATGAAAGAGCTTGAAATCCCCTTGTTTGGTTTATTTGGGGCTTGTTCGACAGTAGGTGAGGCATTATCACTAGCGGCTATGAGTATTGCAGGAGACTTTGCAAAGCATGTACTTGCAGTTGCCTCAAGTCATATTGGAAGTGCGGAAAAACAGTTCCGTTTTCCTTTGGAATATGGGAATCAAAGACCGTTATCTTCAACATGGACAGTCACAGGTTCTGGAGGGTTTGTTGTATCAGATGAGAAGGGATCAGTAAAGATCAAGGGAATCACGACAGGAAAGATTGTAGATTATGGAATGGAAGATCCGATGAATATGGGAGCTTGTATGGCACCGGCTGCAGCGGAAGTGATCTATCAGCATTTTGTGGATTTTAATACAAAGCCAGAAGATTATGATGCGATTTATACAGGAGATCTTGGGGAAGTTGGAAAAAAGATCTTGCTTCATTTACTTCGTGAAAATGGTTATGATCTTTCAGGAGTATATGGAGATTGTGGAATTGAGATTTATGAAAGTGAAGAACAAGATACCCATTCAGGAGGTTCTGGGTGTGCATGCAGCGCAGTTGTGCTGGCAGCAATGATCATAAAGAAGATAACTGACGGAATATGGAAACGTGTATTATTTGTGCCGACAGGAGCATTGATGTCAAAGACAAGTTTTAATGAAGGGGAAAGTGTTGTTGGAATTGCGCATGCAATTGTTTTGGAAGGAGAAAATGAATAATGGAATATATCAGGGCATTTATCACAGGAGGAATCATCTGTATTCTTGTACAGATTCTTATGGATCATACGACACTGCAGCCTGGAAGGATCATGGTAATTTTAGTCATTACAGGAGTTCTTCTTGGAGCGTTGGGAATTTATAAAAAAATCGAAGAATTTGGAGGGTGTGGGGCAACAGTTCCGCTGTCAGGATTTGGGTTCAGTTTGTGGAAAGGAATGAAAGAAGCAATTGATAAACATGGTTTTTAGGATTGTTTGAAGGAGGCTTTACAGCAGCAGCTGTGGGAACATCTGCTGCATTGATTTTTTCATATCTTGCATCATTGATCTTTCAACCGAAGATAAAAAAATAA
>ENA-OQDC01000413-OQDC01000413.1-human-gut-metagenome-genome-assembly--contig:-NODE-413-length-31105-cov-9.121150_pt1 | contig 31105 bp, 27 predicted proteins | sample MGYA00242770_ERZ504601 | MGnify/ENA primary metagenome ERZ504601 (study PRJEB26092, sample SAMD00036305) | human gut metagenome | host: Homo sapiens | study: EMG produced TPA metagenomics assembly of...
GACCGCTTTTCTTGTCATAGGAATACTTTTTAATCTCCTTGGCAATGGTTGTACGGTCCTTTCCTAACTCTGTACCAATTGCCCCAAAGGAGGCATTCTCCTGAAGGCGTTGAGCAATAATCATTCGGAGAAACTCAACAATAAGATTTCTCCAATCCAGGACGATTACATCGAAAAGTATTTGGCTGAAAAGCCATTGAACCTCGTGGCAACCCTTGATGGCAAGTCTGCCTATAAGGATGCAGACTTCGTAGTGATTGCAGCACCAACCAACTACGACCCAGTGAAGAACTACTTCGATACAACCCATGTAGAAGAAGTCATCGACCTGGTTCTGGAGGTAAACCCAGATGCAGTGATGGTCATTAAGAGTACCATCCCAGTAGGTTACACCCGCAACCTCTACTTGAAGTATGCCAAGAAGGGCGTAAAGAAGTTCAACCTTCTCTTCTCTCCAGAGTTCCTTCGTGAGAGCAAGGCACTCTATGATAACCTTTACCCAAGCCGCATCATCGTAGGCTACCCGAAGATTATCGAGCGCCCTGAGTTTGCAGAGGAGAACGAGGCTATCAAGTCAGTAACCAATGTCGAGATGTTGATGGAAGCAGCCAAGACCTTCGCCGCTCTGCTTCAGGAAGGCGCCATCAAGGAGAACATCGATACCCTCTTCATGGGCATGAAGGAAGCCGAGGCAGTCAAGCTCTTCGCCAATACCTATCTTGCACTCCGAGTAAGCTACTTCAATGAGTTGGATACATACGCAGAGGTAAAGGGACTCGATACCAAGGCAATAATCGATGGTGTAGGTCTTGACCCACGAATCGGCACCCATTACAACAACCCAAGCTTCGGCTATGGTGGTTATTGCTTGCCAAAGGATACCAAGCAGCTCCTGGCAAACTATGCCGATGTTCCAGAGAACCTGATTGAGGCAATCGTAGAGAGCAACCGTACCCGTAAGGACTATATTGCTGATGCCGTACTCCAGAAGGCAGGCTATTACAGCTATGCCGATGCCAACAGCTATGATGCCAGCAAGGAGCATAACTGTGTGATTGGTGTCTATCGCTTGACCATGAAGTCAAATAGCGATAACTTCCGCCAGTCTGCCATTCAGGGCATCATGAAGCGTATTAAGGCAAAGGGCGCAGAGGTTATTATCTACGAGCCAACTTTGGAAGAGGGCAGCACCTTCTTCGGTAGTAGAGTAGAGAATAACCTCGAAATCTTCAAGGCACAGAGCCATGCTATCATCGCTAACCGCTACGATGCTTGTCTGGATGATGTAAAGGATAAGGTTTATACACGTGACATCTTTAGAAGAGATTAGTTGTCATAAGATTAAAAAAAATCTTAATATGAAAAAATCAATTGAACCTAAACGAAAAAATTGGTAAAAAAAGGAAGTGAGATTCCTTAACGTTGTACTTTATCCAGAAAGTAGACAATCGCCACAGAGGTATGCAGAATTATTTGCTAAGGTGTTTGATTTGAAAATTGCGGTAAACACCTTTGCGGAAAAAATAACTCAAATTGAGTCTTTTGATGTTGATAAAGACTTTTGTTATGGTAGACTTGTTAATTTTACCGATTTACAAGGGAAGAAATGGTTTAATAGAGAATTAAATGTAGTTGAAGATTTCGAATTTACGCTTAAAAAGTACCCTAATGCAAAGGAAAAGGATTTTTATTTTCTTCCAAGTATTCATAAAATAGCAATTATAGGTAGAGAAAGTCCTTCGCTTGGGCAACTGCAAAAGTTTTTTCAGTTGGCTTTATCTAAAGTTGTAAATCAAGAATTCGATGAATCCGTCGAGGTTAATATTGTAACTGACTCAATTTTGCTGGATAAGATATATTCTTCTTCTAAATTGGTTTCATTGGAATTGCATGTCTCTTATTCTAATAATGATGTGAATGAAGATTATGAAGCTGCAATTGATGATGAATTAAAAGCTCAGGAAGTACGAAAAATGCATTCAACTTTTTCTGGTACGTCCCAAAAATCCTTTTAAAAAATTAAGAAAAAGAGCCTTATTGGAGGTATTCTTTCTCTTACAAGAAATAATGGATATGCTATTGCCAAAGGTGAATTTGATGGTGAATATCAAACTGTTTCGACTCAAAATTATCCGCAAAGTTGTAAGTTGGTAACTACAGAGAAGAATTTAAAGTCCGAATTGAAGAAGAAAATGTTGTCATTCTTTGGAAGAAATGGGTAATAAAAAATATACCGGTTGGAGGAATGTTTGGCATATTTATCCTTGGAGATATTTGCTGAAAAGTATATGGCGTCCTTTATTTCTTGAACTCCTCTGTATCGTTGTCATAAATATGTCATCAGTTCCTACTGTTGATGTGTTAGGACACCTTTGTTCTTTTGTAAATGGAGGTTATCCTAGTATTGTAGGTTTTGTATTGTCTGGTTATGCTTTATTGATAGGTTTCAGTATTCTGAACTAATTCAAAGCTATCTAAAAGAAAAATGAAAATAAGCCAGCTTTATTTCAAAAAATCAACGCTACGTTTGCAATGATGTTATTAATGCTAGTTGTCACATTGTTATTCAGCTTTGTGGTAAGCATTGTAATGGAGGCGAACGTAAGTGGATTTCTTTTTCTGAACGGGTATGAAAATATCATAAATACAGCAACTTTATATATATTCTTATTTATCATATTCTACAGTTTGTTCTCTTTACTTGACGTCGTCATGAATATCTTCAATTTTGGGCAATTTGCATTTGTAATAAATGATTTGAAAAATAAGGAAGTTCAACAGAATAAAGATAGTGTTGAAGGTCAATCTGATTATCCTTGCCTAATATGGATTCTGATAAAATTATGCAATTTTTTTAAGAGGTTATAATTACTATTCTGTGGCGAATTTCGAGAGTCCTTAATTTTATAGGTGAGTTGGAGAGTGTGTAACGAAAAAATTGGTAGGCGAAGCACCACTAGCATTTTATGAGCTACTTTTCGCTTTTGGTGTGGAGCCTACCTCTTTAAAATAGATAACAAAACAATAAACATATAAATCATGTTTAATCTCAGTAAATTCATTGGTCAGTATGTGACCCATCGTGAAAAGAGTATGTTTGCTCAGGATATCGAGGCAAACAAGGAGAAACTTTCTGCTGAAATCAAAGGCAAGAAAGTTTGTGTAATTGGTGGAGCCGGTTCCATCGGTTCTTCATTCATCAAGGCAGTACTTCGCTTTGAACCACAGAGTGTAGTCGTTGTTGACTTGAATGAGAACGGATTGGCAGAATTGGTTCGTGACGTGCGAAGCACTGAAGGACTTTTCGTGCCTGATGAGTTCCGTTGCTATACCCTCAACTTTGCAGACCCAATCTTCGAACGTATTTTCCGTGAGGAGAAAGGCTTTGACATTGTTGCCAATTTCTCTGCCCATAAGCATGTACGTTCAGAGAAAGATAAGTATAGTGTTCAGGCGCTCATTGAGAATAATGACATCAAGGCAAAGAAACTGATGGATTTGCTTTGCGTGTTCCCACCAAAGCATTTCTTCTGCGTTTCTACAGATAAGGCTGCTAATCCTGTTAATATCATGGGAGCCAGCAAGCGTATTATGGAAGACCTGGTTATGGCTTATAATGAGCACTTCAAGGTAACTACAGCTCGTTTTGCTAATGTTGCTTTCTCCAATGGTTCTTTACCTGATGGTTGGATTCATCGTTTGCAGAAGAAGCAGCCTTTGGCAGCACCATCTGATGTGAAGCGCTATTTTGTATCTCCTGAGGAGTCTGGTCAGATTTGTATGTTGGCTTGTATCCTTGGTAATGGCGGTGAGGTGTTCTTCCCTAAGTTGGGTGAAGAGCAGATGCTTACCTTCTCATCTATCTGCGATGACTTCGTAAAGGCAGAAGGCTTCAAGAAGGTGGAGTGCAAGAATGATCCAGAGGCAAAGAAGTATGCTGCAGATATGGATTACGAGAGTGATAACTATCCTGTTGTTTACTTCAAGAGTGATACCACAGGTGAGAAAGCTTACGAGGAATTCTATGTTCCTGGTGAGAAAATCAATATGACTCGTTTCTCTGCACTCGGTGTAGTTGAGGAGACTACTCGACGTCCGATGCCAGAGATTAACCAGTTCTTTGATGAGTTGGAGGGCATCTTTGCTGAGCCAAACTTCACCAAGGCTGAAATCGTGACATCAATCAAGAAGTTTATTCCTAACTTCGAGCATGAGGAAAAAGGTAAGAACTTGGATCAAAAATGTAATTTTCAATAAAATGGCAGATTTTAAGAAAACGATAGACTTTATCAAGTCAGTTTATGGCAACCAGGAGTTTACTCCGTTGGCTGTTCCTGTTTTTGCAGGTAATGAAAAGAAATATCTCAACGAGTGTATTGACACAACCTTCGTTTCATCCGTAGGTAAGTTTGTGGATCGCTTCGAGGAGGATATGGCAAAATACACAGGTGCCAAGAAGGCTGTGGTATGTGTTAGTGGTACCAATGCCCTTCACATGAGCTTGTTGCTCGTTGGTGTAAAGCAAGATGACGAAGTATTGACTCAGGCTCTTACTTTCATTGCAACCTGTAATGCATTGAGCTATATTGGAGCTCATGCGGTATTCATCGATGTTGACCGTTCAACAATGGGTTTTTCTCCAGATTCTTTGAAGGCATGGCTTGAGAAGAATGCTGAGGTTCGCAAGAACACTCGCAAGGGAGAACTTCCAGAAAGCAAGGATTTCGCTTTCGAAGAGGATGACTTGGCTTGCTATAACAAGAATACCGGTCGTCGTGTCAAGGCATGTGTTCCTATGCACTCATTCGGTCACCCTGTCCGCATTGATGAGATTGCTGCTATCTGTAAAGAGTGGCATATCGAACTTGTAGAGGATGCAGCAGAGAGTATTGGTTCTACATTCAAGGGACAGCATACAGGTACATTTGGTAAGATTGGTGCTATTAGCTTCAATGGTAACAAGACCATCACTACTGGTGGTGGTGGTATGATGCTCTTTAATGATGAGGAGTTGGGAGCATACGCAAAGCATATCACCACACAGGCAAAAATTCCACATCGTTGGGAGTTCCGTCACGACCATGTAGGTTACAACTATCGTATGCCAAATATCAATGCAGCTATGGGATGCGCCCAGTTGGAGAACATTGACAAGTATGTAGCAAGTAAGCGTAAGGTTGCTGCTGAATATGAGGAGTACTTCAAGAATGTACCAGATATCGAGTTCTTCGTAGATTCTCCAAATACAGTTTCCAACTATTGGCTCAATGCTGTTATCTTGAAAGATAAGGAGGCTCAGATAGACTTCCTTACCCAGACTAATGACAATGGTGTAATGACTCGCCCAAATCTGGGAGTTGATGAATCGCCTGCCGATGTTTGAAAATTGTGAGAACGATGGCTTGGAGAACACTATCTGGTTTGCAGATAGAGTGGTGAATATTCCAAGTTCTGTTCGACCAATAGATTTGTCAAAGTAATAACATAATTAAGTATTAAAACTATGAAAGAAAGTTATAAGTCATTGTTTGCGTGCCAGTTGGCTATTACAGGAGTTTTGATGAAAAATCCATCAAAACATTTCAAAATTGGAAAGACGGCTCAATTAAATCCTTATGACAGATTTGATGAGGAATATCGTCAAAAGTATAGCCTTTTCAAATTAATTTATGGAAATGAGACTTTGGCTTTGATTGATGAGCTGGAACAAGAATTGATAGCCTATTATCAACGTAGTTATCCTACAAGATGTGATAATAAAATGATAGATATCGGACCTGCTTTGCAGGGACCAAATATGGGCTATATTTATATTGTAGTCGAATAGTCAGTTTTAAATAGAAAGTTCTGATTACATAAAAGTAAATTTAATGAAGAAAGTATGTGTAATCACGGGCGCCGTTCTGAATATGGCTCTTTGCGATGGGTGATAGATGGAATAGATAAAGATGAAGACCTGCAGCTACAGCTAGTAGTTACAGGTGGGCATCTTTCTCCTGAACAAGGACTTACCTATCAGGCAATAGAAGAGGATGGCTATCATATAGATGAGAAGGTGGAGATGCTCCTTTCTTCTGAAACATCTGTTGGTATCTCCAAATCAATGGGACTCTGTTCCATAGGAATGACAGATGCTTTTAATCGTCTGAAGCCAGATATGATTGTGGTTTTGGGAGATAGATATGAGTTGCTTCCAATTGTAGGTACAGCCTTGGTTATGAGAATTCCTGTTGCTCATATATCTGGAGGAGATATCACAGAGGGGGCAATTGACAATGAAGTGAGAAATGCAGTGACAATGATGTCGGCTCTTCATTTCCCTGGTACTGAAGAATCTGCTGCTCGTATCAGAGCTATGCGTCAAAGTCCAGACAATATATATGTTACAGGTGAGACAAACCTGGATAATTTCCGCAAGATAGAATTGTTAAACCGCCATCAATTAGCAGAATCATTAAAACTTAATCCTGTTAAGAAGTGGATTTTGGGTACTTATCATTCAGAAACTACATTATCTGTGTCTGAAAATATCCAGCGAGTTAATAATCTTATTGTATCTCTTGAAAAAGAATGTCCCGATTGTGAAATTCTGTTTACCAAAGCAAATTCAGATATTGGTGGCAATTTGATAAACGATATTCTTCAACAATATGCGGAGGAAAAAGATAATTTCCATTTTGTCGCATCATTAGGTCAAAAGAGATACATTAGTATTCTATACCAAGTAATTATGATGGTTGGAAATTCTTCTAGTGGTATTTTTGAAACACCATTCGTTAAACTTCCGGTCTTGAACATTGGTGATAGACAAAAGGGAAGATTAATAACATCGAACATAAAATGTTGTGATGGTACCGAACTTGGTATGCAGAATGCGTTGAAAGAACTTCAGACAGAAGAATTTCATAATAAATGTAAGATGGCAGACAATCCTTACGGAGATGGTCATGCATCAGAACGGATAGTTGAACAGATTAAATGTCATTTAAATGATAGCGACACCTTATTATAATATAGATTTATCTAAGCTTCAGAAGAACTTAGCATCATTGCGCGCGGCTTTTGAAACTTTATGGCCTAATTTTCAAATAGGGTATTCTTATAAAACGAATAACTTACCTTGGCTTGTAAAGTGGATGCACGAACAAGGGGTTATGGCAGAAGTTGTTTCAGAACCAGAGTATGAATTAGCTACTTATGTGGGTAATCAGACCAAATAATATCATACTGAAATGGTCCACATAAAAGGCTTAAAGCAACTTATTGCTAGCGTTAAAAAAACGGCAGTATTGTAAACCTTGACTCTTTTGCAGAGATTGATTTTATTGAAGAGAATATAAAGTCATTCACTCATGACATCAAGGTTGGTTTGCGCATTAATTTTGATTTGGAACGCGAATGTCCTGGTGAAACTATTCCAGGAGAAGAACCTGGACGTTTTGGTTTTAATCTTGAGAATGGTGATTTTGATAAGGCATTAAACCGCTTAAGTCATCTGCAGAAAGTTAAAGTTGTAGGCTTGCATGGACATCACAGTACTCGTACAAAGAGTTTGAGAATCTTTAATAGTATAACTAGGCATCTCTGCGAAGTAAGTAAAAAAATACCAGCATTAGAATACTTGGATTTAGGTGGTTGTCTGTTTGGTGACAAACCTGGTGCTCCGACCTTTGAAGAATATGCTTCTACGATTGTTGATGTTCTTGAAGCTTATCAAATTTCTAAAGAAGTACAACTTCTTGTAGAACCTGGAGCGGCATTGATAGCTTCACCGGTTTCTTATGTTTGCTCTGTGATTGACGTTAAGGATATCAAGGGTAGAAGACTTGTTTTTACTGATGGATCTGTAAAACATGTAGCTTCCCAAATGAAAGCCCCACCTTTTGTATCTTCACTTTATACTAAATCCGGTAATTTGAAAGAAAAGCAAATCGTTACAGGTTATACTTGCATTGAGATGGATCGTTTCTTGACTTTGGATAATCAACCTGAGTTGGCAAAGGGTGATAGAATAACGATATATAATGTGGGTGCATATACAATGTCATTGACTCCATTATTCATAGAGTATTTTCCGACTGTTATAGTTACGGATGAAAATGGAAACGAAGAAGTTGTCCGAGAGAAATGGACAACAAAAGAGTTTATTCAAAAAAGTAAATTGTAATTATGAAGAATCTTTTAATTCTTAGTCCCGGAAGACGTGTTGAGATTGTTCAATACTTTAAGGATGCTTTCCATAAGGAAAACCGAAAGGTTTATACTTTGGATATGAGCGATAAGGCTCCTGCTTTATATTTTGGTGATGAATATTTTCGTATAGATAAGGATTTTGCACATCTTGACCTCTATATCAACAAGGTTTTAGAGATTTGCAAAAAGAAGGAAGTTGGTGCAATCATTACTTTGATAGATCCTGAATTAGTTCTTCTTTCTCATTACAAGCAGGAGTTTGATCAACTTGATGTAAAGCTTATACTCTCAAATCTTGATTTTGTAGAGTCCACTTTTGATAAGTTTGAGTTTTACAATAAATATAAAGGTATTCTTAAACTAGTAGAAACTGTTGGTTCGGCAGAAGATGCTTTGAACAAACTTAATAGTAAAGAATGGGAGTTCCCTCTATTTGCTAAATTGAGAGATGGAAGTGCCAGCATTGGCATAAAGAAGATTAATAGCTTTGAGGATATTGAAGAGTTGAAGACCGAACCCAAGTATATCTATCAGCCATTTATTGCAGGAAAGGAATATGGGGTTGATACTTTCTTTGATTTAAAATCAGGGAAGCTCGTTTCAATGTTTATCAAGGAGAAACTTGCAATGAGAGCTGGAGAAACAGATAAGGCAATTTCTGTTCATTCTCAAAATGTTATAGATGAGGTTTTAAAGGTACAGAATATCAAAGGCCTTTATGGTCCTATCGATATTGATGTATTTGTATCTAATGATGGAGAAGTTTATATCAATGAGATTAATCCTAGGTTTGGTGGAGGTTATCCTCATGCCTATGGATGTGGAGTTAATTTCATGAATTTGATATTAAACAATCTGAATGGTAATGAGAATCTGGTTTCTTTAGATTCTTACAAAGAAGGCATCATGATGCTTAAGTATAACGGATTATATTTCAAGGATACTAATGACTAATCAACATGTATACATTATAGCAGAGGCAGGAGTAAACCATAATGGTCGACTCGATTTAGCTCTGCAGCTTTGTGATGCTGCAAAAGCTGCCGGTGTTGATGCCGTGAAGTTCCAAACTTGGAAAACGGAACTTATTATAACCAAAGGCACCAAGAAAGCAGAGTATCAGGAGAAAAATCTCAATAATGATGATGACCAGTTTACGATGCTGAAGAAATTGGAGTTGTCATATGATAATTTCCAGTTGGTTAAACAGCATTGTGATGAAATCGGTATCCAGTTTCTTTCCACAGCGGATGAGACAGAGTCTCTAGATTTTTTGGTGAACCTGGGTATGCCTTTTATCAAGTTAGGTTCAGGTGATATTACTAATATTCCATATCTTCGCTCTGTTGCGAAATATGGAATGCCTGTTATACTTTCTACAGGCATGGCAAACTTGGCACAAGTTGCCATTGCTTATGATACATTGCAGGAGGCTGGTGTCAAGGATATCTCTATTTTACACTGTACAACCAATTATCCATGTCCTATGAATGAGGTCAACCTGCGTGCAATGCAGACAATGAAGGACGCATTTAAGTGCCGGGTGGGATATTCTGACCATACCATGGGAATTGAAGTTCCAATAGCAGCTGTTGCTATGGGAGCAGAGATTATTGAGAAACATTTCACTCTTGACCAAAATATGGAAGGACCTGACCATAAGGCTTCCTTGAATCCAGAAGAACTTAAGGAAATGGTATCTGCCATTCGCCATATTGAGCAGGCCTTGGAGATGGAATAAAGCAGCCAAATGAGAGTGAAAAGAAAATCTCAAAGGTAGTTTTGAAACGTATTGTTGCAAGCCGTCCTATCAAGAAAGGTGAGATTCTTTCTGAGGATAATATGACCGTAAAGCGTAGCGACAATGGTATCAAGGCTTCTTATTGGGATGTTGTGGCAGGAAGAATCGCACAACAAGATTATTCAATTGACGAAGAAATAAAATTTTAGGAGTATGAAAGTTATAGTTATCGGATTGGGGTCTATGGGAAAAAGAAGAATTCGTCTTTTGAAAGAAAGAAAAGACGTTGAAATCTTTGGTATTGATACCCAAATGGAACGTGTTAAGCAAGTAACAGAGGATTTAGGTGTATCTTGTTATAATGATTTACAAGAGGCAATTGATAAGGAAAATCCTACTTGTGCCTTTGTTTGTACATCGCCTTTGTCACATGCAAAGTTAATCAACCTGTGTTTACAGAATAAACTACATGTTTTCACAGAGATAAATCTGGTAAGTGATCTGTATGATGAGAATATAAAACTTGCTCATGATAATAATTGTGTGTTATTCCTTTCTTCAACATTTTTGTACGAAGAGGATACAAAGGCAATTATCAATAAGGTTCGCCCATGTAATGAGAAGTTAAACTACATTTATCATGTAGGACAGTATTTACCAGATTGGCATCCTTGGGAGAGTTATAATAACTATTTTATCGGTAATCCGAGAACAAATGGTTGTCGTGAGATTATGGCTATTGATATGCCTTGGTTGGTATCTGCCTTTGGTGATATAGCAAAAGTAAGTGCTATCAAGAGTAAGAATACTGATCTTAACATAGATTACGCAGATAACTATCTGATAACTATAGAACATGAGACTGGAGCTAAAGGTGTATTTGCTGTAGATGTTGTGTCAAGAAAAGCAACACGTCATTTAGAGGTGTATGGTGAAAAACTACATCTGACTTGGAATGGTACTTCTGATTCTTTATATGAATATGATTATCTGGAATCTAAAAAGAATCTTCAGGTAAAATATAGAAGAAGAGGCAGAGCATGTTGATGGTTATCCAGATTTTATCACAGAAAATCCTTATAGAGAGGAAATAAATGCATTCTTTAATCAAGTTGAGAATGGCATTACTCCTGACTGGGATTTCGAGAAAGATAAAACTTTGCTTTCAATAATTGATGAAATAGAACAGTAAAAATGAGTAATTACAAAATTGCTTTTTGTGGATTAGGTTCGATAGGTAAGCGTCATTTGAGGAATGTTTGCGAGTATCTCAATCAAAAAGGTAATACCTTTACTATTGATTTATATCGTAGCAAAGTAGGAAGTGATGTTCCTTTGGATATTCGACCATTAGTTACATCTATCTATTCATATGACGATATTGCGGAATCGAATATAATGTACGATGTCGTGTTTGTTACGAATCCAACATCGGTTCATTATGATACGATACAGAAGTTTAAGCATAGAACTAAATCCTTTTTTATAGAGAAGCCTGTATTTGACAAAACTGATATAGAAACTTCTCTGTTTGAAGAATTAAAGGATACTATCTGCTATGTTGCGTGCCCTCTTAGATATAGTGCAGCCCTGCAATATGTAAAGCAGAATATTGATTTTTCAAAGTCGTTTTCTGTACGAGCAATCAGTTCAAGTTATCTGCCAGACTGGCGACCAGGACAGGATTATCGCAAGTGCTATAGTGCGCATCGAGACATGGGCGGTGGTGTCGGAATCGATCTCATTCATGAATGGGATTACCTGACATGGCTTTTTGGTACTCCGGTAGAGACATATTCTATACAGAGAAAAATATCAAATCTTGAAATTGATAGTGATGATGTTGCTATATATATCGGTAGAACATCTACAACTTCCATAGAATTACATTTGGATTATTTTGGCCGTTCAATGATTCGTACATTAGAAATGTTCTTGCCAGATGATACCATACGATGTGATATTGAAGATGGCAGAATAGAATATTTGAGAACAGGTAAAGTAATTCAGCTGCCAAGTGAAAGAAATGAGTATCAGATGCGAGAAATTGAACATTTCTTCGAGATTATAAACAATAAAATTGAAAATGACAGTACAATGGAACATGCTTTCCATGTACTTAAATTAGCTAAAGGAGAATAATTTATGAATATCTTATTTACATTATGTGGTCGTGCAGGTTCAAAAGGAGTGAAAGGTAAAAATGCACGTGATTTTTTAGACATACCTCTTGCATGGTATTCTGTGGCAGGAATTACACTTTACATAGAGAAGTATGGTAGTTCTGTAAACACCTACGATGTTGTAGTTAATACTGATAGCCAAGACTTGATGAATATCATGGATTCAGCGAAAGGGGTTGCTGTTACTAAGTTATGGCGCGATTCTTCTTTGGCAGGAGATAAAGTCTCAAAAGTTGATGTCATTAAAGACTGTCTGTTGAGAGCTGAGAAAGAATTTGGTAAGGCTTATGACATGGTAGTGGATTTGGATATCACTTCTCCTTTGAGAACAGTGGAGGATATTAAAAATGCAATTGACAGAAAGATTGCAAGAAATGATGTTCGTGCTGTCTTTTCTGTTGCTAATTCTCGAAGAAATCCATATTTCAACATGGTAACCAAGAAAGGCGATTTCTACGATTTAGCGTTTCCTTCTCATTACACAACTCGTCAGGAAGCGCCTGTCTTTTATGACATGAATGCATCCATCTATGCATATTCTTCAACTGCATTGAAAGAAATAGAACCAGCAATCTTGTTGGATGAGAAATGTGATGCCATTGTTATGGATGATACTGGTGTACTTGATATTGATTCAGAAGAAGATTATGAATTAATGCAGGTTATAGCAAAGTTCCTCTTTGAAAATAAGGAAAACTATCAGGAAGTTTATAACTTAGCACAAAGTTGGAGATAGCCTTATGATGCAGTTGCTTTTGTAGCAATGAAGCATTTTTATTAGCTATGGAGAAAAAAGAATTCTTTATAATAAAAAAGCTGAAATATGAGTTGTATAAATAAACATATAATTAACAGAAATCATTCGCTATTATCTGCATTAAAAGTAATCAATGCAATGGAACAAGAGCCGTTGGTGTTGTTTGTTGTTGATGACGAAGACAAAATGGTGGGTACATTGACAGATGGCGATTCTCGCCGAGCTTTGATTGCAGGCGTTTCTGTTAATGACTCTATCGAGAAGGTGATGCATAAAAACTTCAATTTCCTTCGTAGAGGTGTTGATGATGATGTACAGCATCTTCATGAGCAGAAATTGAAGAAAATGAAGTTGGTTCCGATTCTTGATTCTGACAATCATATTGTTGATATAGTCAATCTAGAAAAGTATATTACACGACTTCCTATTGATGCTGTTCTTATGGCAGGAGGAAAGGGAGAGCGCCTTCGTCCTTTAACAGAAAAGACTCCGAAACCATTGCTCGAAGTTGGTGGAAAATGTATCATAGATCATAACATAGACCGATTGATTTCTTATGGAGTTAATCATATTGATGTAACTGTAAATTATCTTGCAGAACAGTTGGAGGAACATTTTGCCACTCCTCGTGATGGAGTACAGGTCCGTACTTTCCGAGAGCCAAAGTTTCTTGGTACTATTGGTAGTATTAAGTTTGTAGATACATTCTATAATGATACCATCCTCGTAATGAATTCCGATCTTTTCACTAATATCGATTATGAGGATTTCTTCCTTCATTTTCAACAGAATGATGCCGAAATGTCAGTTGCAGCAGTTCCTTACAATATCAGTATAGAACTAGGCATCTTAGACCTTGATGGTCGTAATATCAAAGGTCTTTTAGAGAAGCCGAAGTATAATTACTATGCTAATGCTGGTATTTATCTTATAAAGAAGCGTGCTCTTGCTGAAATTCCTGAAGACACATTCTTCCATGCCACTCATCTTATAGAGAAGCTTATTGCTCAAGGCAAGAAGGTTATCCGCTATCCACTAAATGGGACATGGATTGATATTGGTACTCCTCAGGAATATCAGAAGGCAAAGGATTTGGTAAAACATATAAAAAAATAAATATATTTATAAAGCTATAAGGCATAAAGATACTTGTAAATATATTTGTAGTATAATGATTTTTAAGTAATTGATAATGTACTGTTGTATAAATAAGGAAACTGTGGGGGGGCGAAAAAGTAATATTGAAGCTCTAAGGTTACTCTCTATGTTGATGGTTCTGAACCTTCATAGTTGTTGGTGTTTCGATACAGGAGCAGGATGGCAACAAGGATTAGATTTCTTTAGAGAGGCAACCTCAATATGTGCGGTAGATGTTTTTCTGATTATTAGTGGATATTTTGGAATTAAATGGAAGTTTAAAAGTTTCTTTAATCTGATGTTTCAATTATTCTTCTATAGTTTTGGTATATACCTTGTACTAACCTTTTAGGAATAATTGATTTTTCCATGAATGGATTAGCACAATGTTCTAAAGCTACTTATGGTTCTTGGGCTTTTATTTCAGGTTATGTAGTTCTATACTTTGTTGCACCAATGATTAATGCCTTTGTAGACAAGGTTGGTAAGAAAGAATTGCTGATGTATATATTGGCGTTCTATGTGGCAAAAGTACTGATATGTAGAGCAGAAGATTATTTTCTTTATTTTCTCCTGTATTTAATTTCTAATTCTTATTTATCCTGACCGGAAATCTTTCTCATCGGCTCAAGATTAATTTTACAGCATCAATCAGATCCTCACTGAATCCTTTAATACCAACTCAAGTATAACATAGATATAACCCCTATAGTGCATAAACTCAAAATATTCCTGTTCACTGGCAAATAAAATGTATTTGCCTTCTACGTATCCCATGTATCCGTTGCTTGTGTTATAACCTTTCATCTGCCAGTTCCCCATTGATTTCTTTTTCTAATATTATCAGTTTACGCCAAATGGCTGTGCAAAAATTCCAACAACCATTACTGTTCAGGAATTAACAGAACTAAAAAAACCAATGGTGCAGACTGATAACAGTCAAAGCCATTGGTTTTCTTTATCCAAATATATTCTCTGGTTCTTCTACAATTTTTATTTTACTTTTTCCAACTTGTTATTTGCATCAAAGCAAACCTCGTCCCCTTCATTGATGTTACATTCATAGAGCATAGCATCCTCTGCTTTTATCCTTATTTCTTCGCCTGAAGAATTCGTAAGCGTCACTATTGCCATGACTGGCATGCCTTTCGGTCGCTCTTCACACCCGAAGTCCAGGTCCTCCTCAATTCGTTTTACTGTGTATATCATAGCAATCCCCCTAAAAATAATATTTGAAATTCAGTTCTCCATGTTCCTTCGAATTTTCTCTATCAAAGTAACATCTGCCGGTAGCCAGCCAACGCTACCCAGTTGATCCTTCGTAAGCCATTTTGCAGCTTCTGCTTCTTTTAGTTCCAGGTTGACCGGCTGTGACCTCTGCCCAGAAGCAGTCCATGGAAAGATGAAAGGTGGGTATAGTCATACTCTATAGTGTCAATCAAATCCCCTACCTTAATTTCTGTATCCAGTTCTTCCATGATTTCTCTCTTTAATGCTTCCTGAGGTGTTTCACCTGCTTCGATTTTTCCTCCTGGAAACTCCCAGCCACCTTTCAGCTCACCGTAACCACGAGCCGTTGCAAAAATTTTGTTCTTTTCTTTCATATTGTCACAGATAACTGCTGCAACTACTTTTATCGTCTTCATCTTTTTCGTACCTCAAATCATTTATGCTGTAATCCTTCATTTAATATATCTCGCGAAAAAATATAATCCAAGGGCTGCATCTCTTCCGTTGCATCAGCTTCATCCATTGCCATTCTCTCATCATTGGTAAGCTGATTGAACTCCTCATCTGTCACTTTCTTATCAAAACTTTTTCAAAAGATTTTTTTAGCCTGCTTCGCAAGTGTCACACGATGAACCAGAAACAACACTCTTTTGAAACCAAGCTCACGCATAGCAAGTGCGGATGCATATATCTTTCCTGTTCCCGAATTTGTCAAGAGAGTACGCACATCTTTTTATTTCTAATCACATAGAATTACAAAGCAATGCTCTTGTTTGCCTTTGGAAGCATATCCGCAGGAATCGAATTATGCAGCTTCCATACGAAACTGACAGGTCTCTCTCCTTCATGCTTCACATAATCTGCATTTCCTAAAAAAGTATATGGTGCTGTATATGCACCAAGCCTTTTAAATTCACGAACAAATAATGATATGATATCACCTGTATTCTTGTGATTAATATATCTCTGTATTTTTGCACTCGCTTGCCTATCCTGACTTTGGCTTTGCCAATGAAAGAGCTTATCGTTAATTGCATAATCCTCATACATAGTAGATGGAGAGAAATCTTTCTCTGATTTGTTCAGATTAATAAAAAAGATATCTGTTTTTTTATCTTCAAAACGTTTTACACCTTCTCTGAATTCCGGTGATTCTGTCTCTGTAAATAATCCAAATGCAGCCATAATCTGATTTGTGTTATAACGGCAGTGTAAATCCAGAGGACAAAGATAAGAGTATTCATTTCTCCCAGCAACAAAACTGATATGCTTACGATTGTATTTCAAAATCTGCAGAACTTCATCTCTTACAAAAGTTTCCTTTAGGACTGACTCAATTCCTTCATCGATACTTTGGAAACCGCATTTAGCCGGATTCTTTTTATAAAATGTATAATAAAGCATATTTCGCATGATGCGTTCTTCTTCGCTATTTGCAACTTTATTACCGTCAATATATCTGATCCAATAATCCAGTAGTCTGGCTGAGTTCACATGGAAAAATCCGGTCATCATACTGTAAATTTTATCATCTACATCTCTGTCATCTTCAATAATGCCTGCCCACTTTTTTAAGCGGAACAAAGATCTGGCACCTGTATTCTGATAGAAATCATACAGAGACATATTATATTCCAGCAAAAAGTTTTCCAGATTAAGCGGTAATCCGGTATCTTCTTCAAAAGTTCTCACCATTTCAATCAGTGCTCTTTTGTTATTATCTGTCTGCTTCAGGTTCTCCAGAATATATTCTTTTGCATACTTTTCAAGTTCGATATAGCAACCTCTTGGCAGATTGCTGAATCCATCCTCCACTTGTTTGCGAATGGATTTTCGACCTTTCCCTACAATTGCCTCAAACTTCATTGCAAAATTATACTTTTTGTTTGCCTGGCCAATAAAATCAAGAACCGTAAGGCAATCTTTCCCTGGACTTAAACGTAGCCCTCGTCCAAGCTGCTGTAAAAATACAGTCGCACTTTCTGTTGGCCTCAAGAATAAGACGGTGTCTATAGCCGGGATATCCACGCCCTCATTATACAAATCCACAACGAAAATAAAGTTTATCTTTCCACTTAACAAATCTGTTTTTGCATCATTTCGAATATCGTCTGCACTTTTCGAAGATAATGCAATGGACGGGATTCCTTTATCATTAAAATATTTTGCCATGTAATTTGCGTGAGCAACACTGACACAAAATCCAAGACCTTTCACAGACGAAATATCTGTCACATATTTTTTCACACTGTTTAAAATCAAAGCGCAACGTCTTGTATCTGCCGTATATACTTTTTCCAGCTCTGACACATCATATTTACCACGCGTCCATTTGAAATTCCTATAATCTGTGTCATCTGTTACACCAAAATACTGAAAAGAACTTAACAGATTTCGATCAATCGCTTCACCCAACAGTAATTTTGATGCAATACGTCCATCAAAATACTTCAAGATATCCTTACCATCCATTCGGTCAGGAGTAGCAGTCAATCCTAATAGAATCTTCGGCTCATAGTATGCCAGTAATTCCTGATAAGAATCAGCTGCTGCATGGTGGAATTCATCCACTATGATAAAGTCATAATAGTCCTTGCTTGTCCACTGAGAAAGCTTTGCAGAATTGAATGACTGGATACTGATAAACAGATGCTCAATATCCGTTGGTTTATAACCATCTACGTACAACTCACCAAAATTAAAGTCATTCAAAACTTCCTGGAATTTCTGAATGCTCTGTTCGAGAATCTCCTTTCTGTGAGCCACAAATAACAAGCGTGCTCTTGGGTTCTTCTCCTTAAAAGCTTTATAATCAAATGCCGCAATAATTGTTTTTCCAACACCTGTCGCTGCAGAAACCAGATTACGATAATGTCCGTATACTTCTCGTTCTGCAGCAAGATTATCCAAAATTTCCTGCTGATATGCATATGGTCGAATCGAAACCTGAAGACTACGTTTTGACTTTCTATCAAATGCAGCCCTCGTTAATTCTTTTTTCAGCTTTTCATGACAGTCTGGGTTTTCAGGGTCAAAGGTTTCAAAAGAGGCATCATTCCAGTAGCTCTCAAAGGAAACCGAAAACTTTTTCACAATATCAAATGACTCTTTCTCAGTCACCTTCACATTCCACTCCAATCCCCCAGTCAAAGCTGGATTTGAAAGATTTGATGAGCCAATATATGCAGTTGAAAATCCAGTGTCTCTTTTAAACAAATAAGATTTTGCATGCATACGTGCATGATTCGTTTCATAATTAATCTTCACTTTCGTATTTGGAAGCTCTGCAAGAGCAACAATCGCTTTATAATCTGTAGCCTGTGTATAAGTCGTTGCAATCACACGTAAACGAACACCCTCTCGTTTCGTGAATGCAGTCAATTCCACAAGAAGTGGACGTATTGCACTCCACTTAATAAATGAAACCAAAAGATCAATAGAATCAGAGGACAAGATTTCTTTCTTCAATTCCGAAAGCATACTTGGCTCATTTTTAGATCCTGTAAACAAGGCATTCTCTATAATTGACGTTTCCGGATGCACAGCTTTGATTGTATTAATGCTTCTTGCTGAATTCATTTTTTCATATAATGAGGTCAATACTTCTCCTTTTTCAAGAATGATATTATCCTCAAATTCAGGTTCATTCGTATGCTCTGCTATTTCCTGAACGATTTCATTACATAAGCGAATTTGTGCCAGTAACGATTCATTTTCTTTAGATGACGGGAAACTGTCTCTTAAGTATTGCAAAGCCTGATTTATGACATATGATATGTATATGGTAAGAATACGTCTTGCATCCTCTCCATCAAGCTTTTCTAATTCTATATCATATTTTTCACGATCAAGCTGCTGCAGTTCTTTATTTATTCTCGTATTAACAATCTGTTCGTATATCCCATTTTTTAACATTAAACCCATCTCCTTGTTATGTATCATTCCTATTTACAACAATGTAAGTCAGAATATACTGTTATTATTAATTATACTACACAGATTCATAATTCGGTGGAAAAACTTTCCGGAAGCAATTCTTCGAAATACATATAATTATAAGGAAAATTCATAATGCTTTCTTCCACTCTTCTGTTCGTGGCTCTGCTGTTTTCTTGTTTCTACTTCAATCTGCTTTGCAGCAAGTGCTTGTAATGCACTTGTCATAAATAAGATTCTGGAATTTCAGCTTGTTCTAACAATTTTTCGCTTTGATAGGCATTCTTCGTAAATCCAATATGTTAAATAAAAACGCCAGTAGAATACTCCACTGACGCCTTACAAATACTATTGTTTTTTCTTAATTATGTATTAATAACTTTACTTATGATTCCCAATAGCATTTGAATCATTCTCTCAAATGACTCCTTAAATTTTTGTATTCTACCCTATCACACTGGCACCAAATGGCATGAAAGAAAGTCTTGCCATCTTGAAAAACTGCTTTCCAAACGGAATTCCAACTATCGTAATACACCATATACAACCAACTATCAGATTTCCAAGCGCCATTTCCCAACCAAAAAATACAATCCATATGAGATTTACCAAGAATGAAAACATACCATTTCCATACACGATTTCTTTTCCAAACGGCCAGAATGCCAACGTTGCAAATTTAAAGCATTGCAGGCCTACCGGAATTCCAATAATTGTAATACACCATATGCATCCTGCAAAAACCCATGCCAGTCCACCCAGCAATCCTCCAAATATAAACCAAAGGATATTACCTATAGTTCTCATGATAACACACCACCTTAAAGTCCTCTGAAAATCTGATCAACATGATTTCTTCGATTTCCCAGCCAGCTTTACGGCAGAATCTCAAGCCAGTATCCATCTGGATCTACAATGAAATAGATTCCCATCGCTTCATTTTCGAAGCAAATACATCCCATCTCTTTGTGCTTCTTATACGCTGCCTCATAATCCTCCGCCTTAAATGCCAGGTGGAATTCACATTCACCCAGATTATATGGCTGTGGATGATCTTTAAGCCAGGTAAGTTCCAACTCAAAATCACTTACATCGTTGCTCAGATACACAATAATAAAATCATCGGTAGTTTTTCTTCTCACCTCGTGCAGATCAAGGGCCTCGTTGTAAAATTTAATAGATCGGTCCAGATCTGATACATTGTAATTTTCATGAATCATCTTAAATTTCATAGTTCTTCTCCTTTTGTACATTCTGTGTTTCTAATACATGACTTAGATGTCAAATCTCCACCCACAATCGCCATGATAAATCATTTGTTTTGTCATACCACCGTCAATACAGATGTTTTCACCTGTGATAAAGCCCGCTTTTTCAGAGCAAAGAAACAGTACCATATTGGCAATATCCATGGGAATTCTCCCCAAAATCGCTTTCTATTTCTGCTGCCACAACATTGGATATTCTTTTTCACCAGTAGCACCATCGAATCCTTCGCATTGGATATTAAACTCTTCTCTTTGGTAAAAAGAGAGAGCTCTGGTATTTTTCTGGTATACATTTAATCGTAATCTAACTTTTTTATTCTTGATATAATCTAATAAAAGTTTACCTATACCACATGACTGCATTTCATCAGAAACAAAAATACCGTGAATTAAAAACTTTATCCTCACACGACTGAAGTCGCGTGCTTCCAGACGCTTTAAGCGTCAGACTAAATATCGGCGGATACGCCTGTAACTTAGGCCAGCGCAGTTATGCGCATTTTTCCATGCCAGATATGGCAGGTTCCCACATTGCAGGTAGTCCACTGTATATCTGCCTGCATTTATGCTGCCTTTAAGATTTCCATTTGTAAATGAAGTTCTTTCAGATCTGCATAAACACATGAGGTTCTACGCTTTACCGGAGGGACTTTTGCCTCCAGCAAAGACCTTTCCGTTACCGGAAGGGATTTTAAAAGTTCTCTGATAAAATATCTTGCTCCGATATTATACGATGCCGACAGGTCACAGTTATATCTTTTTCCTGTCTGGAATACACAAAGACTGTGATTTTTCAGGTCACGGGACACACTTCCGGAGCCATCGTATGCAAGCCTGCTCGTATTCCATGCGCAGACTCTGGATACCCGCATTCCTTTTCTGTGTGCCTGATGCTCACAGCGTTTCTGGATATCCCGTTTTCTCCACAGATGCAGTTTCTGTTTTTTCTTTCCGGATATCTTTCCCTGCATTTCCAGATACTCGAATACGATCACATCTGCATGGTTCTCTTCTGCATTTTTTACGATCGCACCTGCAATTTTTCTTCCCAGCTCTATGTTCAGGCGTTTCGTATATGCCCATCTTCCCCGTGACTGCGCAGAGCCGTGTTCCCTCTGGAATCTTCGGATCCGGCCCAGTGTGCGGTACATCCGGTCTTTTTCACTGGGATGATTGATAAATTTTCTCCCCAGGACAGTTCCGTCTGCCCGCATAATGGTACAGACCGCATCGGTATTGATTCCCAAGTCCACACTACAGATGATCTGTTCTTTTACCGGTGTTTTCGTAAGTGTCACTTCTTCCGTATAAGAAAAACGCAGGAAATATTTATGGTGCCTTTTCTCCAGTGTCGGGGCTGATGCCTTTTTCCCCGACCAGTTCCTGCGCAGATATTCCATATCTGTGTGATTTAAACGCACACAAAACCATTTCCAGTCATGACCATCATACAGTTTCAGGTATGCTTCGTCTTTTCCTTCTTTTTCCTCTCTGTACATGACATCACGATAAAAAACAGGCATGGCATGATTCTCATACGCCAGTCTGGGTTTCCCTGCTTTTTCTCCTGCTTTTTCTCCTGACTTTTCCCACAGTTCCATCCGTGTTTCGTAAGAAGATACACTTCCCAATGCATGCTGGATTGCGGCTCGCCTCAGGTAGGACGGCATCTTCGGAAAGCGAAGATCAAAATCAAAGCGTGCAGGATTCTTTTTTGTAGTATGCACCAGATGCTCTGCAGCATTAAACCGCCTTTTGGCATCCGGTATCTCTGCCAGTTCTTCCCACACCTGCTCATATATTTCTGTCAGGTAACTGACCGCAGACCGGTAGATTTCCAGTGTCTGGCGGACTGGGATATTCTGTTTTCGTAATTCTACGCCATAGCTGGATACGGTCTGCATCTCTTTTCCTCCAACAAATCATTTCTTCTGTCAGGCTTTTTTCTTTCATTTTTCCTTTTGTCCTTCGATGTAGGCAAGCACCTGGTCTCTGCTCCTGTCACTGACCGTTATGGCACAGTAAGACGGATTCCACAGATGCCCACCCCACAGTTCCTTTTTTAACTCCGGATGCGCAAGAAACATCTGGCGTGCAAGATTTCCTTTCATGATCTTGATCATATCTGAAATATAAAACTGAGGTTTACAGTCCACAAGCAGATGGATATGATCCGGCATCACCTCCATTGCCAGAATCTGAAATTTATATTCTTCTGCAAGATTCTGTAACATTTCTTCGCATTCTGTATCGATTCCGTTTTTTAAAACCTTTTTTCTGTATTTTGTACACCAGACAAGATGATACTGCAAGGAATAGACATATCCCCTACCATATGAAAGTTTGTTTTTATCTATATTAAATATATCTTTTCCCATATAAATATTATACCATATGTATTGGTTTATGTAAACATTTGTTCTGTTGTTTTGTAAAAAAATTTGCGCGTCTAACTCATCACTGGAAGTAACGAGAATGCGACGCGCAGTTATTCAAAATCATTTTTCCGGAATTATTGCAGAAACTGAAGAAGGGTATATTTTTACTTATGACCAGGATTATCTGGACAGAGAAGATGCAGTGGCAGTAAGCCTGACACTTCCATTACGTCAGAAGCCTTATGAAACAACTATATTGTTTCCTTTTTTTGACGGACTGATTCCAGAAGGATGGCTTCTGGGGGTGGTCAGCCGAAACTGGAAAATCAACCAGAAAGACCGGTTTGGATTACTGTTATCTGCCTGCAGAGACTGCATTGGCGATGTTTGTATCAGGAGAGAAAAGGTATGAAATGCTTGTGTTGTGGAAAGCCAATAACAAATAGTGCAACGAATGTGGAAAAAGAATGGTGCTGGCATAAAAAGTGTGTAAAGAGATTTTTTCAGACAGATGAATTACCAATCTTGGATATTACGAAAGAGCAACTGGAAATCCTGGCAAATGAAATAGTAAATGAGGGACTTACTGTGCCGGGAGTTCAGAAAAAGCTTTCCCTGCATTTATCAACAGATCTTAATGCAAGACTTACAATTGTGGACTATCCGACAGGATATATCCTGAAGCCGCAAACAGAAGAATTTGACAATATGCCGGAATTTGAGGATCTGGCAATGCGTCTCGCAGAAATTATGGGAATCCAGACGGTTCCCCATGCTCTTATAAAAATGAATGATGAATACGCGTATATTACTAAAAGGATAGACCGGGAAATATCAGAAAAAGAGACCAAACTATATGCCATGGAAGATTTCTGCCAGCTATCTTACAGGCTGACACAGGATAAATATAAAGGTTCTTATGAACAATGCGGAAGAATCATAAAAAAATGTTCTGCAACACCGGGCTTAGACCTGTCAGAGCTGTTTTTGCGTGTTGTTGGATCTTTCGTTATGGGAAATTCAGATATGCATTTGAAAAACTTTTCGCTAAAGGAAACGGAGCCTGGTAGCAGAAATTTCCAATTATCAAAAGCATACGATATGCTTCCTGTTAATGTGATCATGCCAGAAGATAAAGAACAGCTGGCACTCACAATAAATGGCAAAAAACGTAATATTCATAAGAAAGAATTTCGGATACTGGCAGAATCCTGTGGGATTCCATTAAATTCTGCGGAACGTATGATGAAAAAAGTATGCTCATTAAAGGCAAAACTTTTTACACAGATAGAAGAATCTTGCTTGTCAACAGAGCAAAAAGAGCAAATGGAGGAACTTATTTCAAAAAGGATTGATCTTTTGAGTTAGATAAACGGCACTTGGATGCGACATACTCCCGTCACTTGAATCTTACAGATTGTGAAGGTAAACGTATTGGAGCCTGCCCTGACAAAGTTTATTTTCTTATGGTAAGTATAAAAAATATTTGATACAATAAAGACATGTGATAACTGTATTCAGGCAACTATTTATAGGAAGCTTACATTGAAGAAGCGTTTTGATATCTCCATCTATGCAAAGATCCGCAGGTTTCCAGAGAGGGTCTGCGCAAGTGGTATGATGGATATTTCACTGCCTCTGGCAGATCAGGGAAAAACAGTATGCGCTCCGCTTTAAGGGAAAGCCTGGGGAAAGGAAAGATACACTGGCCAGATCCTGGGTGTAGGAATCAGTTATGATAAAGATACAAAAGAACATCATTGTAAAATAGAACAATTATAATAGCAACCATTCATGATAAAAACCATCCCGACTATGTATATTATTCATTTAGGATGGTATACATATCCAAGACTTTCCACATTCTGCAGAAGTTCCTCATATTTGAACATCAATTCTCTGTTAGGAATAAAAACTTTTCCGCCAGAATAAGTAAGCAGCCCATATACAACCATAGCTGAATAGATCTGATCCCGGCTTTTTAATTCCATTGCCGATGCAGCAAATTCATCTATTTTGGCATCAACTCCTTCTCCGGTAATCATCAATGCCAGGTCATTTTTTATATGGTCAATGTCATTGCGGATATAGTAAAAAATCTCATCATAAGGTCCGGAACTGGTCCAGTAATTGGATAACTGGTTAAAACGCAGTGCCATCACTACGGATCTTGGGTTATACAGGCGTTTTCCTGAAGCAGTGAAATATCCATCATACCAGTTCTGCAGACCGTTGCGTGGTACCTGAAGTTTTTTGCATAAATGTGTGTACTTTTCATACAGAACATCCACCTCTTCGTCTGTAAAGCCAAAATATTCGCTGAAAGCTTCCATTGAAGTCATTTTAAATTCCATAAACATGTTCAGCTCAGAGCCACTGGAATATTTGGAAATCGGCAGGATACCGGTAATGTATGCCAGTGCTGTATAGTCCTGATCTTTCAGCAGAGTTTTGAGAAAAAGTATATACTCTGCTTTTTCCTTTTCAGTAATAAATGGAAGATGAAATACAGCATCCCATTCATCCATGATGAAAACAAACTGTTGGTCTGTCTGCTCTGAAATTTGGGAAAGTATATCCCAGAGCGCATATATGGAGTCTGTCTGATATTCCGGATATGCTTCCGCCAGATCGTTCTTCAAACCTGTAATGATCCGGTTAATATATTGTCTGTAAGAGGTGCAGTTTTCCGGAAGTCTGCTGAAATCGATATAAATGATATCATACTGATTTAAATACTGATGGTATTCAGGTGAATCTGCAATTTTTAAATGATCAAATATCTGCGAAGCATCCCAGGCCTTTCCAAAGAAGGCTCCCAGCATATTTGCCATGATCGTTTTTCCGAATCTGCGCGGTCTTGTAATGCAGATATACTGTGTTTCTTCTTCCATGCATCCAAATATGTCATTCAGAATAGGGGATTTATCTACAAAATATGTTGTTTCTGAAATCTTCTTATATCTTTTGTAAGGAAGAGGGGTATTTAAAAACATTGCCATATCAGTTACCGCCTTTCAGATTTTTTGCTTTAGAGATATTATAGCATTCTTATGAAAGACTTGCCAGATGGAAGAGGCGGAAAGATTATTACAATAAGATGGATAATGACATCCCGGAAAATCAGCAAGATAGAAAAATTGCAGTGTCTGCTATCAAACATCTTGATCAATCAAAAAAGAGAGAGAATACTCTGATTGCAGTTGTTTCTCTTTTTAAAGAAAATTGGCTTTATGAAAAATTTAGCCTTATTCTATTTGGAAATTAGGGATAGTCAGATCCCAATGTTAGCATAACAAAGAAATGTCAGGGTTGCCATATGATTGTTTTATCACATTGTAGGAAAAGAAAGACTCCAGTCGCAATGACCAGAGCCTTCATTTTTATAATCGGATTTACTTTGTTTCAAGCGGGCTCTAACAACTTGAAAATAGGATAAAAGTCTCTGGGTTGCTCAATCCCTTTTCCGATAGCCTCTTGATACTCTTACTCTCTTAACGGATTTTCAACTGACTGGAATGCACTGGATTTTTTATTGAAGCTCCGTATTCATCAATAAGAAAATCTAAAAAATGACGTTCTTCTCCCGTCATCTTGGGTCCTGTTAATATTTCCATCTGTTCAAAATAAGCATCATCTATTTTTAAATCTATGGATGTAACAGGTAACAAAACTCCTTGTTCCATTAAAAAGCAAGTATTTGCATTTCCCACTTTTTCATATGGTTCTGGAAAACAAACTAGTTTATAACGCCATTCAGCTTGAAATTCCCAAGCTTTATTTTTATATGTCCCGATGTTCTGTAAATACACCTGATCTTTTTCTTTTATGCAAGGATTTAACTTGTCTTCATCATCAGAATAATTTACTTTTACAGAAAAAAATTCTTCATAAAAAGGAGATATAAAATAATTCTCTCCCTTTGCTTTTTTTTCCGAAATAGGAAACGTATTTTCTTTATCAATGTTACTATTATGATATGGATCTTCTTTCCAAGTATATTTTTTAAATGGATTTTTAGGTAATCCAATTCTAACGCCATGCATGTCATTTGTATACATTGCCCAAAACGGTATACTTTCTTCGTTTGAATAAGTCCATGAACTAGCAAATACATACTGGCTGATTGTTTCAAAATCCTTTGACTGTCCATCATTTATATCATCCATTTTGCTTAGTGGAGAAAAACGGATACTTCTATTTTTGATTATTGATGCAAATGCAAATAAGTTGGTGTAATGATACAAAAAATCTTTTCCCATAGATAGAGCCTTTCTTTATTCATACAAAGAACCCCCGACCATAATGATCGAGGGTCTCTTTGTTTTAGGAATCTGTATTAATTACCCAAATGGATTATTTAACAGTAGCCTTTTTCAGGTTTGACCATGGGCTGAATACTTTCTTTCCGTCTTCGGATGTTCTGTTGAATGCATGCATTCCAACTACCCATGTTCCCTTTGGTACGTTCTTGAATGTTGCTGTCACTGTACCTTCTTTGAGGTTCAGTACTTTGTGATCGCCATAGTGGTATGGACGTGTCTCACCGTTTTCTTTCTTGGAATCTGTTCCAAGTACTACGTCGTAACCAGTTGCGTTTGCAGCTGCTTTGTATGTTACTTTGATAGTAGATCCGTTTACTGTTACATTTGTGATAACCGGAGCGTCCGGTGTGATTGCGGATACAACGAATGGATATGCATTAGACCAGTCGCTGAATACTTTCTTACCGTTCTCATCACGTTTCCAAGCGTGGCAGTATGCGTAGTATGTTCCCTGCTGTACATATTTGAATGTAGTAGAGGTCTGAACCTGATTCTTGCTGATAGAATCATAGTTCTTGTTTGTGATGCAGTCACGGTCTGTAGAGATTACATAATCGTAACCTGCAGCACCTTCTGTATCACCGGAAAGGAGTGCAGTTGCTTTGTTGCCAACAACTTTAACGCTGCTGATCATTGGAGCACCTGGTTTTTCTGTCGGATCTGTCACTACAGCAGAAACAGTCTTAGAACCTGTATAGTTCTTGTTGTCTTTTGTTGCAGTTACAGTAACTTTATTTGCAGTAGCATCTTTTGTTACTGTGTATTCGTTAGCAGCAACTTCAACTTTTCCACATTTAACAGACAGTTTTTCATCTTTAACAGTTACATCTGCATTTGCAAGATTAAATTTGTCAATTCCCCATGAATATGTTAAATTAGCACCACTTGCTGTTGTATATCCATTCTTAGGTTCAATTGTGACTGTAAGACTCTTCTTTTCAGTAGCATTTACAACATCTTTGTTAGCAGATACATTCAGATCATAATCTGTACCTTCAACAAGAGTTCTTCCTTTTACTACGATTGAAACTGCCGGTTTCACAGGAAGACCTGCTGCATATGTTCCATTGGAAACGGTTACGTTTGTAGCTGCAACATCCTGCTGATTGATCTCAATAAAGTCAATTGCAAATACATTTACAATTTTGTTTCCGGCTGCATCTGTGTATACACCATCTTTTACGGAAATACCGTTTGTTGCAGTAGTAGTAAGGTTTCCACCGAATTTGCCTTTTGCTACTGCAAGAACAGCTGCATACTGCTTACTGTCAGTACCTTTCTTTCCATATACGTTGTCTACATATTTTATTTCATAATCGGTGCCTTCAGTTAAAGTCTTTCCTGTGTTGTTTACCAGAGAAGTCTTTGCAAATGTCTGAGCAGTACCATCATAATCAAATTTCTTTTTAGTACCGGTAACTTCAAATCCATCCGCATTAAGATACTCGAATCCACTTGGTGTTGTGGTGGATAACATTTCACCACAGATGTTGAAGGTTAATGTCTTAGTTCCTGTAAAGTTATTGTTTTTAGGTGTAAGAGTTACTGTACCTTCACCAACCTTAACATTTTCACCATAAGTCAGTGTAAAGTTCTTTGCAACATCAATCTTCTTTCCGTCCAGAGTAAGATTAATCTCATCAGCCGGAACTTCCAGAGAATATCCTCTGTATTGTTTTGTAGCAATAGTTCCTTTTAATTTAGAAGCATCAGCAGACTGGATTGTATAAGTGATACTTGCAGTTCCCTTGTAATCTCCTGTGCCTTTGACAGTCAGGGTAGCGGTACCTGCATTTACGTTATTTGTGTAAGTATAAGTATATGCTGGTGCAGTAGCTGTTGGTCCTGGAAGGATGTGTCCATCTACAACTACATCAAATGCCGGCTCAACAGCCTGTCCGTTGTATGTGAAGGAAGTTTCCCTTAACTTGATGTTTTCCGGTTTTAATGTTGCTTTTGTAATAGTGGCTGTCTTTGTAAGGATTGCAGTATTAGTTGGATTTGTAAAGTTGCTTGTACTCTTAAGAGTAGCTGTTGCTGTAAGCGTAGTTCCGCTAATAGAATAAGCTACAGTATAGTCTGTACCCTCAGTCAGAGTCAGGACTTTGTTTGTTCCTGGTACTTTTGCCTTAATCACCATGCCTAATGCGGTCTTATAATCTTCTGGTTTTGCATCAGCTATTTTTTCAACATAGTCATTTGCAGTTACTTCTGTAACTGGTGTCTTATTGATTGTGAAATTATATTCTTTAATACTGTTCTCATAACTGGATTTACCAATTAAGAACATTTTTGCAGTACCTGCATTTGTATTATTTGCATATGTAATTTCATAATCAGAGTTTTCTAATGGAGTGCCACTTCCGATTGTTGGTACACCGATTTCATCTGTTGTAAATGTTACAGGTTCCCCTGTATAATATTTTGAAACCGTCAGACTATTAATACCGCCTGTTGTACTCTCCATCGGAGTTGTTCCTTTTTTGAAAACAGCATTCGCAATATTAGAAGCATAGATAGATAATACAGCAGTGGTTGATCCTGTTACTTTTCGTCCAGCTTTAGCAGTAATTGTAACTGTATATTTTCCAGCCTTAACAGTATTTGTAGGTATAGTAACATCTACATCTCCACTAATGCTTAATGACTCACCTGTCTCTTTGTCTTTATAAGTAATATTAATATCAGACAGCTGAATATTGGCATTGTTATTCTTAACCTGTACAGGATCAATTGTTACTTCCACTGTACTTAAATCACGATTTTCAATCTCTATGTCATTAGTTGATTGTATCTGTCTGCCGCTTTCGCTAGTAGCACCGCCTGTGATCTTATAATTTTTGTTTCCTGTTGTCGGAACTCCATAGATTAAAGCTACAAAAGGATTAACAAGTACGTTATTTTTGTAAACATTTACATAACCATTTTTATCAACAGCTAAATAATTTGATAAATCAGCTTTTGTTTTTGCATCAACTAATTCGATATCGGATTTAAGAACTTTTACAACTCCTGTAGCACTTCCTTTATATTTAACAGATGGGTTTTTTAATGTAGCTGTCATTCGGCTTGCATAGCCACCACTTAATTCCATTGGTTTGATCTTATAAGTTGCTGTAATAGATCCGGTATATGCTGATGACTTAGGTGTTAATGTAATTGTGATTGGTTTATCTGTTACATTTACATAGTCACTGTTTTCGTCATAGCCAATGGTATATTTTGTTTCAAGGTCTGCTAAAGTTACTGCACCGCTAGTTCCTGTTCCAGTAACTTGTAATTCTGTTTCAGCAGTTGTAACTGTTGGAACAGCTTTCTGAATTTCGCCGGTATATGTAACATCAGCAGCACTAGCTGTTACAACCTCAGCGGTCTTTTTTGCATTTACGGTAATCTCGTTGGAAGTAGCACTCCATTTGATTGTGTCTTCGCTATCTACAGCGTAAACAAATAATGTTACTTTTTTACCAACAAGAGAAGAATCAATATTAATATTACAAGTCTGAGGCGTACCAGCTGTAAGAGATAGAGAAGTACCTACAACCTTTCCATCAACTTTCCAAGCAACCTTTAAATCTGGTTTTGTTCCAGTAAAGACATTATTATCTGTTACTGTAACTGATGTTGATAAATTTCCGGACCCCCATACAATTGTATTATCTGCAGCTTTACCATTGTACATCATAGGTGTTAAAGTTGCGGTATACTCTTTACCAGTAGAAGACTCAGTTGCAGCATCAGCTGTGTTGTCTTCTACAACAGGAGTTTCTGCAACATCATCAGAGAATGCTTCTGCAGCCGGAGCTTCTGTAGCAACTGATACATCTGTACCATCGCTGAACTCAGCAGCCCATACCGGCACATTAGAAGTAGCAAGCATTGCAACAACAAGTGACATACTTAATGTCTTTTTTGCCATGCCCTTCTTTGTGTTTTTAATCTTTGTCATGATTATAG